>Ga0207881_1000326_pt1 | contig 23117 bp, 21 predicted proteins | sample MalvirmetagMSP97_FD_184227 | JGI IMG/M metagenome (GOLD analysis project Ga0207881, IMG submission 184227) | Marine viral communities from the Deep Pacific Ocean - MSP-97 (SPAdes) | ecosystem: Environmental > Aquatic > Marine > Oceanic | place: Pacific Ocean | collected 2011-05-03 | reverse complement strand
GTCGATGCCGCTCGCGAGCTCGGCGGATCCGTCGGCCGACTGCTGGATCCCGTCAGCGATCTGATCGGCGCCATCCGCGGCCTCACCGAGCTGCTCACCGAGGGTCGTGAAACCGAGGAAGACGTTCTCGAGGTAGGCGGTCGAGATCTGCTCGCCGGTCAAGGATGCCGCTGTCGAGGTGATCTGTGCGGTGATGGCGTCATCCACGATGCGGCTGTCGGGGGGTGTGGTGACCTCGATCGTTGCCTTCTCGGGCGTCTCGCCAGGTTGAGTGGATGTCGCGGCGGCCGAGAAGTTCTCGGGGATCGTCACGACCGCGGCGTAGGTGCCGTCGGCAAGGCCTGCCGCGGCATCCTCGGCGTTGGAGATCGTCCACGTGAGGTTGCTGTCGGTGTCGTCGGAGCCTTCGACCAGGCCCGCCGTGAGCTGCCGCCCGAGCGGCACGGTCTGTCCATTGATCGTGACGGGCTCGTCGTCGTTCACGATGGCCGCGTTCATGGCATCCAGGCGCGTGGTCGGGTTGTAGAGCGCAACGACAAGGATGCCGCCGATGAGGGCAGGAAGCAGGATGACGCCGAGGATCGTCAACCAGGTGATCGGCCGCCGAGTGCGGGCGCGTTCGAGGGGAATGCTCATGAGTGCTCCTCCGCGGATGCGGAAACTGTCATATCGGATCGAGTCGACACGGTGATCGAGCGCAGGTCGGGCCGGTGGGCGTCAGCCATCAGGCCCAGGGCCGGTCCCTCGTGCTGGGCCGAAGCCAGGATCGTGAGGGGAGGGTCCGCGTCGCCGGCGCGCTCGCGGCGAACAAGCGCCGCATCTCGCAGGAGAGCTGCCGCCTGGTCTCGGACGGCTTCTCCCTCCAGTCGGTCGAGGCCGTCGATCACGATGATCCGCGCCGATCCGCGCAGGGCCTGTGTGAGTTCGGTGAGGGGTTCGTCAGTGTCGGCGAGGAGCGCGACACCCACGTGCGAGCGCACCCACGCGGCGCGCTCGGGGAGCAGGTGCCCGGCAACTCGCAGTCGCCCGTCCGTCGGCGCGAGCCTTCCCGCGATCGTCATCAGGAATGCCCGGGCAGCGCGGGGGTCACCGGTGACGACGACGGTGTCGCCGTATTCGACACGGATGCCGACCCCGGTGAACAGGTCGGTGTCGGTTCCGTGTCGTGAACCGAAGGCGTGCACGGCCAGGTCCTCGGCAACGACAGCCGCCGTCGTCCTCGGTTCGGGCCAATCCCGCAGCGAGAGCTCTCGCTCCACGGCTTCGCCCTCGACGTCGAAGTGCGGCAGCACACGGTGCATCCACCGCGGCATCCACCACGCGTGCTGACCCAGAAGAGTCATCACGGCGGGAACCAGCGTCATACGCACGAGGAACGCATCGATTGCGATTCCCGCCGCAAGCCCCAGTGCTATGGGTTTGATGTTGATGTCACCCTCCGGAACGAACGCCGCGAACACCGCAAACATGATGACCGCGGCTGCGGTGACGACCCGGGCGGATGCCGTGAACCCCGACCGGACGGCGCTGATCGCCGTCGCGCGGTCGGCGCGGCCCCCGCGGGCACGCCGCAGGTGGACGTAGTCCTCGCGCATGCGTGAGACCAGGAAGACCTCGTAGTCCATCGCGAGGCCGAAGAGGACTCCCATGAGGATGATCGGCATGAAGCTGATGACGGGGCCGGTCTTGGACACGTGGAGCGCGTCGGCGAACACTCCCCACTCGAAGACGAGGGCGACGATCCCGAATGCTGCGGCGACCGAGAGGAGGTAGCCGGCGGCTGCCTTGAGGGGAACCCAGATGGATCGGAAGACGATCGTGAGCAGCACGAGCGAAAGCCCGACCACGAAGATGCCGAACGGCAGGAGTGCGCCGCCCAGCCTGTCGGAGATGTCGATGGCGACGGCGGTGAAGCCGGTCACTTTGAGGTCGACGCCGTACTCGTCGAGCAGCCTGTCGTGTTGTGAGCGCAGTTCGCGCACGAGTTCGGCCGTGGCGGGGTCATCCGGTGCGGTCTCGGGCACGATCTGCACGATTCCGGTATCGGCCGTGCGGTTGGGGGTTGCGAGTGCTACCTCTTTCACGCCGGGTATCGTCGCGATGTCATCGCCGAGGTCCTGCATGAGGGTCAGCGGATCGGTCGAGGTGACGATCGTGCCAGTCATGATGAGCGGCCCGTTAGCGCCGGCCCCGAAGTGCTCGGCCACGAGGTCGTAGCTCTGCCTTGCCTCGTTGTCTTCGGGCAGCATCCCGGCGTTGGGAAGAGCCAACGGGAGGCTGCCGGCGGGGATCGCGAGCGCCCCGAGAAGCGCCACGACCGACACCGTGGTGACGACCGGATGCCGGGTCACGAGCTTCACCCACGGGTTCGTCTTCTTGCGGTGTGCGGTTGCAGGTGCGGGCTCAGCCTCGGGTTCGGCATCAGCCTCGGATGCGGCCTCAGCCAGTGCCGCGGCATCCTCGCGTGCAGATGTGCCACGCCGTCGTCTGGTGACCTTTCGGCGTCGGGGCCATCCGGCAACCCGGCCTTTGACGAAGCCGAGGAAGGCGGGCGTGAGGGTCACGGCAATGGCAACGGCGATGGCGACCGCGACCGATGCGGCGATCCCCATGGTGGTGAGGAAGGGGATGTTGGCAAAAGAGAGGCCGATGAGCGCGATCAGCACTGTCGCGCCGGCGAACACGACAGCGGAGCCGGCCGTTCCTGTCGCTCGGGCTGCAGCCTCTTCGGGGTCGACGCCGTCACGGACGGCATCCTGCTGGCGGGAGATGATGAACAGCGCGTAGTCGATGCCGACTGCGAGCCCCAGCATGAGCGCGAGCATCGGCGTCGTCGACGAGATCGTCGCAAAGGCCGTCGAGATGAAGATGAGCGCCATCGACAGGCCGACGCCGACGAGGGCAGTGATGAGAGGGAGGCCCGCGACGACGAACGATCGGAACGTCACGATGAGAACCGCCAGAGCGAGGACCACGCCGAACAGTTCGACGATCGACAGCGTCGGCAGTGACTGGGAGAAGAGGTCTCCGCCGAGCGCCACCGTCGTTCCGGCGGGAAGCTCGGCCTGCAGGGCATCGGTGATCTCGAAAAGCTCATCCTTCGTTTCGGACGAGACCGACGAGGCCTGCCCTTCGAACTGGAAGCGCACAAGGGCCGCCGACCCGCCGTCGGAGATCAGGCCCGAAATCGACTCGTCGTACGGGTCGCTGACGGCGAGGACCCCGTCAATGCCCTCGATCTCGTCGATCGTCTGGGCGATGTCTTCAGGGAACGGTGCGTCCTCAACAGTCATGCCCTCGGGGGCGACGACGATGAACTGCGCACTGGTTCCCGAGACTTCAGGAAAGGTCCGCTGCAGCTCCTCGAGGCCCGCCTGTGACTCGGTTCCGGGAATCGAGAAGGTGTTGTCGGTGCCCTGCTGGAAGAGCACAGCTCCGCCGCCCGCGAGGACCAGCACGAGAAGCCAAGACGCGAGCACCCGCCACGGGTGCCGATACGCCCATCGTCCGAGGGCATAGAGAACGGTGGACACGGGTCTTCCTCCGGGAGTCGTCAAGGGGAGTCTCGATACACCGGTGTATCCGATACGCATGTGTATCGTAGACGATTGCTGAGACCAGCAGGCTGAAGGCGCGGTGTGAACACCGGTGAGGGGAGGGCGTGATGTCGGCAGATGACGCTGACGCCACCCGGCATGTGCTGCAGGCGATCGACGGCATCACCCCTGACGGGGCGCGTGGTCGCGAGCGCACTAAAGCGCGGCTGATGCGCGCCGCCTACGAGGTGTTTGCCGAAGTCGGGCTCGACGGAGCCTCGGTCGAGGCGATCTGCGAACGCGCCGGATACACGCGCGGTGCGTTCTATTCCAACTTCTCCACAAAGGAAGAGCTGTTCTTCGAGCTGGTGCGCGCGGTGACCGACCGCAAGCTTGAAGCTGTCTCCGAACGCGTGGACGGCTTGCGTGCCCAGGATGCCGCGTTGACGCCCAACGAGCTGGTGCAGAGCGTGCTCGATGGCACCGTCGAAGGGCTCCTCGATGTCGTCCTCATGAGCGAGATCCGGTTGCGCGCGATGCGCGACGACGAGACGGCGCGGGCGTATCTTGCGTGGGCTTCGAGCCTCATCGATCGGGTGCAGCGGATGATCGAATCGCTTGTCACCTCCTACGGTCTGCGGCTGCGCCTCCCAGCCCGCGACGTAGCTCGCCTCGTCTTGACAGTCTGGGAAGACGCGCTCATCACGGCATCGATCGAGCGGATCGATGACGACGGGCTGCGTCGACGCGCAGAGTCGCAGACGCAACAGCTCGCGCTCGCGCTCGTCGACGCGGCATCCTGATCGCGCGCTAGGCCCAGCGCGACCGTTTCAGCCCTGGGACACCGCCAGGAGGGCGTGGCACCTGGTTAGTCGCTCGCGCCACCACCGTCTGCGGTCCGGCGGTGCTGCCTGGAATTCAAGCGCTGACTCGTCGACCGCGGGTCTGCGAACAGGAATGGTGCCGTGCTCCGGCCGCACCGGCTGCGTCGTGACGTCGGCAGCCAGCAAAGAAGCGGTGCCCAGGCCGCAGTCGTAGTCGAGATCGGGAAGGGCCGCGGCCAGCGAAGCGCCCATTGCCAGCCCCACCGAAGTGTCAAGCGCGCTCGAGACGACGACGGGCAGCCCCGCCTCGGCGACGATCGCGAGGGCCCGGTGGACGCCGCCCAGGGGCTGCGCCTTGATCACCAGCAGATCTGCGGCGCCGGAACGTGCCACAGCGAGCGGGTCTTCGGCCTTGCGTACACTCTCGTCGGCGGCAACCGGAACACCCATGTACCGGATGCGGCGCCGCAGCTCCCGGAGCTCCTCCAGGCTTCCGCAGGGTTGTTCGACGTACTCCAGATCGAACTCGGCGAGCGCACGCACCGCGTGCTCCGCCTCGTCCAGGTTCCACGCTCCGTTTGCGTCGACCCGGATGCGGCCGAGCGGCCCCATGGCCTCCCGGACCGCTCGCACGCGGGCCACATCATCGGCGAGTGTCCCGCCGGACTCTGCCACCTTGACCTTCACCGTGCGGCATCCATCGAAACGGGCGAGCACGTCGGATACGGCATCCGGTGCAACCGCGGGAACTGTCGCGTTCACGCGGATCTCGCTGCGACGGGCCGCGGGGGTGCTGTGCCAGCCGAAGTCGATGGCTGCGGCAAGCCAGGTGCTCGCCTCGGCGTCGTCGTACTCGAGGAACGGTGAGAACTCCGTCCATCCCGCGGGCCCGCGCAGCAGCATCGCTTCTCGGTGCTCGATGCCGCGGAACCGTGTTGCGAGCGGTAGTGCGACAACGTGGGCGCTCTCGAGGAGTTCGTCCAGGGGCGGGAGTGACGGCAGGTGCAAGGCGGCGACCATGCTCTCATCCTGCCCGCCGCACTGCCGCTCGGCATCCCGGCGCGCGGGCCCTGGGGGTGTGGACGTCCGTAGGCTGAAGACATGGTTCTTCTCGATACTCCCGTCCGACTCGGCGTGCAGGTGCGCCCCCAGCACGTGAGCTATCCCCAGATCCGTGAGGCAGTGCTCTGGCTCGAGGACTTCGGCGTCGACATCGCCTTCAACTGGGATCATTTCTACCCGCTCAGCGGTGACCCGGATGGCGCGCACTTCGAGTCGTGGACGATGCTCGGCGCGTGGGCTGAGCAGACCGAGCGCATCGAGTTCGGCGCTCTTGTCAACTGCAACAGCTACCGCAACGCCGACCTGCAGGCAGATATGGCGCGGACGGTCGACCACATCAGCGCCAAGGGCGGCGCTGCCGGCCGGTTCATCTTCGGCACCGGCTCGGGGTGGTTCGAGAAGGACTACGTCGAATACGGCTATGAGTTCGGTACCGCGGGTTCTCGGCTGGATGACCTGGCCGAAGGGCTCCGCCGGGTCGAGGCCCGGTGGGAGCAGCTCAATCCGGCGCCGACGCGCAAGATCCCCGTCATGATCGGCGGCGCGGGCGAACAGAAGACCCTGCGTCTGGTTGCCCGCCACGCCGACATCTGGCACAGCTTCGTGAAGCCGGATGCCGTCACCAGCAAGCTCGACGTTCTCGAGCGGTGGGCGCAGAAGGAAGAGCGGGACCTGTCGAACCTCGTGGTCTCGAACGAGATCGGGGCGCGAAACGTCGACGAGGTCGAGGCGCTCTATGGCGCGGGAGTGCGGCTGTTCACGCTGGGGATCGATGGCCCCGACTGGAACTTCGACGCCGTCAAGCAGTGGGTGGCGTGGCGCGACGCCAAGAACGCGGCGTGATGGTCGCGCGCGGACCGGTCAGCTGACCGATTCGCCGCAGACACCGCAGATGCCGCTCGTCGGGACCTCGACGAAGCAGTTCGGGCACACCGCTGCGACCCGCTCGGGCTTCGACGGCGTTGGGCGGGATGTACGGGGTGCGCGGGGCGTCGTGCTCTTGCGTGCCCGGGCAGCCGGGGGAGCCGAGACCGGAGGGAGCGGTGCGACGGCCGGGCGGTGTTCGAGGCAGTAGAGGCGCACGAACCCGGCGTGGTTGTTAGGGTGCCGGTGCTTGACCGCCCACAGCTCGGTCCGCTCTTTCAGCGGCTCGTCTGCAGGGCATCGGGCGCAGCGACTCGCCTCACCGGGCATCGCCTCGGAGGCCAGGACGGGGGTCTCGAACGGGAGCGCGTCCCGCCAGTCCGACGATGTCGTGATCTGCATCCGTATATCTCCCTGTCCTCTCCTCCAGGCTACCCGCGCCGAGTTGTCCCTCTCTCCGCCGAGTTGTCCTTCCTCCCGCCGAGTTGTCCCTCTCCCCGCCGAGTTGTCCTTCGCTGTGCTGAGTTGTCCCTTGCTGCGTCGAGTTGTCCCTTGCGCTAGGCAAGGACAACTCGCGCCGGGCAAGGACAACTCGCGTGAAGGAGGGACAACTCGCGTGAAGGTGTGGCCCGCCAGACGGGCTAAGCGCCCGCGTAGGCTGGTGCCGTGAGCGTTTCCGAGCTGTTCGATCCGGATGCCTGGGTTCTTGCCCCCGGTGCTGAGGGGTACACCGACATCACCTCCCACGTCTCGCCGGACGGCCGGATCGCCCGGATCGCGTTCGACCGGCCCGAGGTTCGCAACGCGTTCCGCCCACACACCGTCGACGAGCTGTACCGCGCCCTCGACATCGCACGGCAGGACTCGAAGATCGGCGTCGTGCTCCTGACCGGCAACGGCCCGAGTCCGAAGGACGGCGGCTGGGCGTTCTGCTCCGGCGGCGACCAGCGCATCCGTGGTCGCGATGGCTACACCTATGCGGCCGACGACGCGACGGCACCGGACCCGGCCCGCTCGGGGCGCCTGCACATCCTTGAGGTGCAACGGCTCATCCGGTTCATGCCGAAGGTCGTGATCGCGGTGATCCCGGGCTGGGCTGCGGGCGGCGGACACTCGCTGCACGTCGTGTGCGACCTGTCGATCGCGAGCCGCGAGCACGGCAGGTTCAAACAGACGGATGCCGACGTCGGCTCCTTCGACGCGGGCTACGGCTCGGCGTACTTCGCCCGCCAGATCGGCCAGAAGTTCGCGCGCGAGGTGTTCTTCCTCGCGGAGGAGTACGCGGCGCAGCGGGCGTACGAGATGGGCGCGGTCAACCGCGTCGTCGAGCATGCGCAGCTCGAGCGCGAGGCCATCGCGATGGCCCGCACGATCCTCACCAAGTCGCCGACCGCGATCCGGATGCTGAAGTTCGCGTTCAACGCCGTCGATGACGGGCTCGTGGGCCAGCAGGTGTTCGCGGGGGAAGCGACCCGGCTCGCATACGGCACCGATGAGGCCGTCGAGGGCAAGGACGCGTTCCTGCAGAAGCGTGACCCCGACTGGTCGCCGTATCCCTGGCACTACTGAACCCGGGCCCGGACCGCCGTCGTGACGAACCGATTGCAGGATGACACGCCGCAGCCGACGCCCTGGCGGCTCATCCGGCTGAGTTCCTCCTGCAATCGGGACGCGCAGGCGCTCGTGGAAACAGTGCGCGACGCGCTCGCCGAGGTTCCGGGGTCAGATCTCGAGCCGGCGGTGATCGTCGAGACCTCCGGCTCGTCGGGCTACCCCAAGTCGGTCGTGCTTCCGATCGGCGCGCTGCGCGCCAGCGCCACAGCGACGGCAGAACGGATCGGGTCCGGGTCCTGGGTGCTCGCGCTCGAACCGACGTATGTCGCCGGTCTCCAGGTGCTCGTGCGCAGCATCCTGGCGGGGACCGACCCGGCCGTCATCCCTGCCTCGTTCACGCCCGAGCAGTTCTTCGAGGCCGCCGCGGGACTCGACGCTCCCCGGTACACGTCGCTCGTGCCCGCCCAACTCACCCGGCTCCTGGATGCCGCAGCCCGCGATCCCGCGGTCGCAGACTGCCTGCGCGGGTTCGAAGCGATCCTCGTCGGCGGCCAAGCGCTGCCAGCGGCGGAGTTGCAGCGTAGCGCGGCTCTCGGCATCCGGATCGTGCGCACGTACGGCTCCAGCGAGACCAGCGGCGGATGTGTGTACGACGGCGTGCCGCTGGCCGGAGTGAGCATACGTGTCGAGGGCGGCGAGGTGCAGATCGCGGGACCGGTTCTCGCGTCCGGGTACCTCGACGATGACGAGCGAACCGCGAAGGCCTTCGTCACGGATGCCGACGGCACCCGCTGGTACCGCACCGGCGATACGGGCACGTTCGACGGCACCCTCCGGGTGACCGGGCGCCGCGACAACGTCATTGTCAGCGGTGGCATCAATGTGTCGCTCGACCGCGTGGAGCGCGTCGTGCGCACAGTCCCGGGACTCGAAGCTGCGGTGGTGGTTCCCGTGACGGATGCCCGCTGGGGACAGGCCTCCGTCATCGTCGTCGAAGGGAGCGGCGCGGCCGTGGATGACGCGCTCGCCGAGGCACGCACGCGGGTGGAGCGCGAGATCGGTGCCCCGGCGCGGCCCCGCGCCATCGTCAGGGTCGAACGGATGCCGGTCCTGCCCGCGGGCAAGCCTGACCGCGTCCGGCTCCGCGAGCAGATCACGACGCTCTAGGATTGCTCCCCGTGGCAGCACCCTCCAAGAAGAAGCGCTCGCGGTCTCGCACGAAGCCGCATCCGGGTTCGACCAATCACGCTCGTCGCGACCACCGTTCGCCCGTCGCCGCCCCCAAGCCTGCGACGCTGCGTGACTGGATCGGTGCAGCCCGCCTGCGGACGCTCCCGCTGGCAGTCACCCCGATCCTCATCGGCACAGGAGCAGCACTTCTGATCGAGCGTCCGATGCACTGGGTCATCGCTCTGGCGTGCCTCGTGGTGTCGGTGAGCCTGCAGATCGGGGTGAACTACGCCAATGACTACAGCGATGGCGTGCGCGGCACGGATGCCTACCGGGTGGGGCCGGCTCGCCTGACCGGAGCCGGCAAGGCGAAGCCCCGGACGGTGCTGATCGTCGCGCTCGTGTACTTCGCGATTGCCGGTCTTGCGGGCCTCGCCATCACGATCCGCACCGAACAGTGGTGGTTCCTCGCGGTCGGTACCGCCTGCATCCTCGCTGCTTGGTTCTACACGGGCGGCAAGCGCCCCTATGGCTATGCGGGCCTCGGTGAACTGTTCGTGTTCGTCTTCTTCGGCCTCGTAGCAACGCTCGGCACGACGTGGGTGCAGGTGTTCGCGCTGCCGCAGGAGGCCTGGTTCGGTGCGGTCGGGGCGGGCCTGCTCGCGTGCGCCGTGCTGCTCGCGAACAACCTGCGCGACATCGATCAGGATCGCGTCGCCGGTAAGCGCACGCTCAGTGTTCTGATCGGGCGCCGCGCCACGCAGGTGCTGTACACCGTGTTCGTGCTGGTCCCGTTCGGGATCGCGGGCTACCTTGCGGTCTTCTACCCGATCGCGTGGTTGACCGCGATGGCGTTGCTGCTCGCGCTTCCCGCGATCCTCATCGTGTGGACCTACCGGCAGCCGCGCGAGCTCGTCATCGCCCTGGCGTTGACGTCAGGAACGTCGCTCGCTTTCGGAGCTTTCCTCTTCTGGGCCTTCGCCGGCTGACGGCGCGGGTGCTTCGTCGGCAGCCGGTGCGTCTTCGAGGGCGGCATCCTCAACCTGCTCGTCGGTCGGGTCAGTACGGCGCGCCCTGCGCTCGGCAAGCGATGCCGACACCTCATCGAGGGGGCGGCGCAGGAAGATCACCGAGAGGCTCAGTCCGATGAGCGCGGCGAAGATCGCCGACAGCCAGTAGAACTCGCGGCCGATGGGCAACAGCATCAGGATGCCGAACGGGACGAGGAAGAACAGGATGCGCAGCACCGTATAGAGCCAGAAGGAGCGCGCGTTCACCCCTCCATCGTAGGCGTCGGGCGCCCTGCCGCCGTCCGCCCCGGTCAGCGCCCGCAACCAGCCCCGGCGTGTCGAACCGACCTAGGATGGAGGTGTGCCCCGCGTGCTGTTGATTCTGGCGTTGGTGGCGACCGCGTTCTGGGTCTACACCATCGTCGATTGCGCTGTGCAGCCGCCGACGCGGCACCGCGGCGTGAGCAAGCCGCTGTGGATCGTCATCGTCCTCGTGCTTCCCGTGATCGGCGGGGTGCTGTGGTTGCTGGTCGGTCGCGCACGACGGTCCGCGGTTCACGCCACGCGCGCCCCGGATGATGACCCCGAGTTCCTGGGCCGCATCGGCACGATCTCGGATCAAGACGAACGAATTCGCCGGCTCGAGGAAGAGCTCGCACTGCTGGATGCCGAAGATGCGTTGGACGGTCCGACGGATGCTGACACCGTGACCGATCACGAAGCGGCATCCGCGCCCCGCGATGACGACGACGAGCCCCGCGGGTCTCGCGGCGCCGCCTGACGGGCATCCCGTGAGCGACCTGGTCGGTGGGGGCACCCGTTCGCCCGCGACGGATGCTGCAGCGGCCCTGCTCGATCAGCTGATCGCGCGGGGAGTGCGCGATGTCGTTCTCAGCCCGGGTTCGCGCTCGCAGGCTCTGGCGCTCGCCGTTGCCGACGCCGAGGAACGGGGCCTCCTGCGGTTGCACGTGCGCATCGACGAGCGGGTCGCCGGGTTCACCGCCCTGGGAATCGGTCGCGAGACACGGATGCCGGCAGCTATCGTCTGCACCTCCGGCACTGCGGTGGCAAACCTCGCGCCCGCCGTCCTTGAGGCCCACCACTCCGGGGTGCCCCTGCTTCTGCTGACCGCCGACCGACCCCCGGAGCTGCGGGGAGTCGGGGCGAACCAGACGACGCGTCAACCTGGCATCTTCGCCCCCAACACGCGGTTCGAGCTCGACGTGCCGACGCCGACCGAGATCGACGACACCGGTGAGGGCGACCAATCCGTGATGCTGCGCGATATCGCCGACCAGGCAGTGAGCGCGGCGCTCGGTGACGCGGTGCGTCCGGCCGGTCCCGTCCATCTCAACCTGCCGTTTCGCGAGCCGCTGGCCGGATCGCTCCCGCCGTGGTGGGGCGCGGATGCCGGAGAGGGAGCCCACACGGTCGATGCGCCGCTCGAGAACGACCAGTCGGGCGCGCTGTATCAGGGCGGGGGCGGCATCGGTGATGCCGACGAGGCTCTCGCAGCCGACGAGGAGCCGCTCGTGCTGCCTCGCGGCATCCGGACGATCGTTCTGGCAGGCGAAGGAGCGGGGCCACGCGCCGAGGCGCTGGCGTGGGAGGGCGGATGGCCGCTTGTCGCTGAGATCGTCAGTGGCGCCCGTTTCGGCCGTCAACTCGTCCATTCCTACCGGGAGCTGCTGCGTCGGCCGGAGCTCAGCGACCCGATCGAGCGCGTCGTCGTGCTGGGTCACCCCACGCTCGCGCGCGAGACCAGCGCGCTTCTCTCCCGCGACGACGTCGAGGTGATTGCGCTGCGCGGTCCCGGAGAGACGGTCAACCTCAACGGCGCGACAGTCGCCGTTGCAGCCGTGGCCCCGGCCCCAACCGCCGCGTCGACGACAGAGGCGATCGCGGCTGATCGCGCATGGCTCGGAGAATGGATGCGGGCCTCGCGTGCGGCATCCGTCGACCTGTCAGTGCCGGCTCCCGACGGTGAGGCGCTCGCGTCGGCCGACCCGCAGACGCGGCTGGGGGCGATCTCGGCGGAGCTTGCGGTGCTGCGAGAAAAGCTCGACCGCGTGGCCCTCGTCGATGCGGCGTGGCGGGCGACGTGGCCACACGACCGGCTCGTGTTCGGCTCTTCGCGCCTGGTTCGGGTGGCCGACGCCGTGCTGCCGGGCAAGAAGGTGACCGTGCACGCCAATCGGGGTTTGGCTGGAATCGACGGAACAGTGGCGACGGCCTTCGGGGTCGCCATCGCGAGCCAGGCCGAGGGTGCGGCAGGAGTGACCCGCGTGCTGCTGGGTGATCTGGCCTTGCTGCACGACGTCGGAGCCCTGTTGCTCGTGCCGGGGGAGACGGCGCCGCGGATCCAGGTGATCGTCGGGAACGATTCCGGCGGCACGATCTTCGACGGCCTTGAGGTCGCCGCGCTCGGCTCCTCGCAGCAGCGCGATCGCGTGCTCTACACACCCCAGGATGCCGATCTCGAGGCGCTGGCGACCGCCTACGGCTGGACCTATGCGCGCATCGAGACCCGAGCCGCGCTCGACCAAGCGCTCACCTCGCCGGTGGTGGGCCCGCAACTGATCGAAGTGCCGCTCCCGCGCTGAGCGACGGGCCGGGTCCATGATGGACGGGTGACCGCGAGAAGTCAGACCTATTGGACCGGCGACGTTGCCGAACTGCTGCGAGTCCGGGAGGGCTTCGTCCTTTCGGGGGTCGACCCCGGCTCGACACCCGGCTATGGCAGCGACAAGCAGCAGGCAGCGCAGGACCTTGCTGCGGGCGTTGCGGAGCTCGACCTCTTGCAAGAGAAGCTTTTCGCCCAGAGCCGGGTGGGCGCCACGGACGCTTCGGTGCTACTTGTCCTGCAAGGGATGGACTCGTCGGGCAAGGGCGGGATCGTGCGTCACGTCGTCGGCTCGGTCGACCCGCAGGGTGTTTCGCTCGCATCCTTCGGCGCGCCGACCGAGGAGGAGCGCTCGCAAGACTTCCTGTGGCGCATCCAGCGCAAGCTGCCGGCCGCCGGCCGGATCGGTGTGTTCGACCGGTCGCACTACGAGGACGTTCTGATCGGACGGGTCCGGGAGCTCGCGGATGCCGATGAGATCGAGCGCAGGTATGGAGCGATCAACGAGTTCGAGCGTCAGGTCGCGGCATCCGGAACGCGGATCATCAAGGTCATGCTGCACATCTCGTACGCCGAGCAGAAGGCGCGTCTGATGGAGCGCCTGGATCGTCCCGAGAAGCACTGGAAGTTCACCCCCAGTGACGTCGACGAGCGGATGCGGTGGCCGCACTACATGGCCGCGTATCAGACGGTCTTCGAGCGGACGTCCACCGAGCATGCACCGTGGTACGTGGTGCCCGCCAATCGCAAGTGGTACGCCCGCCTGGCCATCCAGCACCTGCTGCTGGAAGCGCTGGAGAGCATCGATCCCCAGTGGCCCACCGCCAGCTACGACGTCGCCCTCGAACGCGAACGCCTCGCCGCAACCTGACCCCCTCCGCCGAGTTGTCCTTCCCTCAGCCGAGTTGTCCCTGGTTCAGCCGAGTTGTCCCTGGTTCAGCCGAGTTGTCCTTGGTTTAGCCGAGTTGTCCTCCCCGTCGACCGCGCGGTGAGTGTTAACTGACGCGCGCCCACCGTCTGCAAGGATGCGCTCCATGGATGACGAGTTTGAGGGATTCCTCGAGACAGTGACTCCGCTTCTGCGGGACCGCCGGCTCGATGAGCTGCGCGAGTTGCTGGCCGAGCAGGATGCCGCCGATATCGCTCAGCTCCTGGAGCGGGAGGATGCGCGCGACCGCGCGGTGCTGTATCGACTGCTGCGCCGCGACCAGGCGCTCGAGGCCTTCGAACTGCTCGATCCGGGGATGCGGGCTGAGCTCATCGGCGGCCTGCGGGAGGACGACGTCGCGAAGGTCTTCGAGGAACTCGACCCCGACGATCGTGCGCAGCTGATCGACGAACTCCCGGCGGGCGTCGCACGGCAGCTCATGCGGGGCCTCTCACCCGCCGAGCGCGAGCTGACGGCCCCGATGCTCGGGTACCCGAAGAACAGCGTGGGCCGCTTCATGAGCACGGAGTATGTCCGGCTTTCGCCCCAGCTCACGGTCGGGGACGCGCTCAGCCACGTGCGTCACCGCGGTGTGGATGCCGAGACCGTCTACATGCTCCCGGTGACCTCACCGCACCGTCGCTTGCTGGGCGTCGTCGGCTTGCGGGAGCTCGTGATGGGGCGCTCCGACGTCACGGTCGAGGAGCTCATGACCGAGGCGCGGACTGCTCGGGCAACGGATGCCGCAGAGACCGCCGCGCGATCGCTGGTCGACTCCGGACTGCTCGCCATGCCGATCGTCGACAGCGAAGACCGCCTGCTCGGCATCCTCACCGTTGATGACGCAGCTCGCATCCTGGAGCAGGCTGAAGACACGGATGCCGCCCGCCAGGGCGCCTCGGAGCCGCTGGGCCGCCCCTACCTCACAACGCCCGTGCTGCGGATTGTGCGCGCCCGTGTGGTGTGGCTCCTGGTGCTCGCCGTCTCGGCGCTGCTCACGGTTCAGGTGCTCGGGATCTTCGAGGCAACACTCGAGCAGGTCGTGACCCTCGCCCTGTTCATTCCGCTGCTGACCGGCACAGCGGGTAACACCGGTTCGCAGGCGGCGACCACCGTCACCCGCGCCCTCGCGATGGGGGAGGTGCGAAAACGCGACGCGCTCACGGTGATGTGGCGCGAGGTGCGCGTCGGGGCGTTTCTCGGTGGCCTTCTGGGCATCCTCGGCTTCGCTTTGGCGAGCCTCGTGTTCGATCTCGCCCTGGGGGCCGTGATCGGCCTGACGCTGCTGTTCATCTGCACGCTGGCAGCGACGGTGGGTGGTCTCATGCCGATCCTTGCGATGGCGGTGCGGGCAGATCCGGCGGTGTTCAGCACGCCGTTCATCTCGACGTTCTGCGACGCGACGAGCCTCATCATCTACTTCCTCGTCGCGACCTGGATCCTGCAGTTGGGCTGAGTCCGCCCGCAGGGCTCAGGCGAGGGCGTCGACGATGGGCCGGAACTTCACGCGCGTCTCGAGAAGCTCGGCCTCGGGGTCGCTTGCTGCCACGATGCCGGCGCCAGCGTGCGCGATGACCGGAATCGTGTCGCTGTATCTGGCGGCGTCCCGCTGCGGCTCGGCGCCGATCTGGGCGCAGCGCAGGGCGATCGCCCACTCGCCGTCGCCGTTGGCGTCGATCCAGCCGACGGGTCCGGCGTACCGGCCCCTGTCGAACGGCTCGAGTCGACGGATGACGTCGAGTGCGGCATCCGTCGGGGTGCCCGCGACCGCAGCCGTCGGATGCAGCACCGTGACGAGGTCGAGCGCGGAAGCCCCGTTCGATAGCCGACCCGAGACGTCGGTGGCAAGGTGCCAGAGATTCGGAAGCTCGAGCAGGTGCGGCTCGCCGGGAGCGACGAGGTCACGGGTGAGCGGTGCCAGTGCGTCAACCACGCTCGTGACCGCGAACCGGTGTTCGTCGATGTCTTTGCGGCTCGTCCCGAGTGCCTTCGCTGCGGCGACGTCCTCGTCGGCATCGGCGCCGCGCGCCGTGGTTCCGGCGAGCACGCGCGCGGTCACGGCGCCCTGGTTCACCGTGATGAGGGTTTCGGGACTCGCGCCGATGAGGCCGTCGACGGCGAAGGTCCAGGTGTCGGGGTAATTCGTGGCAAGCGCGCGCACCAGCCGACGCAGATCTGCGCCCGCCGGAATCGTCCCGACGAGGTCCCGTGCGAGAACGACCTTCTCGACCTCGCCCGCCGTGATCGCCTCGATCCCGGAGCGCACAGCGTGTTGGTAACCGTCGGGGTCGAGCGAGCCGGGTCCGAGCGTTGCGGACCAGTGGGGGCCGTGGGGAACGGACGTAGGCTGCGGCGGCTCAGGATCGCTCTCGTGACGGATCGTTGTGACCCACGCCCGTCCGTCGTGCACGCCGGTGATGGTCTGCGGAACGACCAGGAACGGCGGCGCCGTCGAGGCCGGGTCGAACCCGAGCGCGCCGAACGCGACCAGCCCGGTGCCGGGCAGTTGCACGGGATCGGACACTCGAGCGTTTGCCGCCAGGTCGCGCCAGATTGCGGCAATCGGCCGGGACAGCGGGGGCGAACCCGGCCCGCCGATCGTTACGACCGCCGCGCCGGAGCCGACGATGCCCTCACCCCGACGCAACCACACCAGCGGATTATGCGGATCGGTCAGCGACAGCAGGTCGTCGACCGGCTCGATCTCCCTGGTCTCGACCACCAGCGGTGGGAGACGGGGAGTGCGGGTCACCTCACCAGCCTAGACTTCCGGCGTGGATGCGGATCGACTCGGGCGCCCGGTGCCCGGCACTGTTACCCAGTTCCGGTGGCGCAAGTGGGACGACGGCGTCCATTGGGTGCACGACTGCGTCTATCTCGGCCACGACAGCTGGGGCGAGTGGTTCGGGCAGCCGGCGGGATGGCGCAGCATCCGTCCCGGCCGGAACGTCGTGACCGCCGGCCCCAACGTCACCCTCATGCCCCCGAGCGGCGAGTACGCGATGACGGTGAACGCAGCACCGTCGCGGACCCGCATCTATATCGACCTCGGCTGGGACATCGGCTGGTCGCAGAGCGCTCCCGGCGTCGCGGAGGGCATCGACATGGATCTGGATGTCGTGCGAGCCCTCGACGAGCGCGGGATCTGGATCGACGACCGCGACGAGTGGGACGAGCACCGCGTCCACTACGGCTACCCGCGCGAGGTGGTCGAGCGGCTCGAAACGTTGGCTGTCGACCTGGAACGGCGGGTGCGCGCCGCGGAGGCTCCCTTCAACGACGCCACGGCGGATGCCTGGCTTGAGCGCCTCGCCGCCCGTGGACTGGCCCCCCAGGGTCTTGATCGTTGAGCGAGCGCAGCGAGTCGAAACGCCCCGGACTCGCCCCTCACGTGGCGTCCTAGACTCGACGCGTGACCCAGTCCCATCGCGCAGATCTCCAGAAGGACCCGGCCCGCGTCAGCGGAATGTTCGACGAGGTCGCGGCAGGCTACGACCGGACGAACACCATCCTGAGCGTCGGTAACGACCGTCTGTGGCGACGTGCGACGACCCGTGCGCTGTCACCGCGCCCGGGGCAGCGCATCCTCGATCTCGCGGCAGGGACCGGCACCTCGAGCGTCGCGATCGCGCGCACGGGCGCCGACGTCGTCGCCGCTGACTTCTCCCCGGGCATGATCGCCGAGGGGCGCCGTCGCCACGCCGGCGTCTCTGGCGTGAGCTTCGTGGAAGCAGACGCAACGGCACTGCCGTTCGAGGACGAAGAGTTCGACGCCGTCACGATCTCGTTCGGACTTCGGAACGTCCAGGATGCCGACGCCGGCCTGCGCGAAATGCTGCGGGTGACCAAACCGGGTGGGCGACTGGTGATCTGCGAGTTCTCGCACCCGACCTCTCCGGCTATCTCCGCTCTGTATCGGTTCTACAACGACCGCATCCTCCCCCCGGTCGCGCGGTTGGTCAGTTCGAACGGCGACGCGTACGACTACCTCAACGAATCAATCCGCGCGTGGTCGGATCAACCGGCCCTTGCGGGGCGCATTCGGGCTGCGGGATGGACGGATGTGGCGTGGCGAAACCTGACGCTCGGCGTCGTGGCGCTGCACCGGGCGCGCAAGCCCGTCGGGGATGGTGGCTCCCAGCCCCGGTAGGCTTGTGGTGTGACCCCCTCCGCGTCAAGTTCCCGAATAGCGAGCCAGCTGGGTCTCGCGGAACGGATCTTCGCGGGCCCTCGTGCGCGCCGTCTCATCGACGGTGTCGAAGCCGGGCTGGATCGGGTCGATGCAAATCTCGAGCGGGAGCTTCACATCTCGGACGCGCTGGCTGATGCGACAAGCCGGTACCTGTTCGATGCCGGCGGCAAGCGCGTGCGTCCGATGCTTGCTCTGCTGACCGCACACCTCGGTGACGGCGTCACGGAGGACGTTGTCGAAGCTGCCACGGCGCTCGAGCTCACCCACCTCGGTTCGCTTTACCACGACGACGTGATGGATGATGCCGACAAGCGTCGCGGGGTGCCGAGCGCTCACTCGGTGTGGGGCAACAACATCGCCATCCTGACCGGCGACCTCCTCTTCGCTCGTGCGAGCCAGATCATGGCGCGGCTGGGAGAGGGAGCGATCCGACTGCAGGCGAACACCTTCGAGCGGCTCGTCCTCGGTCAGATGCACGAGACTGTCGGGCCGACGGATGCTGATGACCGCGTCGCGTTCTACCTGCAGGTTCTCGCAGACAAGACCGGATCGCTGATCGCCGCGGCAGCGCAGTCGGGCATCATCTTCAGCAACGCTCCCACCGAGTACGAAGAGCCGGTACGCACCTTCGGTGAGGCAGCCGGCGTCGCCTTCCAGCTGCTGGATGACGTCATCGATCTCTCGGCAGATCCCGATGAGACCGGCAAGGTGCCGGGGACGGACCTCCGCGCTGGCGTCCCGACGATGCCCTATCTGCTTCTCGCGCGCCGTGACGACCCCGAGGCTCGCGCTCTTCGCGACCGGATCGACGAGGGCGTCGCCCGGATCGCTGACGGCGAGGACCCCGCGTTGCTGGACGAGCCTCTTGCGATGCTTCGGTCTGACAGGTCAACGCGCGAGACTGTGGAACTCGCCAACGCTTGGTCGCGTGATGCGATCGCGGCACTCGATCCCATCCCTGACGGCCCGGTCCGCGAAGCCCTCACGAGGTTTGCGCAGGCCGTCGCCGACCGCTCGAGCTGAGGCCGTCCCGGCGCTCTTGCGCCGAATCACCGTGCTCTCGCGTCCCGAAAGGAACACATGACCACTCTGAGGTTGGCCATCGTCGGCGCAGGCCCGGCGGGCATCTACGCTGCTGACATCCTGCTGAAGGCGGAGCGCGCGTTCGACGTGTCGATCGACCTGTTCGAGCAGCTGCCTGCGCCGTACGGCCTCGTCCGATACGGCGTAGCTCCCGACCACCCTCGCATCAAGGGCGTCATCACGGCCCTGCGCGAAGTGCTCGACAGGGGCGACATCCGCATCTTCGGCAACGTCGAGTTCGGTCGCGACATCACCCTCGACGACCTCAAGCGCCACTACAACGCCGTCATCTTCGCCACCGGCGCCGTCCGCGACGCGACCCTCGACATCCCGGGAATCGACGCCGAGGGGTCCTACGGTGCTGCCGACTTCGTGAGCTGGTTCGACGGGCACCCCGACGTGCCCCGCACCTGGCCGCTGACCGCGCAGTCGGTAGCCGTCGTCGGCAACGGCAACGTCGCGCTCGACATCACCCGCATCCTCGCCAAGCACGCCGATGATCTGCTGCCCACAGAGATTCCCGCGAACGTCTATGAGGGGCTCAAGGCCTCGCCCGTGACCGACGTCCACGTCTTCGGCCGTCGCGGGCCCGCGCAGGTCAAGTTCACGCCGCTCGAGCTGCGCGAGCTCGGCGAACTGCGGGATGTCGACATGGTCGTCTACGACGAGGACTTCGACTACGACGAGGCATCCCGGACGGCGATCGAGAGCAACAAGCAGGTCAAGGTCATCGACCGCGTGCTGCAGGAATGGCGGACCCGGCCCGGTGTGAACAACGCGGGCGGGACGGCATCCCGTCGCCTGCACCTGCACTTCTGGGCTCGGCCCGTCGAGGTGAAGGTCGATGACCGCGGCCACGTGTCGGGCTTCGTGTACGAGCGCACGCGCCCCGACGGGCAGGGTGGTGTCGCCGGAACCGGTGAGTTCCGCGAGGTTCCCGTCCAGGCCGTCTACCGTGCCGTCGGCTACTTCGGATCACCGCTTCCCGAGGTGCCGTTCGATGAACGGCACGGTGTGATCCCCAACCACGAGGGCCAGGTTCTGCGCGCCGATTCCAATGAGCGCGCACCTGGGCTGTACGCGACCGGATGGATCAAGCGTGGCCCGGTCGGCCTGATCGGTCACACCAAGTCTGACGCGATGGAGACCGTGCGCCACCTCATCAACGATCAGGGTTCGTGGTGGCAGCCTGAGGACCCGTCGGAGGCGGCGATCCCCGCACTCCTGGCCGAGCGCGGTGTCGCCTGGACCGACCTGGAAGGCTGGCACCGTCTCGATCAGCACGAGATCGGTCTGGGTGAGCCTGAGGGGCGTGCCCGTATCAAGGTGGTGCCTCGCGACGAGATGGTTGCCATCTCTCGAGGCGAGTGAGTTCCTCGCGGAGGCTGTCGCCGGGGCTGATCGCAGCTCTCGGCTTCGTCTCCGCTGTCGGTCCGTTCGCGACCGACATGTACCTCGCATCCTTCACCGACATCGCGGGCGACCTCGGCGTTGACGCCGCGGCCGTGCAACTGACGCTCACCTCATTCCTCGTGGGTGTCGCGGTGGGTCAACTCGTACTCGGTCCCTGGTCCGATCGCGTCGGGCGACGCCCCGTCCTCGTCGTCGGCGGAGTGATCTTCGCTCTGTCCAGCATCGCGCTGGTGTTCGCCCCGACGATCGCCGTGTTCGTCATCCTGCGATTCGTGCAGGGTTTCTCGGGGTCTGCGGGGATGGTGTTGGGGCGCACCGTCGCTGTCGATCTCAGCCCCAAAGAGACTGCGGTGCGCGCTCTTAGCCTCATCGTGGTCGTTGTCGGGGTTGCGCCGCTGGTCGCACCACCGATCGGCGGTCTGCTGAGCGAGGTCGTTGGCTGGCGCGGCGTGATGGCGGCGCTCGCGGTCGTCGCGGTGGTGATGCTGGTCGTGTCGCTGGCCGTCGTTCCGGAATCCCTCTCCATCGAGCATCGCCATACTGCCGGGATGTCGCAGACGCTCGGCGCCTTCCGCGGATTGCTCGCCGACCGCGCTTTTCCCCTCTATACGGGTGCCTACGCGCTCACGTTCGGCGCGATCATGGCGTACGTGTCGGCGTCGCCGTTCGTGGGCCAGGTTGTGCTCGGGATGTCGCCGACGGATGGGAACATCGCAGTTCATCATCGGTGCTGTGGCGTCACCGCTCGTGGGGTTGGCGGGAGAGGACACGGCTGTGCCGATGGCAGTCGTGATCGCGGCGATGATGGCGCTCTCGCTGCTGCTCGGCATCCTGGCCCTGCGGACGACCCGCCGCGGCCGCCGCTGAGCCGGCTGGCGCGGCGCGCGGCTCTTGTGCCTTACATTGAGGTGTCCAGAGTGCGTGGGTGAGGTGGTCGCCCGCGCACCGTATCGAGGAGTCACTATGTCCCGGTCCCGCTTTGTCCCTGCCGTCGCCGTCGTCGGCATCCTGCTGCTCGCTGGTTGTGCACCGACCCCCGAGCCTTCGTCCACGCCAACCTCTGAGGCAACGCAGAACGACACGCCCAGCACCGAGCCGACGCAGGAGCCGCAGTCGTTCGTCGCGAACGTTCCCACGGACTGCGCAGCGGTCGGCACGGCCGAGAGCCGCGCCGACAGCGTCGATCAGCTGAACCTTCAGGGTGACGGCGCCGACTTCGTTCGCCCGGTTCCCGAGGGCTCCACGCTGCTGCTCGGCTGCGACTGGTTCGCTGGCGACAGCCAGGGCGTGCTGCTGCTGATCAGCGAGGTCGACCCCGCGGCCGCCGAGGCATATGTCGCAACCCTTCCCGGTGAGGGGTACACGTGCGTCACGGGGGATGCCGGAAACCCGGTGTGTCAGATGGTCACCCCGAACGCCGAGTTCCCGGTCGACACTGTCGAGACGATCACGAGCCGCGAGGACATCTGGATCTACTCGTCGGTGACGAACGTGGACGCCGAGATGCTGCTGGGCGATCTGAACCTGCAGATCTGGGGCAACTGATCCCGTTCGTGTCGGTCCTGACACGGTTGGCCCTCACTGGCGGCCGTGTCAGGATCGATGCGTGAGCATCAACAACCCGAGCGACAAGACCCCCATGAGTCGCCGAGGACTTCTCGCGTCAGCACTGGCTGCGGGAACTGTCGGTGCACTCGCGGGTTCCGCGGCGCCGGCGGCGGCCGCGGCTGAGGATCCCCGCGGTCCGAACGAGGTTTGGCTCAAAGGGTCGGGCCTGAAAGTCACCAGCGATGAATGGCAGCCGCTTCCAGAGGGCTACTCGTGGGGTCCCGGGAGAATCCTCTATTACTCGGTCGTCATGGAACAGCAGACGGAGGCGCGGCGTGTATGGGCCGTCGTCCTTCCGGACGGGACTCAGCGCACATTCCCGGAGTCGGCATATATGTCGCAACTCCGCATGGCTTTCGCCGAACGCGGCTGGCGCTGGACCACCACTAATCACCCCGCGGCATCCCACGTCGTTGTGTACCTGGAGCCAGCTGATTTCTTCGCTGCTGGGCTCGGCGACGCTCCCCCGATCAGGTAGCTTCGGTCTCTTCGCGTCCCGCACGAGAACGGGCGGCGATAGTCTCAACTCGTGGAAGAGGTGTGGCTTCCTGACCTGCTCGGCGGTCGCTTTCGGCAGCGCACGCTGAGTCTGGGCAGCGACGCCGAGGGCGAGATCGTCGCCACGCTCGTACGGCTCCTGCCGTCGTGGCCTGCCTCGTGGACGGGCCGTCTTCGCGACGTCGACGTTCTCTACGTCCATGGGTGGTCGGACTACTTCTTCCAGACGGGCCTCGCGCAGTGGTGGACAGACCGGGGCGCCCGATTCTATGCGCTCGACCTGCGCAAGTACGGTCGGAGCCTGCGGGCTGGCCAGACGCCGGGTTACGTCTCATCGCTGGCCGAGTACGACGCAGACATCGCGGCGGCACTCTCGGCGATGGGGCGGGAGGATAAGCCGGGGCGGCGCCTCGTGCTGTTGGGCTACTCCACGGGCGGGCTCACGCTCTCGCTGTGGGCGGCGCGGCATCCGGGGGTTGCGTCAGCGCTTGTGCTCAACAGTCCGTGGCTGGAGTTCCAGACGGGGGCCTGGGGCCGAGAAGCGCTCACGCCCCTCGTCGCGGCCCGAGCTCGGTGGGACCCGTTGGGGATGCATCCGGTCGTCGATCTCGGCTTTTACACCCGAGCGCAGCAGGAGGTCGGGACTCTGCCGGAGGCGCCGGAAGGATGGCGGCCTGAGCGTGGGTTTCCGACCACTCCGGGCTGGCTCAAGGCGGTGCTCGACGGCCACGACACCGTTGCGCGAGGGATCG
>Ga0207881_1000302_pt1 | contig 24607 bp, 18 predicted proteins | sample MalvirmetagMSP97_FD_184227 | JGI IMG/M metagenome (GOLD analysis project Ga0207881, IMG submission 184227) | Marine viral communities from the Deep Pacific Ocean - MSP-97 (SPAdes) | ecosystem: Environmental > Aquatic > Marine > Oceanic | place: Pacific Ocean | collected 2011-05-03 | reverse complement strand
CACGATGACCCCGCAGTGTTCGTCTTCTGCGACCTGCACGCCTCGCTCGGCGCCGGTCAGCGTCCCGCAGACCCGGCCGTGGTGCGGCGCCTGCGCGAGACTGCTGCGCTGTTCCAGACCGGTTCCCTCGCCCGGACGCTGGTCATCGTCGCCCCGGAGCTGTGCATCCCCACCGACCTGAGCAAGGACGTGACGATCGTCGATTTCGCGCTGCCCACTTCCGAGGAGATCCGCGACACGCTCGAGGCGATGATCGCCGCGAACACCCAGAGCGGCCGCATCCGTGTTGACCTCGACGAGCAGGGTCGCGAGCGCCTCGTGAGTGCGGCCCGCGGGCTGACGCTCCAAGAGGCCGAGAACGCGTTCGCCCGCGCCATCGTGCAGGACGGGAGCCTCAGCGCCGACGACGTGCGGATCGTCACCGATGAGAAACGCCAGACCATCCGCAAGTCCGGGGTTCTCGAGTATGTTTCGGCAGACCTCGACCTGGACGATGTCGGCGGCCTGCAGAACCTGAAGCGCTGGCTCACGAAGCGCAACAACTCCTGGCTGGCCGAGGCGTCGGCATGGGGCCTGCCGGCCCCGAGGGGGGTGCTCATCACCGGTGTACCCGGCTGTGGCAAGTCGCTGACCGCGAAAGCCATCGCTGCCGCCTGGCAGCTTCCCCTGCTGCGGTTGGACGTGGGGCGCGTCTTCTCGGGTTTGGTGGGCTCCAGCGAGCAGAACATGCGCACCGCCCTACGCGCGGCAGAGGCGATCGCGCCTTGCGTGCTCTGGATCGATGAGATCGAGAAAGGGTTCTCCGGCGCGGGAGGCGGCAACGACTCCGGAACCTCGAGCCGCGTGTTCGGCTCATTCCTCAGTTGGATGCAGGACAAAACCGCGCCTGTCTTCGTCATCGCGACAGCCAACAACATCGATGCACTCCCACCGGAGTTCTTGCGTAAGGGTCGCTTCGACGAGATCTTCTTCGTCGATCTTCCCACCGACCCCGAGCGCCGCCAGATCTGGCAGGTACACCTCGCAAAAGCCCTGAGCCGGCCCGCCGTAGCGGGGGCCATCACCCTCGACGAGCCCACCCTCGCTTCCCTCGCTGATGCGAGTGAGGGATATTCGGGAGCCGAGATCGAGCAGGCCGTCGTCGCTGCGCTCTTCGACGCCTATGGCGAGCAGCGACCCCTCATCGTGCCCGATCTGATCCGTGCGGTCGCGACCATGGTCCCCCTCAGCGTCACGATGGCACCCCAGATTGCGGGCATCCGTTCGTGGGCGAGTGTTCGCGCCGTCGCCGCGACAGCGTCTGAAGACAGGGCAGGCTACGCACCGTCCAGTTCGGATGCCGAGGCAGACACCGCAGCCGGAGAAGCCCGTGGGGGTCGACTCGTTGACTTCTGACGTCGTGCGGGTGGCGCGCATCGTGCCGCGCACGATCGCGGAGGGCCCCGGCGAGCGCTTCGCGATCTGGGTGCAGGGTTGCTCGATCCGGTGCCCAGGATGCTTCAATCCCCAGTTCTGGGGAGCGCGCGGGGGAACCGAACAGACCGTGCACGATCTGCTGGACGCGGTACCCGTGGATGTCGAGGGCGTGACGCTGCTCGGTGGAGAGCCGTTCGAGCAGCCAGGCGCCCTGGGCGTCTTCGCCGAGCAGGTTCGCGCCCGCGGCCAGAGCGTCATGACCTTCAGCGGCTATACCGTGGCCCAGTTGCAGTCCCGCGCCCAGACCGACGCGGGTGTGGCGCGCCTGCTTGCAGCGACAGACCTCCTCGTGGACGGCCCCTTCGACCGGAACCAGATCGACCGAGAACGACCGTGGGTGGGTTCGCGCAACCAAGGATTTCACGCGTTGTCGTCTCGCTACGACGCTCTGGTGAACCGCTGGCACGAGTCTCCGGATCTGCTCGAGGTTCGCGTCCTGCCCAGCGGCCAGGTCGAGATCAACGGGTGGGCTGAGACCCGCGACATCGAGGATCTGCTTGACGGACTGCGACTGAACGGCCGGATTGGCACGCCGACCGGCAGGACCGCTAGTGTCCTGTCCTAAGAGCGGAGTGCCGCTGCACCGCTCTTCATCACCCGGGGGGACAAGATGACCGGCGCTCCACCTGCGGTACTCGTCGCGTTCGACACGGCTAGTACGCCCGACCGAATATCGGGAGCCGCGCACATCAGCGCCAGTCGCGTCACGAGCCGGCGCTGGGCGCTCCTTCCGAGCCCGTCCACGCCAGATCACACCCGGTTCGCCGTGTCGCTCAACGGAAACACAATCGGTGAACTCGGCGTCCGGTGCCGAATTGCCGGCGCACGGTGGTCGGCGCTGGTGGAGGTGTCCGGCGACATGTCCGACCCCGAGGTCAGCTCGGGAGTAGGCGCATTCGCGACGGCATTCGCTGACGTCGTGCGTGCCACCGATCCATCCCTGCGTCAGATCGCCGGAACACCCAGCAGTAGCCATCCTCTACCCCCACCCCCGCCACCCCCACCTCCGCCGGCGGCGCCTCCTGCGACCGCTACGTCTGCACAGCGACTGCCCCCGTTCCCGCCGCCGCCTCCTCCACCGCCGCCTCCCCAACCGAATGTCGCGCAGGCCTTCGCAGCGATACCGGCGCCACCTCCACCGCCGCCACCGCCGCCCGCCGCGCCACTCCCACAGCATCAGGTAGCTCCGGCGTTCGCTCCGCCGCCAGCGGCGATACCGGCGCCGCGACCAGAGGCGTGGGCGCCCGCAGCCCCTCCTCCCACGTCTCGTGAGTCCATCGAAGCCGAAGCCGAAGCCGAAGCAACGGTGCTCACACCACGCTCGCGCGCTGCTCGCGCTCCGTCCTGGACGCTGACGCTTTCCGATGGCATGACATTCGCCGTCACCGGCGCAACGGTCATCGGACGACGCCCCACGCCCCCGGCTCTGCACGCAGATGCGGCCACGCTCGCGCTCCCAGACCCGCAGAGGATGCTGTCCAAGACACACGCACTCATCGAGGTCGAAGCGGATGCGATCTGGGTCACCGACCTCGACTCCACGAACGGCACCGACATCATTTCCGGCGACGGCACCGCGCGCACCATCGCGCCACATGAGCGATGCCGTGTGCTGTCCGGCCAGACTGTGTCGTTCGGGGAGCTGCCTGTTCGGGTCGACAGGCCGTGAAGCCGTGCGCCCTGGATGACGGGGAGAAGTCCCCATCGCGTACCGCGAGACCTGGCTGGAATGATCACCCTGACACATCCCTACGAGGATCGGAGCCCCGGTGACCGACGTTTATCGCGAGATCCAGGACCCTGCCACGGCGCCGGAGCGGCTTGCAGAGATCGTCGCTACTCACCCAGAGCTGGCGCCCTGGGTACTCCAACACCCAAACTGCTATGACGCACTGCGGGAGTGGATCGCCGCCTATGCGACACCCCCAGCCGGCCCGGCCACAGGAGCTGGCGACGTCTTCTCTACGACGGCGTCCAGCGACCCGTTCGCGCGAGCCGTCGAGCCTGCCCTTTCGTCGCACCCCGCAACACCGTTCGGGCCTGCGCCCGGCACGCAACCGACGCGGCCTCGCGGACCCTTCTTCCGCCGCCGCGGCATTCTTATCGGAGGATCCATCGGGATCGCTGCAATCATGCTCGTCGGCATCGGTGGGGCTTGGTGGGCGATCTCGGGACTGACCCGGGGCGCGTCGAGCCCTGAAGGAGCTGTTGCCCGCCTGCTCTCGGGCGTCGAAAACGTCGACCCGGTCACGGTCGCCACATCCCTCGCGCCGAGCGAGTTCGGCGGGTTTGTCGAACCACTCCAGCGTCTGGCCTCCGCGGTCCCCGGCGAGGATGGCGGAGCCGACATGGCACAGTTGCTGGCTGATGTGCGTGCGTCTGCGGAGCTGAGCTCCACAGCGATGGCGTACGAGACTGAGCAGCTCGCGGACGGGGTCGTGCGCGTCTCGTGGACGGACGGTGAGATGCGCCTGTCCGGTGATGAGAGGGAGCTCGCGCGATCGTTGACAGCCCTCTACGAGCCTCTGCTCCGAGCGCAACAGGCCGCGATCTACGGCTACTCCGACGCCGAGATTGACGAAGCGATCGACGCCATGGTCGATGGCTGGTCATCGAACGTCGACCTCGATCAGAGCTGGGATGCGCGCGACGCTGCGGATCGGTACGGAGCGGGGCCGATCTCACTCGTCGCCGTCGATGAGGGCAACGGCTGGTACATCAGCCCACTGCTCAGCTTCTACGATCTGCAGTGGCGGCAGTCCGAGGAACAGGGCTACGTCGATTCCCGCGATCTGGGGGACGCGATCATCGAGGCCGAGGTGTTCGAGACTCCTGAGGTTGCGGCCGAGGAACTTACCGCCGCTCTGGAATCTGGACGCATCGAACGGGTCGCGGCGACCTTGCCCCTCGCTGAGCGGCGCGTTCTGTCCCTGTATGGCGACGTCGTCAACCTTGAGTACGTCGTCAACGAATACTCCCCGAGCATCGAGACAGCTGATTTCTCGGCGGCAACGAACGGTGACCGCGCCCGATTGAGCATCGAAGAGCTCCTCGTCGACTTCACGGAGTGGTCCAACGGATACGAACTCCACGATCGGTATGACATCAGCGAGGTCTGCGCCGAGTGGAGCGATGAATACCTCGATTCCAGCTATTCGTCCTGGTGGGACGAGTACACATACTGGACCGACCAGCGCACGGGGAGCGCCTGCCTCGATGACCCCGCGTGGACCGACAGACTCGGCGCGGGCGACGTCGATCTCATCGCCGTGCGCGAGGGCGGGGGGTGGCTCGTCAGCCCTATCGCGACGATCGCCGACGCAGCCTCCATCGCGGTCGATAGCTTCATTCCGTACTACGAGTCCGGCGCTCTCGACGAACTCTTCCGCTGACGCATCCTGGAAAGACGCGCCCCAGATGACCTACCCCGCACCCGAGCAGCCCTCCTCTGCCGCCGCGTATCAGGGGCAGTACGTCCCCTATCCCACCGCACCCCTCACACGAGGACCATCGCCTCTTTCATCGATCCCGGTCTCGGACTGGGTGCGCGATGCAGCAGCCGTCGCCCTCTTGCTCGTCTCCCTCGCGCTGCCCTGGTCTCTCTCGTTCTCAACCGACGGGCTCCTGGGTGACTCGTTCACCTCGACAGCCGCGACGAGGGTCGATGTGCTGCTGATCACGATCCTTTCGGTCCTGTCGGTCGCCGTCACCGTCCTCGCGCGAGCCGGTGCACTCGGGACGGGGCTCACCCCGGGCCGAACCGCCGCCCTCCGTGCTGCACTGAATGCGCCGTACGCCATCCTCGTGGTCGTCTATATGTTCCTTGACGCCGTTGGCGCCGGAGAGGTTGCCGAGTATCTCGGCGTCGGTTCCGGACTCGGCGCGGCTGTCATCGTCGGCTTGGCCGGGGCACTCTTCGCCGCGACACCGCGGCTGCACGAGATCCGCGATCCGCTCAGCGGCGGGCGCCTCGCGCGCGGCGGCGTCGTAGGCACCTTCACCGTCCTGGCTGTCATGGCACTCACGATGCTCGTAGGGTTCATCCTGCTCCTGCTCGCGATGCCGTGGCAGGCGATTTCGGGCTGGGACGCCGCTGCCGCGATCGTCGTCCTCATCCTCCAGGATGTCGCGCTCGCGCTTCCCGCAGTCCTCGTCCTTCGACGCTCCCCGACGGCACCTCGAATCGCGGGGTCGGTCGGAATCGCGGTTGTCGCCGGGATCATCATTTCGGCGCTGACGGGCTTCGAGCTCGGCGGTACCCTCAGCTCGCTGCACGGCGGCGGGTACATCCTCGTGTGGTTCGGCGCCTACGCTGCGTTGCTGACGAGCCCCGCACTGCTCGCGTCGATGACTGCGCTTCCACCCCTGAACACCTGGTTCCTCACGGCGAGACAGGCGCTCGTCACGCTGACAACCGTCTCGACGATTCTGGCTGTGTTCGCGGTGATCGCGCTCGTGACCGATCCGTCGAGCGCCATCGGCTTTTCCGTGGGCATCCTGCTCTCTCAGGTGCTTGCCGCAGGCGTCGCGCTTGTCGCACGGATTCAACTTGTCGGTGCGCCTCAGACGTCGCGCACGATCGTCCTGTCTCTCATGGCAGGAGCTGCTGTCGGAGAGATCGTCGCGCTCATTCTGAGCGCGACCTCCCCCCGCTACAGTGGCCTCGCCCTCGAGCCGGTGCTTTATCTCGCTCTGCTGGGACTGCCCGCGGTGGTCACCTACGCCCTGGTGGCGCCGCGCGAGGTTCGAGAGTATTTGGGTACGTTTGCCCCGCCTGCCGCACCGACGGCGTACCAGTACGACGCAGACCAGTACCGGGCCGCTGCGCCGACTGCTCTTGCTCCGCCAGCGACAGATGCGGCGGCTCCCGCCAGCTCCGCGGATTACTACGCTGCGCGCGCCGCCGACCCGCTGACACCTGCAGAAGAGCTCTACCAGTACACGTCGGACCCATCACTCTGGCCGTCGCTGGCCGCCAACCCTGCTCTCTACCCAGAGCTCGTGACCTGGCTTGCCAGCACCGGCGATCCCCACGTCCTTGCCGTCCTGCGGTCCCGCGGCGCGATCTAGGATTCTCGCGCCGCTGCCGCGGCCGGCGTAACCGACGACCGTAGCGGTTACGATCGAAGGCTATGCCCGCGCCAGAACCCGTCATCCTCTACCCGCCGGAGCTGCCCGTCAGCGCCGCCCGGGATGAGATCGCGCGCGCCATCGAAGACCATCAAGTCGTGATCGTCGCGGGGGCGACAGGCTCGGGCAAGACGACCCAGCTTCCGAAGATCTGCTTGGAGCTCGGTCGCGGTCGTATCGCCCATACGCAACCTCGGCGGATCGCCGCGCGTTCGATCGCCGAACGGATCGCGAGCGAACTGCAGGTACCCCTCGGCGGCGCGGTGGGCTATCGCGTACGGTTCACGGATGCCGTGAGCGAGGACACGCGCATCACCCTGATGACCGACGGCATCCTGCTCAACGAAATCCACCGTGACCGGCTGCTGCGCCGCTATGACACGATCATCATCGACGAGGCTCACGAGCGGTCACTGAACATCGACTTCCTGCTCGGGTACCTCCGCCGGATTCTGCCGAAGCGTCCCGACCTGAAGGTCGTCGTGACCTCGGCGACGATCGATCCCGAGAGCTTCGCGCGGCACTTCTCACCGAGGCCGGAAGATCCCGAAGCAGCCGCCCCGATTGTGGAGGTCTCGGGGCGCACCTACCCGGTCGAGATTCGCTACCGCCCCCACGACGAGAACGCCGACGACGACATCGACGGCCTGGTCGCCGCGCTGCGCGAACTGGATCGCGAGGAGCGGGGCGATGTTCTCGTGTTCCTTCCCGGCGAATCCGAGATCCGCGACGCGATGGATGCCGTCCGCGGCATGTACGCGAACGATGCCGCTCCCACCGAGGTGCTCCCGCTGTACGGTCGCCTCAGTGCCGCCGAGCAGCACCGGGTCTTCGAACCGTCGACCCGCGCCGGCGTGCGCCGCCGCGTCATCCTTGCCACGAACGTCGCCGAAACGAGCTTGACCGTGCCCGGCATCCGGTACGTGATCGACACCGGGACCGCGCGCATCTCGCGCTACTCCGCCCGGTCGAAGATCCAGCGACTCCCGATCGAGGCGATCTCGCAGGCGTCCGCGCAGCAGCGTTCGGGCCGTGCGGGGCGCACGGCGCCGGGTATCGCCATCCGGCTCTACGCCGAGGAGGATTTCGCCGGGCGCCCCGAGTTCACCGAACCCGAGGTCCTCCGCACCAATCTGGCCGCCGTGCTGCTGCAGATGATGGCCCTCGGAATGGGGGATGTAGCAGCCTTCCCGTTCCTCACTCCCCCGGATTCACGCGGCGTGAAGGCTGCGATGGACCTCCTCGTCGAACTCCGCGCGGTCTCGGGAGGCAGACTCACGAAGGTCGGCCGGGAGCTTGCCCGGCTCCCGATCGATCCGCGGTTGGCGCGGATGCTCGTCGAAGCGCGCGAGCGGGATGTGCTGCCGAGTGTCCTGGCGATCGTGGCCGGCCTGTCTATTCAGGATGTCCGCGAGCGTCCCGAGGAGCAGCGCGAGCAGGCCGATCGCCTGCATGCGCGGTTCACCGACCCGACGAGCGACTTCCTCTCGCTGCTGGGTCTGTGGAACTACCTACAAGAGATGCAGGTAGAGCTCGGCTCGAGCGCGTTTCGGCGGATGTGCCGGGCCGAGTTCCTCAACTACGTGCGCGTGCGCGAATGGGTCGATGTGCACCGACAACTCGCGGACCTCATGGGTGCACGGCGCGCGAAGACGAGGGTCGACGCCGACCCCGATGCCGTCCATCGCGCGATCTTGTCGGGGCTGCTCTCGCAGATCGGCATCCGCGATGACCGCACGACGACGTCCGCAGCCAAGGGTGCAGCTTCCGGGAAGCCACGGCGCCCCACCGCCGAATACCGGGGAGCCCGCGGCGCGCGCTTCGCAATCTTCCCGGGCTCGGGGCTTCGCAAGAAGAGCCCGGATGCCGTCATGGCGGCAGAACTCGTCGAAACCTCGCGCCTGTTCGCCCGAACGGTCGCAGCGGTCGACCCAGCCTGGGCCGAGGAGCTCGCCGGCGAGCTCGCCCACCGTCAGCTGGGCGAGCCGCACTGGTCTCGATCGGCGGGTGCGGCATCCGCGTACGAGAAGGTGACCCTGTTCGGGGTAGAGATCATCCCGAAGCGCCGCGTGCAGTTGGCCCGCTTCGATCGGCCGCTCGCACGCGAGCTCTTCATCCGCCACGCGCTCGTGCAGGGCGAATGGGATGCCGCGAACCTCGACAAGCGCCTCACTGCCTTCGACCGGCGTAACGCGGACATGCGGCGGCGCCTGGAGAAGCTCGAGGAGCGGGAGCGTCGCCGCGACATCCTGGCCGGTGATGAGGCGGTGTTCGCGTTCTACGACGCGCGGATCCCGCGCGAGGTCTTCGACGTCCGCTCGTTCGAGTCCTGGTGGCGTGAGACCTCGAACCGCACACCGCGCCTGCTCGACATGGGCGAGTCCGACCTCGCCGAGGGCGCGGCTGCGGCGCGCAGCGACGAGTACCCCTCCCGGTGGACACAGGGCGATCAGGTACTTTCGCTCAGCTACCGCTTCGAGCCGGGTGCACCCGACGATGGAGTCAATGCTGTGGTACCGGTGGCGCTGCTCGCGGGGCTGCGCGATACCGGATTCGACTGGCAGGTACCGGGACTGCGCGACGAGCTGATCGCCGCCCTCATCCGGGCACTGCCCAAGACCATCCGGCGTCACGTCGTGCCCGCTGCCGACTGGGCGGCTCGGTTCTCGGCAGATCTTGCCGGCGAAGGCCCGGAGGATCACGGCGGACTCCCGCCGACCACCCTTCGGGCAGCCCTCGCAGCACGCATCCAGCGCGTGGCCCACCAACCCGTCACGGCAGACGATTTCGACCTCGAGCGCGTCCCCGCCCACCTCGGGATCTCGTTCCGGGTTGTCGACCACCGAGGACGCACGCTCGGCTCCGGGCGCGACCTCACCCGCCTGCAGCAGGAGTTGGCCGGGGCCGCGCGCGGCGCCGTGGCATCCTCGCTCTCCGCCCCGAAGCGGCCTCCCGCGCCCGCCCAGCGCGCGCCGCGGCCCTCAGGAGCGAGGCCGGATGCCGATAGAGCGCAGTTCACGGAAGTCTCGGGGCTCACCGACTGGACGATCTCCGAGCTTCCGTCCGTCGTCGACACGCGCGTTGCCGGCGGCGTGGTGCGCGGCTATCCGGCCCTCGTCGACGAGGGAGAGAGCGTCGCGCTGCGGATCGACGCCACTCCGGAGGCCGCCGCGCGAGCCACCCATGCGGGTCTTCGTCGCCTGCTGCTGCTGGCGGTCCCCTCCCCCGCCGCGTACGTGCTCGACCACCTCACCGCCGCAGAGAAGCTCGCGCTCGCGGCATCCCCGTACTCGTCGGCGCGCTCCCTTGTCGAGGACTGCCGGGTCGCCGTGGCAGACGCGGTCCTCGCGCGCTTTCCCGACCCGATCCGCACCCGCGCCCAGTTCGAGGCAGCGCGGGATGCGTTCTCGGCCGACGTGACTGACGCGCTGTTCTCGGCAGTTTCGCTGACTGCCCGCATCCTGACCGCGGCGCGCGACGTCGAGCGGGGCCTGCGAAACCTCAACGCCATGACGCTGCTGGCAGCGCTCACCGACGTTCGCGGACAGCTGTCGGGGCTGATCTATCCCGGCTTCGTGTCGGCAGTCGGGCTGGAGCGTCTCGCGCACTATCCGCGATATCTCGCGGCCCTGGTCACACGCACCGGCAGCCTCGCCGACAACCCCGGTCGGGATCGACAGCGCCTGACGGAGTACGAGCGCGCCGCGGCGATCTATCGGGATGCCGGCGGCACGATCCCGCTCGCCGCTGACGCTCCCGCGACGCTCGTGCACGGTCGCTGGCTGCTCGAGGAGTACCGCGTGAGCCTGTTCGCCCAGGGGCTCGGAACCGCCGAGCCGGTTTCGCTGCAGCGGTTAACGAAGGCCCTCTCCGGCTCCTGATCGCTGGCAGCCCGCCGGTCCGTCACACAGCGACACACAGCGAAGGGGCCAGCGGCTACGCGTGCCACCATGAGAATGTGAGCACTCCTGCGCCTGACCCCACCGCGTCCTTCGCGACCGCCCAGGTTCAGGCCGGCTATGTGCCGGGTACCGCGCAGAACACGGCGGTCGTGCCGATCTACCAGTCCAACGGGTACGAGTTCCCCTCCCTGGCGCAGGCGCGCGACGTCTTTGCGCTTCGCAGTCTCGGGAACGTCTACAGCCGCAACGCGAACCCCACCCAGGCGGTGTTCGAGCAGCGCATCGCTGCCCTGGAGGGTGGGCGGGCCGCTGTCGCGGTGTCGTCCGGCCAGGCGGCTGCGGCCGCGGCGATCCTCGCGCTGGCCTCAGCCGGCGACCACGTGGTAGCTGCCCGCCAGCTCTATGGCGGCACGGTCGATCTGCTCTCGGACTCGCTCGGGAGCCTCGGGATCGAGGTCACCTACGTCGATCAGGACGACACTGACGCGTGGCGCGATGCGGTGCGCCCGAGCACGCGGGCCTTCTTCGCCGAGACGATCACCAATCCCCTGGCGACCGTGCTCGACATCCGTGCCATCGCCGATGTCGCCCACGCCGCGGGCGTGCCGCTCGTCGTCGACAACACTGTCGCCTCTCCGTACCTCGTGCGTCCCGGTGAGCACGGAGCCGACATCGTCATCCATTCCGCCACGAAGTACATCGGCGGGCACGGCGTTGCCCTCGGTGGCGTGGTGGTCGATATCGGATCGTTCGATTTCGGTGCCGATCCCGAGCGGTGGCCCCAGTTCACGACGCCGTATCCCCGGTTCGGCGACCTCGTGCTGTGGGACCGTTTCGGCGAGCAGGGCCTTGCCCTTGTCGTCTACATCAAGACCCGGTTCGTGCACGATTTCGGAACTACCCTGCCCGCGTGGTCGTCGTTCCAGCTCCTGCAAGGGCTCGAGACTCTCGACCTGCGGATGCAGCGTCATTCCGCGAGCGCGCTCGCTGTCGCCCGGTTCCTCGAGCAGCATCCTGCCGTCGAGAAGGTGTGGCATCCGGGCCTCGCGTCGAGCCCGTGGCACGCGACGGCACAGCACTACTTGCCGCGCGGAGCGTCATCGGTGTTCTCGTTCGATCTCGCCAGCACCGGCGACGTGGATGCCGATGACCGCCGCGTCGAGCAGGTCATCGACGCTCTGCGCGTCATCCGGCTCGTGGCGAATATCGGGGATGCCCGCAGCATGGTGAACCACCCGGCATCCATGACCCATCTTCACCTCACCGCTGACCAGCTGCGCGAGGCCGGCATCTCGCCGCGGACGATCCGCCTCTCGATCGGGCTCGAGGACGAGGCAGATCTCATCGCAGACCTGGCGCAAGCGCTGGCCTAGCTGAACGGGGCTACGACGCTTCGATGAGCGCGCGGTAGAAGCCGATTCCGCGGAGCCACACCTCGACGCGGATCCGCTCGTTGTGCGAGTGCAACGCATCACGCTCGGAGCGGGTCAGGTGGAACGGCGTGAACCGGTAGACGTGGTCGCTGATCGCCGTGAACCAGCGGCTGTCGCTGGCTCCCAGCTGCACGTAGGGCGTCGGGACGATGTCGCCGCCGAGTGTCGAGACGACCGCGCCGGCGATCCGTCGCCACGGCTCTCCTCGCCAGGGCGAGACCGGTGACGGGTTGGATGCGTGACGGATCTCGAGCTCGACCTTCTCGTCGGCCACCGCCCGACGAACGTGCGCCGTCGCGCTGTCGATGGTGTCGCCGGTGAGCAGGCGGATGTTGACCGAGGCCTTCGCCGTCGTTGCCAGGACGTTCTCGCCGGGTGCGCCGCTGAGTTCGGTCACGACAGCGGTGGTGCGCACCATCGCGTTGGTCTCGGGTCCGCCGAGGGTGAAGGCGCCGGCAAGCAGCGGGCCCGTAATCTCACCGCGTCGGAACAGGGTCCGAAGCGGTTCGGGAGCGTGGGGCGAGAGCGTGGCGAGCATGGCCCGCACGGGAGGTGCGAGCCTGGTCGGAAACGGCTTGCGCCGCAGCCGGTCGATAGCTCGCGCCAGCCGGGCGGTGGCGGGCATCGCGGGCGGCGTGGATGCGTGGCCGCCCTGTTCGCGGACGGTCATAACGAGCGTCATCACGCCGCGTTCTGCGACACCGATCATCGCGGTGGGCACGTCGACGCCGGGGATGATGCCCTCGACGACGGCGCCGCCCTCATCGAGCACGAGTCCCGGATGGATGCCGCGCTCCTCCAGGTGCGCGACGATTCCCCGCGCCCCGTCTCCCGCCGTCTCTTCGTTGTGACCGAACGACAGGTAGATGTCGCGTGCCGGCGTGAAGCCTTCGGCGACGAGGGTCTCGACGGCTTCGAAGATCGCGACAAGCGATCCTTTGTCGTCGATCGCGCCGCGGGCGTGGAGTTCGGCATCCTCGCCCTCACCCACGATCTCGGCGCCGAACGGCGGATGCTGCCACTCCGCCTCGACCACGGGCACGACATCCATGTGGGCCATGAGCACGAGCGGATCTTCGGATGAGGCGCCCGGCCACCGGTACAGCAGTGAGTGGCGGGCGATCACGTCGCGCTCGAGGCGCTCATGGGTCTTCGGGTACAGGCGCTCCAGGGCGCTGTGGAACTCGTCGAACACCGACGCATCCATCCGCGACTCGTCGGCGTACGACACGGTAGGGATGGATAGGAGTTCTCGGAAGCGATCCAATGGAGTGCTCATGCTTCGAGGCTACTCGCGGCACTGCGCGGGCGGACTACGCTCGAACCATGACTGGACTGCGATGGGGAATCCTGGCGACCGGCGGTATCGCACACGCCTTTACGAGCGACCTGCGGACGGCCGGGCTGACGGTGTCGGCGGTGGGGTCTCGGCGCCCGGATGCTTCGCAGGCGTTCGCTGACCAGTTCGCGATTCCGCACGCGCACGGATCGTACGAGGAGCTCGTCGCCGATCCCGACGTCGACATCGTCTACATCGCAACGCCGCATCCGATGCACGCCGACAATGCTGTGCTCGCGCTCGAAGCGGGCAAGCACGTACTGATCGAGAAGCCGTTCACGTTGACCGGCCCCGAGGCCGAACGTGTGCGCGAGGTCGCACGCGCTCAGGGGCTGCTCGCCATGGAGGCGATGTGGACGCGGTACCTCCCGCACATGGTGAGGATTCGCGAGATCATCGCCGCAGGAACGCTGGGCGAGATCCGCACCGTTTTCGCCGACCACACCCAGCGGATCTCATCCGACCCGAGCCACCGCCTGAACGCGCTGGAACTCGGCGGCGGGTCGCTTCTTGACCTCGGAATCTATCCGGTCTCGTTCGCCTGCGATGTGCTCGGGAAGCCGGAGACGGTGACCGCTCGCGGCCGCCTCGGTGACACGGGCGCGGATGCCGAGGTAGCGACGATCTTCACTCACGCCGGCGGCGCGGTCTCAACCTCGATCTCGACCTCGCGCGCTGTCGGACCCAATACCGCTCATGTGCTGGGCACTGACGCGCGGATCGACATCGACCGCGTCTGGTACACGCCCACGTCGTTCCGCGTCGTTGCACCCGACGGAGAGGTTCTCGAGGAGTACCAGAGCGATGTGGAGGGCCGGGGGATGCAGTACCAGGCGCTCGCCGCGGAACGGCTGCTCGCCGAGGGTAAGACCGACAGCGACCTGCTTCCGCTGGACGAATCGGTTGCCATCATGCACGTCCTCGACGAACTGCGCGCTCAGCTGGGCGTGCGCTACCCCGGCGAGTAAGCCCGCTCAGGTCTCGACTCAGGCGGGTCCACCCGGAAGACAGGAAGTCGGCGCTCCGGTGCAACTGTGTACTGGCGACCGCTCGGCGAGATCCACAGCAGCGACCCGTCTCCGGTCTGGATGACGCGCCACCCGCCATGGTGCTTGATCGTATGGTGCCCCTGACAGAGCGGGCATGAGGACCGTCGCCATCCGCACCGAGGAGGGCGAGCGCGGGTACCGTCACGACAACCGTCGGGCGGATGCCCTGCACGTCCTTCGGGTGAGCAGGCACAACGCCGTCGAGCAGAAGATCGCACAGGATGTCGGCACGGATCTCGTCCAGCGTGCGGTCGTCGTGCTGAGAGCCGCGGCCCTCGCCCTTGACCTGCGCGGCGAGCAACGCTTTGCCCTGTGCGGTCATTCGTCCGTGGATCGCGTGAGCTTCGACCGAGGGCAGCAGCGCGTGCAGCCACGACATCCCGTCGGCCTCCGGCTCGACGAAGATCCGCCGACGCCGGACGGCGTGCTCGTGACGCGCCGACAGCGTGGGCGCCAGTTCCTTATCGATGAGGCGTCGAAGTGCCCGGCGGAACGGACCGATCGCGAGGGTTTCTGCGAGGTCTCGCACCTTCTCGACAAGCCGCGCTGCAACCTCAGGTTCGAGGGGCGCAAGTTCATCCACGATGATCGTCGCGTGCCGCTCGGTCATGCCCGCGTGGGCGAGCGAATTCCAGACCGTCGGATACCGGTGCACGAGCGCCTCAGCACGGTACATCAGCATCCCGGCCTGGTTCTCGGTGATCCGGAGGGCTGCGGCGAGCTCAAGCCGCACCGAGCGCTCGATCAACTCCCGCGCTCCTCCGCCGTAGCGCGTGACGTCATCGAGCGCCTCGAGCCGGAGCTGGTCGATGCGAGCCAGCCGCTGCGCCGCGAACACTGCCTCCATCGTCGCGACCTCAAGCACGAGTTCCACAGCGTCGGGCTGCGCCGGCACCCATCCGACTACCTCGTCGTGCTCGCAGTACTCACCGTCGTAGACGAAGTCCTCGTCGGGGTCTGCGGTGCGCGGTGAGGTCCAGGACGCGGCATCCGTCCCACGGGCTTTCCCGCCCGGGTCGGTGATGCCGAAATCATCCATACCCCGACACTACGAGGGGGTTCCGACATCGCTTCTCTGCGGTGCCCGGTGCCAGGCCGGATGCCGTCAGCGGCGCGTCGACCACCAGGCCCACGCGACGAGCACGGGCTGGAAAAACAGTCGAACGAGGCGCTTCCTATCGGTATCGAGGCCGAAGCCATCGCGCTTCTCGACGTACTGCGAGATGTTGCCGGGGAAGATCGCGATGAAGAATGCCGCCAGGATCGCGCCGACGCGGCGCCGCTCCTTGGGCAGCGCGACAAGCGCCGTGCCGAGCATGATCTCGACAACTCCGGATGCCACCACAATCGCATCCTCGTCGAGCGGTGAGAGCTCGGCAGCCCAGGGAGGCACCTGCGCCTGAAACTCCTTGCGGACCACCGTGAGATGCGTCACCCCCGCGAGCACCATCGCCCCGGCCAGCATCCACCTCAGTACTGTTCGCATGCGCCCAGCCAAACCTCCCGAACCGGCAAAGTCAACGTCGTCGACGGACGCTCAGCCGAGGCCGGCGCGGGTCGTTACCGCTGGGGAGACAGGGCGACGGCGAGCGCCCAGACCACCAGCAGCGGCTGCAGCAAGAGCCGCACAAAGCGGCGGGTATCCGTGTCGAGCAGCGGCGCAGACCGACCCGTCTGCCACTGGTGCACGTTGCCCGGGAACACCGCGATGAAGAACACTGCGACGGCTGCGCCGAGTCGCGTGCGCTCGCGCGGCAGCGCAACCAGGCCCGCGCCGAGCATGATCTCGACGGCGCCGGAGCCGACGACGACCGCATCCTTGTCGGTATGCAGCATCCGTGTCGCCCAGTCCGGCACCACGATGCGGTAGCCTCGTCTCCCCCACGTCAGATGTGAGACCCCCGCCGCTACCAGGAGGGCGGCGAGGAGCCAGCGAAGCACCCTCATGCCGTGCGGCGGCCCGCAGCCGGGTGAACCTCGACGGGTTCCTCGTGCAGGCCACGCAGGGCCTGCGACAACTCTGGCGCACCCTTCGACAGTTCACGGTCGAGAGCACGCAGCCGCTTTTCGGCTTCGGTCAGGGCCCAGTCGCCCTTCTCTGTGACGCGCAGCTCGGACGCCGAACCGGCGTGAGCTGTCGAATCGTGCACGAATCCTTCGTCGACGAGGGTGCGCACGGCAGTGTGCGCGGTCTGGACGGTGATCTGGGAGCGGCGTGCGAGTTCACTGAACGAGATGCCCGGCATCCCGTAGATGTGGCCGAGCAGGGCATACTTGCGCGTGGTCAGTCCCAGATCCTTCAGAACCGCCCCGAGCTGCGCCTCCCAGATGCTCGACATCGTCAGCAGCGCGATGACCGGGCTGAACCGTCGTTGCTGAGCTGCCACGGGATCTCCTTTTGCGGGACGCCAGATCCTTCATCGTAGCCCGCGCCCTCCCGAACTCACCGGACAGACCGTCGTGGATAAAGAAGTCAGCGGCAATGACCGGGAAAAAGGTCCCTACGCAACCTCGCGTAGGTCATGTCATCATCGGGAAATGGACACCTCGCTGTACGAAATCCGAAAGGACCTCAGCCGGGCCCTCGCGGAGCTTCACGAGGCCCAGCAGAGCTACCCCGACGACCCCACCCTCCACGCGATCGACAGTCTCCAGTCAGCCGTAGAGCGCCTCACCGGTGTGCTCGAAGAGATTCACTCTTTCTTCTCGCTGCCCGTCCCGACCTCGACCGGTCCGCACCCGGTTGCGTCAGGCTCGGGGCATCGGCATCACCGATAGGGATCCAGGGCCGGGGAGCGCCTCAGGCGATGAGACGCTGGGCACGTGCCGCTTCGACGAGCGCATCCTTGTGAGCGTCATCGGCAAGCGAGATCAGGGCAAGAGCCCGCTCCTGCGTCGAGAGCCCCCGCAGATTCACCATGCCGTGCTCGGTCACGACGTGCTCGACATCCATACGCTCGTCGGTGACGATGTCGACCCGCGGCACGATCGTCGAGATCGCACCACCCTTCGCTGTGGCCGGGAGAACCACGAAGGACTTGCCGCCTCGTGACTTGGCTGCTCCGGTCACGAAATCGAACTGACCGCCCGACCCGGAATACTGCACGCCCGCGATCATCTCGGCGTTGACCTGCCCGTAGAGATCGACCTGAATCGCTGCGTTCACCGAAATCATGGCGTCGTTGCGTGAAATCACCTGCGGATCGTTGACGTAGTCGGCCGGGAAACTCACCATCGACGGGTTGTCGTTCATGAACGCGTAGGTGTGGGCATCCCCGACCGCCGAGGTCCAGACGTGTCGCCGCGGATGCAGGGTCTTGCGCTGCCCTGTGATGACGCCCGACTCGATCAGGGGCACGAACGCCGAGGAGAAGAGCGCGGAATGGATGCCGAGATCCCGGTGGTCGCCGAGCGCCGCAGCGACGGCAGCGGGAACCCGGCCAGCACCGATCTGCAGCGTCGCGCCGTCGGGAATGTGGGCCGCGACGTGCGCCGCGATACCGAGGTCGGCATCCGTCGGAGGCGCCTCCGCGACCTCGGGGAGGGGCGAGGCATGCTCGACGATCGCGTCCACTTCATCGATGTGGAGGAGGGAATCACCGAACACGCGCGGCATGTTGGGGTTCACCTCGACGATCAGGCGGCGACAGGCGCGCGCCGCGACGCTCGCGTAGTCGTTCACGACGCCGAACGAGAAGTGACCGCTCGCGTCCATCGGGCTGACCTGCACCAGGAACGTGTCGACGTCGAGGTGTTCGCGGATCACGCGCGGCAGGTTCGAGAAGTTGACCGGAATGAAGTCGAGGGTTTCGCGGTCGGCCCGGGCAGGGTCGGCGATGATGTGGTGATCGCGCCCGGCGACGAAGAACGTATGGGCACGGAGCTTCTCGATGACCCCCGGCTGCAGGATCGTGTCACCGATCGCATCGCCGCCCATGCCGTAGTAGAGGTCGAGATCGAGCAGCTCGTCGGCGCGTACGCGATCGGCGAGAGCTGCGAGCACTGCCGGTGGCGCCCCCAGACCCATCGCGACAAGCACCTGGACTCCCGAGGGGACGGATGCCGCGGCATCCGCTGCCGACACGAGCTTGCGGCGGTAGTCATCCTGAACCGGCATCGGTGATCCTCCAGTGCTGTTGCGGACGAACCCACTCTGGCATGCGCGACAACCACGATGTCGGGGACGGGCGCTACTGTCGTGCCATGACCTCGCGCGTGCTCGCCCCCGATCTTTCCGGCGTCGACAAGCCGAAAGGACCGGCGTCGTACTTCCCGAGCATCGAGAAGACCTATGGCCGTCCCGTGCAGGAGTGGATCGACATCGCCGTCGAGCGGCTCGATGCCGGCGGCACCCACATGGCTGTGGTCGATGTCCTCAAGTCGGAGCACGGGCCGGGTCACGGCCACGCGAACGCGGTGGTGGCATATACGAAGGCTGCGCTCGCGAAGAGCTGAGAGCGGTCGTGGCGCGGGATAGCGTGGATCCAGTGACTCTCGACCTCGACACTCTTCGCCCGTATCCCGACGCTGGCGACCCGGATAGCCGCGCACACGATGCGGCGGATCGGCTGCTGCTCGACGAATCAGCGGAGGCGCGACAAGGCGTTGCGCGGCGCGAGATCGCCGTCATCGGCGACACGTTCGGCGCCCTGGCCCTCGCGTGCGCGAGCGATGCCAGCGATGGTGTCGTCCGCGTTCATCAGGACTCCCTCGGCGGCGAGCGCGCGCTGGCTGCCAACGCGCGGTCGACCGGGCTCGAAGCATCCGTCGCCTCGCTCCCTCTCGATCCGGAGCTGGTGCGCGATGCTCGTGTCGTGCTCGTGCGGCTCCCCCGGTCGCTCGAGGCGCTCCGCGACATCGCGGGGCTGATCGCCGCGCACGCCGCGCCCGATGTCGTTGTGTTCGCGGGCGGGCGGATCAAACACATGAGCCTCGGCATGAACGACGTGCTGCGCGAGCACTTCGACACCGTGGATGTCTCGCTCGCCCGCCAGAAGTCGCGGGTGCTTATCGCGCACGGTCCCCACGACGGTCGGGATCCCGAGCCGTCCGCGGCGCGGCTGCGCATCGGTGACACGGATGTCGAGGTCCGCGCCTTCGGCGGCGTGTTCGCCGGGGCAGCGCTTGACATCGGAACGCGCCTGTTGATCGATAACCTGCCAGACACGATTCCCGGGCACGCGGACGATCCGGCGGTTGATCTGGCGTGCGGGAACGGCATCGTCGCTGCGACCCTCGCTCTGCGGCATCCGGGGCTGCGTGTCTACGCGTCGGACGAGTCGGCCGCCGCCGTCGCATCGGCTCGGGCGACCGCCGCCGCCAACGGAATCGCCGACCGGATGACAGTGGCTCGCGATGACGCGCTGGCGAGCCTTCCTGCCGCGAGCGCGTCGTTCATCGCACTGAACCCGCCGTTTCACCGGGGTGCTGCGATCGACGAGACGATCGCCCGGCACCTGTTCGCCGATGCAGCTCGCGTGCTGCGCCCGGGTGGCGAACTGTGGACCGTCTGGAATTCGGTCCTCCGCTACCGCCCGTCGCTCGAGAAACTCGTCGGCCCGACCCGTCAGATCGCCCGCACCCCGAAGTTCACGGTCACGGCCTCGACACGTCGCTGAGTGGCCGCCTCAAGAGGTTCCAGCCCTCAGCTCTCCGGCTCGGTCGGCGGCGGCGCCAGCGAACGGATCGTATGTCCGGCCTCCCTCGACAATCTCACGGTTGAGCGCGGTGAGTCGGCTCACGATCTGCTCGGGGTCCTGCGCCACCGACTTCGGCCACCCGTACGCAGCGGCGACAGCCTCATCGAGGCTGCGGTGGAGGGCGGCGAGATCGGCGAAACCACCCTCATCCATGAGGTTGTACAGCTTCGTGAGGCCCATGCTGTGATCGATACAGAGTTCGCTTCGACGGTCGTAGAGCGCGCGGGATGCGGCAGCAATCGCCTCCCGCTGCTCGGGCGTGACGGGATCCGGCCACGGGAAGGTATCGAACACAGCGGCGTTCGTGTAGCGGAGGCGCGTCTCGAGTGTCGAAGATTGCGCCCTCGCCCATGCTTCGTGTGCGCTGGATAGCAGGACGCCCATTGAGTAATCATCATCGAACGCGAACACGACGACCGCGTTGTTCGGAACCACCGTCCGTTCTGCCCAGGCAAGCAGCAGTCGCTTGCCCGTTGCCGCCGCCGCGGCGTATCTACGAAGCGGTGCAATCGCCGCCCGCATGTCCTCCACACGTCGACCAAAGAGCCACCATCGACGTTCGACGGCACGGTTTGTCGAAGTCTCGCGCTCGATCTTGACCGACGAGCGGAGGATGTCGACAGCGGCGGGAAAGGTGAGAGCGCGCTCGAGTGGCAGAGAACCGAAGTCGATGACCCATCGAGACGGTGCCTGCCTGACGTCTTCCGCGATGTCGGCGCCCGTAAGGAATCGACGAACGACCTGCTCGTAGGCGGCGTCATCCGAAGCCAAGAGCGCGCTCGCCACCGAGTCGTCAAGGAGGAATCCCTTGCCCTGCGGAACTACTCCGGCAAAGCAACGCCCTCTGTTCTCAGCGATCGAGCCGACCTCGAGACCTGCCGCGTCACCGGCGCGCAGGTTCGGTGCGATCCCAGATACGACCTGGTCGTCAAGGGTGAAATCTGTAGGGTTCCGAGACGGCGATTTCACCCAATTCACGATACTGACGTGGACTTTCGCGTCCCCCGGCCACTTCTGCGAGGAGACCGCATCGGTGATCACCCCACCAGTCGAGGCAATGTAGGCAAGCGATGCCAGACGTCCGGTTGTCTGGCTGATCGAGTTCGTTCCCACGAGTCCCGCCCGCTGTTCAGGCTGAAGATGCTCGTGAGCGCGCCGGAACCAGTACACGCAGAGATCCTTGACCCCAACGCCGAACTGACGGACGAGCCAATCCACGTAGTCGTCACCAAGGCTGGGGCGTAAGAGCTTAGCTCCCAGAAACGGCGGGTTGCCGATGATCGCATCCACCTCGGGCCAGTCGGTCTGCAGCGCGTCGGCCTGCGCGATGCGGGAGAGGTCGACGAGCGGCAGCACGGGCTCAGCCTCGCCGTACCGTTCGATCATCTGCCGGTGCCCCATCCAGAGCGTGACCCTCGCGATCATGACGGCGACCCGCTCGATGTCGATGCCGAAGAGGTTCGACAGCGGGTAGAAGGGCAGCGTGCCGGTGGGAGGCGGGGCACCGGTTTCGGCGGCGAGGCGATTGATGCGCTGCTTGAGATCGAATTCGAGTCCGCGCAGCTCGCGATACGCGACGTACAAGAAGTTGCCGCACCCGCAGGCGGGATCAAGAACGCGGAAGGCGCATAGCTCGTCCAGAAGCGCGACCGCCTCCGTCACCGACGCGGTCGTCTCGATCCGCTCACGCCAGGGGCGCACGATCGTCGGCGCAACGATCTTCATGATGTCGGCCTCGTGCGTGTAGTGCGCGCCGATCTCGGAGCGGCGGTCATCGCCGAGCACTCCTTCGAGGAGCGAACCGAAGATTGTCGGGTTGACCTCGCGCCAGTTGAACTCGGCGGCCTGCTTCAGATGAAGAAGTTCCGCTCGATCAAGGTAGACGGCGGCAGGCCTGGCGAACAGGTCACCGTTGACGTATCGCGTACCCGCGAAGCGACCCTTCCGGTTGTGGTCGCCTTTTTGATTGAGCAGCTGGAAAAGATAGCCGATCTCCTTCGCGGAGTCGGGATCGTCTTCCTTGAGCAGCGCCTCGACGGTCGCCTGCAGCGGATACCCCTCGAGCATCCCGAGATCTTCAGCGAAGAGACACCAGACCAACTGCATGGTGAAGCGCTGGATCTCATCGACCGGGGCCGCCGATCGGTCGAGCATCGAGCGATAGAGCTCTGCGACGTGACGCGCGGCATCCTCGGTCAGTTCACGTCGATGCTCGCTGAAGACCGGCTCCAACGACTCGTTTTGGAGGAACAGCAGGGCGTCGTAGTGCTCGGGAAGCTCCGCGAGCGTGAACCGCGAACGCGGTCGGTTCGGGAAACGACCCGGCTCCCAGATTTCGAACTCCTGGAAGTTGCAGAGCACGACCCACCGGGCAGCCGGCGTGTCGGTGGCGGGATCACTCGACTCGCGCCAGTACCGATCGCGTTGATCGGCGGCTTTCTCCAGGGCGATGCCGGGAGCCTTCATCTCGACGATCATGATGCCCGGCCAGTGCAGGTCCATGAAGCCCGCAGAACTGCGAAAATCTTCGAACCGCGCACCAACGGACTGGCGATCCGAGCCGTACGCAGCGAACAACTCGTTCAGAAAGGTCTGAGCCTCTGCCCGCTCCGAGCCGGAATACCCCGACCATCGACGCACGAACTCGGTAAGTGCTCGCTGAAGCTCCGCGCCGCTGCGGACCGCATCCGCCACCGCTCAGAACATCCGAGTCTTGTTCGGCACGCTGAAGTAGGTCTGCTGAACGAACCGCTTGCGCTCGGCCTGGAGTGCGTCAACCAGATCCTTCGTGGCTGCCTCTGCGTTCGGGTGAGCACCCGATTTGCGGATGCGCTCGAGCGCCTTACGCGCGCGCTCGAGCGCATAGTCGAGGTTCGTCAGCACATCCGACACCTCACCCATGGCCTGCTCACGCGCCCGCTCTTCGGCATCCACACTGTCGGTCACCTGCTGTGCCATCTCGTCCCCTTCCGATGCGGCGTGAGCTTCACGGTATGCCGCGCCTGCGACGTCGTCAGACGCCGACGCAGGATCTGTGGACATCACCGTTTCTCCACAGCCGGATCTAGAAGTCCCAGTCCTCGTCCTCGGTCGCGACAGCCTTGCCGATGACGTACGAGGAGCCCGACCCCGAGAAGAAGTCGTGGTTCTCGTCGGCGTTCGGCGACAGGGCCGACAGGATCGCGGGGTTCACGTTCGTGACCGACTCGGGGAACATCGCCTCGTAGCCGAGGTTCATGAGCGCCTTGTTCGCGTTGTAGTGCAGGAACTTCTTCACGTCTTCGGTCAGGCCGACGCCGTCGTAGAGGTCCTGCGTGTACTGCACCTCGTTGTCGTAGAGCTCGTACAGCAGCGAGAACGTGTAGTCCTTGATGTCCTGACGCTTGGCTTCGTCGACCCGCTCGAGCCCCTTCTGGAACTTGTAGCCGATGTAGTACCCGTGCACTGCCTCGTCACGAATGATGAGGCGGATGAGGTCGGCAGTGTTGGTGAGCTTCGCACGGCTCGACCAGTGCATGGGCAGGTAGAAGCCCGAGTAGAACAGGAACGACTCCAGCAGGGTCGAAGCGACCTTGCGCTTGAGCGGCTCGTCGCCCCGGTAGTACTCCATGACGATCTGCGCCTTGCGCTGCAGGTTGGGGTTCTCGACAGACCAGCGGAACGCCTCGTCGATCTCCTTCGTCGAGCACAGCGTCGAGAAGATCGACGAGTAGCTCTTCGCGTGCACCGACTCCATGAACGCGATGTTCGTGTACACCGCCTCTTCGTGCGGCGTGATCGCGTCGGGAATCAGCGACACAGCGCCGACCGTGCCCTGGATCGTGTCCAGGAGCGTGAGACCGGTGAACACCCGCATCGTGAGGGTCTGCTCCTCGGGCGTGAGCGTGTTCCACGACTGCACGTCGTTGGAGAGGGGCACCTTCTCGGGCAACCAGAAGTTGTTCACGAGACGGTTCCAGACCTCGACATCCTTCTCGTCCTGGATACGGTTCCAGTTGATCGCCTGGACATGATCGATCAGCTTCAGCTTCTCAGCCACGACTCTCTCCTTGCTCAGCCGTACGATCAGCGTCGTCCCGGCAATGTTGACACGATTCTTTAACCACGCCCTTGTTGGTGTGGTACCTGGTGTGCGCGCTTCGCACGCTGGAGGGCATGGGCCGCCCTTTGAGTGCTGCAGATCGTTTTGCGCGCGTTTCCTCACTCGCGGTCTTCCCATAGTTCGGGTTCAACGGGCCACGCCGCATCTCCGAGAGCCGCCTGCGCGACTCCGGCGACATCGTGTGGCCGAACGACGGGTGATCGCTTCCGAATTTTCCGTAGTTCGGGTTCAGCGGCCCCGCATTCATGCCCTTCCGCTGCTCAGACCACAGAGCTTTCTGCTCGTCCGAGTGCGACGCCCCCCATCGTGGATGATCGGGACCGCTGAGATAGCTCGGATTTCGGCGACCGCGCGATCGTTCGGAGGCCGCCGCCCTCTGTTCGGCTGTCCACCGATAGCCATGATTGCCACGCCCGCCATCGTTGAGGTTGAGGAGCCGATGACCCTCCTCGCGCAGCATGAGAATCCAATCCTGTT
>Ga0207881_1000299_pt1 | contig 24884 bp, 17 predicted proteins | sample MalvirmetagMSP97_FD_184227 | JGI IMG/M metagenome (GOLD analysis project Ga0207881, IMG submission 184227) | Marine viral communities from the Deep Pacific Ocean - MSP-97 (SPAdes) | ecosystem: Environmental > Aquatic > Marine > Oceanic | place: Pacific Ocean | collected 2011-05-03 | reverse complement strand
CATTTCACGCCATTGCATGCTTGCTGCATCAAGTAATAGCAATCGAGCACTTGCCACTTGACCAATACCGGCAATCAGTTTGATCGCCTCCATGGCCTGCATTGATCCGATAATGCCGACCAGGGGCGCCATAACTCCACTTTCTGAACAGGAGAGCGACATATCACTATCGACCTCATAAAGACATTGATAACAGGGGCTGCTTGCATCCCGCTGATCAAAGACACTGAGCTGCGCTTCCATGCGAATTGCTGCACCGGATACCAATGGGACTTTATAATGTCGACTCAAGCTGTTTATCGCCAGCCGTGATTCAAAATTATCTGTACAATCCAGAACCACATCGGCATTTTTAATTTCCATCCCCAGCGTATCACCCGCAAGTTTTTCAAGTAGCGCAGTAATTTTCACTTCGGGATTGAGTTGCAGCAGTGTCTCTTTAAGTGAAGCAACCTTGCTGAGGCCAATTGAACTTGTCTGGTGACCAATCTGTCGTTGCAGGTTACTGAGTTCAACCCGATCATGATCGGCCAGCGTCAGATGCCCGACTCCCGCACTGGCCAGGTACATCGCTGCCGGACATCCAAGTCCGCCGGCACCGATTACCAGCACACTGGCATCCAGCAGTTTTTCCTGCCCGGCTATATCCATCTCCGGCAGCATTATCTGGCGGCTGTATCTTAGCAGTTGATCATCATGCATGTTTATTCACATTCACTCAGTTCGGAAGCAATGCATTGCCTGACATCCTGACGTGCAGTTTCAAGTTGCTGCGCTTCGAGCATGGATGCGACAGTATCCCGTTGGTTCTGCGCCCGGACAAGACCCAGTTCAACAGCAACACTGTACCAGACATAAGCCTGTTGCAGATCAGTGCTGATACCTTCTCCTTCAGCATACATGCTGCCCAGTTCATAAAAGGCATCAGTCATACCCTGCGCCGCGGCCTTGCGCAGCCAGCTCAGGGCTAAAAAGTCATTCTCCGGAGCACCTATGCCGTCAGCCAGCCAGAGTCCGACAATAAATTCCGCTTCAGGCAGTGTTTGCTCAGCCGCCAGAATATACCAGCGAAAAGCTTCAAAGGGGTTGGCAACAACACCTTCACCGTAGCGGTGAATGTCACCCAGGGTAAACTGGGCCAGAGGATCATTGCCTGCTTCTGCTGCCTGCATGAACCAGTAAAGGGCCTGTTGCATATCAGCTTCCAGCCCCTGCCCGATCCGGTACAACTGTGCCAGATTATATTGCGCGGCTATGTGTCCCTGTTGAGCTGCCTCCCGGTACCAGCGAGCTGCAGCGGTGTAGTCACGATCGGTTTCACTGTCGCTGTCATAATACAGGCCAAGTTGGTATTGGGATTCAATATCCCCGGCTTCAGCCTGCACGACCAGGGCGTTGAGCTCACTATCCTGTGCGTGCAGCAGCGGGCTCAGCAGAACAAACATAAAAACAAGGGACTTGTGCATATCAGCGTCTTGCCAGTGTCACGCGATCCAGCCCTGCCAGATCCTGGTGGGTTTCAATATCATTGTAACCGGATTCCTGCAGGAGTTTTTGCAGCCCGGCAGCCTGCTGATAGCCGTGTTCCAGCAGCAACAACCCCCGGGGCAAGAGTTTTTCCCTGGCCTGCTGCACAATTGTCTGCAGATCTGCCATTCCACCTGCCCCGGCCACCAGTGCATTTTTTGGCTCAAAGCGTAGATCTCCCTGCTGCAGGTGGTGATCCTCAGGATCTATATAAGGAGGATTGGCCAACAGGGCATCAAGCTTTTCATCAGTGGCTATTACTTCGCACCATGAGCCAGGCCTGAAATCAAGATTATCCAGAGCAAGTGTCTCGGCATTACGCCTGGCCACATTTAGTGCGCCCGCACTTGTATCACTGGCTATCACCTTCCATTGCGGCCTTTCCCTGGCAAGCGCCAGCGCAATTGCACCGGAGCCGGTACCCAGATCAGCGATCAGCTGGTTCTCCTGTTTCAGGTTTTGCAGTGCCAGTTCCACCAGTAATTCAGTTTCCGGCCTTGGAATCAGTACATCAGTGTTAACTTCCAGGTCGAAATCCCAGAACGCCCTGCGCCCAGTCAGGTAGGCTATTGGTATTCCACGCTGACGCTCGGCAAGCAACTGCAGAAAATGTTCCTGCTGTTCCTGGCTGAGTTCCTTTTCCGGCCAGCTCAGTAAAAACTCGCGACCTTTATCCAGAACCCTGGCCAGCAGGATCTGGGCATCAAGTTGCGCGGAGGGACTGTCAGTCAGTGTTGTTTCTGCCTGCCTGAGCGCCTGTTTAATCTGCATGGGAATGCAAATCAGGAAGCCAGTTCGGCGAGCTGATCGGCCTGGTGTTCATTAATCAGCGGCTGAATCACATCATCCAGGTCACCAGCCATGACATCATTGAGTTTATACAGTGTCAGTTTAATCCGATGATCCGTTATCCGGCCATCAGGATAATTATAGGTGCGGATTTTCTCGGAACGGTCACCACTGCCAACCAGGTTTCGGCGTTCATCCGATTGTTCCTGTTGTTGTTCAGCTTCAGCAGCGGACTGCAAACGCGCCTGTAACAGTGCCATGGCCTTGGCCTTGTTTTTATGCTGGGAACGCTCATCCTGACATTCCACCACGATTCCGGACGGCAGGTGAGTCAGCCGAATCGCAGAATCGGTTTTATTGACATGCTGACCACCAGCGCCACTGGCACGAAATGTATCGACCCGCAGGTCATTCTTGTTTATCTCGATTTCCTGCAGTTCTTCTACTTCGGCCATTACTGCGACTGTGCAGGCAGATGTATGCACCCTGCCCTGGGTTTCGGTTTCCGGCACACGCTGTACCCGATGGGCACCGGATTCAAATTTCAGCCGGGCATATACCCTGTTGCCCTGAATGCGCACGATAATTTCCTTGTAACCCCCGTGTTCTCCGGGGCGCTCGGAAATAATCTCGGTTTTCCAGCCCTGGGTTTCGGCATAACGGGAATACATGCGATACAGGTCACCGGAAAAAATTGCCGCTTCATCACCGCCGGTACCGGCGCGGATTTCCAGAAACACATTACAGTCATCACGTGGATCTTTCGGCAACAGGAGCTTCTGCAGGGAAGCTTCCAGATTTTCGATTTTCCCAGCGGCCAGTTCTGCTTCTTCATCACCCATCTGCCGTAGTTCCGGGTCACTGTCTTTTTGCATGAGCTGGGCTTCTTGCAGATCAGATGAAGCCTGGCGGTATTCACGAAAACTTTTGATTACCGGTTCCAGCTCCGCATATTCCATCGAATAGGCCCGGAATTTATCCTGTTCAGCAATGACATCGGGATCACTCATCAGTGCTTCAAGTTCTTCGTAACGTTCACTTAAATTCTGCAGTTTTTCTACTATGGATGCTTTCATACAATATTCTTATTTATTCCCACCCTGCCCGTTTTTACTGTCAAGCTCAAACAGTTGTTGAGCCAGATCAATCAGTTCATCCTTGCCTTCTGCACTGGCTTTTTTCATCTGCACACTCGGTGAGTGAATCAGCTTGTTGGTCAGCAAGCGTGCCAGTTGCGCCATGACTTCCTGCGGGTCTTCCCCTTTCTCCAGAGATTTCAGAGCTTTTTCCAGCTCGGCATCACGAATACTTTCGGCTTTTTCACGAAATTCCCGAAGGCTGGAAACCGCATTGCGGGAACGCAGTTTTTTTCGGTATTCATCGAGGCCGGCAGCAATGATTTGTTCGGCTTCCGCGGCTGCATCCTGCCTGCTTTTTACACTGGCATCAATCACTTCTTTCAGGTCATCGATACTGTAGAGATACGCATCCGCCAGTTCACCGACTTCCGGTTCTATATCTCTGGGCACCGCCAGGTCGACCAGGAAAATCGGCCGATGCTTGCGTGCCTTCAGCGCCTTTTCCACTGCGCCCTTACCCAGAATGGGAAGCTGACTGGCGGTAGAAGACACCACAATATCAGCCTGTAGCAACTGCTCGGGAATATCTGATAACAATACTTCGCTGACCCCATACTTTTCCTTGAGTTCCAGCGCATGAGTCAGGGTGCGGTTGGCTACTACAATATTTTTAACTCCGCTTTCGCGAAGATGCTGAACCACCAGTTCGATGGTTTTACCGGCACCGATCATCAGGGCAGAGGCCTGGGAAATATCCGCAAAAATCTGCTGCGCGAGGGTGACGGCGGCAAAGGCAACAGAAACCGGATTTTCTCCGATGGCCGTATCCGTCCTGACCCGTTTGGCAATCGCGAAGGTTTCCTCAAACATCTGGTGCAGATTGCTATCAACACTACCGGCCTCCCTGGCCACGGCATAGGCAGATTTAATCTGACCCAGTATTTGCGGTTCGCCGAGCACCATGGAATCCAGCCCACTGGCAACTTTCATGACATGCCGTATAGCATCATCATCCCAGTAGGCATAAATACAGGCGCGCAGTTCTTCCGTATCCAGCTTATGGTAAGTCGCCAGCCATTCAAGCACGGCATCAATAACCTGCTGCCGTTGTGTTTCCGAATCGGCCAGATGGCTGGGCACACAATAAAGTTCTGTGCGGTTACAGGTAGATAGTATCGCCAGCTCCCCGAGTTCGGCACTGCTGCAGGCCTGTTGCAGGGCCTCATGCATCAGTTCCGGGGCAAAAGCGACTTTTTCCCGAATGGCTATACTCGCCGTGTTGTGGTTAATGCCCAGCAGTAGTGTAGCCATGAAAGTGGTGTTTCTGATGATCCGATCTCATTAAAACCGGGTATTTTACTCAATAGTGTAGTCACTGCCTAATAAGGGCTATACTTGGACACATAATGAACGCAAAGAAATACAGTTCCTATCTGCTTTCCGGGCTATTCCTGTTGCTCTCCGGCTGTGCCACTGACCCTGTTCCCGAGGCGCCTGCCCCGCAACAATTGCCAGTGCAGGGGACTGTGCAGGACACTGAGCAAGATAGTACCGAACCCCCGGCACAGGAATCACAAAGCCTGCCCCCTCCCCGTGAAGAAATAGTCTACGGCTCATTTCCGGAAGATATCCTGGCACGAGTGATTATTGCAGAGCTGGCCGGCCAGCGTGGTTTTAACCAGACCGCACTGGAAGAATATGTAAAACTGGCCCGTGACACTGAGGACCTTGGCATCATACGCCGGGCCTCCAGAATTGCCACTTTTTTACGAGATACTGAAGCTTCACTGGAACTCAGCCAGTTATGGCTGGCCCAGGAACCTGAATCAGAAGAAGCCCTGCGTACCCAGGCCTTTCAGCTTATTACCGCAAACCGCCTGAGTGAGGCACTGGACCTGTTTGCCCGCATGCATGCCCTGGGCTATGAGGTTGATTACCGCCTGATCAGCAATCGCAGTGAAAACAATATAGAAATACAGGCTCAGCTTGATGAACTGATTGCCGATTTTGAAACTATCCAGGTGCAATACCCGCAGGATGTCAGTCTGCGTCTGGCACTGGCACAGTTATACCGGGAAAACGGGCAGCTTCAGCAAGCCTATGAACTGCTGAACCAGTTAACGCAAGAACTGAACAATCCGATTGATATCCTCATCGCTGAAATCGGCGTACTGGAGGAAATGGGTGAAATTCGTCAGGCACGACGACGCCTGCAGGACAGTATTGATAATTATCCTGATAATTCCCAGCTGCGTTTTGCCTATGGCCGCAAGCTGGTGGAAGAAGGCAATTACCGGGAAGCCATGGAGCAGTTTGAAATCATTGTCGAGCAGAATCCACGGGATTTCGACATGCTCTATTCACTGGCACTGATTGCCATAGAAGCCAATCAGCTCACCGCGGCAAAAAACTACCTGGAACGCCTGCTGGTTAATGGCCAGCGCAGCGACGATGTTCATTATTATCTGGCTCTGATCAACGATGAACAGAGTAATCCCGGACAGGCAATTGAACATTATCTGCAGGTCAACGGCGGTAATAACTACCTGGTTGCTTTGCGTAATTATGCTGAACTGATGATCGAGCAGGGCCGCTATCCGGAAGCCAGCGAACGACTGCGTGGCATACGTTTCCGGCGCCCGGAATTAAACTCGACCCTGCTGGTAATAGAAGGCAGTCTGTTGCTGGACAGTCAGGACTACGATGAAGCCATGAGCTTCCTCAACCGCGCCATCGGTAACTATCCGGCTGACACCCAACTACTGCAGCTGCGTTCACTTGTGGCCCAGGAGAACAATGATATTCCCCGGATGGAAGCGGATTTACGCGAAATCATGCGCCTGGAACCGAACAATCCGACTGCCTTCAATTCACTGGGGTATTACCTGGCAGACCGTACTGATCGTTATGAAGAAGCCTATGAACTGATTCTGCGGGCGGCAGAACTGTCGCCGAATGATCCTGCCATTATCGACAGCCTCGGCTGGATTCAGTACAAACTGGGGATGTATGAAGAAGCCCGGATTAACCTGGAACGTGCTTTTGAACTCTATCCCGACCATGAAGTTGCTGCTCATCTAGGTGAAGTTCTCTGGGTGCTGGGCAACCGCGATGCCGCCCGGGAGATCTGGCAGGATGCCCTGGAAGTCCAGCCGGACAGCGAATTCATCCTCAATACCATGGAACGACTGCGAAACGACTCTTCCAGTTAAGGCCCGACCAGCATGCAACTATCAGCCTTGATCAGGGCAGCCTCCTTACTCTGCCTGAGTATGCTTGTTACAGCCTGTCAGACCGGAACACCTCTGGCTGACAGCAACTGGCCTGCCCATCGCAGTCAGATAGAAACACTGAATGACTGGATTCTGCAGGGCCGACTTAATATCCGGCAGCAGGCCAGCTCGGATACGGTCTCCATCAACTGGCAGCAGGCCGATGACCGCTTCACTATCAATCTCAGTGGTGCCCTCGGCCTCGGTGCGACACTGATCAGCGGTGATGCCAATGCAATCCGCCTGGAACGTGCCAATGAAGTTCCGATCATTGCCGGCAGCCTGCGGGAACTGAGCCGGGATTATCTGGGATATGAATTTCCCGCTCAGGCGCTTTATTACTGGGTACGTGGTATCCCCACGCCCGATAGCCAGGCAGACATCAGCCTGAATGAAGCACAACTGCTGGCCACACTGAATCAGACAGACAGTCAGGGCATTCGCTGGCAGCTGGAATATGACCGTTATAGCAACGTTTCCGGGGTCAATCTGCCCGGCCGCATTCGAATGACCCACCCCGATTATCGCCTGACCCTGATTATCCAGGACTGGCAGCATGGTAGCGGAGTACAGTAAGCATGCTGACAGTACCGGCGCCGGCCAAACTCAACCTGTTTTTACACATCACCGGGCGCAGAGCTGACGGCTACCATGAATTACAGACCTGTTTTCAGTTACTGGATTATGGTGATGAACTGGCTTTCGCTACGGATGACTCGGGGAAGGTCCGGCTCAGCTCAAATCTGGACCATATCGCCAGCGATGACAACCTGATCATACGCGCCGCCAGGCTGCTGCGGTCACATACCGGTGCCGCCAGGGGAGCAGATATCCGGCTGCATAAAAAACTGCCGATTGGCGCCGGTCTCGGTGGTGGCAGTTCCGATGCAGCGACTACCCTGCTGGCCCTCAATCATCTCTGGGGTTGTAAGCTTCAACAGGCTGAACTGGCTGCGCTGGGTCTTAAACTCGGTGCCGACATCCCGGTCTTTATCCATGGTCAGTCCGCCTGGGCTGAGGGGATTGGTGAAAAGCTCAGACCCATGACCCTGCCTGCGCAGTGGTATCTGGTTGTCACACCGTCCTGTGAAGTTTCCACAAAGGAAATTTTTTCCCACCGGCAATTGACAAGGGACACAGTGCCCATCACAATACCCGCCTTTCCATTTTCGGGCACCAGAAATGACTGCGAAGCAGTCGCTGTAGCGCTTTATCCTGAAATTGGAGCTACTCTGGACTGGTTGAAGCAATATGCACCGGCAAGAATGACCGGGACAGGTTCAAGTGTTTTTGCCAGCTTTGATAATAAAGAGTCAGCCGAGCTGGCACTTTCAGAGTTACCTGATAATTTAAACGGTTTTGTTGCTCAAGGAATCAATACCTCTCCTGTGCTGCAAGCCCTGTAAACAGAAGTGAATACGTAATATCGGGCAGATATTGGGGTGTAGCCAAGCGGTAAGGCACAAGGTTTTGATCCTTGCATGCGGAGGTTCGAATCCTCCCACCCCAGCCATTCACAATTTGAACAGACCTGAACACTGAAAACACAGGGATTTAACATAGGTAACAAGATGCCAAAAAGTTTAATGGTATTTAGTGGCAACGCTAACCAGGAACTGGCACAGAATGTCGCCAAGTGGCTTGGTGTGCCGCTTGGTCGTGCCGACGTGCAGCAATTCAGCGATGGCGAAACCAGTGTTGAACTGAATGAAAACGTCCGCGGTCAGGATGTTTTCATCATCCAGCCGACCTGCCACCCTACCAATGACAACCTGATGGAATTACTGCTGATGGCAGATGCCCTGCACCGCTCTTCGGCCGACCGGGTTACTGCTGTTGTGCCTTATTTTGGTTATGCCCGTCAGGATCGCCGGGTGCGTTCAGCCCGTGTGCCGATCTCTGCCAAAGTGGTTGCCGATATGATTTCTGCCGCCGGGGTTGACCGTCTGCTGACTGTTGACCTGCATGCCGAGCAGATTCAGGGCTTTTTCAGTATACCGGTAGACAATGTCTACGGTTCACCCTTGCTGGTTGAAGATGTCGTCCGACAGAATTATGACAATCTGGCAGTGGTTTCACCCGATATCGGTGGTGTGGTACGCGCCCGGGCTTTTGCCAAACAACTCAATGTTGATCTGGCCATTATTGATAAACGACGCCCCAAAGCCAATGAATCCCAGGTTATGCACCTGATTGGTGACGTCACCGACCGCACCTGTCTGATTGTAGATGATATGGTCGATACCGCCGGTACGCTCTGTAAAGCCGCCGATGCCCTGAAAGAACAGGGTGCCCGGCGCGTGGTTTCTTACTGTACACATCCGGTTCTGTCAGGCAATGCTATCGAAAACATCAACGGCTCCTCGCTGGATACCCTGGTGGTTACCGATACCATTCCCTTAAAAGATGAAGCAAAGAATTGTAAAAAGATCCGTCAGCTTTCACTCGCCAAATTTCTTGGTGAGTCGATTCGGCGGGTCAGCAATGAAGAATCCGTCAGTGCCATGTTCGAGCACAACTAGGCGAACAATACTGACGGAACCTAAACCCTTTCTGTAAGCCGGTCGCAAGCCTGCAGAAAGCTAAAAACTCAGGAGACTATTATGTCCAAGAACGATTTTATTCTCGAGGCGCAGCCCCGGGGAGACGTGGGGAAAGGTGCGAGCCGCCGCCTGCGTCGGAACGCAGGTGAAATCCCTGCCATCATCTACGGCGGTGGCGAAGATCCGATGCCTGTCACTCTGCAGCATAAAGATATTGCCCATGCTACGGAAAACGAGGCTTTCTTCTCGCACATTATTACCCTCAAGGTAGATGGCCAGGAAGTCAGTGCCATTATCAAGGATCTGCAGCGTCATCCTGCCAAGCCGAAAATCATGCATGCCGATTTCATGCGTATTCGTGCCGACCAGGAAATTACCGTCCGGGTGCCCCTGCATTTCGTGAACGAAGAGAAGGCAATTGGCGTGAAACAGGAAGGCGGTATCATTAACCATATGATGAATGAGCTGGAAGTCACCTGTCTGCCGGGTAAACTGCCGGAATACATCGAAGTCTATATGGCGGAACTGCGTATCGGCGACTCTATCCACATTGCCGACCTGGCAATGCCGGAAGGTGTTGAGAGTGTTGATCTGGCACATGGTGAAAACCACCCGGTTGCAGCCTGTGTGATGCCGAAAGAAGAAGTCATTGAAGAGCCGGAAGACGAAGAAGTAGCAGAAGGCGAAGAAGGCGATGCTGAAGAAGCTGCTGACGATGATGATGCCGGTGGCGATGACGGCGACGATAAAGCCGACGAGTAAGCCCGGCCTACTGATATCCCATGAGTGGAATCTCTCTGATTGTTGGCCTGGGTAACCCGGGCCAACAATATCGTTTTACCCGTCATAATGCCGGGGCAATGTTTCTGGAAACCTTGTGTGATGCTTACCGTGCCGAACTGAAAGCAGAAAGCAAATTTTTCGGCATGAGCGGTAAAGCAGGCATCGAGAACCGGGATATCCGTCTGTTATTTCCTACTACTTACATGAACCATAGCGGCCAGTCCGTCGCTGCCATTGTGCAGTATTTTAAAATTGATCCGGCGGAAATGCTGGTGGCCTATGATGAGCTGGATCTGCCTCCAGGAACCACGCGACTGAAAAAAGGTGGTGGTCATGGCGGTCATAATGGCATCCGTGACATCATCAAAGCGCTTGGCACGCAGGATTTCAATCGGCTGCGTATCGGTATCGGTCACCCCGGCCATGCCAGCCAGGTGAGTGATTATGTCCTCAGCGATCCATCCAGGGCTGATGCTGAATTACTGCAAAACAATATTGATAATGCCGTGGCCATTACTCCCATGCTGGTCAGGGGTGAGTTTCAGGAAGCCATGAAAAAACTGCATACCAAAGCGCAGGAGAATTAAACCTTATGGGAATCAAATGCGGTATTGTCGGTCTCCCCAATGTCGGGAAATCCACGCTCTTCAATGCCCTGACCAGCGCAGGCATTGCGGCGGAAAATTTTCCTTTCTGCACCATTGAACCCAATTCAGGAATCGTAGCGGTGCCCGACTCCCGCCTGGACAAGCTGACTGACATCGTCAAGCCGGAAAAATCAATCCCCACCACGATGGAGTTTGTCGATATTGCCGGACTGGTTGCCGGGGCGTCCAAAGGTGAAGGGCTGGGCAACAAGTTTCTCGCCAATATCCGTGAATGTGATGCCATTGCGCACGTTGTCCGCTGCTTTGAAGATACCAATGTGGTCCATGTCTCCGACACTATTGACCCCAGAGACGACATTGAGACCATCAATACCGAACTGGCCCTGGCCGATCTGGAAAGTGTCAGCAAGGCCCTGGATAAAACCACCAAGATGGCGAAAAGTGGTGACAAGGGTTTACTGAAAAGGAAAGACTTGCTGGAGAAAGTGCATGCCCACCTGGATACCGGCAAACCAGTCAGAAGTCTGGGGCTGAACAAGGATGAACTGAAAGGGATTTATGATCTGCACCTGCTGACCATCAAGCCCACCATGTATATCGCCAATGTCGATGAAAGCGGTTTTGAAAACAACCCACACCTGGAAACAGTCAGCCAGATCGCCACTGATGAAAACGCTGCTTTGGTTGTGGTGTGCAACAAACTGGAAGCCGAAATTGCCGAACTGGATGATGAGGAAAAGCTCCTGTTTCTGGCTGATCTGGGCATGGAAGAGCCCGGCCTAGATCGTGTCATTCGCGCCGGCTACAAACTGCTTGGCCTGCAAACCTATTTCACTGCCGGCCCCAAGGAAACCCGCGCCTGGACAGTCAGGGTCGGCGCAACTGCTCCACAGGCCGCCGCGGTAATTCACACCGACTTCGAAAAAGGCTTTATCCGCGCCGAAGTGGTCGGCTATGAGGACTACATTCAATACAAAGGCGAACAGGGTGCCAAGGATGCCGGTAAATGGCGCCTGGAAGGAAAAGATTACATCGTCCAGGACGGCGATGTCATTCACTTCCGGTTTAATGTCTAGCTTGACAAAAATGGGGCCTTTAGACAGAATGCGCCCCTTGTTTTTATAGTGGCTACGTAGCTCAGCTGGTTAGAGCACAGCATTCATAATGCTGGGGTCGGTGGTTCAAGTCCACCCGTAGCTACCATTTAAATCAATAGGTTAGGCACTTCTGAGATTTTATGATACTCGCGTGTCTAACCTATGTCTAACTTCAAATCACCTCAGATTAATCCTGGCCAAGTATCTTTTCTGTAAAAGGGCGTAATACCCTATTTGATATATCCCACTGACGGAAGTGAGAATACAACCCTTCAACTCCTGGCATCATTCCTGAGACAGTCAGGACCAAGTTTTCCTGTTGATAGAGGTCATCGGCGAGATCATGGCAGTACTTGATCAGTTTTGTGGATAAATGTTCGGCGCCGCCACTATCGCTGCCATAATTAATCGTTACATTCTCAGGAAGAAAATAGTCACCGAGAATGGGTTTTTGGCGTTTATTAAAGGCTTCATGATTCCCTAAATCTGAGTCAACTATAAGACCGATATTACCAGTTAATTTTTCGGGGTTTTTATCAAGGGCCTGTAATATCTGCCACCAGCCAACATTTTCTGGTTTTTCAGTAACATTCCACATTTCAATTAAAGCTAATACTTTTGAATCACAATAGACCGCCGTCCCATCACCTTTGTCCGGTCTCAAATAAAATGCAGCTGTTATTGATACACTGGATTCTCCAAGTTTTTTTGTATTTGTATCAATGGCTATTAAGTGGTCGTAATCAAACAGTTGGTGATTTGCACTTATCCAAGCAGCACCTTTAGGGCTGCTACTTGAATGTAATATTTTCTTACTAGTTTTGTTCTTTCTGGTGCGATTCAGTTCTAGACGAGTCTTACCAATCAGTGGGCTTTGTTGACCATTCTTTACACCCATAACCTTTTGGGTTTTAAAATTTATAACAAGGCCGTCGAACTTCTCATAGTTTCTGGGATCAAGATTGAGAATAAATGATCTGGGATTCCTTTGAACCTTTTTGGGCATACACTCCTTCCATGTTTCTTAGATCATGTCCCTAAGCGCCCTATTTTCATTGACTTCATCATGGGGGACAAGTAGATAATGCCAGGGCTTCCCTCCGTTCTTCTGAAGATACTCGCTGGCATTCTTACACCATTCTTTTGCCGCCTCAGCTTTCGCCTGAACTATAGGGTCAACCAGTTCATTACGCGCCTTGGTTTCCACCATGAATACACAGTCATCCAGCTCTGCAACAAAGTCAGGTTGGTATTGGCGATGCTCCACCCCATCCTTGTATACAATCTGAAATTGACCGCTCACCGGCTTAAACCATTTCATAGCATCACGTTCCAGGATTATTGCAAAACGGCGTTCAGTATCGGAATCAAATTTTTGTAAGGGATAAAGGCATTTTGTAAAACCGCCAAACAGCATCTGTTTGATTTTACCAACCTCTGCCACCGTATTTCGATATGGATGAACTGGCTGGTCTTTTGCTTTGGTGTACGCGGCTTCTTTTAGCGGCGTGAATCCGGCACTGACCTTGACTTCGTAGCCGGCGGCTTTCTCCCAATAATGCTCAGCCATTTGCGCATGAATATTGTCGGCCAACAACTTACCGTAACCAAAAAAGATATTGTGCAGTTCATCTTCGGAGTATTCTTTTACATCGCTGAACCAGGCTACTGCCTGCGTAGCCAATCCGTAAATCAGATCAGCATGTTGATCATAGGCGATATCATCCTTGTCCACCAGATGCTCAACAATGTAATCCTCCAGTCGGGTATATTTTTTTTGTGGTGCCGAAGAAATAGAGATCTGTTGATTGGTTTGCAGGCTCTGGGATACTAGCTCACGATTAGATGGCTGCAGGTTAAGGTGCTTCATTTCCAGGGTAAAAGATTTGTACCCATAACTGATATCTCCAACGGGTTGTACGACAATCCGGGGGATATCGATGGTCTGCCCTACCATCAATTCAGTGGCTTTTGCCACTACTGCAGCCACATCGGTTTTTTCCACCTCTGCCAATAACGATTGTTGCTCTCCAGTTAGTTGTTCTGTTACCGCTTGCGCAATAGTAGTCTGTAATTCTGGTGACAGTAGTGATTTCGCTGTAGGGACCTGCACAGGTTTATGCTGGTAGCCTTGAATGACCTTCCAGGCAATATCGGCAATCTGTCGCTCCCGGTCACTTACAAAGGTCAGTTTTTCACCTTTACCTGGATATTCCTCTGAGACTGACTCTCCGTCGGTCAAAACGCTTTCCAGATGGGATTTCACTACCACCGCTTCTTTTGGGGAGTCATCTTCTGGCGCATCAAGAATTACTTGTTTCAGGCGCAATGGATTTTGCGGGTTATTAGCCTCATCAACAATTTCCTGAAAACGATCATGAGCAACAATGCTTAACCTATCCACTGTATCCACCCCAGTGCGTTTGCCATAGGGAAGACGCAAACCCCGGCCTATGGATTGTTCAATCAAGGTTCTGGCGTTGGCTGCTCTCAAAGGAACAATGGTATACAGGTTAGTAACATCCCAGCCTTCCTTGAGCATATTGACGTGAATAACGATTTCCGTTGGTTCATCAACACTTTCCACTGCCAGCAGACGAGCAACCATTTCATCTTCCGCCGCACCACTCTGGCTACTATCCACCTGGATAACCTTGCCCTTATAACGAGCATCAAATAACTGGTTTTCCAGCAAATCCAGCAATTGGGCTGCGTGAGTAGTATCCCTCGCAATCACCAGCATAAAGGGCTTAACCAGCTTAACGCCGTGCTGTTTGGCGTAAGTGAACAATTCTACTTTTGTTGATTCGTGCAGGCGGATACCGTCTTCGAGTTTTATACGTTCCAGTTGCTCTGGACTATACTGTTTTGCATTAAAATTGCGCTGGGTAACCACAGCGGGTTCCTTCACAAATCCATCGTCCATAGCCTTTGCGAGGGGATAATCCACCACCACATTTTTGAAAGGCACCGGGCCGCGACTACTTTCGGTAAAGGGTGTGGCGGTTAATTCCAACCCCATCAGAGGGTTCAATTCATTTAGCGAGCGCACCCCGGCACTGGCCCGGTAGCGGTGGGATTCGTCCATCAGCATTACCAGATCCGGTAGGTTGGCCAGGTAGTTGAAATAGCTATCGCCTATGGTTTCACGCAAGCGCTTGATGCGTGGTGATTTACCGCCCCGCACCTCGGAATTGATTTTGGCGATATTGAAAATATTGATGCTTACAGGTGAAAGAATATCCCCTGTACCGGCACTTTCGTAATTATCACCCGTGACAATTTGTGGTGGATACGCTGCAAACTCGGCAATGCCTTTGAACACATATTTCGCTGAGTTGGGAGTAAAATCGGCAATCAACTTGTTGTAAATAGTCAGGTTAGGTGCCAGCACAAAAAAGTGTTTAATCCCATAAGCCAGATGCAGGTAGCTAATAAAAGCCCCCATCAGACGGGTTTTACCCACACCGGTGGCCAAGGCAAAGCACAGCGAGGGAAATTCACGCTCAAAATCCGTCAGCGTCGGGAATTCTGCGGATAAAATTTGCTGCAGGTTTTCCAGTTCACGCTCTTTTTCAAGCATGGCGGGTGCTACATCCAGTGCTGTTGCCAGGGCACGCAGGGATTCTTCCTGCGGTGCACGAAGGCTGAGGCGACCGGTGATAGCATTCAGAATACGTTTATCCATCAGTTTTTTCCTCACTGCCTTCTTCCCCAAACAAATCATCTTGTTCCGGCAAGTGTTCCCGTTCCAGCATTGGCAGGTTTTCCACATTCAGACTGTAATCGTCATGACCCCATTCGCAGCGGCTTAACACCATCTTGGGGATTTTTTTCAGGGTTAAATTAGTAAACTGATCTGCCTTGCAGCGGAAGGCACTGCAACACACCAGCAGGGTACGGTCTTCGCCGACTTCATCAGACAAGACCTGTATCTGCTCTAGGGACAGGGTTTGGGTAGTGACATAAATAAAATCACTCTCGGTGGAATAACCCTGCTGCCAGAACACGGAGTCAGACGGCGCGTAAGTAAAGCCTTCCAGTTTACAAATGGCTTCAGTCAGCATTTCCGGATTGTAGTCCTTGTTGACCACCCAGCGTCCCCAGGCATCCTGTTCCAGTAATGAAGGGGCAACCTTGTAATACCGGAAACCGCCACCACCCTGCCAGTTCATCGCTTTGGTAATACCGCCCTGGTCTTCACCATCAATGACTTTTTTCAGGCGGGGAATAATATGGGTGTGGCAGTGTTCCCCCAGCTCCACCATTATCCAACGCCGTCCCATTTTATGGGCGACTGCGCCAGCAGTTCCGGAACCAGCGAAGGAATCGAGAATTAGATCATTGGGGTTAGTGGAAATAAAAAATATTCTTTCAATTAATTTTTCTGGTTTAGGCGTTGCAAATGGTTCAATATCTGGCAGCAACTTCCTCAAATGATCTCTTTTTGCATCCTGATTTGTTCCCACCTCTTCTCCAGGCCACCATGTTCTTGGGACAACGCCTTGTTGTACTTCTGTGAGATACCGTTTTATTACAGGTAATTTATCCCCATCTTTACCAAAATATACTCGCCCTTCTTTCCTCGCTTGATCAAAATTATTTTTTGAGAATCGCCAATAATTACCTTTTGGGGGAGTTACTACTCTGCCTGATGGTAAGGTAATTTCAAACCTTGCACCTTCAGAGCCACTTTTTGCAGTTCCATTATCACCTTGCAACCAAACACCTCTTGGGTCGTTGTCGGGATTTTTATATCTTTTAGTTTGATCTTCACTCCTTGGTAATAAATTCCTTATTTTTCTCCATACATCTAAGTTTTTGGCATACGCAAGAATATGATCGTGAGCGCCAGATATATATGTATCACCTCTTCGCCCTTTATCCTTCTCCCAAGCGATAGAACTTATAAAATTTTTCCGCCCCATAATCTCGTCACAAAGTACCTTCAAATAATGGGCTTCGTTATCATCAATAGTAATCCACAGTGAACCGTCCTCTGACAACAAGTTACGAAGTATCACTAGCCTATCCCGCATTAAACCTAACCAAATAGAGTGCTCCAATCCATCTTCGTAATGCTCAAAGGCGCTTCCAGTGTTATAGGGTGGATCGATAAATACACACTTCACTTTTCCCGCATACGCCTGCTCCAGCGCTTTTAGTGCTAGAAGGTTATCGCCAAAAATGAGCTTATTATCGAAAACATCATTCTCAGTTACTCGATGCTTGGCATGGTAAGACTTATCCTGCTCTTCTAACAAAATACGCGGCTCCAACTTGGGCCGTTTGGCTTTGCCTATCCAGGTAAGTTCGAGTTTTTGTTTTGATGAAGCCATTAGTGGTATTTTCCTGAGCGATTATCAAAGGCTGGCTTAGTTCCTTCTAAAACAGTCACTACTCTCGAATTTAAATCAGCATTCTCAATTGCACCTGATGTGTAACTGATGGTTGCTTCTGATGCTCGATCAAACTCTGCGTAGATGATCTGCTCCGCATCACATACAACTGCCAAGTTAGGATTATGGGTGACCATGATAATTTGCCGCTGTTTTTTTGCTTCAGCTATGACAGGTACGAGTAAACGGTAAACTGTCTCGTTATCCAAATTTTCTTCAGGTTGATCAAGAATAATAGGCAACTTTCCCTTGTCTACTAAAAGGTAGAAGATAAGCAACAATGCGCCTCGCTGACCAGGTGATAACTGTTCAATATGTGTATCCTGAAAGAGCAAGGAATATCTTGGCTGAAGGAAGTTTAAACCGAAAATTAAGTCATAAACAGATACCGCGGATTGCTCCTTTTTAAGTACATTAAAGATACCTACTGTATCAATGTTGGCAGCCTCTATTACTTTTGTGTGGAGTGCTTTTAAGAAGGCAATTGTTCCTTCTTTTGAATTTAAATTATGGTTATCAAAGAGCTTTCTAATAGTAACCAGCGCATCATCTTGCCCTCGAAATTCACCACTGGTTTGCTTTATTAAGTTAAATAGAGAATTTGATATCGAATCAGCAGAGGCTGCCAGAACTGCTTGAAATTGCAGCTTATAGTCCTCACGAATCAAACTATTCTTTTGGATTAATTCTTGAACCGGCTTGAAGAGAGTTTCCCGCGCAGTTCTCTGCGCATTAAGCGTATCGAATATTTCTGCTGACAGCTTTAATCTATCATCTTCTAACTCTTTAAGTTTAGACGGTAACTCTTTAATCTGAGCAATTCGCGTCTCAAGACCGATTTTTGTTTCAGGGTTAGTTGCTGCGCCTACCAACTCAGTAAGTTTTTTGTTCCATTCCTCAAGTTGTTTTTTATATGCTTCATAACTTTGTTGTGGAGCGTCAAGTTTCTCAGTAAAGGTTTTTTGCTCAGTAACAAGTGCTTCTAGTTGTGCATTAAGAGTATCAATCTCAGTCCTAATTACACTTTGATTTTCTGCAATCTGGGTTGATTTTTCATCAAGCAAAGTTGAATTTAACTCAATACTGACGAGATCTGTCCATGTAATTCCTAATAAGTTGAGATCGCCAGCAGCATCAATTTTTGTTTGCTCAAAATTACGCTGGATAAGTCGTAATTTCTCACGAATATTAGATATGGCTTTTTGTTGTTTAGCGAAATTCGTATTCTGTTCACTCAACTTAACCAAACGATTCTTGGCAGTTTCGATTTTCTCAGTCGCTTCAGTTAACTTTTCTGCAGCCAGTTTTTGGTCTGGTGTAAGTTCTTTTGTTGGTTCAGGTTCTTCTTTCGGCTTCAGTTTCTGGTGCTCCTCAATTTCTTTATTTTTCAACAAAAGAAGATCTGTTAATTTCTCAAGCTCAATCGGTTGGAGCTGCTCCTCAATACGCACTATTGAAGCATTAAGCGACGATAGATCTTTGCGATATTCTCCTAGCTGATTTCTCAAAGACTGCTCTTGTTGTTCTGTTAACTGATCGAAGTCAAGCGCACCAAGACGCATATCTTCACTTGTATGTGAAAAAATAACTGCTCTAAGTTCTTTCTCGAATGCATTGGATTTACCAGAGACGTGCTCATTGCAAAGCTCTTCAAAATACCCTTGAGGTATGTATCGAACAAGTTCAGCTTTTTCATCAGGAGGAAGCTCATTCAAAGGCCGTGACTCTGTACTGGCATCAAGCCACGTTATCGTACCAGTGAAATGACGTGCTGGCTCTCCAGATTTACCCCAAAATCTGTCACGCCGTAAGAAACTGAAATGTTTTGATTGCCGGGAGTTTCCCAACATTGCAATTACATCAGCTAAAGCACTTTTACCACTACCCTTATTTCCAATAATGACTGCCAAATCTGGATTTAGTGGCAGGTCGCAACTATCAAGCCATTTACCTATATTTTCTTTACTTCCAGTCTTATTAACTTCAAGTGAATCAATGAAATAGGTTTTATTAGACTCTATTGCCTTTAGTTTTGGGGGCTTATCACCTATGAATGAGCGTTTTGATGGCTCGAGGATTGCCTGCTTTAGTCCATTGAAAGATGGAATAGCCTTAATCCATGTTTTTTTGCCTGAGGGGTAATCACCATAACCACGTTTATCGTTGTCACCCTGTATTCCAACCAAACGGTGTGCGTCACTTCCTGAAACTACAAGCCTCGGGGTATTCTTTAATCCATGAACAAAACTTCCCAACCAAGATTCGTTTTTCTCAGTTTTTTCACATAAAAATGCAGAACGAAGCTCTAAATTTCTGGATTCAAAGATAGGTGATGATTCAAAAAGCCCTATGAAGTATGCGTAATGATCTTCCCATTTAACTTCGTTTAGGCCATCGCTAGTATCATATGGCATAAAACCTATTGCTAGCTCATTGGGTACCTCAGCAATAGCTTGCTTATAACTATCGCAATTAATTTCTGCTAATTTATAACCTGCTAGAAGAGCATCTTCATCATCAGCACTAACTTTTTCCTTATCGTGCCCTTTACTTTTAAGAATATCTGGTGCAGCCTCTCTTGCTAATTCCATAAATGCATCTATTGATATTGAGCGCTTTGTCTTTTCCAGCTTTAATTCGGCAAGAAAATCTTTCAGCTGCTGATCAGTGATTTCGTCAGAAAAAATCACATGCGCGTTCAATCTACGATCTGTAGGTGCGGCAAGACGAAGTTCTATTCCAGGAAATACCATTTTTTTGAGCTCTGGAGAATCCGACTCCTTGAGACGCTTTTGCAATAAGAACCAGCCATTAAGCGTCCAATAATCCATAATTGCGAATACAGCTGGTGAAGATTTATTCATTGCATCAATCATTGCATCCACAAGCTGGCGATTCGTATCTGTCAATTCATCTCCTTCAAATTTTTGACCCGACCAATGAAATGATGCTGGAGTATGTATATGTAAGTCCCATAGATTCCATTGGGAGCCACGTGCTTGTTCTCTTCTTTTCATTTTCTAAAGCTCCTTCTAAAGATCCCTTATCAAACAACATGCCAGTCAATAGTAAACAATAGTGATTCTTCAACCCTTTGCTCCATTTTATCTTCCAAAGCAGTGATTAATTCTTCTCGTTGATTGTCCACCTCATCTTGTTTGTCAAATAGCTCACGCCGCTTACGACTACGGTGTTTTTCCAACTCTCGTTGTTTCTTCTGCCAGTTGAGCTTATCTTCCAGATCTGGCGCAGCTTTGGCTACTCTACGTACTTCCCGAATTTCTTTATCTAGCTCTTTTATCTCCTGTTCCAGCCCTATTTTGAGGTCATCTGCCCAGTTGTCCAGCTTATCAACTTCAACCTCGAAATACTTAAGATTACGCTGATTAATCTCCAGCAAAATTTCAGTTTTACGCTGATTTAATTCGTCAACCAGTATAGGAGAATTCATATACTGCACAGGCAGAGTTTCCCTAACAGGAATGCTAAGTAGTTTTTCCAACACTTCCTGATCTAATACTGCTTCGGAATCACTTCGTCCACAAAGAATAATATGGTCTTCCGATCGTCCCAAAGCACTTATAGTTACAAGATATGCTTGCAACCGGCCTGATTGCCCTTGTAATTCTTTTATAACAGCGATATGAGCTGGAGCCGCATTGTAGTCGAATATCAGTTGCGCTACTGGTAATTGACGTTCTATGGCCTGTTCTATGAGCCATTGTGCCAGAGGGTGACTTAGGCGATAAATATGATGCTTCCCATCTCGTCTCGGTAATTCGTATTCGCCAAATGGAATATTCTGAGGAGCATTATTGGGTAATGACTTGAGCGAAAAACCACCTTCAATTAGTTCTATATGGTTTTGCATTTCACCTTTAGTTAAATTTAGTAAAAGGCGCTCATATCTATCAAGTGATGCTATGCTATCAATTTTAATCTTTTGCAATACGTCTTCATCAAAGTGTTCAAACAGCTGCTCCCTTGTATTGATCATTTGGGCATTTATCTCATGGGCCATTTCTTGCTGAAGTTGCTCAAATGCAAAACTGATCTGTTCTGGCTCGCGACAGGTTTGGTAAATCTGTTTAATACGTCGCTCAAAATCCACACCACTTTCAATAGCTCCCAACACTTCATCGGAGGCGCCAAATACACCATCAAATAGATTAAATTTTTGATCCAGAAGTTCATATACCCGACGATCAGCTTCGTTGGTCAGATCGATAAAGTTAAGGACAACAACATCGTGCTTTTGGCCGTAACGATGGCAACGCCCTATGCGCTGTTCTATCCGTTGTGGGTTCCATGGCAAGTCATAGTTAATCACCAAAGAACAGAATTGTAGGTTAACGCCCTCGGCTGCAGCCTCTGTAGCGATCATAATGCGCCCCTGGTTGTGAAAATAATCAACCAACGCAGCACGAATATCCGCAGTACGGGAGCCGGTGATTTTGTCTGAACCCTGATGTTGTTGCAGCCAATCTTTGTAGATTTCTTTGGCTTTGGCATCATTGTTGGAACCATTAAACAATACGATTCCTTCGCTATAAGGACTGTTGCTTAATAATTGCTGCAGGTAATCCTGTGTTTTACGGGATTCCGTAAAAATGATGGCTTTCTGATTGGCTCCCAATTCTCGCAATTTTCCAAAACCAACATCTAGGGCCTTAAGTAGTGCTTCGCCTTTACTATTATGTCGGATATTTTCTGCCAGGTGTTTAAATCCTTGCAGCTCTTCGATTTCAGCTTGAATAGATTCACGCTGAAGCTGGCTTATCTGGACTTCAGGTTCTTCCCATTCTTCAGCAGTTTCATTCAGGGATTCATAATCAGATTGAATTTCACCAATTACTTCTTGATCGTCAGTTTCTGCATTTTCCAGTGTGCGTTTTAAACGTTTGATGATGGAACCCAAAGCACCGGCAATAGCAAAGGATGACGAAGCCAGTAATTTCCACATGACCATTGAAATCAGCTGTCGTTGCCCGCTTGGCAAGGCATTTAATTCTGGTCGGCGCAGGTAATCGGAGACCAGCTCATACAAGCGCTGTTCATCACTAGAAGGGGTAAAGGTCTGAACTAAAGGAATTCGTTTGGTGTAGGACACATAAGCCCGAACTTGCTGTCGCAGTGTTCGCTTACAGACAGGCGCTATGCGCTGCTTCAAGCTCGCAAATGAAACGGGGTCGTTTATTCGCCCGTATTGATTACGAAAGCTGTCCAAGTCGCCAAAGACCTGATCATCGAGAATGCTCACCAGCCCATAAAGTTCAAGTAGGGAGTTTTGCAGTGGTGTAGCAGTGAGTAAAACTTTGGAAGTTGGCGCCAATGCAGCCTTCAGAGTTTTGGCAATTTTGTTGCTCTTTTTATAGACATTCCTTAGTCGGTGAGCCTCATCTATGACTGCCAAGTCCCAGGGGACCATTTGCAATTCATCTGCCTTGGCACTAGCAAACTGGTATGAGCAAATGACCAGGCCTTCACCGATATCGAAGGGGTTCCTTACGCCTGCTTTTTTAGCCTGATTGTAGCTGGCCGATTCCAATATCTGGCCATCCACGCCAAATTTCTCCTGTAACTCCTGATGCCATTGTTTGCGGAGATTGGCAGGCACAATGATGAGAATTCTACGTTTGCGCTCAGCCCATTTTTGAGCTATCACCAAACCGGCTTCGATGGTTTTACCAAGCCCTACTTCATCGGCTAGAAGCACCCCTTTATTAAACGGGTTTTTGAAGGCAAACAATGCTGCATCCACTTGGTGGGGATTCAGATCAATCTGCGCATCCATAATAGCGCCGGTGAGCTTGTCTTCATCATCTGAAGACAAACGACGGGTCAATTGGTATGCAAAATATTTAGTTTGGTACGGCGTATACAATGAAATTCCTTTTAATTTGCTTCCTCTTAATCTACTTCAGGATTTTGTATCAATAAATCGCATAATGGCAAATTGATAAAATAATTTGTCCTACCTACTTTCCGCTTTTCCACTAATTCAATAGCTGCTAACTGATCAAGGTATTTAGCTGCTGTTAAGCGTGTTACCTCCAGATCTTCCATAACAAACTCAATCTTTGTATATGGATGACGAAATAAATTATTCAGCAATTCCTGGCTATACACTTTGGGTAAGTCATTTCTGATTCTTTGCTTATAATTGGTTATCAGAGATTTAATTTCTGAAATCAGAAAGATTGTTTGCCTTGCTGTTTGTTCAACTCCTTCCAACATAAATAGCAACCACGGCTCCCAGTAATTATTATCTCTAACTGCCTGCAGACGAGCATAATATTCCCCTTTGTTCCTAATTGTATGCCGACTCAGATACAGGACAGGTAATTCCAATAAACCTTGAGTAATCATATATAGAATATTCAATATTCGCCCGGTTCTACCATTGCCATCATAAAACGGATGAATACTTTCAAACTGAAAATGGATAATTGCCATTTTCACCAATGGATCACAGTCAGATAGGTCATTATCGTTGATATATTCAACTAAGTTAGCCATTAAGCCTTCAATCTCTTTAGCTTCCTGCGGTGGTGTATAAACTACTTCTCCAGTTTGCTGATTCTTCAATTCAGTCCCTGGTAGCTTTCTAAGACCAGCTCGATTTCGCTCGAGTACCTGTTGTATATCTAGAATATCCTTTAGCCTGATCAGCTTTGGCTTCCTAATCTTACTAAACCCTTCTTTGAGTGCTAGGGCATAATCCTGGACTTCTTTGGCCGCCGGATCTGGGCTCTCTGAATACAGCCCAGCTTTAAAGAGTTCATCATGAGTCGTAATAATATTCTCTATCTCAGATGAGTCCTTGGCCTCCTGCAATGTTAAGGTATTGATCAGAATGGTTTCATTAGGAATAGTTGCCGCAATACCCTTGAGTTCTGCCAGGTACCGATGAGCCAAAGCTGCCTGCTTAAGCACAGCCTTTGTTTCGAGCTGGCTTTCTGTCTCTATTGGCAATTTTTCTGGTTTATATGTCATTGTTTTATATAGATTTTCCCAATGCTGCAATACATAAACTAGGCATTTATGTATAAATTCTTCAGTATTTTATACATATTCAGCCTTATATGTATATTTTTTTATGATTTCTATACATATTTTCAAATCATGTATAGAAAATAAGGATGTTTAAACACGAGAAACAAAAAGACGGAAACGGAATAGACCTTAACAATTCCTAACAAATGACATGGTATGGTTATATATAAAGGTAGGTCATTTGTGAGCCTAAAAAAGGCACCCTAGGCTGCCTTTTTAGTGTCAAATCTGAGCCAGTAAATTTTTAAAAGCTCAAAAATGACCCTAAAAACAAACTTTTGAGGTTCAAAATTGGACATCAAGATTTAAGTTTCCGATTGTTTCTCTCATACCACTCCCCTTTATAATCCCGATAAGGCTTCCTGGTAGGCCCTATTTCCAGATCCTTGCCAGGGCACTCATCAATAGGAAGCCAGGAGAGCGCATATAGCGAGCAACGCTTCTTATGTCCTTGTCGTGTTTTAACAATCAGTCCTGCGTCCTCCAGCTCCTTTAAGGCACGTTTTCGGGTTGAGTCTTTCCAGCCATATTTTTTCATGACTGACTGGGCAGCTGTCATATTCCCGTTATTTTCATTGCCGGCATGAAACTGAGAAGCCAGGCAAACCAGCAGTCTCGTAGCTGTTGGGCTAACTTGCCAAAAAACAGGATGCTCTAAGAGGTAAATGGGAATAGCTGCAAAAGGGCCTCCAATGACTTTATAGGCAGTTAGTGGTTTTCGCCTCGCTGCC
>Ga0207881_1000295_pt1 | contig 25108 bp, 26 predicted proteins | sample MalvirmetagMSP97_FD_184227 | JGI IMG/M metagenome (GOLD analysis project Ga0207881, IMG submission 184227) | Marine viral communities from the Deep Pacific Ocean - MSP-97 (SPAdes) | ecosystem: Environmental > Aquatic > Marine > Oceanic | place: Pacific Ocean | collected 2011-05-03 | reverse complement strand
GCGCGGTCGACGAGGATGACGCGCTGGCGGTGCTCGCAGCATCCGCCGACGCCGGCGTGACGCTCTTCGACACCGCGGACGTGTACGGAGACGGCCGGTCGGAGAAGCTCATCGGCCGCTTCCTCGGTTCGCGACCCGATCACGGCATCACCGTGGCGACGAAGATGGGACGCCGCGTCGACCAACTGCGCGAGAACTACACCGAAGAAGCCTTCCGGGGCTGGACCGAGCGCTCCCGTGAGAACCTCGGCGTCGACACCCTCGACCTCGTGCAGCTGCACTGTCCGCCTACCGACGTCATCGCTGCCGACGACCTCTTCGATGCGCTCGACCGGCTCGTCGAAGACGGCCTCATCGCCGCTTACGGCGTATCGGTGGAGACGTGCGAGCAGGCGCTCGCCGCCATTGCGCGCCCGGGCGTGACAAACGTGCAGATCATCTTCAATCCCTTCCGACTCAAGCCGCTCGACGAGGTGCTCCCGGCAGCAGCCGCCGCCCAGGTCGCGATCTTCGCGCGGGTGCCGCTGGCCTCCGGGCTGCTCTCGGGCAAGTACACGACGGCCACGACATTCGCCAGCGATGACCACCGCTCGTACAACCGTCACGGCGAGGCGTTCGACCGCGGCGAGACGTTCTCGGGCGTCGACTTCGAGGTCGGGATCGCCGCGGCATCCGAGCTGGCTGCCGCGCTGCCCGAGGGAGTCTCACTTCCCGCAGCGAGCCTGGCCTGGATCGCCGCCCAGCCCGGCATCACCTCTGTGATCCCCGGCGCACGGACGCCTCAGCAGGCTGAGGCCAACGCTGCCGCAGGGGCTCTGCTCGAGCCCGGCGCGTTCGATCTCGAAGGGTTCGACGCGGCGGTTCACGGGGTTTACGACCGTCACCTGCGCGACGAGATCCACCCCCTGTGGTGACCCAGCGCCCCCGTCGGTGCATGGCCGCGGGGTGAGCGCGAAGCCCGGGCCCGCCGATCAGGCACGCCGCGACGAATAGACTTGAGTGTTGTGACCAGCGCTGCACCCCTCCGCACCCTCGAGGTGAGGCATCTTCAGTTGGCGCGAGCCTTCTTCGCCGCGCTGGCGGCTGTCATGATCACCTTCTCCCCCGATCATTCCGCTGCCGTCGGCCTCGCCGTGTTCAGTGGCTTCGCGATCGCGACGGGTCTGGTGTGGTTCGCCGCGGTGTGGCTGATCTTCCCGAAGGGCGACCGGTGGGCAGCGGTGCTGCTCGGCATTCTCGCTCTCCTCGCCGGAATGGCAACCGGGATGCCGGGCCTTCGAACCGACACGATGTTCTTCGTCGCCGTGATCGCTTGGGCTGTGCTCAGCGGCATCGTCGAACTCGTCGCGGGTATCCGAGCGCGACGGATGACACACCTGCCGCGCTCGCAGAGTCGCGACGCGATCTTCGTCGGTGCACTGGGCATCCTGCTCGGACTGGGGCTCGTCGCGGTGCCGGTGCAGTACGCCCTCACCTACACGATCGAAGAAGCAGGACAGACTTTCACCCTGACCGGAATCACCATCGCCGTCGGCATTTTCGGTGGTTACGCCGCGATCGTCGCCGTGTACCTCGGAATTGCTGCGTTCTCGCCGCGCCAGACGGATGCCGAGGCCGCGGCGGCGGTCACCGAAGCGACGGCCGAGAGGAAGCCATGACCGACAAGCCCTCGCGCCGGGAGATCATGCGCCCCGTCCAGCTCTTGGGGCTCGCCTTCGCTGCGGCCCTCTTCGCGGGAATCGTGACGCTCGTCTCGATGGGGTTCTTCCAGCAGATTCCCGCCGAAGACGTGCAGAACGCTTTGGTCGTTGCGCTCATCGTCGCGGGAGTGACCTTTGTGGTCACCCTCGTCGCGCTCGCACTCCTGCTGCTGGCGATCGACCCCGCGCAGGTGACCAAGACCATTGATCGGCCCGTGCTGCTGGACGACGAGCCCGACGGTGACGCGGCATCGGCGACCGCGCCCGATGACCGCGAGGCCGGCGGCTCCTCAGCACCAACCGCCTAAAGCTCAGCCGGGGCTCACTCGATCTCGGAGACGAGGTCCGATGCGAGACCCGTATACGAGGCGGGCGTGAGGGCGAGCAGGCGCTCCTTCGCGGCATCCCCGATGTCGAGACCGCGCACGAACTCCGCGAGCTCGGCGACGCCAACGCGCCGCCCCCGTGTGAGGTCCTTCAGCAGCGCGTAGGGGTCGCTGATCTGCGAGCGTCCGGCCACGATCTCAGCGCGCACCACGGTCTGGATCGCCTCGGCCAGGACCTCCCAATTACCCTCGAGGTCGGCATCCAGCGCGGCTTGCGCGAGCGAGATCTCGGTGAGTCCCCGGGCGAGGTTGTCGAGCGCGAGCAGCGAGTGCCCCAGGGCGACGCCGATATTGCGCTGCGTCGTGGAATCGGTGAGGTCCCGCTGCAGCCGCGAGGTGACGAGTGTTTGCGCCAGCGTGGCCAGCAGTCCACCCGAGATCTCGAGGTTCGCCTCGGCGTTCTCGAAGCGGATCGGGTTGATCTTGTGCGGCATCGTCGACGAGCCGGTCGCGCCGGCCACCGGGATCTGCGAGAAGTACCCGAGCGAGATGTAGGTCCAGACATCGGTCGCGAGATTGTGCAGGATGCCGCCCGCGTGCCGGATCCGGTCGTAGAGCTCGACCTGCCAGTCGTGCGACTCGATCTGGGTCGTCAGGACGTTGAACCCGATCCCGAGCGACTCGATGAACTCGCGCGAGAGGGCCGGCCAGTCGGTGTCGGGCTCAGCGGCGAGGTGGGCTGACCAGGTTCCGGTGGCGCCCGAGAACTTCGCGAGGAACTCGGATGCCGCGATCTGCCGCTCGACCCGCTCGAGTCGCCACACGAAGACGGCGAGCTCCTTGCCCATCGTGGTGGGGGTCGCCGGCTGCCCATGGGTGCGCGAGAGCATGGGAGCGTCCCGGTGCTCGTGGGCGAGGGCGGCGAGCCGGTCGATCACGACGCGGAGTCGGGGCAGCCAGACCTGGACGACGGCGCGCTGCACCGTGAGTGCGTAGGAGGCCGAGTTGATGTCCTCGCTCGTGCACGCGAAGTGGGTCAGTTCGGCGATCTGCTCGAGTCCGAGCTCGCTGAGCCGGTCGCGAACGAGGTACTCGACGGCCTTCACGTCGTGGCGGGTCACTGACTCTTTCTCGGCGAGCCACGCGATCTCGTCGGCGCCGAAGCCGCGGTACAGCGCGCGAAGGCGCTCCTTCTGCGTCTCCTCGAGCGGTGCTGTGCCGAACAGGGAACGGTCGGTGAGGGCGATCAGCCACTCGACCTCGACTTCGACGCGGGCACGGTTGAGGCCGGCCTCCGAGAGATAGTCGCTCAGGGGTGCCACCGCGGCGCGGTACCGTCCGTCGAGGGGACTCAGCGGCTGATCGCCGAACGAGCTGGCGTCGTGCTCACGGGGCAGGGAGGTCACGGTACTCCTGTCGGATCTGCGGTCCGGGCTCCCGTCGCGCCGGGCGATGATCGCCTCAGGGCGCGGGGCGAAGCGCCGGCTCCAGCTGGCGGAAGAGTGCGCGGCTGGCGTTCTCGATCATACCGAGCACCTCGTCGAACATCGCCTCGTCGGCGTAGTACGGGTCGGGCACATCGAGGGTCGGGGCCCCGGCATCGAACGACATGAGCAGAGAGATCTTGTCGGCATCCGCGTCCGAGTGTGCCCAGCCGCGCAGGATCCGCTCATGGCTGCGATCGAGGGCAAGCACCAGGTCGCTGCGATCGAAATCGGCCCTGCCGAACTGCCGTGCGCGATGGCGCGCGCCGTCGTAGCCGCGCCGGGCCAGCGCCTCAATGGTGCGTTCGTCGGCGCGCTCGCCGACATGCCAGTCTCCGGTGCCGGCGCTGGTGGAGAGCACGCGGTCGCCGACGCCCGCACTGTCGGCCAGGGCGCGGAACACGACCTCGGCCATGGGAGACCGGCAGATGTTGCCGGTGCAGACGAAGACGACGCGAAACGGCTCGACGGCGTTCGCAGTCATGCGTTCATTCATACCCCTCCTGCCCGGCGATCGCATCAGTTCGTCGCCTCCTCCCCGGTTTCGCCGGGGGCCGAACCGTCGACAATACGTGACGGATGCCGCATCCCGCGCCCCGAGGGTCAGCGACCGTGGACGAATGGATGAGCTGTGTGCGTCACCGGCGGCCGGTGCCGTGCGGGCACAGCTCGCGGCGCTCGCGTCGTGGGCTGACGACCTCGCTGCCGACGCCGAGGCGATCGCGCGGGTCAGTGGCTGGGAGACGCCGGCCGTCGCCGAGTTCCAGACCGAGATGGCGGAGCTTGTGGCCGCGCTGCGCGGCCTGCGAGAGCGCGCCCTCGATCTGCGCGCCGACGTCGGAGCGCCGCATCCGTGGTCCATCGCGGGCGGGTACCCCGGCTTCGGTCTGGCCGGAGCTGGGGCGTGAGCGATCTGGAGATCCGCAGCGGCGGTGCGATCGCCGTCGACACCGAGCAGTTGCGAGCGGTCGCCGCGCGGTTGCGCGAGTTCGGCATCCGTCTGGGCGAATTCGCGGACCGGGCGCGCTGGGTGGCAACGGATGCCGCAGCCACCGCGACCCGGTTCGGCATTGACCTCGAGGCGCGGTGGCTCGCAAGCGGCGCTGACCGGGCTGCGGAGCAGCCGGCGGCGCTCGCGGCAGCCCTCGACGGGCTCGCTGCAGCGTATGAGCTCATCGAACTGCGGGCGCAGCACGCGGCAGCGGCCGCCGCCGGTGATGCCGATGCGGCGCGAGCGATCGAGTCGCGGATGGCGTTGCTTGAGCAGGAGTACCCGGACGCCGCGCGCGCTGCCGACACCGCGGTGCGCGGGTGGCGCAGCGGCGGTCCGATCGAGATGGCCCGCCAGGCTGCGGCTGCGACGTGGTGGATTCCCGGGATGGCCCTTCCCCTGGCCGTCGGCACCGGTGTGCTCTGGGGCGGGGTGGCGCTCGCGGGTTTCGGCCGGATGTCGCGGGCGCCGGTCTCGCCGGGCGCTCCGGCGGCGGATGCCGCGGCCACGGCGCCCTCGACATCAGTGCCCGGGCATCGCGGCGGGACCCGGCACCCGCCCACGGCACCTCCAGCCACGCCGCCCGGAGCCCCTACCGCGCCGACTACCGTGCGCGCAGTAGCCCCAACCTCCTCATCAGCGTTGGCATCGGGGCCGGTGACGGGTTTGGCGGATGCCGCCCGCCGCGTGCCCGGCGCCGCTGAGGCCCGGGTGCGCGTCGAGCGTTACGCGATGCCCGGCGGCGGGTCGCAGGCGGCCGTCTACATCGCCGGGACACAGACCATCTCCGGCGGTTCGGGCGACCCGTTCGACATGCGCTCGAACCTCGAGCTGTACGGGGGTGAGAGATCGGCGTCCCTCGAGTCCGTCGAACTCGCCCTCCGCGAGGCAGGCGTGGCTCCCGGCGAGCCGGTCCACGTCTTCGGCCACTCGCAGGGAGCGATGCTCGCTTCTGCTCTCGCGATGGAGGGCACCTACGACGTGCAGACCCTCGTCACCTACGGCTCACCCGTCGAGGCAGCAGTGCCCGACAGCGTGCTCAGCGTCGGCATCCGTCACACCGACGATCCCGTCGCGGGGCTCGCCGGCGGCGGTCACGCAGAGACGGTGGGCGCGCCGGGAAGTTTCGTTGCGGAGCGGGTGGCCGACCCGACGGGCGGCGTGCAAGACCCGACCCTGGCAGCGCACGGCATCGAGCGGTACGCCGAGACGGCGGCGATGGTGGATGCCTCGAGTGACCCCCGCACTGCGGCGCTGCGGGAACTGTGGCGTGACCTCGGGTCGGCCGAGAGCGTGACCGTCACCGAATACGCCGCCGATCGAGGCGACAACTGAGGGTCGACTCAGTCGTTGTTGCGTCGGGGACGAAGGAGGATCCCGATGAACCAGTTGATGATCGAGATCAGAAGGGCCGCGACCACACCCCACCAGAAGTCCTCGACTCGCAGACCCCAGTCCCACCACTGCGTGAACCAGGCGGTCAGCCACAGCAGGAAGCCGTTGATCACCAGCGAGATGAGCCCGAGCGTCAGGATGTAGATCGGGAAGGCGAGCACCTTGATTACCGTGCCGATGATGGTGTTCACAAGCGCGAAGATGAGCGCCACCAGCAGCAGCGTCAGCACCAACTGCAGCGTCTCCCCCGGTGCGAACGGGATGACAGTGACCCCGAGGGCAGGGATCAGGGTGACGATCCAGATCGAGAACGCGTTCACGACGATGCGGACGAGGAAACTCATGCGCGCAGTCTTTCACGAGGGTGCAGACAGGTAACAGCCCGGTCGCGCACTCAGGCCGGTCCTGAAACCGCCCCGGTCCTAAACTCATGGAGTGACCGAACCCGACCCGATCCCCGTTCGCATACGCCCCGCGATCGCGGCGCTGCCCCCCTACAAGCAGGGCCGACAGGCGGCTCCAGACGCGTTCAAGCTCTCGAGCAACGAGAACCCGTACGACCCGCTCCCTGGCGTGATCGACGCGATGCGCGCGGTAACAGCGGTCAACCGCTACCCCGACGCGAGCGCTGCGCGGCTGCGGGATCGGATCGCCGCCGACTACGGCGTGAGCCCCGACGCCGTGCACATCGGCGCCGGAAGCGTCTCGCTCATCGCGCAACTCATCTCGGCGACCGCAGGTCCCGGCGACGAGGTGATCTACGCGTGGCGCTCGTTCGAGGCCTACCCGTCGCTGGTCGAGGTGTCGGGCGCGGCATCCGTGCGTGTGCCGCTCACCGCCGACGCGCGCCACGATCTCGCTGCGATGGCGGATGCTGTCACCGACCGCACCCGCACGATCCTGGTGTGCAGCCCCAACAACCCCACCGGTCCGGTGGTCACGCAATCCGAGTTCGACGACTTCGTCGCACGGGTGCCTCGCGACGTGCTGATCGTGCTCGACGAGGCGTACGCGGAGTTCGTCACGGCCCCGGATGCCGTCGACGGCGTGCGGGTGCTGCAGGCCGGGCATCCGAATGTCGTCGTGCTGCGCACCTTCTCGAAGGCTTACGGTCTCGCGGGACTCCGCGTTGGCTACGGGATCGGTCACCCGCGGGTATTGGATGCCGCGCGCAGCACCGCCATCCCGCTCTCTGTCACCGCCCACGCTGAAGAGGCGGCCCTGGCGAGCCTCGACGCACGCGACGAGCTGCTCGAGCGGGTAGCCGAGATCGCCAAGCGCCGCGACGCGCTCGCGGCAGGCCTGCGGAACCAGGGATGGCGCGTCCCCGAGGCCCAGGGAAACTTCGTGTGGCTTGCCACCGGACCCGACACGCTGGCTGTGGCCGACGCCTTCCATGACGGCGGAATCGTCGTCCGGCCCTTCGCGGGAGAGGGTGTTCGCATATCCGTCGGAGAGCATGAGTCTGTGGACAGAGTGCTACGGATCGCGGGTTCCGTTGTAGAGGACCTCCCGGAAGGGCACCCCGCACGCGGGTAGCGTAGGGACCGTGACCCAGCCAGAAGAACCTGAGCTCGTCCGCATCCTCGCCGCTGACGGCTCCCTTGCGCCCAATCCGGCAGCCGAGCCGTACCTCGAGCTCGTGAACGCGCTCGCCGACTCCGACCTCGAGATGCTGTACCGCGACATGGTCGTCATCCGTGCGATCGACCGGCAGGCAACCAACCTCCAGCGCCAGGGACAGCTCGCACTCTGGCCCCCGAGCCTCGGACAGGAGGCAGCACAGGTCGGTTCGGCCCGCGCCGCCCGCGCGCAGGATCACCTCTTCCCCTCCTATCGCGAGCACGTCGTCACCCGAATCCGGGGCGTGGATCCGATCGGGATCATCAAGCTCATGCGCGGACTCTCGCACGGCGGATGGGACCCGACAGACCCGGCCAACGGCAACACCCACATCTACACGCTGGTGCTCGGGGCCCAGACGCTGCACGCCACGGGCTACGGCATGGGCCTGGTCTTCGACGGACGCTGTGGCACCGGCGACCTAGAGCGTGACGAAGCCGTCATCGTCTACTACGGCGACGGCGCCTCCAGCCAGGGTGATGTGCACGAGGCAATGGTCTTCGCTGCCAGTTACCGCACGCCCGAAGTCTTCTTCCTGCAGAACAATCAGTGGGCCATTTCGGTGCCGGTCGCGACCCAGTCCCGCACGCCGCTCGTGCGTCGCGGCGAGGGCTACGGGATGCCGAGCATCCGCATCGACGGCAACGACGTACTCGCCAGCTACGCCGTCACCCGGCGTGCCCTCGACGAGGCGCGTAGCGGTGAGGGCCCCCGAGCGATCGAGGCGATGACCTACCGCGTCGGTGCCCACACCACCAGTGACGACCCGACCAAGTACCGCACCTCCGACGAGGAGCAGTTGTGGGCTCAGCGCGACCCGATCGCACGAATGCGGGCCTTCCTCGAGCATCGCGGAGCCCCCTTCACGCTCTTCGACGAGGTGGATGCCGAGGCCGCAGCCGCTGCCGATGATCTGCGCGTGCGCACGAATGAGCTCGGCGGACTGGAGCGCGACGCGATGTTCGCTCACGTCTACAGTGACCCGCACCCGCTCATGGACGAGCAGCGCCGCTGGCTCGCCGAGTATGAGGCATCCTTCGAGGGAGGCACCCGATGACCACCGTCTCGACCTCCACCGGCCAGGCTTCCGCGGCCGCCGCGGCTCCGGCATCCGGGCCCATGCCCTTGGGGCGCGCGCTCAACGCCGGTATGCGGCAGGCGTTGGCAACGAACGACCGCGTCCTGCTCATGGGTGAAGACATCGGTCGTCTCGGCGGCGTGTTCCGGGTGACCGAGGGGCTGCAGGCAGAATTCGGCGAGCAGCGGGTGCTCGACACGCCCCTGGCCGAGTCCGGCATCGTCGGTACCGCGATCGGGCTGGCCATGGCCGGGTTCCGCCCGGTGTGCGAGATCCAGTTCGACGGGTTCGTGTTCCCGGCGTTCGATCAGATCACCTCGCAGCTGGCGAAGATGACCAACCGCCTCGAGGGGGCAGTGTCGATGCCGGTCGTCATTCGCATCCCCTACGGCGGGCACATCGGCGCGATCGAGCACCACCAGGAGAGCCCCGAGGCCTACTTCACGCACACCCCGGGCCTGCGGGTTGTGAGCCCCGCCACCGCGGGAGACGCGTACTGGATGATCCAGGAGGCGATCGCCTCCAACGACCCAGTGATTTTCCTTGAGCCCAAGAGCGCGTACTGGCAGAAGGGCGAGGTGGACACGACTGCCCCTGCCCTGCCACTTCACGCCTCCCGCATCGTCCGCCGCGGCACCGACGTCACCCTTGTCGGCCACGGCGCCATGGTCGGCACACTGCTGCAGGCAGCGGCTCTCGCCGAGTCCGAGGGCACGAGCTGTGAGGTCGTCGACCTGCGTTCGCTCTCACCGGTCGACTACGGTCCGATCCTCGACTCCGTGCGCCGCACCGGCCGCATGGTCTATGCACAGGAGGCCCCGGGCTTCACGAGCCTGGGCAGCGAGATCGCCGCTACCGTGACCGAGCGCGCGTTCTTCTCGCTCGAGGCGCCGGTGCTGCGGGTGTCGGCGTTCGACACGCCGTTCCCGCCCGCCAAGCTCGAGGGCACCTACCTCCCGGATGCCGACCGCATCCTCGAGGCCGTCGACCGCGCCCTCGCTTACTGACACCCCATGGCGCTAACTCCTGCAATTTCAGCGCGGACACGGCGATACTGAGGCACAGACCACCGAGATGCAGGAGTTGGTGCACCGCGAAAGGACCGCCATGAGCACGCAGACCTTCGTTCTCCCCGATGTCGGGGAGGGCTTGACCGAGGCCGAGATCGTCACCTGGAAGGTCGCCCCCGGCGACGCCGTGCAGGTCAACGACGTGCTCGTCGAGATCGAGACCGCCAAATCGCTCGTTGAACTGCCCTCGCCGTTCACCGGCACGGTCAGTGAGACGCTTGTCGAGGAGGGCGTCACCGTTGCCGTCGGAACCCCGATCGTGACGATCGAGGCAGCTCCGGCCGCATCCGCTCCGTCCGCCGCGGCTCCGGTGTCAGGGATGCACGGTTCTGGCGCCGCCGAATCGCCATCCGTGACACCGGAAGCAGGGGCCGAGGGCGGTGGCGCCGTGCTCGTCGGATACGGGACGGGAGGGGCTGCCACCTCACGTCGCCGCAAGCCCGCCGAACGGCCGGTGACGGCATCCGTCGGGGTCATCGCGAAGCCCCCGATCCGCAAGCTCGCACGCGATCTCGGCGTGGACCTTGCTGCCGTGACGCCCTCGGGCGAGGCCGGCGAGGTCACGCGCGAGGACGTCGTGAAGCACGCGTCGCAGGCGAGCGTGTTCCGCAACATCGAGACTCCCGACTGGCCCGAGGTTCGCGAAGAGACGATTGCTGTCGCGCCGGCCTCGGCGCCGGCGTCACCCGCTCCCAACGGTGTCGCTTCCCCGTTCGCGCAGGCCGCGGGACGCGTGGAGTCGATCCCTGTCAAGGGAGTGCGCAAGGCCACCTCGACGGCGATGGTGCAGTCGGCGTACTCGGCGCCGCACGTGTCGGTGTGGACGGATGTCGACGCGACGCGCACCATGGAGCTCGTCAAGCGGCTGAAGGCATCTCCCGACTTCGCCGACGTCAAGATCTCGCCCCTGCTGATCATGGCGCGCGCCGTCATCTGGGCGGTGCGCCGCACGCCGATGGTGAACGCGGCCTGGGTTGACGGCGACGGCGGCGCGCAGATCAGCGTGCGCCACTACGTCAACCTCGGGATCGCCGCGGCAACCCCGCGCGGGCTCCTGGTTCCCAACATCAAGGACGCCCAGGACCTCAACATGCGGGAGCTTGCGCGGGCTCTCGAGAAGCTCACCCTCACGGCGCGAGAGGGCAAGACGACGCCGGCCGATCAGCAGGGCGGCACGATCACGATCACCAACATCGGGGTGTTCGGAATGGATGCCGGAACCCCGATCATCAACCCCGGAGAGTCGGGCATCGTCGCGATGGGCACGATTCGGCAAAAGCCCTGGGTCGTGGACGGCGAGGTGCGTCCGCGTTACGTCACGACGGTCTCGGGCTCGTTCGATCACCGGGTCATCGACGGCGACGGGATGAGTCGCTTCATCGCCGACGTCGCGTCGATCCTTGAGGAGCCCGCACTGCTTCTCGACTGACCCGTCCACCGCGGTCAGGTGAATGATCAACACCCGCCCGTTTTGATAATGATTCTCACATCCGTTATCGTTGCCGGTATGACGACCCGACGACTTACCACCCTGCTCGCGCTGGGCGCGGCATCCGCCCTCACCCTCACGGCCTGCGCCGGTACTGGCGGAACATCTGAGACGTCGGGCTCGGATGCCGCCACGCTGAGCGTCGTCGCGTCGACCGACGTCTACGGGCAGATTGCAGAAGAGATCGGCGGTGACGCCGTCACGGTCACCTCGATCATCGCCTCGGCCGCTCAGGACCCGCACGAGTTCGAGCCGACGGCTCAAGACCAACTCACGGTCTCGGAAGCCGACCTCATCATCGAGAACGGCGGCGGCTACGACGGCTTCATGGATGCCATGATCGAGGCGAGCGGCACGACTGCCCCGGTCATCACCGCTGCCACCTTCAACGCCGATTACCCCGGCGACGATGGCGCAGCGGAAACCGAAGATGCTCACTCCGATGAGGACGGTCACGACCACGCGCACATCGAAGGGTTCAACGAGCACGTCTGGTACGACCCGCACACGATGGAGCACCTCGCCGAAGCCATCGCTGAGGAGCTCTCGACGCTCGACCCCGACAACGCTGACCTCTTCGAGACCAACGCCGCAGCCTTCGTTGACCAGATCGCGGGGCTGGAGGCATCCCTCGACGAGATCTCCGCAGCCCATGCGGGCGAGGGGGTGTTCGTCACCGAGCCCGTGCCTGTCTACCTGATCGTGGCGGCAGGGCTCGAGAACCTCACCCCCGAGGCCTTCAGCGAGGCAGTCGAGGAGGGGCAGGACGTGCCCCCCGCAACCCTGCTCGAGGCGCTGGGCATCGTGGAAGACGGTTCTGTCAAGGTCGTCATCGCGAACGCGCAGACCGGCGGAGCCGAGACCACGAAGATCATCGATACGGCAACCGCGCAGTCAATCCCGGTGCTGGAGTTCACGGAGACCCTCCCGGAGGGCCAGACTTACATCTCGTGGATGCAGCAGAACATCACGGAACTCGCGGACGCGCTCGGCGCGTGAGCTCCAGCGCGACCTCGGACGCCCAGCCGCCGCTCCGCATCCGCGGGGCGGCGCTGCGCCGTGGCGAGCGGGAACTGTGGGCGGGACTTGACCTCGACGTCGAGCCCGGCGAGTTCATCGCGGTTCTCGGACCCAGCGGGTCCGGCAAGACGACGCTGCTGCGCGCCATCCTCGGCCTCGAACACCTGAGCGCTGGGACCATCGAGACCAGCGGCCGCCGGGTTGAGCATCGGGGCAACCGGCACATCGGCTACGTGCCTCAGCAGCGTCCCCTTCCGCCCGAAACCGCGCTGCGCGGTCGTGACCTCGTGACCCTCGGTGTCACCGGTCACAAGTTCGGCTTCAGCCTCCCGCGACGGAGTGAGCGCGACCGGGTCGACGCGTTGGTGGCAGACGTCGGCGCCGAAGGGTTCGCCGACCGGCCCGTGGGTGAGCTCTCCGGCGGCGAGCAGCAGCGATTGCGCATCGGGCAAGCGATCGCCGACGACCCCGACCTGCTGCTGTGCGACGAGCCGCTCACGAGCCTTGACCTTGCCAACCAGCAAGCGATCGTGGCGCTCATCGACCGGCATCGCCGCGAGCATGGCACCGGTGTGCTGTTCGTCACCCATGACATCAATCCCGTCCTCGACGTCGTGGATCGCATCCTCTACATCGCCGGGGGCCGCTTCACACTCGGAAAGCCCGACGAGGTCCTGCAGACGAGCGTCCTCAGCGACCTCTATGGCGCTCCCGTCGCTGTGCTGCGCGCCGGCGGCAGGCTCGTCGTCGTGGGGGCGCCGGATGCCGACGTCTCGCACCATCACCACGACGACGACGACGAACTCGGTGGAGAGCACGCATGAACTGGTCTGACATTGGCGACGCCATGTTCGGGGGCTTGGCGGACTACGGTGCGATCCTTGCGTTGGTCTCGAACTCGGTCATCGCAGGCGCCGTGCTGGGCCTTGTCGGCGGGCTCGTCGGCGTCTTCGTGATGCAGCGCGACATGGCCTTCGCGGTGCACGGCATCAGCGAACTCTCCTTCGCGGGCGCTGCGTTCGCGCTCCTGGTCGGCTGGGATGTCGTGACCGGGTCGATCGTCGGCTCTCTCATCGCTGCGGGACTCATCGGCTGGCTCGGTGCCCGCGCCCGCGACCGCAACTCGTTCATCGGCGTGCTCATGCCGTTCGGTCTCGGCCTCGGCATCCTCTTCCTCTCGCTCTACAGCGGCCGCAGCGCCAACCGGTTCAGCCTGCTGACGGGTCAGATCGTCTCGGTCCAAAACGCACAGCTCGGGTGGTTGATCGCGATCAGCATCCTGGTTCTGCTCGGACTGCTCTTCATCTGGCGGCCCCTGCGCTTTGACTCCCTCGACCCGCAATCGGCGGCAGCGCGCGGCGTTCCGGTCACAGCGGTCTCTCTCGGGTTCATGCTGCTGCTCGGGCTCATCGTCGCCGTGGCGATCCACATCATCGGTGCGCTGCTGGTCATGGCGCTGCTCGTGACCCCTGCGGCGGCTGCCATGCGCATCGCGTCAGGACCCTGGAGCGTGCCGCTGCTAGCAGCAGGGTTCGGATTCGTCTCGGCAGTGGGCGGCATCCTGTTGGCCATCGCCGGAACCCTCCCAGTGAGTCCGTACATCACAACGATCTCGTTCCTGATCTACCTCGTCTGCCGCCTGGTGGGAGGACGCCGAGGTCGCGTGACGCGGGCGCGGTTCGCGTGAGAGCTCCCACGCGCTCCCAGCCGGTGCCGAACGTGGCTCGCTAGACTCCCGGCCATGGCGCAACGCAATACCTGGCAGCGCGAACGCGTGCGCACGGCGCTGGGCGACGCTCCCGGCTTCATCAGTGCCCAGTCACTTCACGCGGTGCTTCGCGACGAAGACACCGGGATCGGCCTGGCAACGGTCTACCGCGCTCTGGCGAGTCTCGCCGATGAGGGCGCAGCCGACACGCTGCACGGCCCCGACGGCGAGAGCCTCTATCGTGCCTGTGAGACGTCGGGGCATCACCACCACCTGATCTGTCGCTCGTGTGGTGCGACGGTGGAGATCGCCGCGACCCCCGTCGAGCAATGGGCGCGGTCGGTCGCCGAACAGCACGGGTTCACGGATGCCGAGCATGTTGTCGACATCTTCGGGCTCTGCTCCGAATGCACGGCGCGCGCCCGCACGGCAACCGGCGACGGGAACCGTGCGCGCTGACGCGCCGGTCACCGATCGCGCGCGCACCGGGGGTGCGAGCCCGGGTGTGCGGGCAGCGGTCGGCGTCGGAATCGGCATCCTTTTCATCGCGATCCTGGTCGCGATCGACCTTCTGTCACCGTCGTTCTTCGCGTCTCCGCTGTCGACCCGCGCACAGGATGGTCTGACCCTCGCGATCAGCGTCCTGATCGAGTCACTGCCGTTCGTGGTGCTCGGTGTGGTGCTCTCGATCGTCGTGCAGGTCTGGATCCCGCCGGGGGTTCTCGAGCGATGGATGCCGCGCACCCCGTGGTTGCGACGCGGCGTGCTGTCACTGCTCGGCATGTTCATTCCGGTTTGTGAATGCGGAAACGTCCCCTTCGCCCGTGGCCTGCTGATGCGCGGGTTCACGGTTCCCGAGACGCTCACCTTCCTCATCGCAGCACCCATCGTGAACCCGATCGTGATCATTACGACACACCAGGCATTCGGGTTCAGCGACGGCATCCTGGTCGCGCGCCTCGTGGGCGGCTTTCTCATCGCTAACCTCCTCGGCTGGCTTTACAGTCGGCACCCGAGCCACGACGCTCTCCTGACCGACCGGTTCCGTGAAACGTGCGAGCTCGTGACCCATGAGCCCGGCGGCAAGGGACGCCGGAGCCTTGCGCAGCTGGTGGTCGAACTGCGCGCCGTCATGCCTGCGCTCATCATCGGATCCGCTATCGCCGGAGCCGTCCAGGTGCTCATCCCGCGAGATGTGCTGCTGGCGATCGGATCGAACCCGGCCCTGTCGATCGTCGCCATGATCGCGCTCGCGATGGTCGTCTCGATCTGCTCCAACGTCGACTCGTTCTTCGCGCTGTCGTTCGCATCGACTTTCACTCCGGGCTCGATCGTGGCCTTCCTCCTGGTCGGTCCACTCGTCGACGTGAAGATGCTCGCGCTGTTGCGTACGACCTTCACGACTCGCACCCTCGTCGGGATCGTCGTAGTCGTCGTGCTGTCCGCCTTCGCGATGGGGACGGTGGTGAACCTTCTTGCCTAGGATCGGGCCTCTCGGAACACGCTGGCTCGGTGTCGGGCTCGCCTCAGCCCTTGCCGTCCTCACCATCGGGCTTGCGGTGACGGGGCGACTGTCGCTCTACATCAACCCTGAGTCAGCCTGGTTCGCGGTCGGGATGTCGGTGATCGTGCTGGTCGGAGCTGTCGCATCCTTCGCGCTTCCGCTGGGCGCCGAAAACGACCACGGACACGATCACGGGGAGGCGAGCGCCCACGAGCATGACCACGCGCACATTCGGCATCCGGTAGCCCTCGCCGGCACGGTCGTCGCCGGAGTGCTTGCGAGCGCCGTCGTGATCGGCGCCCTCGCCCTGCCGCCGTCGTCGCTGTCGCCGCAGTTCGCTTCGACGAGTACCTCCACCACGCCGGTGTTGTTCGGCGGGAGGGATGTCGTCACCCTGGCATCCACGGGAGATACGGCGACCTTCGGGGTGGGCGAGTGGGCGACGGTGTTCGCGACGGCGACAGACCCGGCATCCTTCGACGGCGACGCCGTCACCTTGACCGGGTTCGTCGCCCCCGGAGATGCCGGGACCGGCTTCCTGCTCTCGCGGTTCGTCATCACCCACTGCGTCATCGACGCGCAACTGGCAGCAGTTCCGATCGCCTGGGGCGGTACGGCAGCGCCCGAAGGCGAGTGGGCGACCGTGACGGGCACGGTTCGCTCGGACTCGGACGGGCGCCTGCACATCGCCGCCGAGTCGGTTGAGGCTGTGCCCGAGCCCGAGGACCCGTATGAGTACTGAAGCCAGCCCGCGCGGTAGCGGCGCGGTCCCGTCGCGGCGGCAGCGGGCGGTACGACGGCGCCTGCGCGGGTTCGTCCTGGGCTTTGTCGGGGTCGCCGCTGCGATCGGCCTCGTCGGTGCTCTCGGGGCCGCAGCCACTGTGCTCATGGGGCCACGCGTGACCACCGTTCAGGTCGACCCGTCCGCCGCGATCTCGGCATCCGGATCTCGGCTGATCGTGACGACCTCGCAGTCGCTCGCCGACGTCGATCCTGCCTCGGTGACCGTGACTCCAGCAACGCCGTTCGATATCGACACCTCGGGTCGCAGTATCGGCGTGCGCTTCACGGTCCCCTTGGATGCCGACACCGAATACACCGTCACGATCGACGGGGTGACCGGAGTCTCGGGTGGCCCGTCATCCACGATCACCGAGTCGTTCACCACCCCGCCGAGCGAGGTGTTCCTGCTGCAGCGCGGCACGGTCGACGGCGACACCATCTTCCGCACCGACCTCACCGGCGAGGCAGCCGTCGCGGTGTTCGCTCACCCGCACATCGAGGACTATCGCGCGACCCGCGACCACCTCGTCGTGCTCGTCGACGAAGACGGCGAGAGCGCGCTCATCATGACCGACCTCGACGGGCAGAATCCGGTCGAGCTGACCCTGCCGGGCACCGGATACATTGCTGACCTGCAGATCGCCGACCGAGGGGAGCGGATCGGGTACCTGTTCACCTCGGCGACGGTGGGGACGGGTAGCGGTGACGAATCGGCGCTCTACACGGCATCCCTCGACACGCCGACCGCCGACCCTACGAAGGTCGTCGTCGCAGGGGCCGACGAGCGGGTCGCACAGTGGTCGTTCGTGCCCGATACAGACAGCGTGCTGCTGGTCGCCTTCGATGGCACGCTGCTGCTGACGGCTCCCGACGGATCGGCCCCGACAGCGCTCGGGCTCGCGCTCGCGATCGATGGCATTGCCCCGGGTACCGCCCAGGCCATCGTCGAGCGCGTCGACGGACTCGTCGTGCTCGATCTGCTCACGGGCGAGGAGACACCGCTCGATGTCGGCGACGACCCGGCAGTGATCGGCAGCGTCATGCCGCTCCCGCGCGGCGGCACCCTGCGCACGACGTTGCCGATTGCCGACACCGGCCTGCCGACCGGCGCGACATCCGTCGTCCTCGTCGATGACGCCGGGACGTCGACGGAGGTGTTCTCGGCACCCGATACTGACGCGGTTCTGCAGACCTGCGTGTCGCCAAGCGGACAGTACGCGGCGATGCTCGTGGCGCCCGACCTGGCATCCAACCCGTACGACACCTACCAGCTGCCCCTGCCCGCCACGGTAGAGACCCACATCGTCGAACTTCCGCGGGGCGATGGTTCCCAAGCCCGCGAACTCGTCGCGCTGGCTGGCTCGTCGATTTCGTGGTGCCGCCAGTCGGTGTCGTGGCGGTGAAGAACCGCGACGGACTGCGTCCGGCGATGCGCGCGGACCTATCCGGCCTACCGGTGGAGGTCGCGCCGACACTGCTCGGTGCGCATCTGGTCGTCGAGCTCGGCGGGGAGCGCGTTGTTGCCCGTCTCACCGAGGTCGAGGCCTACCACGGCGCTGGAACAGGGGAGGTTCCCGATCCCGGATCCCACGCGCGGTCGGGTCGCAGCGCCCGGAACGCAACGATGTGGGGGGCGCCGGGTCACCTGTACGTGTATCTCAGTCACGGCATCCATTCGTGCGTCAACGTCGTGTGCGCGCCGGCGGGGGTCGCCGGTGGTGTGTTGCTGCGGGCTGCCGAGATCGTCGAGGGGACTGAGATCGCGACGCGGCGCCGGTTCGCGGCGCGGGAGCCTGGGCCCGTGCGCGACCTTGCACGCGGGCCCGGACGTCTCGGTCAGAGTCTCGGTCTGCGCCACGCCGAGCACGACGGCGTCGACGCCGTCACCGGTGCGGAACAGTCCGGTGCCGTGGCTCTCCTGCTTCTGCGCGAGCAACCGGTGACGTCCGTTGCTACCGGTCCTCGGGTCGGGGTCGCCGGAGTCGCGGGCACTGACGCCTACCCGTGGCGGTTCTGGATCCCGGGCGACCCCACGGTCTCGGCCTTCCGCTGGGGGCGGGGAGCGCAAGGGGCGCGCGCAGCCGCCGTGCTAGACTGACTCTTTGTCTGCGCGCACTCCAGCACGCAGTTCGTACCCTTCCCTCATCATCCGGCCGGAAACGGCCTGTCGAGTGCGGGGTGCAGACAAGGGATCTTGGGTGGCACCGTCCGGTGTCACGGTACAGAAGGAGACATCACCATGGCTGCAGTGTGCCAGGTGACTGGAGCGGTTCCCGGCTTCGGTCACAACATCTCGCACTCGCACCGCCGGACGAAGCGCCGCTTCGACCCGAACGTGCAGAAGAAGACCTACTACGTGCCCTCGCTCGGTCGTAAGGTCACCCTGAACGTGTCCGCCAAGGGCATCAAGGTGATCGACGCGCGCGGCATCGAGTCGGTTGTGAAGGACCTCATCGCGAAGGGTGTGAAGCTCTAATGGCGAAGAAGGCTCAGGACGTTCGTCCGATCATCAAGCTGCGCTCGACCGCCGGCACGGGGTACACCTACGTGACGCGCAAGAACCGCCGCAACAACCCTGACCGCATCGTTCTCAAGAAGTACGACCCGGTCATCCGCAAGCACGTCGAATTCCGAGAGGAGCGCTGATCCATGGCTAAGAAGAGCAAGATCGCGCGCAACAAGCAGCGCCAGGAGGTCGTGGACCGCTACGCCGCCAAGCGCCTCGAGCTCAAGAAGCAGCTCGTGGACCCGAACGCGACCGACGAGCAGCGCGAAGCCGCTCGCGTCGGCCTGCAGAAGCTTCCCCGCAACGCGTCGCCGGTGCGTCTGCGCAGCCGTGACGCGATCGACGGTCGCCCCCGCGGCGTGCTGACCAAGTTCGGCATCTCGCGTGTGCGTTTCCGCGACATGGCCCACCGTGGCGAGCTGCCCGGTGTGACCAAGTCGAGCTGGTAAGCCAGCCCGCGAACAAGCACTGTCGAGCTGGTAAGCCAGCCCGCGAACAAGCACTGTCGAGCTGGTGAGCCAGCCCGCGAACGCAAGGCCCGGCATCCTCACGGATGTCGGGCCTTGCGCGTTCCTTCGCTCTGGCGTTCCCCCGCGAGAGGGGGGCGGACAGTCACGGGAGTCACACGCGTCACTTCCGTGACGCGACACGCCGCGAATCGGACGCCGATGCCCGCGAAATCCGCGGAATTCCGGGGTTCGTGGGTATATTCGAGGTCGGTCGGCAAGAGACCAGCCGAGAGCCACCTAGCTTTCGGTCCATGCACGAGGGCGGGGACTTCACCGCCTTGGAGGACAACCACAATGGCTGAAAAGTCCATCACCAAGACCGAGCTCGTCGCGAGCATCGCAAGCGCGACCGGTCAGAGCCAGGCCACCGTTTCGGGCGTCGTCGACGCGCTGTTCACCACTGTCGCCGAGGCCGTCGCCAAGGGCAGCAAGGTGTCGATCCCGGGCTGGGTCTCGTTCGAGCAGGTCGCCACCTCCGCTCGCACGGGCCGCAACCCGCAGACCGGTGAGGAGATCAAGATCCCCGCCGGCAAGCGCGTGAAGGTCTCGGCCGGCGCCAAGCTCAAGGCTGCCGCCAAGTAAGACCTATCGTCTTCACCTCGAAAGGGGAGCGTCCGTCCGCGGATGCTCCCCTTTCGCGCGCGTAGGCTGAGGGGATGGATTCCCGCCTGCTGCGGGCGATCGGCCCGGCGACGCTCGTGACGGTCGCCGTCGTCGTGATGGTGGCCTCCCTCGCGTACGGCGGCGGCGCCGCGCCGCTGGTGATCGCGGATGCCGGACCCGTGGTCCGCTGGGGTCTGCCGACCACGACGCTGATCTTCAACCTCGCGGCAGCCGGGCTGCTGGGATCACTGATCCTGGCCCTGTTCGCCCTGAAGGCCGGCGACAGGGCTTTCGATGTGGCCCTGGACGTGGCATCCGTCTCGGCAGCCGTCTTCACCGTCGCCGCCGGTGTCACGGGCTTCTTCACGTTCATCGACGCCTTCAACGCACAGGTCACGCTCGGCCCCGAGTTCGGGGCGCAGTTCGGCAAGTTCCTCACCGACACCGAACTCGGTCGCGCGTGGCTGCTCACCACGGTGTTCGGGGCACTGCTGACGGTGCTCACCTTCGCGGTCCGCTCGTGGACGGGAACCTTTCTGGTCGCTATCCTCGCGATCGCTGCCCTCGTCCCGGTGGGCACGCAGGGCCACTCGGGCGAGGAGGCCAACCACAACGCCGCGGTGATGGCCACGGTGCTCCACATCGAAGGAGCGGCTCTCTGGCTCGGGGGACTGCTGCTGCTCATCGTCATCCGGCCCCTGCTGCCCGCCGAGCGGATGACGACAGTGCTGCGCCGGTACTCGACCATCGCGATCGTGGCGTTCGTGGTCGTCGCGGCATCCGGGTACGTGCGCGGTGTCATCGGCGTCGTGACGTGGGAGGCGATGCTCTCGCCGTACGGCGCGATCCTCGCCCTGAAGATCTCCGCGCTCGTCGCCATGGGGCTGCTCGGGGCCTGGTACCGGCTTCGGCTGATCGATCGGATGCGCGAGAGTCGCGCATCCCGGTTCTTCTGGTGGCTGATCCTCGCTGAGATCGGGTTCATGGGACTTGCGAGCGGTGCCGCCGTCGCGCTCGCGCGCACCCCACCGCCGGTCGACACGTCGCTGCCCGAGCTACGGACGCCGGCCGAGTTCCTCACGGGCGCGGCGCTACCGCCCGAGCTGACCCCGTGGCAGTGGGTGGCCGCGTGGGAGATCGACCTGCTGTGGGCGCTGCTGTGCGCATTCGCGGCGTTCTTCTATCTCGCCGGCGTCTGGCGCCTTCGTGCCCGCGGCGATCGGTGGCCGCTGTATCGCACGGTGCTGTTCCTCTCGGGCCTCGTCATGCTCGCCTGGATCACCAACGGTGCACACAACGTCTACCAGGAGTACCTGTTCAGCGTTCACATGTTCGGGCATATGGCGCTCACGATGGGCATCCCGCTGCTTCTGGTCGCGGGAGCCCCGGTCACCCTCGCACTGCGTGCTGTACGCAAGCGGGATGACGGCACGCGCGGTGGCCGCGAGTGGATCCTCTGGGCCATCCACACGCCGTTCGCGAAGGTCGTGACCAACCCGTTCTTCGCCGCCGGGAACTTCGTCCTCTCGCTCTGGCTGTTCTACTACACCGACCTGTTCCGCTGGAGTCTGTACGACCACCTCGGGCACGAGTGGATGATTTTCCACTTCCTGATCACGGGCTACCTGTTTGTGCTGTCGCTGATCGGCATCGATCCGGTGCCCTACCGCCTTCCCTACCCGTTCCGCCTGCTCATCCTCATCGGCGTCATGGCGATGCACGCCTTCTTCGGTATCGCGATCATGATGAACAGCGGGCTGATGGTGGCCGAGTGGTTCGGGGCGATGGGCCGCACGTGGGGGGCGACGCCGCTCGAGGACCAGTACATCGGCGGGGGCATCGCATGGTCGATCGGGGAGATCCCGACCCTCATCCTCGCGATCACCGTCGCCATTCAGTGGAGCCGCAGCGACGAACGCGCGCAACGGCGCGAGGACCGGCAGGCCGAGCGCACGGCGGATGCCGAACTCGAGGAGTACAACGCTCGGCTGGCGCAGCTCGCCGAGCGCGACGCACGCGTGGGGCGCTGAGCTCGGCCGACCCTCACCCGAGCAGGATCGAGGCCGTGCCGTCGGGAAGGATGTCGATGGTGCCCGTGACCACGAACGGGACATCGACACTCACATCGCTCACGCTGCCGTCGAACAGGGAGCGAGAGCGAAGCTCGATGTGCGCCATGGCGGCTGCCTCAGCGATGCGCCACCCGGCGCCGTCGGCCACGAGCGACACCGTCGGGTCCTGCACGATCGACCACGTCGGCAGAGTGACGATTCGATCGGTGAGATCGAACCCGAACGGGCAGGCGGTGGGCTGCAGAACCTGCTGCAGCGTGCACTCCTCGAGGAAGGCATCCACCTTGTCTTGCACGAGGGTGACGAACTCGTCGGATGCCGTCGCGGTGACCGTGACCGGGACACTTGTGAACGGGACGTCGGAGAGCATCGCAACTCCCGGCGAGGTCGCGGTGGGGGTGTCGACGGTCACCGAGTAGATGCCGGGTGAGAACACGAGCAGGGGAATCGACGCTGACAGGTCGGCGGCGACTCCGTCGGGCGAGACCTGCCGCTTGTCCACGCTGAAGCCGTTCACCGCGAACTCCGCCGATCCGTTGACGGTGAGATCCATGACCGCGATGGGGCTCTGCGCGAACTCCCAGCGCGGGAAGATCCCGATCATGCCGTCCTGTACCACCGAGAACGTCGTGGATGCGTCGTGGCCGCCCGCGGAGTACGCGAGGGTCACCGCGACGGTGTCGCCGCTTCTCGTTTCAGACACGACACGGATGTCGCTGAGATCGCCGAGCGCGCTGGAGCGAAGGAAGTCCTCGGAAGCGTTGGCGGGGAGCCCAGCGGCCTCCAGGTCGGCTGACGAGACCGCGACCCCCGGCACGGCAAGCGCCTGGGTGGCATTGCCGTCAGCGAGCAGGTTTGCGTAGCGCACCACGAAGGCCGACGGGCTGTAGAACTGCGCGTAGAGGGTCGCTCCCGCGGCGATGAACGCGGCGATCAGCAGTAGGCCGACCGCCGAGAGGATGATGAGGTCGCCGGTGAGTGAGCGGCGCGCGTCCCGGCGGCCGCGGCGAGACGCGCGCTGCGCGGCGCCTGTCGCGAGTGGCGTCTCGGGCGCGACGGCAGCACCGCCCGACGCGTTCTCCCCCGTGGTGCTCACGGCACCAGTCTAGGAACGACGTGCTGTGAGGACGCCCTGCCGCGGCGCGCGCTGGGTAGCATGGCCCGGTGCAGGCGCCCGAACTCTCCGCAGAGCAAGAGGCGCTGTTCCGACTCATCGAGGACACGCGCGACCACGTGTTCGTGACCGGTCGGGCCGGAACCGGCAAGTCGACGCTCCTGCAGCACCTGTCCTACCGGACCAGCAAACAGATCGCCGTCTGTGCGCCCACCGGTGTCGCTGCCCTCAACGTCGAAGGCCAGACGATCCACTCTCTGCTGCGCTTGCCGATCGGTTTGATCGCGGACGCCGACCTCGAGCATCCGGATGCCACCCGCAAGCTGCTGAACGCCATCGACACCCTCGTGATCGACGAGATCTCGATGGTCAACGCCGACGTCATGGACGCCATCGATCGTTCCCTTCGGCAGGCACGAGGTCGGCGTGCCGAGCCGTTCGGTGGAGTGCAGATCGTCATGTTCGGGGATCCGTACCAGCTCGCGCCGGTGCCGCCACGACATGGCGACGAGCAGCGGTACATCCGCGATCACTACCGGTCGTTCTGGTTCTTCGATGCGCGGGTGTGGGCGGGGTCGGACGCGGCGCTTCCCGGATCGGAGGGGTCGTCGCTGCTGGATCTCGGGCGGTACGGCGCATCGCTCCAGATCCGCGAGCTCGCCGAGATCCATCGGCAATCCGATCCGGAGTTCCGCCGGATGCTGGGAGCCGTGCGCCACGGTCGGGTCACCGCCGACATCGCCCAGGTGCTCAACGACACTGGCGCTCGCACCCCGCCGGTGGGTGGGGCCGACGAACCTCCGATCATCACGCTTGCCACACGCAACGACATCGTCACCCGCATCAACCGTGCTCACCTGGATGCGCTGCCGGGTGCGACTCAGACGGCGCACGCCGAGATCAGCGGTGACTTCGGACGTGGGGATGCCGCGTATCCCGCCGACGCGGAACTGCAGCTCAAGGTGGGTGCTCAGGTCATGTTCTTGCGCAACGACGTGTCGACATTCGGCCAGCCGCCTCGGTGGGTGAACGGCACCATCGGAACCGTGACGCGGATCGCCGGCGGCACGGTGCGCGTGGAGGTCGATGGTGAACAGATGGATGTCGAGCCCGCCGTCTGGGAAAGGTTCCGGTACGCGTACAACTCGTCGACGCGGTCGATCTCGCGCGAGATCGTGGCGGAGTTCACCCAGTTCCCGCTGCGCCTGGCGTGGGCGGTGACGATTCACAAGTCGCAGGGGAAGACGTACGACAGAGCCATCATCGACCTGGGCTCGGGTGCTTTCGCACCCGGCCAGACCTACGTGGCGCTGAGCCGCCTGACCTCGCTTGACGGGCTCTACCTGACGCGCCCGTTGCGGCCCCGTGACATCCGGGTCGACCCCGATGTGCAGCGGTTCATGGCTGCCGTCCGCGGGCGAGCCTGAGGATCGCTCAGGCGATCTCGGCGATGCTGCCCGAAGCCTTGGCGGCGGCAAGGTCGACGAAGACATCGGTGTTGAACTGGTAGGCGCGGAGCACTTCATCGATGACGCGCTCCTGTTCGTCGGCGTCCCAGGGAGCGGCATCCAGTTGCTCCCGATACACGTCCTTGAACGCGCGCGGGTCGGCGATGTCGTCGAAGACGTAGAAGCCGATGCCGTTGGTCTCGAAGCCGAATTGACGCGCCATGAGCTTGCCGATGAACTGGCCGCCCGAAAGGTCGCCGAGGTAGCGGGTGTAATGGTGGGCGACGAATCCCCCGGCCCAGGTGGAGCCGACCTCGTTGATCCGGTCGACGTAACGCTGGGTACTCGGGAGTGGGGCGATCCGGTCGCGCCAATCCGGTCCGATGAGGAACTCGAGGTCGGCCTCCAGCGCCGGAATGCGGGTGAGCTTCTCGCTGATGAAGGGCGCGGCGACGGGGTCGTGGCGCATCACCTCGGCAGCGCGCTCGATCGCGTCGTACATGAACCAGTGCTGGGCGACCAGCGCGATGTAGTCCTCGCGCGTGCCCTCGCCCTTCACGAGATCGCTCATGAAGCCGGCGTGTTCACTGCCCGAGTGGGCATTGCTCGAACGCTCGCGCAGGGCGGCCGAGAATGGGGTCACGGGTGTCATGGGCACCAGTGTACCTTCAGGTAAGCAGAACCT
>Ga0207881_1000293_pt1 | contig 25377 bp, 19 predicted proteins | sample MalvirmetagMSP97_FD_184227 | JGI IMG/M metagenome (GOLD analysis project Ga0207881, IMG submission 184227) | Marine viral communities from the Deep Pacific Ocean - MSP-97 (SPAdes) | ecosystem: Environmental > Aquatic > Marine > Oceanic | place: Pacific Ocean | collected 2011-05-03 | reverse complement strand
GTCAACGCTCATCCGCACGCTCTCGGGAGCGGTGCACCCCACCGCCGGTCACATCACGATCGACGGCGAACCGCTCCCGCGCTCGACGGGCGCGGTGATCGACGCCGGGATCAGCGTCATTTACCAGGAGCTGACCGACATCCCCGATATGTCGCTGCTGGAGAACGTGCTTCTGGGGAACCTGAGTTCGCGCAGCGGCGTCAAGAACCGGGGAGAGAACCGTCGCAGGGCGCTCGCCGGACTGACCCGCGTCGGTCTCGCCGGGCTCGACCTCGACGCACCGATTCGCAATCTCACGATCGCGCAGCGTCAGCTGGCCGAGATCGCACGATGCCTCATTCGAGACGCCCGCGTCCTGATCCTGGATGAGCCGACATCTTCCCTACCTGAGCACGACGTCGAGACGCTCCTTCGGGTGGTGACTGATCTGCGTTCCCAGGGCATCGCGATTCTCTACGTCACTCACCATCTCGAGGAGCTGTTCCGCATAGCGGATCGGCTGGTCGTCCTGCGCGACGGTGAGAAGGTCGCTGAGGGTCCAACCTCAGACTGGGACGAACGCGCGCTCGTGCGCGCCATGCTCGCGAAAGACCTCGACCAGGCCTACCCCTGGCGCGAACGCGAGATCGGTCGACGTGTTCTCCACGTCGACGGACTCACTGCGCCGGGTGTGAAACGGATCACTCTGGACGCCCATGCGGGCGAGGTGGTCGGACTCGTCGGACTTGCAGGAGCTGGACGCACCGAGGCCATGCGCGCCATCGCCGGAGCGACATTCGCCGAGGCCGGAACCGTCGCCGTCGACGGAACCGTCCTGCACCGGGGAGCATTGCGCCGTGCACTGCGCGCGGGAGTGCTGTACGCGCCCGAAGACCGCAAGAAAGACGGCCTCGTGCTCGACGGGAGCGTGGAGTCGAACCTCGTGTACGGCGACTACCGCACCGTCTCGCGATGGGGGATCATCAGCCCCCGCGCGCTCGCGCGCAAAGCGCTGGACATCGCATCCCGCTACGGCGTACGGATGCACTCCCCGAGCCAACCCGTTGGTGAGCTGTCGGGAGGCAATCAGCAGAAGATCGTCGTAGCCCGAATATCTGAGCGCGAACCGACCGTCGCCCTCTTCGACGATCCCACCCGAGGCGTCGACGTCGGGGCGAAAGCCGGCATATACGACGAGATCTTCGACCTCGCCGAGCGCGGCGCCGCCGTCCTGGTGTGCAGCTCGGACACCGACGAGATTCTCGCCGTCGCCGATCGCATCTACGTGCTCGTCGCCGGTTCCGTGGTCGCTGAGATCCCTCGCGACCGATTCGAACGAGAAGACATCCTCCACCTGTCCGCAGGTGGGAACGCAACGAATGGAACGCCCGCCCCATGACCTCTTCCACCACCGTCGACACCACGCACCGCCCATGGGTGGACCGTGGTCGCGCCGCGCTCAACAGCACCCTTCTGCCGATCGTCGCCGCCCTCCTGATCGTGTCTGTCGTGCTCTCGTTCATGACGCCGACGTTCCTCACAGCGAGCAATCTGACCAACATCGTCACCCAGAGCGCCGTCGTGGGCATCGCGGCGATCGGCGCGACGTTCGTCATCATCACGAGTGGCATCGACCTCTCCGTGGGCGCGAACATCGCCCTCTCAGGGATGATCGGTGCAATCGTCGCCCAAACGACGGGCAGCGGACTCATCGGAATCGCGGTCGTGCTATTGGTGTCCGCCGCGGTCGGCGCATTCAACGGCGCGTCGGTGGCCTGGCTGCGACTGGCGCCTTTCATCGTGACGCTCGCAGTCATGGGAATGGCACGGGGCCTCACTCTTCAGATCAGCCAAGGGCAATCGGTCTACGGACTCCCCGAGGCGCTGAACTGGCTCGGCGCATCGGCGATCTTCGACGTTAAGACTTCGGCTGTCGTGACGGTTCTGCTGTTCGCCATCGCACATCTGGTGCTCGCGCGCACGACCTTCGGACATCGGATTTACGCGGTCGGCGGCAACGCCGAGGCCGCGCGTCTCGCGGGCATCAACGTGCGTGGCATCGTGTTCTCGGCGTACGTGATCGCCGGAGTGATGGCCGGGATCGCGGCCCTCATCCTGCTCGGGCGTCTCGACTCCGCGACGCCCAACGCCGCGACGGGAACCGAACTGCAGGTGATCGCCGCCGTCGTGATCGGCGGGACGAGCTTGTTCGGAGGTAAGGGCAGCATGATCGGAACATTCGTCGGCGTGCTCTTGATCGGCGTCATCAACAACGGTCTCACCCTGCTGAATGTCTCCTCGTTCTGGGTGCAGTTCGTTCAGGGTGCCCTGATCTTCCTCGCGGTGCTGCTCGACTCGCTCAACAGCCGTCGACGCTCCCGCCGCTCACGGTCCTGAGCCGCGATGATGGAACGCGTGAGTTACCGGGACCTCGGACGCGAACTGTCCAATTGGGGCCGGTGGGGTGCATCCGACCAGCTCGGGACGCTCAACCTTGTCACCCCGCAGCGGCGTGTCGCTGCTGCAGGCAGCGTCCGTCACGGAATCACCCTCGATCTGTCCCTACCACTCGACGAGAACGGCCCGCAGGATGCCACAGGTACTCGCAGCAACCCGGTTCACGTGATGACGCGTCTGCCGGATGCCCCGGTGTCCCCTGGTGGCTTCCACTATTTCGACGACGCCCTGTTCCTCCATCTTCAGGGAGCGACGCAGCTGGACGCTCTCTCGCATGTCGCGTACGACGGGATGCTCTACAACGGGGTGACCCTGGACTCGATCACCGCGGCGGGTGCGTCGAGGCTGGGCGTGCAGAACCTCGCCGGGCGCATCACCGGCCGGGGTGTGCTGCTGGACATCCCACGTTCGCAGGGTCGGGACGCGCTCGATCCGCGTGAGCCGATCACGAGCGAGGACCTCGACCGCGCAGAAGCATATGCGGGTGTGAGGGTGGGTCCCGGCGACCTGCTCCTGATCCGCACCGGCTGGCTCGCGACGTTCACGAATCGCGGCGACCGCGAGGCGTACTTCGCATCCGAGCCCGGGCTGGCGCTCGAGACCGCCCGCTGGCTGCGCGAGCGGGATGTCGCGTTCGTCGGCTCTGACACATGGGGTGTGGAGGTGGCGCCGTCGGCCTCCGGTGATGTCATGCCTCTTCACTGCGTCCTGCTGAGAGATCTCGGGATGCCGCTCGGAGAGATGTTCGTCCTTGACGAGCTCGGCGAGATGGCCCACGAACTCGGGAGAGCGGAATTCCATCTGTCGTGCGCTGCCCTGCGCGTCACAGGCGGCGTGGGTACGCCGGTGAGCCCGATCGTGACATTCTGATGTGGGCAGGCAAGGGGACACCATGACGAGTGCGACGGAGGCCGTGCGCAGACGCCGAGATCCCGCGCAGACCAAGCAGGACATCCTCGAGGTGGCTACGGCGGAGTTCGCCGCTCAGGGGCTCTCAGGGGCCCGCGTCGACGAGATCGCCGCGTCCACGCGCACCACCAAGCGCATGATCTATTACTACTTCGGCTCGAAAGAAGGCCTATATCTCGCGGTCATGGAGTCGGCATATCAGGTAATTCGCCAGCTCGAGCAGAATCTCGACGTCGAAACGCTCGCTCCCCTCGACGCGCTGCGATCACTCGCGGAGTCGACATACGATCACCACACGAGCCACCGCGACTTCGTGCGGCTCGTCTCGATCGAGAACATCCACCGGGCCGAGATGATCTCCCAGTCCGAGGTGATCCCGGACCTGAACCGCACGGCCGTCGAGACCATTGGGCGGGTCCTTGACCGGGGGGTGGCCGCGGGCGACTTCCGTGATGACGTCGACGCTCTGGACCTGCACATGTTGATCAGTTCCTACGCCGTGTTCCACGTTGCGAATCGGTATACGTTCCGCACTCTCTTCGGGCGAGATCTTCTTGCGCAGGAGCGTCATGAACACTACCGACGCCTTGCGGGCGACATGGTCGTCTCGACGATGCGCGCCTAGACGCGAAATCGCTGCAGCGCGTGGCGAGCGCGAGTGGGTCTTAGCGGCCGGTGCCGGCGTAGACGGTCGCTGCACTGTCGGCATCCAGCCCGTAGGCGGTGTGCACGACGCGAGCCGCCTCGGCGATGTCGGAGCCACGAAGCACCACCGAGATCCGGATCTCGGAGGTCGAGATCATCTCGATGTTGATCCCCGCAACGCTCAGCGCCTCGAAGAGGGTCGCTGATACGCCCGAATGCGTGCGCATCCCCGCACCGACCACCGAGAGCTTGCCGATCTGGTCGTCGTGCACGAGGCTTTCGAAGCCGACCTCGCTCTGGTCGGCGGCGAGCGCCTTCAGCGCCGGCGCGGCATCCTGCTTGGGGAGCGTGAAGGAGATATCGGTGCGTCCGGTGGCGGCAGCCGACACGTTCTGCACGATCATGTCGACGTTCGCACCCGACTTGGCGACGATCTTGAAGATCTCGGCTGCCTTGCCGGGCACATCCGGGACGCCGATGACGGTGATCTTGGCCTGACCGAGGTCGGTGGCGACCCCCGCGACGATGGGTTCTTCCATGGTGACTCCCTCCGGAGCATCGGGACGGGACTGGCCCGGACCCAGGACGTAGGTGCCCTCGCTCGAGCTGAACGTCGACCGGGCATGAATGAGGACGCCGTGACGGCGGGCATATTCGACGGCGCGGATGTAGAGCACCTTCGCACCATTGGCGGCGAGCTCCAGCATCTCTTCGCTGGAGACGACATCAAGCTTTCGCGCCATCGGCACGACGCGCGGGTCGGCGGTGAAGATCCCGTCCACGTCGCTGTAGATCTCGCAGACGTCGGCCTCGAGGGCCGCTGCGAGCGCCACAGCGGTCGTGTCGGAGCCACCGCGGCCGAGGGTCGTGATGTCACGGGTGTCTCGGTTGAAGCCTTGGAATCCGGCGACGATCACGATGGCGCCCTCGTCGAGAGCCTCGCGGAGTCGAATGGGAGTGACATCGACGATGCGGGCGGCGCCGTGCGTGGCATCCGTGATCATGCCGGCTTGGCTGCCGGTGAACGAGCGCGCCTCGAAGCCCATCGACGAGATCGCCATCGCCAGCAGCGCCATCGAGATCCGCTCACCGCTCGAAAGCAGCATGTCGAGCTCGCGCGGAGCGGGAATCGGTGCGACCTGGCCCGCGAGGTCGAGAAGCTCATCGGTCGTGTCGCCCATGGCGCTCACGGCGACAACCACATCGTGACCGGCACGACGTGTGTCGACGATCCGTTTGGCGACGCGCTTGATGCTCTCGGCGTCGGCCACCGACGACCCACCGTACTTCTGGACGATCAGCGCCACATGCAACTCCCGGGATGACAGGCTCGGATGCCGAACCCAGCGACCCATTCTACGGAGGCGCACATGCCGAACACGTCATGGGGACTGTCGGCGCCAGGTAGCACCGGAACGCGGCACGTAGGGTGGACGAAGCCATCCGTGACGAACTGGGAGCTTCCGCCATGCAACGCCGGCGCCGCCTACCGAATCCACTTGGCCGCCTCTTCCGGATCTCCGCAGACGCCTATCCGGCGACCGAAGCGCTTCCGATCGTCGATGACGCCGCTGCGGTGCGCATCCTCGACTTCGCCGTCCGCTTGGGCGAGACGATGCTGGTGACTGGTGCTCCCGCCTCCGAGGTGACCTTCGCGATCGTGCGCGCCGCCGGCGCGTACGGTCTACATCCGGTGCACGTGGATGTCACATACAACTCGATCACTGCTGCCTATCACCGCAGTGGCGAAGACCGTCCGATCACGCTCTTGCGCGTCGTCCGGGCGGCGGCTCCCGACTACGAGAAACTGCTACGACTGCAGGCGCTCCTGAACGAGGTCACGAGCGGCCTTGCGTTGCCGGAGTCACGAGCGCGCCTGACCGGGATCCGACGAACACCTTTCTCCCATCGACCGATCATCGTGGTCGCAGCGCAGGGCCTGCTCGCCGTGGGCGTTGCGATCATGTTCGGCGGCAATCCCGTTGTCACGGTTCTCGCGTTCTTCGCTGCAGCCCTCGCCGCGCTCACACAGTTCGGTCTCGCGCGGGCACGGGTGCCGTTCTTTTTCAGCCAGATCACCGCCGCCGCAGTCCTGACGCTGTTCGCATCGCTGGCTCCCGCGCTGGCTGGAACAGGCCTGCCGGGCGCCGCTGACGCACGCCCCTCCGTCATCGTCGCCTCAGCGATCGTGTTGATGCTCGCCGGCCTCACCGTCGTGGGAGCAGCCCAGGATGCGATCGACGGGTTCGCCCTCACCGCATCGGGACGCATCCTGGAACTGACCACTCAGACGCTCGGCGTTGTCATCGGCATCCTGGTGGGTCTGCAGGTCGCCAGCCTTATCGGGCTCACCGTCGATCCTCCGAGCGAGGCTCTCCCCCTCGGCGCCATCCCGCTGCAGTTCCTGGGCGCCGCGCTGATCGCCGTATCGGTGGCGGTCATCAACGGGTCAGGGATGCGGATCATCCTCGTCAGCGCGGCACTAAGCGTCGCAGCCTGGACCGGCTACCTTCTGGCGTCGCTCATCGGCCTCGACACCGCCGCAGCATGCGGCGTGGGCGCCCTCGCCGGCAGCTTCATCGGCATCCTGCTCGCCTACCGCCTCCACGTGCCGTCGGTAGCCGTGACGGCGGCAGCCATCTTGCCAATGGTGCCCGGTGCGATGGTCTTCCGGGGCCTGCTCACGCTGGTGCAGTCAGGTGAGGACCCGGCTCACATGCTCGTGGGGTTCGGGACACTCGTGAACGCCGGAGTGATCGGTATCGCACTGGCTGTCGGCGCATCACTGGGCATCTACCTCGGGCAGCCGGTGCGGGCGACCCTCACGAGTGTCATGAACGCGCGCGCCCGGTTCCGCATCTGAGAAGCCGGGTTCTGCTGACCCGACTCAGATCGAGCGACGACCCTCGAAGGCGCGACCGAGCGTGACCTCGTCGGCGTACTCGAGATCACCACCGACCGGCAGACCCGAGGCGAGTCTCGTGACTGTGATCTGCAGGGAGGTCAGCAGGCGCGACAGGTAGGTCGCTGTAGCTTCACCCTCGAGGTTCGGGTTGGTGGCAAGGATGACTTCCTGAACGGTACCGTCGGCAAGTCGCTGCATGAGCTGCGCGATGCGCAGATCGTCGGGACCGACACCCGCGATCGGGCTGATCGCCCCGCCGAGGACGTGGTAGAGCCCGCGGAACTCGCGCGTGCGCTCGATCGCCGCGACATCCTTCGCGTCCTCGACGACGCAAATCAGCGTCTGGTTGCGGCGAGGGTCGCGGCAAATGCTGCAGCGATCCTGCTCCGATACGTTGCCGCAGAGCTCACAGAACCGAACCTTTTCCCGCACCTCGGCGAGCACCTGCGACAGTCGCGACACATCGAACGACGGGGTCTGCAGGATGTGAAATGCGATGCGCTGCGCCGACTTCGGCCCGATACCGGGAAGCCGACCGAGCTCGTCGATGAGGTCTTGGACGATGCCGTCGTACATGCTCAGCCGAACCTCGTGGGTGATGCGTGCGGTTCTTCACGGATGAAGCGCGCCCCCAGCAGCTGGCGCACCACCGCCTCCCCGTAGCGCTGCGTTCCGTCGGGAGCCCGGGCGATCCGCTGTGCGACGACAGGCGCCTGCTCGGGGGCGACATCCAGATCGACACCCTCGCTGTCATCATCGTCGGCTGAGGGCTCATCAGCATCGAGGACGTCGCCCTCCCGGGGAGCCGGAAGCTGCACAGCGAGACCGACCGGCGCATCCTCGGGCTCGTCATCGACCGCGAGAGAAGGCGCAAGGACCGCGGTCGGCGCTTCGGACGAGGGGATGGGGGCGACCGCCCAGTCCGTCACGGCGGGAGCTGCGGCAGCCGCTGTCGTTCCGCCGCGAGGCTGCGCTGTCGTTCCGCCGCCACGAGGCGGGGCCGGCGTGCCGCCTCCGGGCTGTGCACTCGCGCCGCCGCCGGGCTGCGGCGTCCGGGGCGCCTCGCCCGGGCCCGGCCCGCCAGTAGGCCCGCCGTCTGAGGGGCCTGACGAGTCCGAGGGTCCGCCCGCGGGGTCGTGCTTGGCAAGGTACTTCACCCGGATGCCAAGAACCTGCTTGATCGCGGTGCGAAGATCTTCGCTGGGTCCTGCGCCGGCAAGAAGATGCTTGAACTTGGCGACGTCGGAAGCGTTCGCGAACGTGAGGGTGAGCACGTCGCCCGAGAAATCGGCAACTGTCGCGACAGACACCAGCAACCATGACGAGCGACTGATGCCCTCCAGCGCGGCAAGTACCGCAGCCCACTGCTCCCGAACCACGCCCAGCGTCACCGGCTCGGTCAGTGGCGCGGGAGGCACTGTCGCAACGCTCGTCTCCGAAACGCTCGCTTCCGTAGGCGCGGGCGAGGGAGTGGGAGCAGCAGGGGCCGGAGCAGCGGCGGGCGCCGGGGCAGCAGCGGCCGCAGGGGCAGGGGAAGCAGCTGGAGCGGGTGCCGGGGCAGCGGCCACAGGGGCAGAGGAAGCAGCTGGAGCGGCGGTGGCCAGCGCCAGAACGCGCGCGCACATGAGCTCGAGCTGCAGTCGCGGTGAGGTGGCACCGGTCATCTCGTCGAGCGCGGCGACAACGACATCCGCTGTGCGCGAGAGCCGTTGAGCGCCGAACCGGTCTGCTTGCGCCGACATCCGCTGGAGGTCTTCGGGGGATGCGCCGCGTAGCACTGCTGCGGCGCCGTCCCCCGTCGCGGCGACGACGATGAGGTCGCGCAGCCGTTCCAGAAGATCGTCGACGAAGCGGCGCGGGTCTTGCCCGGTCTGTACAACCCGGTCGACGGCGGCGAAGACGGCACCGGCGTCGGATGCCGCGAGCGCGTCGACGATCTCGTCGAGAAGCTCGGCATGCGTGTACCCGAGAAGTGCGACCGCGCGTTCGTACGTGACGGCGCCTTCCGAGCCCGCGATGAGTTGGTCGAGCAGCGACAGCGTGTCTCGCGGGGACCCGCCGCCGGCGCGGACGACCAGGGGCAGCACACCGGGATCGACGACCACGCCCTCGCTCTCGCAGAGCGAGCCCACATACTCGAGCATCGCCGCCGGCGGGACGAGTCGGAACGGGTAGTGGTGCGTGCGCGACCGGATCGTGCCGATGACTTTCTCAGGCTCGGTCGTGGCGAAGATGAACTTCACGTGATCGGGAGGCTCTTCGACGAGTTTGAGCAGGGCGTTGAATCCCTGCGGCGTCACCATGTGCGCCTCGTCGAGGATGAAGATCTTGAACCGATCACGTGCGGGTGCGAAGACGGCGCGCTCCCGCAGATCGCGTGCGTCATCGACACCGTTGTGGCTGGCGGCGTCGATCTCGACGACATCCAGGGATCCCCCGCCGCCGCGTCCGAGCTCGATGCAGCTCTCGCACGTACCGCAGGGGGTGTCGGTCGGTCCCTGGGCACAGTTCAGGCACCGCGCGAGGATGCGCGCCGAGGTCGTCTTGCCGCACCCGCGAGGCCCGGAGAACAGGTAGGCGTGCCCGACGCGGTCGCCCCGCAGCGCGGTCATGAGCGGTTCGGTGACCTGACTCTGCCCGATCATCTCGCCGAACGCCTCGGGGCGATACCGGCGGTACAGGGCGGTGGTCATTCGTCCAGCCTAGGGCGTGGTCACGACATCGGGTCAGCGGCCTGCGGCAGCTGATCCGGCACGCTCTCGAACGTCTCCGGCGACCCCACGATCGGGATCGAGGTCGTGACGACCGGCACGGATGCCGACAGCAGCGACCCGTCGTCGCGGGTGACATCCGCGAACTGACGAATCGAGGGTCGGCCGGGAATCACCGGACCCTGATCGGCAAGCGGAATCATCAGCTCTTGCTCGGGGTCGATGACGTACTGAGCGCCCCGCACCGAGAACGAGACGCTCTGCCCCGGCCCCGCCGCGAACCACATCCGGTCGCGGGCGATCGTCACCTGCAGCCGCGTGCCCTGCCAGTGCAGCGTGAAGGAGAGCTCCGGCCAGTCGGCAGGCAGCCGCGGATCGAAGCTCAACTCCCCGAAGTGGTCGCGCATACCTCCGAATCCACTGACCAGCGCGGTCCAGACGCCGCCGGCCGAGGCGACGTGCACGCCATCCGCGGCATTGTGATGCAGGTCGCCGAGATCGACATAGATCGAGTCGAGGAAGTACCTCAGGGCGAGGTCCTGGTAGCCGACCTCGGCAGCGAGGATCGCCTGCACGACTGCCGACAGCGTCGAGTCCCCCGTCGTCAGGGGGTCGTAGTACTCGAAGTCGGCCAGCTTCTCTTCGGCGGTGAAGTGGTTGCCCTGCAAGAACAGCGCCAGCACCACGTCGGCTTGCTTGAGCACCTGGTACCGGTAGATCACCAGCGGGTGGAAGTGCAGCAGCAGCGGCCGCTGGTCGGGCGATGTGTTCTCGAGGTCCCAGACTTCCTTTTCGAGGAAAACGGCGTCCTGGGGGTGGATGCCGAAGGCATCGCTGAACGGGATGTTCATCGCCTCAGCCGCGGCCTCCCACGCCTCGACCTCGTGCTCCCCCAGGCCCAGGCGATCCACCATGAGGCGGTAATCCTCGGGAGCGTCCAGGGCCATGTCGCGCAACGTGTGGGCAGCGAAACGCAGGTTGAAGCGAGCCATGACGTTCGTGAAGAGGTTGTCGTTGACGACTGTCGTGTACTCGTCGGGCCCCGTCACACCGTGGATGTGGAACGACCGCTCGGAGTCGAGTTCCGTCTCACGCCAGAACCCGAGGCTCGCCCACATCCGGGCGGTCTCGACGGCGATATCGACGCCTTCGCGATAGAGGAACTCGGTGTCGCCCGTCGCCCGCACATACTTCGCGAGGGCAAAACTCACGTCGGCATTGATGTGGTACTGAGCGGTGCCAGCGGCGTAATAGGCCGAGGCCTCCTCCCCGTTGATCGTGCGCCACGGGAAGAGCACCCCGGCCTCGTTGAGTTGGCGCGCGCGCCGACGCGCGGCGGGAAGCATGAGGTACCGCATCCGCAGTGCGTTTCGCGCCCACTGCGGGGTCGTATAAGCCAAGAACGGCAGCACGTAGATCTCGGTGTCCCAAAAGTAGTGACCCGAGTAGCCCGACCCCGAGACACCCTTCGCGGGGACGCCGAGCCCATCGGCCCGCGCGGCAGCCTGGGCGAGCTGGAAGAGGCACCAGCGGGTCGCCTGCTGCAGATCGTCATGGCCGCCGATCCGAACGTCCGAACGCTCCCAGAACGCATCCAGCCATTCGCGCTGGCGCGTGAAGAACGTATCGACGCCCTCGGCCTCCGCGCGATCAAGGGTCCTGCGGCACCGATCGACCAGTTCCCGAGCGGGCACACCGCGCGAGGTGTGGTAGCTCACGAGCTTGGTGACGGTGACCGGCACGCCGGCCTTCGCCCGGACGCGGAAGACGTTCTTGGCGATGTCGGGTTCGATCAGGCAGCGGGGGTCGTACTCGTTGTCGGTGGTGATGATGTGGTCGGCCACGACCGCGATCGTCATCTCGGATTCGGATGCCTTGTAGGCCAGCGCCGACCGCGTGCCGTCCTGCCAGTACTCCTGTGGCTGCAGAACGCGCTGGTGGATCCGCTCGGCCCGGCGCGGATCGAATCCCGCCTTCTTGGGTGCGACGGGAGTTCCGCCGTAGACGTCCTCGCCGTCTTGCCGGTTGATGATCTGACAGCTGATGGTGACCGGCGCATCGGCGTTCAGGACCGTGACGGTCTGCCGAAGGATCGCAAGGTGCTTCTCCTCGAACGACACCAGCCGATCATCCTCGATCAGCACCTCTTTGCCCGACGGTGTCACCCACAGGATCCGCCGACGCATGACGCCGTCGCGCAGATCGAGGACACGCTCGTACTCACGCACATCGGCGATGTCGAGTGACAGCGGCTCGTCGTCGACGTAGACCCGCATGATCTTGGCATCCGGGGCGTTGATGATCGTCTGGCCGACCTCGGCGAACCCATACGCCTGCTCCGCATGCCGGATCGGGAAGACTTCGTGGAAGCCGTTGATGAAGGTGCCGTGCTCGTGCGCGAAGCGACCCTCGGGGCTGTTGCCCCGCAAGCCCAGGTAGCCGTTACCGACGGCGAAGAGTGTCTCGGAGACCCCGACCTCGTCGTGCGAGTAGCTCGTCTCGACGAGCCGCCATGGGTCGATGGGGTAGCGATCACGATCGATCACGCGGACTCCTCCGGTTCGGGTGCGAGAGCAGCGGTAGGGATGCCGGCACCGTCGCCGTCGAGGAACTCGGCCAGATCGGAAACCACCACGTGTGCGCCAGCGTCGCGCAGCACCTCGGCTCCGACGCCACGGTCGACGCCGACCACGAGCGCGAATCCGCCAGCAGCCGCGGAACGTACCCCTGACAGGGCATCTTCGACGGCCGCGCTGGATGCCGGGTCGACACCGAGCATCGCAGCAGCCTCGACGAACACGTCGGGGGCGGGCTTGGAGGCCAGCCCGTCGCGTTCGGCGATGACGCCGTCCATGATCACCTCGAAGCGATCGATAATGCCGGCGGCAGTGAGCACTTCCCGGGCGTTCTTGGAACTCGAGACCACCGCGATCCGGGTACCGGCATCCCGCAGCACGTCCAGCAGCGCGAGCGAGCCCGGATACGGCGCGATTCCTTCGCTTCGCAGCACGCTCTCGAAGACAGCGTTCTTGCGGTTGCCGATGCCGCAGACGGTGTCGATCTCAGGCGAGTCGCTCGGGTCGCCCCAGGGTACTTCGACATCACGGCTCCACAGCAGGCTCGCGACGCCGTCGTAGCGCTTCTTGCCGTCGAGGTGCTCGAAGTAGTCACGCTCGGTGTACTCGGGCGTGATGTTCCACGCCGCGAAGAGCTCCTGGAACATCGACTGCCACGCGTGCATGTGCACCTCGGCGGTCGGTGTCAGTACCCCGTCCAGATCGAAGAGCACCGCATCGTAGGCGGTGAGATCGGGAAGAGCGTCGGCCACAGGAATCCTCCCGGCGGGTGGCGATGTCGAAAGCATTGGCACGAGCCACGGCAATAGGTCGGGTACGGCTGACGCCGTGGTGCCAGCGTAGTAGTTCGACCCTGCCGCAATGCTGGTTTGCGGGCGCTCAGCCCTGCGCGACGCCCAGAGTTTGCCGAGCGATCTCGAGTTCTTCATTGGTCGGTACGACCAGGACGCTCACCTCAGACGCATCGGTCGAGATACGACGGATGCCGCGCTCCCGCCGCTCGTTGCGTTCGGGGTCGATCTCCACTCCCGCAAAGCCGAGGGTTTCGAGGGCCGCCGCACGGATGATGGGCGAGTTCTCGCCGACGCCGGCGGTGAAGGAGATGACGTCCACGCCGCCCAGCTGCGCGAGATACGCGCCGGCGTAGGTGCGCAGGCGATGGATGTAGACGTCGAAGGCCAGCGTCGCCGCCTCATCGCCGTCCTCGCGTCGCTGTTCGATGTCGCGCATGTCGGAGGCCCCCGCCAGGCCGAGCAGTCCCGAGCGCTTGTTGAGCAGATCGTCGAGGTCGTCGATCGAGAGCCCCGCGCGTCGCGCAAGCTGGAACACGATGGCCGGGTCGACGTCGCCCGAACGGGTGCCCATGACAAGTCCCTCCAGCGGTGTGAGCCCCATGGACGTGTCGACCGAACGACCACCGTCGATCGCGGTGACCGAGGCTCCGTTTCCCAGGTGGAACACGATCTGCTTCAGGTCTCCCAGCGGCCGGTCGAGGAACGCCGCTGCGGCTTCGCTGACGAACTTGTGTGAGGTGCCGTGGAAGCCGTACCGGCGCAGGCGGTGCTCCTGCGCGAGTTCGGTGTCGATCGCATACGTGTAGGCGGCGGGGGCGAGCGTCTGATGGAACGCGGTGTCGAAGACGGCGACGTGAGGAATCGTGTCGAACGCTTCCTGTGCGGCACGGATGCCCTGCACCGCCCCTGGGTTGTGGAGGGGCGCGAGTACCGACAGGTCTTCGATGTTGATGAGCACCAGCGGAGTCACCAGCGTCGGCTCGAAAAAGCGCGCCCCACCGTGCACGACGCGGTGACCAACGGCGACGGGCGGATTCGCCTGCAGTGAGGGGCCGTGCGCAGCGAAGGCATCGATCATCACCTGGAAGCCTGCGGTGTGGTCGGGAATCGGCAGGTCTCGCTCGGAGGTCGCGCTCACGAATGTCGGTGCCGGCTCATCCGGGGCGAACTCCGCCGCGGTGACGGTGTGACGCGCGTGACCGTTCTCTTGCCCGATCCGTTCCACGAGGCCCGAGGCGAGCACCGCTTCGTTGTCCATGTCGATCAGCTGGTACTTGAATGACGACGAACCGCTGTTGACGACGAGGACGACACTCATGCGGTGGTCCCTTCCTTCTCACTGGATGCTGGAGCCGAGGTGTCGGCATCCGCTTGGGCCTGAATCGCGGTGATCGCGATGGTGTTCACGATGTCGTCGACCAGCGCGCCCCGCGACAGGTCGTTGATGGGTTTGTTGAGCCCCTGCAGGACGGGCCCGATCGCGACAGCTCCGGCCGAGCGTTGGACCGCCTTGTAGGTGTTGTTCCCGGTGTTGAGGTCCGGGAAGACGAAGACTGTTGCGCGACCGGCGACCTGTGAACCGGGCATCTTCGCGGCGGCAACCGCCGCGTCAGCCGCTGCGTCGTACTGGATGGGGCCCTCGACGAGCAGTTCCGGCGCCCTGTCGCGGACCAAGGCGGTGGCTGCGCGCACCTTCTCGACATCCGCCCCCGACCCGGACTCCCCCGTCGAGTACGACAGCATCGCGACGCGGGGGTCGATCCCGAACTGCGCGGCTGTCGCTGCAGACGAGATCGCGATGTCGGCGAGTTGCTCAGAAGTGGGATCAGGGATCACGGCGCAATCGCCGTACACGAGCACGCGGTCGGCCAGAGCCATGAGGAAGACGCTCGACACCACCGAGACACCCGGCTTGGTCTTTATGATCTCGAACGCCGGACGGATCGTGTGCGCCGTCGTGTGCGCAGCGCCCGAGACCATGCCATCGGCCAGGCCCAGGTGAACCATCAGCGTCCCGAAGTAGGACACGTCGGTGACGGTGTCGGCTGCCTGATCGAACGAGATCCCCTTGTGGGCCCGCAGGCGCGCGTACTCCTGCGCGAACTGTTCGACGTAGTGGGGGTCGAACGGGCTGATGATCTGCGCTGCTGTCAGGTCGACGCCGAGCTCTGCCGCTCGCGTGCGGATATCGCCCTCATCGCCGAGGATGACGAGGTCGGCGATGCCGCGCGCGAGGACTGTCGCGGCGGCCCGGATGACGCGATCGTCGTTTCCCTCGGGAAGCACGATCCGCCGCCGATCCGCGCGGGACCGCTCCACGAGCTGGTATTCGAACATGAGTGGGGTGACGACTGACGACCGCGCCAAGCCGAGCGATCTGCTCAGCATCGCGGTGTCGACGTACTGCTCGAACATCGACAGCGCGGTGTCGTACCGCCGCTGGGATGCCGCGGCGAAGCGTCCCCGCGTATTGATGACCTTGACGGCGGTCTCGAAGGTACCCTCATCGGTTGCGATGATCGGCAGGTTCGAGGAGACGCCATCCATCAGCCTGTCGATCTGTTCGGGCAGGGGGAACGGGCCGTTGAGCAGGATGCCGGAAATCGACGGGAACGTGCCCGAGGAGTGCGCCAGCAGCGTCGCCAGCAGCACCTCGGTGCGGTCGGCTGGGATCATGACGATGGAACTCTCACTCAGCCGCGGCAGCACGTTGACCATCGACATCCCCGCGATCACGACACCGAGGACCTCGCGCGAGAGCAACTCCTCGTCGCCTTTGATCAGTGTCCCATCGATCGCCGCCATGACCTCGCGCATCGTGGGGGCCACCAGGAACGTGTCCTCGGGAATCGCCCACACCGGCACGACACCGTCGGATGCCACGTGCTCGGGCTCGCGGGCGTGATCGATGACCTCACGCACGGATCCGACGACGTCTTCGATCCGCTCCGCATCCGCACGGTTGACGATCACCGCGAGGAGCCCCGCTCGTCCGTGGGCGAGCTCGGCCAGTGCTAGTGCGGTGATCTGGCCAATCTCCTCGGGGGTTCGCGCAGGTGACGACCCGAGCTTTTCCGCTTCGCCGGTTCGGCCGCTCATCACGAGCAAGACTGGGGCACCGAGATTTGCCGCGATGCGGGCGTTGTAGCCGAGCTCCGCGGGTGACCCGACGTCCGTGTAGTCGCTCCCCACGATCACGACGGCGTCACACTGCGCCTCAACGGCCTTGTAGCGCTCCACGATCTTCCCGAGAGCCGCATCGGGGTCAGCCCGCACCTCGTCGTAGGTCACACCGATGCAGTCGTCGTAGGGCAGGTCGACGCCGTCGTGCGCGAGGAGCATCTCAAGCACGTAGTCGGGTTCCGTGGTCGAGCGGGCGATCGCTCGGAACACGCCGACGCATGGGGTGGCATGGCTCAACGCATCGAGCACCCCCAGGGCGATCGTGGACTTTCCGGAGTGACCTTCTGCCGAGGTGATGAAGATGCTCTGCGCCACCCCATCAGCCTAGGTGCGACCGCGGGGGCGCCGCCGGGTGCCTACCGGAGAAAAACCCGAGGCAACCGAATGTTCACGCCCCGTTGCGTCAGGACCACGCGGGCATGAAAAGACTCTCCGCGCACCCGGCAGAGCCTGGTTACCCTTGCTACGTTTCCGTCCTGGGGGAGTTGGCCTGGATGCCGCCGCGCGGAGAGCTTCCCCTAGTCTAACCATTCGTCCCGCCGGGATTCGCGGCGTCCTCCCAGAGCCGCACCCGGTCAGCCGACGTTACGATTGTGCAACGACCGACGAGGCGCCGCATATCCGACGAGGCGGCGCGCGCACAGGCGGGGGGGGTCGGCATGACCGAGAGCGTCATCGGCGAGGAGCGGGTCACCGCAGAAAGCCCGCCAATCGCCGTGGAGCGCTTCGCCGAGGTCACCGACGCGATCCTCGGGGCAATCACATCCGTGATCGACGGCAAGCCGGAAGCGGCTCGCAGCGCACTCATCTGCCTGCTCGCCGAGGGGCACCTTCTTATTGAGGATGTCCCCGGAGTCGGAAAGACGATGCTTGCCCGGGCGCTGGCAGCATCCATCGACGCCGCGGTGCGACGCATCCAGTTCACGCCCGACTTGCTCCCGGGCGACGTCACCGGTGTTTCGGCCTTCAACCCCATCGAGCGTGAGTTCGAGTTCAAACCGGGTGCCGTGTTCGCCAACATCGTCATCGCCGACGAGATCAACCGCTCCTCCCCCAAGACCCAATCCGCACTGCTGGAGGCGATGGAGGAACGGCAGGTCACCGTCGACGGGCACACACACCTCGTGCCGCATCCGTTCCTGGTCGTCGCCACCCAGAACCCTCTCGAAATGGAGGGGACGTACGCGCTTCCCGAGGCGCAGCGCGACAGGTTCACGATGCGGATCTCGATGGGCTACCCGGATGCACGCGCCGAGACCCTCATGCTGCGCCAGCGTGAGACAGTCAACCCGCTCGAATCCGTCCGACCCGTCGTCACAACCCACGAGGTGGCTGAGCTGATCGTCGCGGCGCGGCATATTCATGTGGCGCCCGCGATCGAGGAGTACACCGTTTCCCTCGCTCAGGCGACCCGCGCTCACCCCGACCTGAAGCTCGGAGCGAGCCCGCGCGCGACGCTGCAACTCGTTCGAGCTGCCAAGGTGGCTGCAGCGCTGGAGGGACGATCTTTTGTCATCCCCGACGACATAACCGGCCTCCTGCATCCGGTGTTCGCCCACCGCCTGATCGCCACACGCGCAGCCGGCGGAGCCAACCACGGCGAAGCCGCGGTGGCGGGTGCCCTCGATCAGATCGCGGCAAGCGCCCGCGTCCCGCTCGCCTCGCGGCGGTGACATGCGCTGGTGGCCATTTACGCTTCGGGGCACCGGTGCCCTGATCCTCGCCATCGCTTCGTTCGTTATCGCGGGAGAGACCGGCGTCGTCGAACTCATGTTCTTCGGTGTCCTCATGGTGGTGGTGTGTGCGGGGAGTCTCGCATCGCTCTGGTTTCGGGCGGCTCCCACCGCCACGCCTCGGCGGATCGTTCCCGACGTCTCGACGGTCGGCAAACCCACGACCGTCACGGTGACGCTCCGGCCGCCTTCGCGCATGATGGGCAGGTCCGGACGGTGGCACGAGCTCGCCGACCCGGTCTTCATCGGCGAGCTTGAGGGCGACCTCAACTGGGGCGGGGCCGACAAGGCAGCCTCGGTGACATATAGCGTGACGCCCAGCACGCGTGGCACCTACGCTCTCGGTCCGCTGCGGGTCATCACCGAAGACCCCTTCGGGCTCGCCCGACGCGCGGTGCGCGTGATCGAAGCCGAATCGGTCCGGGTCGCTCCCGCGCAGGTCGAGGTAACGGCACTGCGGGCGATGACGGCGACAGCGGGTGGGGCGCTCCACGCCACCCACACGCAGCGCGGCCATGGCGTGGACAATCTGCTGGCCCGCCCCTACCAGCCAGGGGATTCGATGCGCCGCATCCACTGGCGTGCGTCAGCTCACCACGACGGACTCATGGTGCGCCAGGAAGAGAATGAGGCTGCACCGGATGCCGTCGTCGTGATCGACCGGGACGATGCGCGCTGGGGCGCCGGGGCCGCCGCAGCGCCCGGGCAGGATCCCGCTTTCGAGGCGGCAATTGCCACTACCGTGTCGGCTGTCGCGCAACTGTCCCACGACGGCTACACCGTGAGCGTGCTCGACAGCGACGGAACACCCCTCCACGAGCCCATCGAACCGGGCGAGAAAGCACTCCTCGACGCGTTCGCCGCAGATTGCGCAACCATCGTCGCCGGCACTGGGCACAACATCCATGACTTACCGCGCGCCTTCGCCCGCGTCGGCAGCGGCCCGATCGTCATCATTACCGGCACCCTCTCGGAGGCCGATGTCGCCGCCCTCGCTCCGATCGGCGCACACACGACCCTGCCGATTCTGCTGGCCACCGACGCCAGCGCTGACGCCTTCGACCGAGCGGCGGAGTTGGGGTGGCGGGTTCAGGCCATTCGCGTGGGCCCCGAGATGCCCGGCTGGTGGGACGACGCGCGAGACCAGGGTCAGAGGCGATGAGCTGGTCGACACGATGGAGAGCTGCTCGCAGGGCCCGCTGGCGGGGGATGCGAACCGGACGTTCTGACGCACTACTGACGATCGGGGTGATGGTCGGGATCGTTGCCGCCCTTCTTCCGGTGACGCGAGTCATCGCGCCCGGCGCCTGGATTTGGGGCACCCTCGCGCTGTCGGCGGCGATCATGGTCACAGGATTCTTGCTTCGCCGTACCCGGATGTCGGCGATCGGCATCAGCGCGGTCGAGCTTGCCCTCACGATCGGCGTTGTCACCGTCGTGTTCCTGCGAGAGACCGCGCTGTGGGGAATCATCCCGGTCTTTGCGAGCGTGGATCAGGCAGCGGGCCTCGTGGTCACGGCATCCGAGGAGATCTTCTACAGCGCGGCCCCCATGGTTCCGACCCCGGCCTTGAGCTTCTTGGTGGTCGGGGCAGCGGGCCTGTTCACGATTGCTGTGGATCACATTGCCTTGACAGCACGGATGCCGCTGCTGGCCGGTGTCGCACTGTTCACGGTGTCGCTGATCCCTGCTCTGGCGGTGCCCAGCGCCGTCAACCTCTGGTCGTTCGCGCTGCTCGCGGCGGCTGTGTTGCTGTTGCTTCGCGCCGAGACCCGCGGCCGGGAACCGAGGAGTGGACGCGCGAGCGGCGCCTCCGCCGTCGCGGCAGGTATCGGAGCTCTCGCTCTGGTCGCGACCCTCATCATCACACCCTCGCTCCCCCAGCCCGGTCCCCGGGTCGCATCCGGAAGCGGTACCGCGGGAATCGACGCATCCCTCTCGCTCGGGCAGGATCTGCGTCGCCCTGAGCAGATCGAGGTCCTGCGGATGCGCTCGACCGCGCCTCTGCCTCCGTACCTGCGCGTGGCAACGCTCAGCGAGTTCACCGGCGCCGTCTGGCAACCCGATCGCACATGGTCACTTCCGCTGGACAGCTCCCGCGCCTTCGGGGAGGTCGAGGCGTCCCCCGGGATCGAGATTGCGGATTACCTCACGACTGTCGAGATCACCGATCTCTCGTCATCCTGGCTCCCGGTGCCCTTCCCCGCGGTGGACGTCGAGGGCCTGTCGGGCTCCTGGAACACGATGCCGCTCAATCGGACGGTGGTGGGCGAGAACGGCGCGACCCAAGGGCAGTCGTATGTCGTCGAAACCCGCGTTCCTGAACCAACTCTCGACCAAATCCGTGCGGCGGATGCCAACCCCGACCGGGTTCGGGAGACGGCATCCGCTCTGCCTGACAATCTTCCCGAGATCATCGCCCAGACAGCGCGAGAGATCACGGCTGGCACCACGAACGACTATGACGCCCTGATCGCGATGCAGTCGTGGTTCCGCGGGGCTGACTTCCGGTACTCGCTCGACGCCCCGGTTGAGCAGGGGTTCGATGGGTCAGGCGCTGATGCGGTGGCATCGTTCCTCGACGTGAAGTCGGGGTATTGCGTGCACTACGCGTCGGCGTTCGCACTGATGGCCCGAACTCTCGACATGCCCTCCCGGATCGTCGTGGGCTACCTGCCCGGCGTCAACACGAGCACCGTCGTCGACGGGCAGAACGTGCGATCGGTGCTCAGCGGACAGCTTCACTCGTGGCCCGAGGTCTACTTCGATGGGATCGGCTGGGTCGCGTTCGAACCCACCAACAGCCTCGGAACGGCGACGCGGTTCGGCTCGGCCACGGATGCCGCGCAGGATGATGCGGCTGGCCCCACGCCGACGGTGTCATCTGCGCCGTCGGCGACGCCGCAACCCACGCGGTCGGCCCTCTCCGAGAACCTCGACACCCCGAATGCCACGGTTCCCCTTCCCCTGCAGCGCAACCTGGCGGCGTTTGGCTGGGGAGCCTTCGCGATGGGGCTGCTTGCTCTTCTGGCGGCGCCGGGAGTTGTGGCTGAGCTGCGCCGACGGCGGCGGCTTGCTTCGGCCGCGCGCGGTGATGCGGTTGCCGCGTGGGCAATCGTTCGGGATACGGCGGTAGATCTCGGCATCCGCGTGGCAGGTAGCGACACCCCGCGGATGCTCGGGGACCGGCTCGTGCGAGAGCATGGCGTTGATGCGGATGCCATGTCCATACTCGTGTCGGCTATCGAACGCGAGTCGTATGCACTGGCAGGTGCCCGCACGGCGTCGGGGGCCCGGATTGGCGGTGAGGGAACCGAGCGCGGGACGCTTGTGCGTGCGGCACGAGACGTTCGGGGGCAGGTGATGCTGGCGGCGTCTCCTGCTCGACGCTCCATCGCTCTCGTCGCGCCGCGCTCGCTCGTGTTCGGCCTGTTCACCCGCGGCTAGACGAAAAAGCCCTGAGCCGCGACCCGTTCGTAAACGGTGACGCGGCTCAGGACAATGGCGGTGACGGTGGGATTTGAACCCACGGTGCGCTTGCACGCACACACGACTTCCAATCGTGCTCCTTAGGCCGCTCAGACACGTCACCAGAACAGCCTGTCCATCGTACCCGATGCCTCTTCGCCGCCCCGACCAGCGCGAGGGATCAGGCAGTGCCCGGCGGTCTAAACCGCCGTGAGCTAGGACGTCCTTCTTCAGTCGCGCCGAAATGCGGGTGTCGCCGCCCGTGACCCGCACGAAGGCGCGACCGAAGAACACCTCGTGCCCGGAGATACTGAGCACCGTCACTCGGTCGCGCCTTCGCGCGACTTCCGGGTCTCGTGACCAACGTCAGGGCGCGACTGAACGGAGGGCCGACCCGGAGATACCGAGATACCGCTATGGCCGATCGCGGCTCGGCGCCAGAGCCATCCGACGCTCTGCCGTCAGGCAGAGGGCGGGGCCGACTACGCGACTGCGTCCTTGAGCAGCAGGGCCCGACGAGCGGTCCCGGCGCTCCGGGGCACAGTCAGTCCGTCGACTCCCGCGGTGGGTTGTGCATGAACTCGATGCGGATACCGTTGGCGTCCTCGACGAAGGATGCGTAGTAGCGGGGCGTGAAGCGCGGGTACGGCTTCGGGTCACGCACGATCGTCCACCCAGCGCGGACCGCGATCTCGTGGAGTCGGTCAACCTCGGCGCGCGAGCCGACCGCGAACGCGAGGTGCTGCCAGCCGACCCGACCGTGGCGGTGCGGGCCCGTCCCCGGCTCGCGCGCTGGATAGAAGATGAGTTCGGACTCTCCTGGACAGGTCCAGAACACGATGCTGCCGGCATCCGTTCGGGTGTACCCGAGCGCGAGGAGCACAGGTTCGAACTGGCTCGCGGCGGCGGGCACGTCGTCGACAGTCAGGGCGAGGTGGTCGACGAGAGGCACCGTCACGCCTCCCGGAGGATCTTCGGCATTGCTTTGCCCTTGGCAAGTTCGTCGATCAGCTTGTCGAGGTAGCGGATGTTCTGCATCAGCGGATCCTCGATCTCTTCCACACGAACGCCGCAGACGACGCCGGTGATCGCCGAGACGCGCGGATTGAGGTCGGCATCCGCGAAGAACTCCTCGAAGCTGGTCTCACGTTCGAGATGCTGCGCGAGAGCCTCGTCGTCGAAACCCGTCAGCCAGGCGATGATCTCGTCGACCTCGCCTTTCGACCGGCCCTTGCGCTCTGCCTTGGCAACGTAGAGCGGGTAGACCGACGCGAAGCTCGTCGTGAAGATCCGGTGCGCCATGATCCGAGGGTACGCGCCGGGGTCTACCTGCGTCCCGAGGCAAACACCACGGGAACACCCAGCCACTCCCCGAGATCGCGGATCTCGGCATCCACCATCTCGCGTTCCTCGTCATCGAACGGGATCAGTTCGTGAACCGCGGAGACGACGAGGTTCTCTTTCTTCTTGTCGAGTTCGGCATCCATCAGCGCAGAGAAACGGTCACCGATGAGGATCGGATGCACGAAGTAGCCGTACACACGCTGGGCTTTGGGCTTGAACTGCTCGAGGATGAACTCGAAGTCGAACAGTTCAGCGAGGCGCGGCCTGTCGAAGAGCATCCGGTCGTACGGGTTGAGGATCGCGACCCGGCCACCCGGGTCATCTCCCAGCGCGGCGATCGCCTCGGGGTCGACTCGCCATTTCCACGCGCTCCCCTCGACCTCGGCCGGCTCCCCCGCCATACCGACCTCGCTCCAGGGCGACTTCTGTCGCGCGATACCCGCGGCATGAAGGCGCCGCTGCTGCAACCGCTCTTCGGCTTCCTCTGCGGTGATGGACCCGTCATCGGGACCGTACAGCCGCTCGGCAAGGTCCCACACGCGCTGCCGGTTCTCACGTCGAACCACGGCCACCTCGCCGATGACCGACAGCAGTTCGAGCATCCGTGGCACCTGGTTCGATCCGTACCAGCCGCTCTCGTTGCTGCGCTGCACCACGCTCGTGTCAGGGATCTCGGATGCCAGCAGCGGCCCCTCCGCGCGGAGCCGAGCGAGCACGTCCTTGCGAAAGGCGGCGTTCGCCTCGAGGTATTCGCGAGACGCGGCACGCAGCTGCCGGGCGCGCATCAACGCGACCATGTCGGGCATCAGGCTGGACGCGAAGAACCGACCATCGAACTCGAACAGCAGGCGATCGTCTTCGACGGCCTTCTTGAGCTGCCCGGGCTCGTACCCCCATCCGATCCGACTCCAGAACGCGGTCTGCTCCGCGGGCGCGATCGTCACTGTCGGATCGATCTTGATGCTGCCGAGCTGCTCGGCGACCTCGACGACATCGCCGGGACGATCGGCATCCAGTAACTGGGCGCGCACAGCGATTCGGCGCGCTTCGTCCCGCGTGAGGCGATGCATGCCGCGAGCGTACCGCTCCGCGCCGACACCCATGCAGCCAGCTCAGTGGGCCCCGAGAACCATGTACTTCTCGGGCGCGCGGACACCCTCGAATCCGAACTGTGCATACAGTCCGTGCGCGTCAGCAGTGGCGAGCATGATACGCCGGACGCCGAGCGGTTCGACGTCGGCGACGATTCCCGCCATGAGCGCCTTCCCGATGCCCTGACCTCGAGCGTCCGGTGAGACGAAGACGTCGCACAGCCAGGCGAAGGTCGCGTCGTCCGTCACGATCCGGGCGTAGCCCAACTGCTCACCAGTCTCGGACTCATAGATCCCGTAATTGCGAGAGGCCTCGATCGCGGCATCCTGCTGCTCACGACTGCGCCCGCGCGCCCAATACGACAGTTCACTCAGCCACCGGTGAACCGTGACCCGATCGACACGCTCAGGGTCGGCAGAGAACTCGTATGCGGACATGGGGACATTCTCCCCGAGCCGGTCCGTCGCTTATGCCGCGACGCGGAAACCGGTCATCGCGTCGGCTGCGTGATCGAGGCGAGCCGCCAGACCGCCCACATGGCGCCCGCGCCGGCCACCGCAAACACTCCGAAGCTCCACAGCGGTGCCCCGACTGCCTCGCCGAGCACCGAGATGCCGAGGATGACGGCGATGAACGGATCGACGATCGTGAGGCCCGCGACGACGGTCTGCGGAGTATTTACCGTGTGGGCCGTCTGGACGAAATAGATCGAGAGCGCCCCGGCCACCGCGATCCCGACCAGGCACGCGATCGTCAGGAGGTTGGTGTCGTCGATACGGAAGTCCTGCGATGCCAACGCCGTCTGGACGCGCAGGATGACGGTCTTGCCGAGCGTCGCGACGAAACCTGCGAACAGCCCCCCGAGCACGACGTAGGCGACAGGGGGGATGCCCCGCCGGCGCAGCAGTGCAAGAACAGCGAAGGTGACGGCGAGAACCACGAGCAGAATGATCAGGATCAGGATGAGTTCACGGTCGGTGATCGTCGTCTGCACGCTGACGGCGGCCGCGACACCGACGAACGCCGCGAGGCTGGCGACAGCGACCAGGATCGCAACGATCTCGGCACTGCTGGGTCTGCGCCGCGTGACCACCGCGGTGAGCGCGGACGCAAAGACCAGCGCGATGACACCGACTGGCTGTACGACGATAAGGGGTGCGAACGCCAGAGCGGTGAGCTGTGCGAGGATCGCCAGCCCGAACAGCACGGAGCCGAGAAGCCAGACCGGAGTTCTGGCAAGCGCCCAGAACCCCGCGGCCCCGAGCCCCGACGTACTGGCTCCCTTCGCCCGCTCGACTCCGACTGATTGGAGGTGGTTTCCGACAGTGAGCAGCGCCGCTGACAACACGGCAAGCGCGATACCGATGATCGGAAACGAACTCAGCTCCATGTGGGTCCCCCGCTGTCGCGCCGTGTCACCTGGCGCTCAGGCTATCCGACAGCGCAGGATCTAGGGACGCCGATCAGCCGGATGCCGCGGGCTGCGCGAGAACGCCTCGTTCGGTGAGCACCCCATCGTGGATCTCCAAGACCCGGTCCGCGCGCGCCATGATCGACGGGTCATGTGTCGAAAGCAGCACC
>Ga0207881_1000286_pt1 | contig 25804 bp, 20 predicted proteins | sample MalvirmetagMSP97_FD_184227 | JGI IMG/M metagenome (GOLD analysis project Ga0207881, IMG submission 184227) | Marine viral communities from the Deep Pacific Ocean - MSP-97 (SPAdes) | ecosystem: Environmental > Aquatic > Marine > Oceanic | place: Pacific Ocean | collected 2011-05-03 | reverse complement strand
ACGGTTGTCAGCGTGCGTCCGACCCGGTCGAAGAAGTCCTCGGCCGGTGGCTCTCCGAAGATGCGGACCTCAGAGGCGGCTCGGAGGCGGGCGAGTTCGCGAGCGTCGGCCGACGCAGCCACCAGAGCACGTTCAGTGGCCATGCGTTCGGATCGAGCGGCGCTCCAGCGGGCGGATTGGGCCGCGGCGGTTGCGACCGCGGCCGCGCAGATCAACGCGAGCAGGGCGTTGGCTCTGTTCATGGCATCGTCTCCCGATCGAATCGGAGGCTGACGCGGACCTCGCCGCCCTCGCGGTCTGTCTTGGCCGGGCCCGGTATCAGCCCCTTTGCCGAGCCGAGTGCGGTGACAAACGCCTGGGCGGACTCGAGATCGGTGACGCGGAGCACCACGTCGATCGTTCGCTCGGCGACCGTGATCGATTCGGTGCGTGCCCGGCTCGGTTCGGGCCACGCGGCCAAGAGATTCGCGAGCGCGAGATCGGCGGGCGGCTGGGTCTGCTCGACGGCTTGGGCGGTGCGCGTGGCACGCAATCGACGCAGCTCGGATGTCATCCGGGCGGCCGGGGGTTGACCGGCGTTCATGCCGCCGCCGAGGGCTTGCTGGTAGACGGCGTCCGTCCGGTGGCGTATCTCGTCCGCGTGCGATCGGTCGTCGCGGATGCGCCGCTCAAAGCCGGCGGACGCGGCGATCGTGATCAGCGTGAGACCGACCAACGCGTGCCGCAGCGTCTGGTGCCGCGAAGTCTCGACCAACGGGGAACTGCAGGGCCCGGTGAGCAGGTTGATCCCACGCGGGTCGAGCGCCGTGGCGATTGGGGCGAGCCAGTCCGGCCAGGCCGCGGGATGGGCCACCGGGTGGGAGCGAGCCAGATGCAGAGCCAACTCGCGATCGATCCCGATCGCCAGGACTCTGGTGTCGGGGAGCGGTCGGTAGACACGGTGCACGGACTCGATGGGGACGGGCAGTGTTGCTTCGAAGGCGTAGGCGAGTTCTTCGGCGCGAGCGCGTCCTCTGGGCGAGACCGGCCGGTCGATCAGGGCGAAGTAGAGCTGGTCCGGAGCGATGGAGGCGGGCTTTGCGGTCACGGGGCCTCCAGTGAGAGTTCAAAGGGGACCCCGTGCGCCTCGCACCGGACGCGAGACTCCGAGACGGAGACGATCCGTGTGATGCCGAGATCGTCGCCGTCGGAGACACCTCGGATCTCGTTGGTGGCCGGGTCCACGATCATGGCGCGGTACCCGTCGCCCTCCCGCAGGATGCCGATGAGTTCGAGCCGGGGCATTTCCGGCGGCCGTGGCGGGGTGACGACCACTGGGGTCGGCGGCACGTACCAGAGTGTGCGGTCAAAGGCGGCGACCGGGAATCCATCGGCTGGCACGACGGTTTGGGTCATTGCGGGAGTATTCTCGCGTGCGCGGCCCGTCGGGTCATCCTCGCGAATCGGCCGTACCGCCCATCCGATCGCAACCATCACGGCCACGACAAGAAGCGCGTCCATCGCGTTGCGGGTGATTCGGAGTGATCGGATTGGGTCACTCGGCGATGACAAGGCGTTGCTCCTGAATCCAGGTGCCGGCGCGGAGGGTGTAGACGGACCAGATCGACGCGCGTAGGCCGTTGATGGTGACGTCCGTGCGGACGCCCCACGCGGTGCTGGACCCGACGAGCCGGATGGGCTGGGCGTTGCTGCCGCGTTGCTGGTTGATCTCGGCCCGCTCGCCGGCCCGCCGGGCCTGCAAGACGGCATCGAGGCCGGATAGTTCGAACTGTTCGTAGACCGCTCGGAGCAGGGGCTCTGGAGCCGTGTTGACGTTGAACGCGGGCAACTGGCCGCCGCGTTGGCGTGCCGGGCCGGGCGGCGGGTTGTGGGTCGCGACGCGTGCCCCGAGGGCCCCGGGCCGGTCCGGGGCTGGGAAGATCGCGACGGATTGGTGGCCGAGGTCGAGGCCGGGGGAGCCACGATCCACGCTGATCCACCGAGCGGCGGCTCGTTCGTCGCGGGAGAGCAACGCGGACAGCGCCGGGAGTTTTGCCAGATCGACCGCTGGGATCATGGCGGTCTGGTCCCAGGCGGTGACATTGACGCGTGCCTCGAGATCTCCGATCAGGATCGTGTCATCCAAGACCGTGACCACCGGGGGCGCGTCCGGGGCGAGCACCACGCGGCGGGACCTGCGTTCGAGCCAGGCGAGGATCGGCGCGTGCGCGGCTTCGCACGAGGCCCAGGCGAGGCGCAGGCGTTCATCGGCTCCTCTGGAAAGGGCGGCGGTTGCTCGCGACCGAGCGAGGACGGACGCGGCCGACAGCAGAATCACCGCGGCTGCGAGCACGATCAGCATGGCAACGCCGCGCTGGTTCATCGGAGCCACTCCGCAGGGATGTCGAATCGGAGCCGCATCGGCTCGTCGGAACCACGATCGGCCAAGTCCAGTGTGATGAAAAGGATTGCCCACGGATCCTGCTCTGTGGATTCGAGTTGAAAGGCCATGCTCTCCGTCGATTCGATCAAGATCGAAGAAGGGGTCTGAGAATCCGGTGTGATCTGATTCACTGTCCGGGTCACGGTGCCTTCGCGAAGCTCGTACACGGCCTCGGCGGGGCCCCGGTCTCGGGTCAGGACGTGCAACCTGCCGTCAGAAATCCACAGCCGTTCCTGACGTCGCAGCATTGGCGGGATGGTGACGTCGTGGTTCATGAGATCGGTGCGCAGGAGTCGGTCGAAGGTCAAAATGTCTCGGGCTTGGGAGTCTGCGGTGAGGGCGTCCGACTGGCGCCGGAGCATCGCCGTCGTCCAAGAAACAGCCGCCATCGCGAGCGCCGAAAGCATCACAAGCGCCAGGACCACTTCCAGCATCGAGAACGCGCGCCGGATCACGGGCGATCCTCCGCAGGACTCGGATCGGCCGGTGTCCAGACCAGAGCAATGCGGTCACCCGACACGATGACGACCCATGTCCCGTTGATCTCGCCTTCGACCGTCGATTCGAACCGCTCCACCGAGGCGTTGGGAGGCGTGGCGATCGGTGTCGCCATGGCGATGCGGACGAGCTGCGGTTCGGCACGCAAGGGCACGCCCGCTGGCGTGGTGGCCATGAGAGGCAGGCACGCCGCGACGACCATTGCCAGCAGGGCGGCGGCGAGGAGCACCTCGAGGACGGAGAGTCCGCTGCGCGTGGTCATGGGTTGGGTTCCTCACTGTTCAGGGTCGCCCGCCCGGTCAAACCGTTCACGTGGATCGAAAGCCGCGAACCACGGGTGCGGAGAAACATGATGTAGTCCGCGGATCGGCCCAGCCGGTCGAACACGACGAAGTTCGTCTGGGTGCCCTTCTCGGGATCCATCAGATGGACCTCGCCGGCATCCAGTCGGAGCCGGAGCGTTGGCTCGCCGCCTCGGGCCACTGACGCGGTCAGTTCACGGGTCGAGCCCAGTTCGAGCCGGACGGGTCCTTCTTGGAGGCCGAGCAGCCGCACGCGGCGATCGAAATCGGTGATCCGCATGATCAACTCGGACCGGCGTGTCTGCTCGGACCGCCCGGACACGGCCGGGATCAACGCCGCGACCGCGATGGCCGACAGGGTGACCGCCGCGATGAGCTCGACGAGCAGATAGCCGGGTTGGGATCGGAACGCACGCATGGGTCAGTCACGCAACCTCGTGGACGTCAGGTCGGCCGCCTCGTTCTCGCCGCCGGGCTGCCGGTCGGAGCCGTAGCTGACGATCTCGTAGGGATAGCCGTCCGGGCCGGGGATGATGATGGCGTAGGGGTTGTTCCACGGGTCCACGATCTGGTCGGGTTTGAGAAAGTACGGGGCGGTGGGCGAGGCGGTGGGCGTGGTCAGCGCGCCGAGCCCTTGTTCGACCGGGGGCCATTCGCCGTGCTCGATCCGGAAAGTTTCAACGGCCTGGATGAGTTGAGCGAGTTGAGTCCGCGCGATCTCCCGCTTGCCCTTGGCGAAGCGCCCGGCGAACGAAACCGTCAGCACGCTGGCGACCAAACCGAGGATGACGAGGACAGCGAGCAACTCGACAAAGGTCATGCCGCGGCGGGCCCGACAGCGCCGGCTTGGGCGGGGATTGGCCGAGTGGGTCATCCGATGATCTCCTGGAGTCGCACGATGGGCAGGATCACGGCAAGAACGACCGCCCCGACGAAGACGGTCAGGCCGATGATCGCGGCGGGCTCGATGAGCGACGCGGCGCGGTCGATCAGCCGGTGGGCGCTGCGACGCTCGCGTTCGCCGATCCGACGGAGGGTGGCCGCCAGCTCTCCAGAGTGTGCGCCGGCCGCGATGAGTCGTCGGTGCTCTTCCGTGAACCACGCCGGGTCGTCGAGCGCTTCGTCGAACCGGTCCCCCTGCTCGATGCGTTCGGCCACCCGGAGCCAAGCCCGGGCGAGAGCGACGCCGAGCGGACCGGTGGCCGTGGGCGCGACGACCCGGACGGATTCGACCAAGGTCAGGCCCGACTCGGTCAGCTCGGAGAGCGCCATGAACGACTCGGCGGTGCGGACCCTTCGGAGGACCGCGGGCGTGCGTCGGACCGCTGCGTCCGGGAGCCGCGCGTGACGCGAAGCCAGGCCGAGCACCACTGCCAGGATGAGCAACAGCAATGCCGGCATCAGCCAGACCGCTTGCGACACCAGTGTCTGCCCGACGGTCATGACCACCTTGGTCAGGGCGGGGACGGTGACTTGGGCGTCGGTCAGGACCGTGGTAACCTGCGGAAGGATCCGGACGGCCAAGAAACAGCCGACGCCGATCCCGGCGACGGTCACGATCACGGGGTAGGCCAAGACGCTGGTGAGTCGGGAGGAGAGGTCGTGGGAGCGGGCCTGGCGCTCGGCCAGCCGCGTGAGAGCGTGGTCGAGTTCACCCGCCCTTTCGCCGGCGGCCAGCACGGCACACTCGGCGGTATCGAACCAGGAGGGGTGGCCGGAGGCCGCGATCGAAAGCGGTACACCCTGGGCGACCTCATCGGCGAGCACCCGGGCGAGCAGTCCCGGCCCGCTGGACTTTGCCCGGGATCCCGCGAGCACGAGCAACGCGTCGCGCGGGTTCACGCCGGAGCGGAGCAGGGTCGCGATCGCGTCGAAGAACTCGGCCTTCCCCGCGGTACGACGCCTGCGGAGGTAGCCGTCTGTCGGCCGATTCCTCACCGTCGCGACCTTCCGGCCCGCGGATCGCACGGGCCTGATCCGGAGCGGACGCAGGCCGGCCTGGCGGAGCAGTTGACGAGCAGCGACCGCATCCGGCGCGGAGATCACCCCCTCCATCTGCCCCCCGGAGCCCGGCTGGGCGGTTGCCCTGTAGCGGTACACGGTCACGCGGTGCGTCCTTCGATGCCCAGCGGCTCGGGCAGGTCCGTCAGGTCCACCGTGACCCGCTCGATCTCGGTCCGGGTGGTCACACCGAGTTGCACCAGGCGCAGGCCGTCCTCGCGGAGCGTCCGCATCCCGCGGGCGGCGGCGTGGCGGCGCAGGGCTGTCGACGAACTGGCCTGCGAAACGAGCTCACGCGACGTTTCATCGAGCACGAACAGCTCAAAGATGCCGCTCCGACCCGCGTAGCCCGTGTTCAGACAGGCCTCGCAGCCGGTCCCTCGACAGTCAGTGTGAACGGTCCGAACCAATCGCTGGGCCATCACCGCCGTCAGGGCGGCCGAGGCGAGATAGGGCTCGACCCCGAGGTCGATCAGACGCGGCGGGGCTCCCACGGCGTCGTTGGTGTGCAGCGTGGAGAACACCAGGTGACCAGTCAGGGCGGCTTGGATCGCGAGGCTCGCCGTCTCCGCGTCGCGGATTTCGCCGACCATGACCACATCGGGGTCCTGGCGGAGGATGTGGCGCAGGCCCGCCGCGAACGACATGCCCTTCTTGCGGTTGACCTGCGACTGGCTGATCGTGATGCCCACAGCAGACAGGCGGTACTCGACCGGGTCCTCGACGGTCATGATGTTCAGGCTGGCGCCGCCGATCCGGCCCTGATCGTTGGATTGGGCGGCGACGCGACGCAGGGTCGCGTAGAGCGTGGTTGTCTTGCCCGACCCGGTAGGCCCGGTCAGCAGGATCATGCCGTTGGGGCGGGATACCACGCGGTCATACGCAGTCCGCACGTCTGGTGGCATCCCGATGGTGTCCAGATCGGCCAGCCGCCGGCCGCGGTCGGTGTCGAGGATGCGGATCACGGCGCGCTCGCCCTCCGCGGTAGGGATGGTGCTGATGCGCAGGTCCACGGAGCGCGAACCCTTGCCGTCCGCCCCATCGTTGCCCGCCCGGCCAAGGGTCACGGTGGCTCGGCCGTCCTGCGGGGCGCGGGACTCGGCGGTGTCCATGGAGCCGAGGACCTTGAGGCGGCTCACAACCTGGTCGGACGCGCGGCGTGGGAGCCGGCGAGCCTCGACCAGCACCCCGTCGATGCGGAACCGGATCAGTGTGTCCGTCTCGAGCGGGTGAACGTGGACATCGGAAGCGCCCCGACGGATCGCGTCAAAGAGGACCGCGTCGAGAAACTTGGCGGTGTCGGACTTGCCGGCACTCGTCAGCAGGTCCGCGTCCTGCAGAGCGACGGTTTGATCCAGATGCGACTCGCCGTGCTCGGCATGATCCTGGAGCGCGCTGGTCGTTCGGCCCGACTCCGCGTAGATCCCGTCGATGCGAGCGGCCAACTCACTCGGCTCGGCGGGTTCGAGACCGGGCTTGGCGCCGCCAAGGGCGACACAGACGTTGTGAAGCACCCACGGAGGCGTGCGTTCGGCGTGGAGAACACACCGAGCCCGCTCGGATCGCACGCCGAGCACCAGGTGCTCCCGTGCGAACGCATGCGGGATCCGCTCGACGAACTCGGTCCATGCGTCCATCGGGTTTACCGGATGATCCTGGGTTCGACCGTCGGCCAGCCGAGGGTGGCCCCGGCCTCCTCGGACGCGGTATCGCTGTAGTACTTGAGACGCTCGAAGCCCGGATCGCGGAGGATCGACGCGCGGATCAGCACGTAGAAACGGGTCCGGCTCGTGGAATCTGAGGTGGACTTGAACAGGTTCCCCAGGATCGGTATGTCACTCAGGAGCGGTGTCTTGGTGTCGGCATCCGACTCGGTCAGCAACTCGAGCCCGCCGAGCACAATCGAGTACCCGTCCGGGATGGTTGCGATCGAGTTGATCGATGTGGATTGGCTGGGCGGCGGTAAACCTGCAGACGAAGACTCGCCGAGGAACGAAGACAGGCTCACGTTGTAGTCGAGGACAAGAAAGTCACCCTCTGCGATCTGTGGAGACACAGAGATGGTTGTGCCGGCTGGCTCGGACCCGCCGAACGCGGTGATGGTGTTGCCGTCCGTGAGGGTAGTGGTCGCGTAGGGGATGGTCACCGTGTTGCTCAGGCTAGCCGACTCGTTGTTGTTGACCAGTGTGTTGGCGCGGCTGAGCGAACGGCCGTTGTTGATGTTCTCGAGTGCCCGGACCACAGCGGAGAAGTCGCCCGGGTCCAGGATGACCGCGCTGCCACCCGATCCGCCAACGGTCGGCGCGGCGCTGCCCGGGCCGACGCTGGACAGGCCGAATAGCGATCCGAGCCCGATCAGCGTGCTCCCGCTGCTGATCCGTGCCTGCAACTCGACGCCCAGATCCCGGGACTGGCCCTCGGAGAGGCTCACGAGGAGGACCTCCAACAGCACCTGCGGCTGCCGCTGGTCGAGACGTGCTATCAACGAGCCGACCTCATCCAGCAGGTTCGGTGGTCCGACCGCGATGATGGCGTTCAGTTCAGGATCCACGGCAAGCACGAGATCCCTCGATCTCGAATCGGGAGCGGCCGAACGCGAATCGGACAAAGGAGCGATCGTCGCGGAGGGTTCTCTCGGAGGCGGGGCCTCCGAGGAGGTGCCGAGTGAGATTCCCAAAAGCCGAGAAACCGAGCCTCGGAGATCCTCCGCGTTGCGGTTGCGGACCGTGAACGTCCGGGTTGACCGCCGTTGCTCCGTGGGGACTGACGCGATCTGTGCGAGCAACTCGGTCACTTTGTCGTGCTCGAACTGTGTCGCCGTCACCAACAGTGTCGCGGTGAGTTGGTTGCGAACAATCTTCCACTGATCACCTGACCCTCGCGGACCCGGCTGGCGTGCGATTTGTTCGAGCAGGCGCTCCAACTCCTCTGATCCGAATGCGGGCAGCGGGTAGGAGCGCGTTGAGGCCGACTGCGGAACGTCGTACCTATGAATCAGAGCATGCCACGCCGCAAGCTCCGACTCTGGGGCGGTCAGCAGGAGCGTGGTCGGTATGGGGCCCTGGGCGAGGGCACCGCTGAGCTTGCGTCCGGGTGCTCGCTCGTTGGCCGCGTTGACCGAGGCGAGCAGCGAGATCGGGTCCAAGTGGTCAATCTCCACCAATTTTGTCACCACCGAGGCTGCTTGTGCCTCGAGTTGATCCACAATGGCCTTGATCAGACCCTGGCGACGGGTCAAAGCGCCAACGACGACACCCGATCCGTCCGGTGCGTAAGCCGCCTGCCATTGAGCCGGACGAGGTTCATTGAGCACGCCCAAGACGCGAGCGGCATCGGCGTAGCGAATCGGGTAGTGGACAACAACGTACCCCGGTTCCGGGTATGGGATGGCGTCCAGCGGATCGGTTCCCGCGCTTGCCTCGGAGAGCGGTACCACCCTGTAGAGGGGCCGCACGCCCGGGGCGAGTACCATTGTCCGACCCTTTGTTTCGAGCATGCGGTGGGTGAGTTCCCAGAGTTCCTCCGGGGTGTAGGAATCGGCGTGCCGAATGGTCAACTTGCTCGACAGAGTGGCATCGGACGGGTTGAACTCAATGTCCACGCCGAACTGCTGGGCGCTCAGATCGAGGAGTTGGGTGAGCGTGGGGGACGTGCTCAGCGTTACAGAGGGAGATCGTCCCGGTGGGCCGCTTTGACCAACGGCTTGTGCGGCTGATCTGGCACCGAAGATGAACAAGAACAACAGCCCAAATAGACGAGGTAATCGTCCGCAAATCGGCTTTTGGCCTGTTGGCATCCTAAGGCTGGCGGTGTTCACAGGCAGAGTCTAGCGATTCAGGGCTGCCTGTGCGATCCGGAACTGACGGGATATGGCTATTGAGCGCGGAGGTCAGGTCGACGACCAAACGCTGGTGCTGCCTGGATCCCGCAGCGGCCAAGGGTTCGCCGCCTACTGTCGAGTGAGTCCTGCGCTGTGGATAAAGAAGATATCTACTGCGTTGAGGGTGTCGGGAGTTCACGCCGAGTTCGATTGCCAGCATCGACGATTCCCACGGCCTGAGATCAGCAAGGGCGAGTTCGCAGCTGATTGCAGTACAATAACTTATAGCAACGCAATGGGCGAGCACAGATCTTTGTCGGCTCGCCCCTCCTCATATTCAATGCGGCGGCCGCCCATCGCCTTCCGACGCGGCTTCGGACGCTGACACCGATTTTTCCTCCCATCGACACCAATACCCCATCTCGAAAGCAGCGTTATCGGTATGCTCGCCGCGCGGTCGAACGGACGCGACGTCAGAGGAGAATCGCCTGATCCGACAGAATGGCCCGCCGATACGTCTTCCGCGGCGGTGCTTTTGGAGAACAACACTGATGACCTTCAAAATCTGCATGCTAGTTGTCGCCTCTTTGTGCTTGGTTGCAGATCACCTTCATGCGCAGGTTACCAACACCCTGCTGCAAGAACTTGGCTTTACCAGCGACAATCTCGCGGCAGCCGGCCTTGACACCGGACATACGGACTCGCTTTTAGATCATCTGGCCTCCGAAACCGTAAGGCAGTCGTCGCTTGCGAGCATCCGCGACGACATTTCGGTCGCCACTCTGACCTTTCACGATGCAACCTTGGCTTTAGTCGATTCGGACGGCGAGTATCGCGCGAAGCTCGCCGAACTTGAGACTCGCCGGGCCGAACTTCTCTCGTTGCAGCACGACTACGCGGCAACAATCACGGATCTCCGCCGTGTTACGGCCGAGGCCTCGTTGAGTTCTCAGCAGCATGAACGTCTTCTGCTGTGCCTTCGTCCCTCAGCAAACTCGGTACCGCCGGAATACAGGGTGCTTCCGTGGGATGCGCACAAGTTGCACGAGTTGCACATCGACTACGTCAGGCTGCAGAGCGGTGGCATCCACCATTTGTACGAAAGCCCTCTCCTTAGTCTCGCCGAGCAGGATGTACGGGTTCAAGCGGCGCGACTTGCTCACCTCGCGAATGCCACCGCGATCGGGAACCTGATCCGGCAGCGAACCTCAGACTAGATATAAATCCTGTAAACTTCTCAGTCCGTCAGTAGGAGCATCTATGATTGCGAGATTTACCCTTCCGCTCATCTTTGTAGTGCTTTGCGCATCCACTTATGGACAGACATTGAGTCAGGTCAGTGGCGCCACGGCTACAGTTTGGGTTCAGCTACCGGACTTCACGCAGCTTAATGCCGCGGGTGATCCTGCGTTGAATCTCCTTGAGTTCGGAGATTCACTCGCCAGCGCAGCCGGCTCGCCTCAGAATCCGGACGGCTTGACCGTGGAGGGGGCGATCGAGATTCTGCAAGTATTCAACTCCAATCTTGACGATCGCATCCCTTGTGGTCCGGCTCGCGATCAGATCGTCATCTTCCTGACGAACCAAGACCTCCCAGATGAGGCGGTGAACGCTGCAATCGCCCAGGCCGTCGACTGTGACGGCGGTGACGGTCCGAGCGTGATCGATAGCACTATCGTTGATTTCGGTGGCGTATGGGATGGCCCGATCGATGAGTGTGGCGAGTATGACGCCCAAGGTAACTGCATATGGCGAATTACAAGTAAGCCCTGCGATGAATGCGAATGCATTCTCATGGATCTTAGCGGCAACTGCATTTTGTGGAGAGACAACAATCCTCCGCCCAAGGGCATCATTTTTCCTCCGACTGGCGATCCCGAAGTGGATCCAAATGACAACCCCGGCATCGACCCGGGAAACGGTGCGGGGGGCGGAGGACAGGGAGGCGACCCCGGTAGCGGCGGCGGTGGGGATCCTGGCGGTGGGGGCGGAGGTGCCCCAAGCAGTGCTGGCGTGGCATCGACGTCTGAGGGCAAGTGCGCAGAGAACCAGAACGAAGACAGGACAGCCCCTAATGGACCGAATCAGAAAACAGCCAATCCCGTGTTGCGTTCGCTCGGATTCAAGGGCGAAGATGATGCCGATCTCTTTGTGTCATTGCCAGGTCGAGACTTTGTGCTTCGACGCAACTACACCGCAGCGCCGGTCGCGGCGAGTTCGCGAATGCCGTGGATGTTGGGTGGAGGCTGGACAACAACTGCGGATGGCTGGATTGAGTTCGTGCCATTCGGCTGGTACAACGAAAACCGGTATAATGCACTTCCGCCACACGTCACTGTGACACAAATTCCAGTAGAGAACAGTTCCCGATTCTTTACAACTGCAGATCGATCCACCTGGAGCAATCTCGGCACGACAGCGGAGTTTGTTCCGGCATCGGTGATCGAGGACCCCTTTTCTCCGCTCGACTCCCGAGTTAGAAATGGGTCAAATTTTCTATACTTCGGTCAAAACATCGATGTCTGGTGTATGCAGGCGGAAGGGGCTGGCTATACCTATTTTTATCGCGACGGTCCACCGGAGCTTGATCACCTAAAAGGGCGCATTTTGCGGCAGGCCGACGCGTCGGGGGGGGTCTGGAACTTTGAGTACCTCTACCTGGAAGCTCCCAGCGGGCTGACCGCGTGGCCGCGACTTCACAAGATTTGTTTGAATGGATCCAGCGAGATTGACAGCGATGCTGTGGTCGTGTTCAACTGGGACATAGGCACGACTGCTCTGCCGGGCACCGGCCTGCTGCGCTCCGTGTATGTTTACCGTCCACACGAGCAACCGAATGGAGCTCGACTGATGGTGAACACTCAGTATGTGAAATACAGCTATAGGGGGGACGAGGTCGACGGGTTCCTGCTATTTCTTCATCTTGGTGGGTCGAGTGAAGCAAATCATCTTGTTCTGGTCGAGACGGGGTCCGCTGTAAACCCTACGCCGCTTGGCCTTGCATGGTCGAGCGCGGGACTCCAATATGAGCGCCGTTTCACACACTTTCGCTACTTGGAGTCAATACGGGTGGTCGGTGGTCGTTGGTTTGGAGTATTGACTCACCGCTTAGAGCCCGAGCAGGTCCAGTTCTACGCTGAGAAGTGGATCGCCCAGAACCCCGGCGGGACGCTGGACGATGCCGTCCAAGCAATGATGACCGATCAGCAGATCGACACACTCATACCGGGAGAGCCGATCGACGGCCTGATGTTTGCGGATCTCGCTTCGAAGATCGTCAGCTATTATGGAACGGCGGACGAGTCGACAGGTTACCCAAAGGGCTCACTCGCGTTCAAGGTCCGTGAGCAGACACTTCAGGCCGCATGCGGATGTTCATCGGGAGGTATCGAAAAGAAGACTGAGCAGTTCGCCTATAGCCGCAAACTGATTGCGGACGGGTCGAGAACAATTCGGATCAACTATGGGAATGCGTATACGCAGACCACCTTCTGGACTTATCGGGAGTCTTCCGTAACAAAGATCACCGAAATCGACGCCGAAGACAATCCTGTCCGCAAGACCTTGTCGTGGTCGGAAGAGCAGACGCTGATCGACGGAACCGACTATATAGATCCAGCAACGAGCGTCGCCACGACTTGGCAGAAGTATCGCTCCCCATTTGTCATTGGAAACCGAGTCGAAGAACACCAACTGGGGCAGGTCACTCGAACCTGGGATTCCTTCCATGACTTCCATCCGACACAGATGGTTCGGCGCAAACGCTACCATCCTTCTGCGGTGATCGATGTCACACTGCATCCAGATGACACCCTGATGTATCCGATGCCTTCAGTGCTGGAGCAGCGGTCTGCGGAGGACGCGGTGGACGCTTTCACGCTGCGTCAGGATGATGGATTCGTGGAATGGTGGGAATACAACGACGAGGGCCGTGTCGAAAAGCTTGGTTTTCAGCGCGGTGCGACAGGGACGCCCGTTGCCACCAAGGAGTTCGAGTACTTGCCCATCGCCGGTCGCAAAGACCTGATCACGAAGGAAACGATCTTGACGGGGTCGGGTTCCCCCGACATCGTGACAGAGTATCTTTACGAGCTCGAGCCACATAACTCGTTGAACATGAGCGATCCGACCGCAGCGAGCGTCAAGAAAAGAACAACGCGTCGCGAGCTTGAGTCACCGGCTGAGAACGGTCCGTCGAGCACGGCCCTTACGGAACGCATCGAGTTCTTCGACCCTCAGACTGGACGGCCCACCGAGACTCGGGAAGAGACAGGCAAGCGGACAATCTACGGCTACTCGGTCAACCTTTCTGGTGCCGTAATCGAATCGCCCACCGACGACTGGCTGACAGCGACCGTCGATTCGTGGACCGACCCAGCGATCCCCGCGCAGACTGTCTCGCGCGTTGTGGACGCGACAGGACAAACCCGGGCCCAGATTGCTCCGGACGGCTCGCGCAGCTATACGGAGTACAGACTGGAGCCGTACGTTGGCTACGAAATCAACGCGAGCTCAGAGCCGGTGCTGTCCGCGGCCTCGAATCTGAGTTATCTTGTTCAAATTGCGCTCCCCCACGACTCCGGAGTTTCCGCCTCACCACGATTCAACGGTCCGGCCGTGAAGCAGTGGGTCACGTCCGGTCGGAACATCCTCAGAACCAGCAGCTACGAGGTTTCCTCTCTAACAGCGCCCGCGTCCAGGCCGCATGCCGCTGCGTGGCAACTGGGCCAGGAGGTTGCCAGGGCCATTCACCGCTACGGGCCAACAAGCAGTCTCTACGAATCCCGCACCTGGCACGATCTGGACGCAGCAAGTGTTGCTTCAGGAAGTGATCTCGTCCGCTTCAACTACGACGCCATGGGTCGTCTCATCAAGATGATATCGGCGGAGGGTGCGGTCGTCGAGACGAAATACGATGGCGACGACCGCGTCATTGCAATCTACGGATATCAGGAAGCCCCGTCCGGACCAACGCCTCCGATGTTGCTTTCGGAGAACTTTTACGATCACGTCATGAACGGCGCGATTCCCGCTCAGGGTGTCGGCGAGGGAAACCTCACACTGAGCCGAGCGTATGTCGGTGGCGGCCCCCCCCGCGACGATGTGACGATCTACGACTGGCGGAATCGCCAGCGTGCCAGCTACCGGGCCGACCCGGCAGATGTCACGCTCGCCACCCCAATGGGCGGCTCAGCCACGGTCCAAATCCTCGACAACGCGGACCGGCCCGTGCAAGTAGCCACACTGAGAGCGGATGATCCTGCGGGGAGCGGGGCCACGCTGTCCCAGTTGGTACCGCAGTTGAAGTCTGACACGCTCGGCAGCCTCTTCGGCCCGCTCGCCTCCAGCGTCACGGTCAACCACTACGGCCGTCGCGGACTCGTGTTCGCCACCGAGACCGCAATCGATCCGACCGACACGTCCGACCCTGAGATGCTGCGTACCGACTTCTGGTACAACGACGCGGGCCAGCCCGTCACCTCGTTGCCCCCGAACGGGCCTGCGACCAAACTGGTGTACGACGGGCTAGGACGCACCAAGAATGCCATCGTTACGGACGGCGGAGTCGCCCGAAACGGTGGATCTTACGAGGCGATCACGGACCCTCTTTGCGCCAGCGACGTGATTCTTGAGCAGACGGAGACCGATTTCGACGCACTCGGTCGTCCCGCGCTCGTTCGCTCCGATATGAGGCAGCATCTCGCTGCCGGTGTCGGGCTTGGCGCGAGCCCGATCTCCACTTTCGCCGCGACCGTGTACGACACCGTTTCCCGACCGATCGCCACGGTCCTCTATGGAACGAACACGGCGCTCGACGAATATGTCAGCGGAGGTGTGAGCCCCGGCATCCTCACCACCGTGCCAGACCCGTTATCGAACCCGAGTCTGATCATATCTCAGACAGCGTACGACCAAATCGGACGGGTGCAGCACTCGATCGACCCCGAAGGTCGCAAAACAAAGGTCTTCTACGACGACGCCGGGCGGACGATCGGATCGGCGGAGAACTGGACCGACGCCGGGCTCGGGCTGACCTGGGACGCGACGAAAGGCCACTTCGTCGTGACCGGCCGGGTTTCGACGAATCCAGCCGAGAACCGCGTCAGCTCCGCGGTCTACGACGGCGACGGCAATACGGTGCGACGGGTCGCCCATCTCGTGCACAACGGCGTCGAACGCACCCAGGTCACCGAATACTCCTACGACCCCGCCGACGCCCTCAGCGAGGATCTGTCCGTCAGCTACGGCCGGCTTGCGGAGATCAGATACCCGCGCCCAGGGGCCACCCCGACCGACCCCTACTTGGACCCGGACGCTGGCAATGCCGGCACGGCGGACGAGGATACGGTGCAGTTCGCGTCCAACCTGCTTGGGGAGCAGATCGCCAGCCGCGATCAGAACGGCACCCGGCGATCGTTCGTGCGGGACGCGCTCGGGCGCTTGACGAGCGAGTCCGTCACGGCCACGCTTCCGGTCAACGGCGTCGATCTCGGCGTCACGAAGCTGGTCACGGGATACGACCCCCACGGGCGCATCGAGTCGGTCGCCTCGCTCGACGCGAGCGACACCGTGCTTAACGAAGTCCGCTATGCATACAACGCTCGCGGAGATCTGATCAACCTTGACCAGAATCCGCTCGGAGCGGTCTCCAGCGGCGTCAGCACACGATCGCTCTCATGGAACTACATCTTCGCCGACGCCGACAACGGCAACGAGTTCCGCGTCGAATCGATGCAATACCCTGACGGGTCAAAGTTGGCCCCCGCCTACGGCGACTGGGACGGCAACCCGCTCGACGCGCTGAGCACGGAGACGCCCACCACCGACTCGCCCATCGACCGTGTGCGGGCTTTCTGGTGGGTTGAGCCGAACGGGGCTGCTCAGGAACTCGCGCGATACACCCACCTGGGCGCAGGCACGGTCGCCAAGGTCGCGATCGGGTCGGCGGTGACCGGCGTGGTGATGGATCGCACCGCCGCGGCCAATGGAGCACGGGACGTCGCCGGGTCATACCCGGGCTGGGACCGCTTCGGGCGCCTGAAGCTCAACTCGTGGGTCCACGCGGATTGGGCGGGCCCGTCCATGCCGCAGGTCTTCCAGGAGGTCTTCGAGTACGATCGCGTCTCGAACCGGTCGTCGAAGGACGACCTGCGGACGACCGCGTTCCGACCTGACCGCGACTGGGACTTTGCGTATGACGGTCTGAATCGCCTGGTGGACGCCGCCCGCGGCATCCAGACCGACGGCGTCTCGACCACCGACAAGGGTGACGGCAGCCGCGAATGGACGCTCGACGAACTGGGGAACTGGTCGAGGGTCAGCACGCTGTCCGGATCGACGCTGGCGCATGAAGATCGTATCCACAATGCGACCAATGAACTCGTTGAAGTCGATGGCGAGGCCGACCCCCGTGAGTACGACCCCAACGGCAACTTGATATTCGCCAAGGGACGTCGCTACGTCTACGACGCGTGGAACCGCCTGGTACGTGTGCACGCGGGGGACGATCTGAGCGATCCGCTTATCGCAGAGTATGACTACAACGCGATCCACTGGCGTGTCCGCAAGTGGGTGCCCAACTCAGACGGCGTTTCCGGTACTGAGCGGTGGATGGTGTACTCGCCCTCTTGGCAGTTGCTCTTCGAGGACGTGATCGAGGTCGATACTTCAGGGGCCACAACCTTGGCCCGCACCGGGCTGCAGGCGTGGGGCAAACGATCAACTGACGACGCGCTGTACCGCGCAGTGGACGACAGCGGCGATGGCACGCACGACCGGGAGTTCTTCTACCAGACCGACAGCCAGTTCTCCATGACGGCGGTCTTGCACCCGGACGGACGCCTGCGTCCGTACGAGCGGGTGATCTACGACGCCTACGGATCCCCCACCCACGAGTTTCCCGAGGATTTCTATCTTCAGGACGGGGTGCTCAACTACTTCGATATCCAGTCCTTCAACAGCTTGTACAACGCCCAGAGCCCAAGGGCTGACCTGGACCACAACGGGCTGTTTAACTTCTTTGATTTCGCCTACAACAACTGGGCGTTCAACAACAAGAAGCCGGTTTTACCTGGCGCCATCTCCGATTCCGACGCGGCCGGGCCGGACAACCGGATCGGGTACATGGGGTACCTGTGGGACCATGAGGCGGGGATGTGGCTGGGGCGGCACCGGGTGTTCGACCCGGCTGCGGGGCGGTGGATGCAGCGTGACCCGGCGGGGTATGTCGACGGGCTGAGCATGTACCTGTTCGTGCGGGGGAACCCGCTGAGCCTCATCGATCCGATGGGGTTGTTTGCTAGCGAGCCCGGATGGACCAGACGCCTTGAAGAATCGCAACTACAGCGCGACCTAGGAATGTCGACACAAGAAACCCAGCAGATGCGATCAGACGCGACTTCTCAAGCACTAGGCGCTCTGACGGCAGTGGTGAGCCTCGCAATACTAGATCCCTCAGATGTAATAGTTGCTGGCATTGTAGCAAGTCGCGCAGGTGGATTCGTGCGGGCTGCGGGAAAAGTGGTTCGTAGAATCTTTAGTAGGGGTGACGAAGCGGCAGAAGCCGTTGGAAAGTCCTCTGACGAACTCGCGGATGCGATCGCCGAATCTAAAAATGCCAGTGAAGTCAGCAGTGTTGTGCGGGAATCAACAGAATCGATCGCAGATAGCGCACAATCCGGATGGAGGGCCGGTCGATACGCAGACGATGCTTCTAAAGCCAACGCATATAATGACAGTGGAAAGAGAGTTTTTCCTACGCTCAAAAACTCAGGGCTTTCTGGCGATGACTTACGAAAGGAGCAAGAAAGCTTTGTTCGGCGACGCCTTAATGAAGGCGCCAGCCCCGAAGAAATCAGAGGACAAGCGGCCAATGCGGGGCTTACCCGGCGTGTGACCTCGACAAGCGATGAGCTTGCTGACCGCGGGGCAGACAAAGCAGTGAACAACGCGGTTGAGGCCTTCAAGGAGTGTGCGAAGGAGCAAGGAAATTGACATGGATTTGCGACAATCCTTTTGTAAGGAGCTCATGGTGTTTAGAAAACGATTTGTCGGACAGGAGATATCCTTTTCCTCTAGGTCATCACCTATCGAGATGGCTTGGTTTTCTCCGTCATTACAAAAGCAGATGAAACTTTCCTCACTGCTATATGTATACTTTTCTTTTACTCCACACCCCCGATCGTGGAAAGAAATGCCGCCATATGTCACTTCAGAAGAGAGATTTGAGCTATCTAGGATTGCGGAATGCAGGACGCTAGTTGATGAGGCCATTAATTCCGATGCTCTCATAGCAGATTCTGTTTTGCAGACGCTTACGGAGGCCAATCGTCTGCTAGACCTTTGGCACCGTTCTATAATAGAGAGGCCCCCAAATCATTTATTGTAGGCGATGCGTCATTTACAAAATGTGCTTGGATTGCTGGCCGCGTGGACTGCCGCATGCACAGGAGGCTGGCGTGACGTGCCGCCAGCCTAGCACGAAACCCGGATCCGCAACAAAGCGATCTTATCCCATTGGGCCATTTGCCGCCGCTCCCTCTACCACAGCACCGCGGCCAACCTAGCCCGTCACCCCGAATCGTCCTATCAGTTCGCGAGTTCTACTTGATGGATAGTTCGTTACCCATCCCGCAGCAGTGCCAACGATCCGCAAAGCCTCTTTAAACCTGAATAGCCAGTCGGCGTGACCTAGCCTCCGAATACGACTCCAACGCCCTGCACTGGCGTATGGCCAAGCGTTCGCTGGATGCCGGGGCCTCGGCCCAAGTCCAGCGATTGATGTACTACTCGCCCTCATGGCAGCTCCTGTTCGAGGACATCGACGCCGGTGTCTATCTCAACCCCTCCACCTACGACGCCGCCGACCCCACCACCACGCGTACGGGGCTGCAGGTCTGGGGCAAGTGAGGCTTGGACGACGCTGTGTACCGCCGCGTCACGCACGCCGGGGCCCAGACCGAGGACCCGCCTACGGTCCGCGACTTCTTCTACCTAACGGACAGCCAGTTCTCGGCGCGTGGCCTCATCGGCTCGGACGGGCGTGCCCGCCCCTACGAGACGCTGCGGTACGACGCCTACCGCGTGCCCACCCACCGCTACCCCGAGGACCTGGACGACAGCGGGAGCGTTAACTTCATCGACCAGCAGCGGTTCCTCCAGTACTAAAACGTCTCCGACGCCCGTTCCAACCTGTACTAGAGCGGCCAGCTCAACTTCTTGGACACGCAGATCCCCATCCGGGCGCTCAACAACAAGACCTCGCTGCCCCCTGGCGTTCTGTCCGAGGGGGATGGAAAGCTCGGACAACCGTGTGGGGTACATGGGCTACCGGCTACCTCTGGGACGACGAGGCGGGGGTGTGGCTGGGTCGGCACCGGGTGTACGACCCGGCAACTGGGCGGTGGACGCAGCATGACCCGGCGGGGAATGTCGACGGGCTGAGTATGTACCTATTCGTACGGGGGAACCCCCAGAGTTTCATCGATCCCATGGGACTGTGTGCAGAACAGCACCATTTACTGCCGTCGCAAGTATTCGACAACCTCGAGATTGACCGATTGAATTTCAATGATGCCAAGTATGGCGTCGTCATGGAGTTGCAAGACCACCGTGGATCCGGCGGTCCACAGCTCAAGAAATCACCATCAAAGCCGGGCTGGTAACTCCGCGATCGTATGTGATTGGTGTTTCGGAGTCGCTGATCAATCAAATCAAAATTTATGACTTCGAAATGTATATTGGCGACGAAGAATTGTTTGCAGACTTGGCTTCATTCTTGCCCTATGGCTTTTGCTGGTACGCGGATATAGTGTTATAATTCCACATCTCGTCGTACGCAAAAACTGATCCGGGACGAAGCGATGGCTTGGAGCCTTCCCGCAACGGGGTACAAATACTCGGTCCCGCCCCGTTTCAGGCCGCCGGTTGGCGTTCGTAGTGCACCGAGCCGGACCCGGCACACCATATCGTCCTGGTCTCGGGTCGAATAGTGTCGTGTCTTCCGGAGGTCACGCAGCAACCTGTTCGTCAGTCCTTGGTGCGGCCTTTCCAGAAGTGGTGTTCGAAGACTTCTGACACTAGGCGTTCGAGATGCCTCAGCCCAACCGGGGACGAAGTGGTCCAGGTACTCGCGGCGCAGTGAATGGATCAACAGGACCGTCCGCGCGTTGCCCAGCGGCACCTGCACTAGCAGCCGCTCAACCGTGTTCCCCTGCCCGGCCAGCTTGGCGTCGAATCCCTCCCCTCGCCCCAAACTTCGAATCGTTGTGCCGGATAACGATTGCCGACCTCGGCAGCCCCGCCTTCTAGATCCCCCCCAAACCCACTGCGGGCCCATAACCATGTTGTTGTTGCTGGGGATCGATCGCTTCGTGCGGGACGGTCCGTTTCCATGGGTTGCCTTTGGAGGTGTGGGTGGGGCTATTGGTTCGAGCTGGTCTCGAACGGAGGGCTGAAAGTCCTTCGCTCCGGGGAGCGGTGACAAAGCGGGAGGGTGTTGCGTTTGTCCATGCATCGCAGAGACCCAGTGTTTACGCACCTCGGCTTGGATTGGAATCTGGATTGGGGATGGTCCGGCCGTGGGGATCGGTGGACGGGCCCGCGTGCGGGTGGGGCTTGAGGTGCTCGAGCTGTTCGGCGGCGGCGTGGACGTGGTCGGGGGACATGCCGGCTTGTTCGACCAGGTAGTGCTCCCAGAGGCGGTGCTTGCGGACGAGGTCCGCGGCGGCGGCGCGGCCGCTGGGCGTGAGACGCAGGTGGGCGTTCTCTGTCCGGATCAGGCCGCCGCGGACGGCCGAGGTCACGGTGCGGGCGACGCGGTGGCTCGGGAAGGCGTGGCGGAGGCTCTCGAGGCTGACCTGCTCGCGGCCCGACTCGGCGGAGCGGTACAGAGCCGCCAGCAGATCATCGCGGGCGATGGTCGAGGCGAGGTGGCGGCGGCGGAGCCAGCGGGACACCAGGCCGTGGCGGGGTGAGGCGATGATGGCGGCGGCCAGGAGGGCCCCGGCGACCATGGACATGGAGCCGGCGGCGTTGACAGCGTCCTTGTTCCAGATGGCGGGGACGGCGGTGGCGGCGATGTAGCCGCCGAGGCCGCAGCCGAAGGCGACGATCACGCTGAGGTAAACCTGGGTGCGGAGGCGGTCGGTCAGGAGGCGGGCGGTCGCGGCGGGGCAGACGAGCATGGCGATGACGAGGATGGAGCCGACGGCCTCGAAGGAAGCGACGGTGGCGGCCGCCACGAAGACCATGAGGACATAGTGCATCACGCCGGCGTGGAAGCCCTGGGTGGTGGCCAGGCCGGGGTCGAAGGCGGCGATGCGGAGTTCCTTGAACAGCAGGGCGACGAAACCGAAGGAGAGGAGCGTCATCAGGGCCAGCGTGGTGACCTGGCGCGGGATGTCGGCGGGGGTGATGGTGCGGAAGAGTTGGGCGAAGGTGTCGGGGGCTCCGTACCACACGAGGGTTTCGAGCTGGCCGTGGAGGACGCAGTCGGCGTCGAGGTCCACGTGGCGGGCGGCGGCCTGTTCGATGAGCAGCACGCCGAAGGCGAAGAGGATGCTGAAGACCACGCCCATCGCGGCGCCCGGCTCGACGCGGCCGAGTTTCTTGACCAGTTCGACGAGGACCACGGTGGCGACGCCGGCGAGCGCGGCGCCGAGGAACATCGCACCGGGGTTGCGGTTCGTGGTCACGAGGAAGGCGATGACCAGACCGGGCAGCACGCTGTGGCTGATGGCGTCGCCCATGAGGCTGATGCGCCGGAGGACCAGGAAGTTGCCGAGGATGCCGCAGGTGAGAGCTGCCAGCGTGGCGGCGAGCAGGGGGAAGAGGTCGAGGCCGATGTCGAAACCGATCATGGACGCCTCCCGGGATCGGCCGTCGGGATGGGCTGAACGGGCGGGGGGATCTCGATGCCTCGGGATGCCAGACGGTGCTCGAGTTCGGCGATGAGGCCCGGCGAGAGGACGTGCTCGACTTGGTCGACGGACCAATCGACGTGGCTGGGAGCGATGTCGGCGTAGCTGACGAGGTACTGCTCCCAGAGGGCGTGGTTGCGGCTAACGCGGGCGCCCTCGGCGAAGCCGCGGTCGGTCAGACGCCACGCGTTGTCCGGGCGGGGGATCAGCAGGCCCTTGCGGCGGAGGCGCCTGGTCACGAGGGCGCGCAAGCCGAGGGGCCACGCGTGGAGACGGGCTGTGGTGTCGATCTCGCTGCGGCGGATGTTGCGAGTGGCGCCGGGGGCGAGCGAAGCCTCGTAGGCGGATTCGAGGATGTCCTCCCCCGCGATGAGCAGGCGGAGGCGGAGGCGGCGCAGTGCCGAGGCGATCACGCCTCGGGCGGGGGCGCAGACGAGGCTCACGCAGAAGAACACGCCGGAGGTGAGCACGATCACCGCGCCGGCGGGCTTGCGCGGGAGCAGGGCGGAGATGACCGAGCCGAAATAGCCGCTGGCGGCTCCGATCAGGGCGGCGATGAACAAGAGCGCGATCAGGCGGTCGGTCCAGAAGCGGGCCGCGACGGGCGGGATGATGAGCAGGGCGACGACCAGAATCAGCCCGACCGCCTGCAACCCCGCGACCGTGACGAGGACGACCATGGCCATCATCAGCACATCGAGGAACGAGACCGGCCAGCCGTCGACTTTGGCGAAGGCGTCGTTGAAGCAGACGAGGGCGAACTCCTTGAGGAACAGGGCCGTGGCGGCGACGGCGCCGGCCGCGATGGCGGCCATGAGCATCACGTCGCCGGGCTGCATGGTGGCGGCCTGACCGTAGATGAACTTATTGAGGCCCGCGGAACCCGCGGCGGCGTTCGCCTGGATGTAGCTGAGAGCCACGATGCCCGCGCCGAAGAAAACGCTGAGCACGATGCCGATGGCGGCGTCTTCCCTCAGACGCGTATGCCGGAGAATGCCCTGCACGCAGAGGATGCCTAGCACACCGGTCAGGGTTGCGCCGAGCAGCAGGACAGGGAGCGAACGGCCCTGGGCACCCAGCGCGCTGGCAACGATGAACGCGCCGGCGATCCCGGGCAGGGTTGCGTGGCTGAGGGCGTCGGTCATCAGCGAGCGTTTGCGGAGCAGGGCGAAGACGCCGATCACACCGGCCGCGAGACCGAGGAATGTGGTACCCGCGATGACCATGTTGGTGTTGAACCCGGCGCGGAGGGACATGGTCTCAATGACCGTTGCAAAGTCAGGCCAGGTGTCCGTCACGTTGGTGATGGAGGTCGGGGCTCCGTGCGCCGGGCGGACCGAGGCGAGGGTTTGGTTCGCGATGACGCGGAGCGGCACCGGCCTACTCCTTGCCCGCGGCGGCGCGGGCCATGGCCTCGGCAGCCTCGGAGAGCAGGGTCAGGCGGCCGCCGTAGGTGCGCTGGAGGTTCTTGTTGTTGAACACCTCGTTGACCGGACCGGCGGCGACCACGCGCATGTTGAGGAGGATGACCTCGTCGAAGTACTCGCGGACCGTCTGGAGGTCGTGGTGGACGACGATGACGGTTTTTCCCGCGGCCTTGAGCTCGCGGAGGACCTGCACGATGGCCCGCTCGGTGGCGGCATCGACGCCGGCGAAGGGCTCGTCCATGAAATAGAGATCGGATTCCTGGGCGAGCGCACGGGCGAGGAAGACCCGCTGCTGCTGGCCTCCGGAGAGCTGGCTGATCTGGCGGTGGGCGTAATCGTGCATGCCGACCCGCTCCAGGCACGCGATCGCGGCCTGCTTGTGCGAGCGGGTGACCGGGCGGCACCAGCCGATCTTTCGGTAGCGTCCCATGCAGACGACATCGAGGGCGGAGACGGGAAAATCCCAGTCGACGCTTTCCCGCTGGGGGACATAGCCGATCCGGGGGCGGGCGCGGCGGTAGGGTTCGCTCCAGAACTCCACTTGGCCCGAGGCACGCGGAACCAGACCGAGGCAGGCCTTGATGAGCGTGCTCTTGCCCGCGCCGTTGGGGCCGACGATGGCGATGAGTTTGTTCGGCGGTGCGTCGTAGTCCACGTCCCAGAGGACGGGTTTGCGGTGGTAGGCCACGGTCATCGCGTGGATGGAGAGCGGGCTGTCGGCCGAGTGCTCCGGGCGGGCGCTCAGGCCGTGGGGCGGGGCGGGGGACGGCGCGATGGCCGGGGGCGTGCTCATTCGGACAGGTCCCCGCCGAAGCCCCGCGCCGGGGCGTCTCCGCCGAGCGAACGGGCGATGGTGGTGACGTTGTGGTCGATCATCCCGATGTAGGTGCCCTCGTAGGTGCCCGCGTCGCCCATCGCATCGCTGAACAGCCTACCACCGATCACCACCTCGTGTCCACGGGCGCGGGCTCCGGTGATCAGGGCGTTGATGTTGCGTTCCGAGACGGTGGATTCGACGAACACCGCCCGGATGCCCCGATCAACGAGCAGATCCACCAGGCGTTCGATGTCCTGCACGCCGGCCTCGGACTCGGTCGAGATGCCCTGGATGCCGACGACCTCGAACCCGAATCGCCGGCCGAAGTAGTTGAACGCGTCGTGGGCGGTCACGAGCACCCGCTGGCCCGCGGGGACGGACGCGAGCACCCCGACCGCGTAGGCGTCCAGTTCGGCGAGACGTGCGGCGTAGGCGTCGGTGTTCGCGCGGTACGCGGGCTCGCCCGCGGGGTCGAACTCGATGAGCTTGTCGCGGACGACCTCGACGGCCTTGCTCCAAGCGGACGGGTCCATCCAGACGTGCGGGTCGTAGAGACCCTCGAACTCTTCCGGCTCGAGCAGGAACTGCTCGTCGAGCAGTTCGGTGACGGCGTGGACCTGTTTGCCGGAGGTCGCGGCGCGGATGAGCGAGTCGGTCATCTTGCCCTCGAGCAGCAGCCCGTTGTAGAAGATGACATCGGCGTCGAGCATGCGCTGGACATCGCTGCGGGTGGGCTTGTACAGGTGCGGATCGACACCGGCACCCATCAAGCCGATCACCTCGGCGCGGTCACCGGCGACGTTGAGGACGATGTCGGTGACCATGCCGGTGGTGGACACGATGGTGAACGGAGCGTCCGGGCCTTGGCCGCCCGCCGGGTCTGATGGGCGCTCGCCCGCGTCTCCTCTTTCGGAGCAGGCGAACATGAAGCAAGCCAGGAGCGGGAGCAAGAGCAGACGGGCGATGTGTGCGGTGGGCATGCCAGAATCCTTCTGCGGTCGCGGCCGCGTGTCCAGATATTGTAGGCCAGACTACATATTGGTGTCAAACGCTGTTCTCGATGGGGTAGAGGCCGGTCAGAGCCGGCCGCTCTCTGCGATTTGGCGGAAGCGGTCGAGGGTCGCGGGGCTCACGTGGTGCTCGATGCCCTCGGTGTCGGCCGCGGCCACATCCGGGTCGATCCCGATGGCCAGCAGGAACCGGAACACCGTGTCGTGGCGCTCTTTGCAGTCGCGGGCGAGGCGGCGGCCCTTGGGGGTCAGTTCCACGGGCTTGTAGGGCTCCGTCGAGACCAATCCCTCACGCTCGAGGCGCTGGACCGTCCGGATGACGGTCACGTGGGTGACCCCGAACCGCTCTGAAAGGTCCGTGACCCGGCACGAGCCCCGGGCGGCGGCGACGTCGGCGATCGCTTCCACATAGTCCTCGGCGGTCTCCGTCGCGTGGTCGCTGCGGGTCCGGGCGTGAACGGACGCGTCCTGGTGTTCGGTCATGGGTGGGGCTCCGGGCGGGGGAACGGTTTGCGATTGTAGCATTTACCACATGCCGTCCGGACCGCAGACACATCCGCCGCCCGGACCCGTGCATCAGGCCGGAT
>Ga0207881_1000277_pt1 | contig 26478 bp, 19 predicted proteins | sample MalvirmetagMSP97_FD_184227 | JGI IMG/M metagenome (GOLD analysis project Ga0207881, IMG submission 184227) | Marine viral communities from the Deep Pacific Ocean - MSP-97 (SPAdes) | ecosystem: Environmental > Aquatic > Marine > Oceanic | place: Pacific Ocean | collected 2011-05-03 | reverse complement strand
GATTTCCATGCGACAGATCATCGAGGTCTTGCGCCTCAAGTACGAAGCGGGCCTGAGCCATGAGCGCATTGCCCGTGCCTGCGGACTCTCCAAGGGCGTGGTCGGCAAGTATGTCAGCCTGGCCACTGCGCAGGGCATCACCTGGCCGTTGCCGGAAGGCACGGATGAAGTACGGTTAGAGGCCCTGCTGTTCCCGGCCAAGACACCCCCATCTCGATTTGCTGAACCCGACTACTTCCAGGTCCATCAGGAACTCAAGACCAAGGGCGTGACCCTGCAACTGCTGTGGGCCGAGTACGTGGAACGCCATGGCGATAAGGCCCGCCGGTACAGCCAATTCTGCCATCATTACCGGCTCTGGCGCGGCCGGCAGCGGCGCAGCATGCGCCAGGTCCACCGGGCCGGTGAGAAGATCTTTATCGACTACTGTGGTCCCACCGTGCCGGTGGTGGACCGCAGCACTGGCGAGATGCGCAAGGCTCAGGTCTTTGTGGCCGTGCTGGGCGCGTCCAGCTATACCTTCGCCGAGGCCACCTGGAGCCAGAGCCTGCCGGACTGGATCGCCTCCCACCAGCGGATGCTGGCGTTCTACGGTGGGGTAGCTGAGCTGTTGGTGCCCGACAACCTGAAGGCAGCGGTCACCAAAGCGGACCGATACACCCCGAAGATCAACGAGACCTACGCGGAACTGGCGACCCATTACCAGACGGCGGTATTACCGGCACGACCCTACAAGCCCAAAGACAAGGCAAAGGCCGAAGCCGCAGTGCTGCTGGTTGAACGCTGGATCCTGGCCCGGTTGCGGCACCGAACGTTCTTCTCACTGGCCGAACTGAACTCGGCGATTGCAGACCTGCTACCAGCACTGAACCAGCGCCCGTTCCAGGGGCGATCCGAAAGCCGCCAGAGCCTGTTCGAAACGCTGGACCGACCCGCGCTGAAGCCACTGCCGGCAACGCCCTATGTCTACGCCGAGTGGCGCAAGGCACGGCCAGGCATCGACTACCACATCGAGATCGATAAACGCCTGTACAGCGTGCCTCACGCCCTGGTGGGGGTGAAGCTAGATGTTCGGGTTACCGATACGTCCGTTGAGGTCATGCACAAAGGCCAGCGGGTGGCCCTGCACCCTCGGCATGGCAAGGGCCGCTTCGTCACCCTGACCGAGCACATGCCTAAGTCCCATCAGGCCCATCAGAACTGGTCGCCCGGGCGGTTCCTGAACTGGGCCACTGACATCGGTCCCGCCACGCTCGACGTGGTACAGCGACAGCTTAAGGATCGCACTCATCCGGAGCATGGTTACCGATCATGCCTGGGGCTATTGAACCTGAGTCGACGTTACAGCCGTGACCGGTTGGAGCAGGCCTGTAGCCGAGCACTGGCCATCAACTCGGCCAGCTACCAGAGCATCAGCTCGATCCTGAAGCAGGGGCTGGATCAGCTCCCGTTACCCCTGGCCGAGGAGGAGTCGGAACTGACTGAGCTGCCAGTACACACCAACGTTCGCGGCCCCCGCTACTACCACTGATCCCGGAGAAACTGATGTTGACTCAAAACACCCTCGACACCCTGCGCCAACTCAAACTGACCGGCATGTGCGATGCCCTGGAACAGCAGCGGGCACAGCCCGACACCCACGACCTGGCGTTCGAGGAACGCCTGGCCTTGCTGATCGACCGGGAAGTGCTACATCGTGAAAATCGCCGTCTGGATCGGCTGCTGAAGGCTGCCCGGTTGCGGGTCCCGGCCTGCGTGGAAGACGTCGATTACCGCCATCCACGGGGGCTGGAGCGCTCCCGCATGGCGGGGCTGGCAAGCTGTGACTGGATCCGCCAATCCCTGAACCTGTGCATCACCGGCCCGACCGGTTGCGGCAAGACCTGGCTGGCCTGCGCCCTGGGCAACCAGGCCTGCCGGCAAGGGCTCTCGGTTCGCTACTTGCGCGTGCCGCGCCTGTTCGAGCAGGTGCGCATCGCCCACGGCGATGGCAGCTACGCACGGCTGATGAACCAGTTGCTGAAGACCGACCTGCTGATCCTGGACGACTGGGGCATGCAGAAGGTGACGGCACAACAACGGCAAGACCTGATGGAAGTAATCGAAGACCGGCACGGGCGAGGCTCAACGCTCATCGCGAGCCAGTTACCAACCGAACACTGGCACGACTACATCGGCTCCGCCACGCTCGCCGACGCCATCCTGGATCGGCTCCTACACGGCGCTCACCGACTCAATCTGAAGGGGGAATCACTGCGAAAAGCGAAAACACAAAAACCGGAATCGGTTGACCCATCGTGACCGCTCAGAGTACAAAACTCACTCCAGCGTGATGGCCGTGTGCAAATCGGTCACGATCCCCGGAATGACCGGTCACGTTCGCCGGAATACGCACGTAGTCCGCAGGAGCACTATTCTGGCGAAAAACATCCCTGATAATATCAGCGCGGCTGATTTTCTCATCGGAAACCCAGGCTGGCAGGGCTCGAACACGTTTATCAGCCTATCAAGCGCGTTACGCATCGGCGGATACACCGACGGGCTCATTAGCTGTAACGACAGAGACTTTGCCATCCGGGCACTCGAATTGGGTGACCTCGACATTCAATACACTCGCCGGGTCACCGTTGATTGGCACATCAATCAAGCTCCTGATGCATTATCTGCTGTCGGGTCTGAGCAGAAGCTCAAGGGGAGCGCTCAGTTTCTGAGGTTCCATGGCGGGAAAATGTCCCCGATTCAACGGGAACAGTTTTTCCGTCGCATGGAATCGCTGTTTGGTCTGAACAAAATGACTATCGAACGAACTGTACAGGGAATGTAACGCTTGCCTCTTCGTGCCCCGATCCGAACATCGCAGATTCTCACTCTGAGAAAGCTCCAGTGCCTGAATGCCGCCAGCAATGAATTCAGGGCTGCGCCGGTTGTTATTGCGGTCTCTCACCAAAACCAACCAGAGCTCTTGAAACGAGCGCTAAAAAGCGCCGTTGAGCAAACTCTTGTCGATGAGAGAAAGGCACAAATTGCGGTACTGGATGATCAATCTGAAGAAAACTGGCGGGACATCACAGGTGCCATTCTCGACCATCCGGCCATTACGATACTAACGGCACGTTGTGGTTCCCCGGCGCGATCCCGGAATCAGATCCTCGACTGGGCAGAAAAGCAGCCCCAGATAAAATGGGTGGCGCGGCTAGATGCAGACGACGAGTTCGCTGCTACCAACAGCCTCGAAGCACTCTACCGCCAAGCAGAAACTCAAAATTCGATCGCGGCAATCGGCAGCAACAAGCTCAGAATCAACGGCTCGCTTTCCTCAAATATCAACCATGCCTCACCCAAGGAGCTGTTGAATACAGAAGCCCTGGTTCAACTCGTACAAAGCTTTTGTATAGAAGGCCAAAAGAGGGAGCTTCCCTCCTGCAACTTGCTACTGAGAGCGGACGCGGGGTTACGCTACCCGAATATCCGCAGCGCTGAAGATCATTGGTTGGTAATGCGTTTACTTTTTGACTTCCCGGATCGAGTGAGTGTTGTCTCCGAACCCACCTATGCCATCTATTCGTTAACTGGCAATGACACTCAATTCAATCGCGACACAGGTTACTGGGCAGATAGCCGCAAAAAACTGGCTTTTGTGGCGCAGAAGCTTCTTGAGCTGAAAAACAATGATCAGGAGCTAGTCGGTTACGGATTAGAGGGTGCCGTATGGCTTGAGGGCGATACCGTCCGAAAGCAGTTCTACCCTTGGTCGATGACTGTCACCGAAGTGACAATGCTGAAGGAGCTTCTGAAGAATGAAGCTACACCTATTCCGCCGGTTCAATGGTCTCAGGCCAGAGAAGGCTTTTGGCACTATGTAACACCGAAGGTTGCCTATTCAACGATAAGAAAACACATACCGTTCGACCAGGTCGTGCATTTCCTTCAGGCACTTTACAAAGCCGGCATTGCCACGCTGAATATCAAGCGTGACAACCTGCGGCTAACGCCTGAGGGTAATCTTCATTACATCGACATAGGAAAAGATATTCAGCCGCTTACGACTTCGTATTTTCTGGACATGTGCGCGCGGCTTTACGGCATCGGAATACTCGGCTACGACGATGAGGAATTGGTGCGAAGATCGTCGACTCTTCGACCAGAAGAAGCTTTATCGGAGATTCCCGGATTCACTAACTTCTATCGCGACTTGATTTCCGGTCTTCACGGCCAAGATTCAGCCGTAACTACAGCCCCAGTCGCCGAAAACGAAGCAGCTGACGTTACGCTCCTTATCAAATGCTGCGCCCAGGATGCTGATGGCTTGTACGAACAAGTCGCTCATATCGTCACCCAGCTCTCCTTCCCAACCACTTTCGCTGAAACAATCCTGCTGGTTGATGGGTATGCCGGGCCTTTTCTTCGACAATATGCAGAACCAGACCTACAAAGCGTTCTGGATCAGGCCGCCCGGCTAAAAGCTGATGGATTAATACATGAAATTTTGACGCCACCAAAAGGCACAGAGTCCATACAGGCCATCTACGAGCAGTGGTTTGGTACTTCCGAAGCCTCAGACACCCACACCATTAATAATGCACCGCTGTATCCCCAAGTTTGGGCCTTTTCTAAAATCCAGACTCGCTATGTCCTTCAATGTGACTGCGATGTTTTGGTTGGCCGAAAAAGGATGGGTCATGATTATCTGACCGACATGCTTGATGCCATTTCTGTGGATGGTGCGCTCAGCGTAGGATTCAATATTCCCAAGGCGACGAACGACGCGTTGGCGTACCAAGGAAAAGCCGGTGAATTCCCTCCTGAAGTGCGATTCGGTCTTCTCGACTTGCATCGAATCCGTGGCTGTTTGCCAATCAACAATCCGGTGCACGACGGCCGCCATCAACTCACTTGGCATCGTGCCCTACAGCAATTCCAGAAAGAAAGTGGGAGACATACTTCCCTCAGAGGTGGGAACCCTGAAAGTTTCTATATCCACCCGCGGAATGAAGACAAAGCGTCGCTGAAATACTCTGCAATACGAGATCTTGTCGCCCAGGGCATCTTTCCTGCGAAGCAAGCCGAACAGTTTGACCTCGTGCCAAACGCGGCCTGGCGGTATCCGCAGCGGCATGAGCCTGTAATTTTCTTGCTTAAGGGACGTTTCACATCTGCCATAAAACTACGGCGTTGCCTCAAATCTCTGGAACAGCAGTCAGACCACAGCTTCGGAGTAATTCTGATTGATGATGCCAGCGGTTACGCCCATTCCTGGCACTATCCCGAACAGATGCGCCCGTTCAAGAATCGTTACACGCTGGTACGGAACATCAAGCGTGAGGGCCATATCGCCAATATGCAAAAAGCCGTGAGCCAGATTTGCACGGATCCATCGTCAATGATCGTGATTCTGGATCAGGATGATTACCTGATGCAGGACACCGTTGTCGAGCAGTTACTCCATGCAAGAGCGAAGGGGCATGATCTCATTCAAATGCCGATGTTCCGACCGAACAAACCGCTGAAGCTTTATCAACCGGATTACAATTCCCCTAGGCAAAAAGGCGGTGGCAATACCTGGGCCCACATGAGGGGGTTTACCAAAGATCTCTTCGATCGCATTCCGATTCAACATCTTAAAACGGCCGACGATGACTGGTATCGGCAGGTGACCGACTACGCCACCATGCTACCGATGGCTGAGCTGGCTAGAAGCCCCGTCTATCTCGACGCTGGGTATGCCTACTGGCACGAACGGGATGATTATTCAGCCACACACAAAGAACAGGAAGTTGCGGCTCTTAAAGAGATTCTGGCAAAGCCTGCACTGGAGAAAGAAGGGACTGTTGAGCCATCGCCAGCGTGCGATGAATCCTCGCCATAAGCCCAGAAGCCTCAAAATCGAAAAGCCACCAGTTCGACGTATCGCGAACACCTCTTCTCAAGAAGAACAAATGTTCTGCCTGTATGAGCAGCTCTTCTGTTGCGTGTGTTTTCCAACAGGCGTGAGGTTGCCCGGCCAGCCACCGTATCAGCCTCAAACCTTCTTGCCTCTCAATGGAAGACAGTGACAGAAGCGGAGGGTATGGGTCGGAGGCCTGGCTCAACTTGGAACCTTCCAATTCAGACAACCAGAACTCAGACCAATCGAGCTTGTGCGCCCATGACAATGCAATGCGGCGTTCCCCCAACCAATTATGAAAACAACACGCTAGTGGCAGACGGTTCGACAACTGCTCTGGCCGCGCAATAGTAGGAAGAAGGTCCATGCAGCTAATTCGTAGGCTACTGGGCTCCTCTCTCAACGCAACAAGGGTCGTCAGCCCTGCAGAGGGACGAACTCCCAGTCGGCTTTCTAGAAACCCTGAAGTCTCATTCAAACTGCGCTCGAAATCATGAGGTGGTTGCAGCCCTTCAACGAGGAACGGTTGGTTGATCCCTTTTCCGCGACCATTTGAAACAACAAGAGTTGATGACTTTGGCCCGGGATCTGATTGATTGAAACGTATCAATCTCTCATTTGGCCTGATCTCAGCCTTTCCAGGACCATTCCCGATCACATGCCATTGCTCGGTATTCGAAGTCATAATTCTGTTTTCTGAATAACAACAATGATTCGGTCTCCCTGACTCTCAACCGAAGTTACATGCGCCATACCCTCCAGCGCAGAGCTAATGGATATCACCTTGCCAAAGCGGTCAGAAACGACAAACTGACCATCCAGCAGATCGAAGTTCCACTGGTGCAGCCCGTAATAGTCTGCAGCGATGCCCTCATTACGATAATGGTTCAGATAAAAATGGCAGCCGGGCTTGAGTACGCGAACACAATTGAGAATGACCACGACCGGATCCAGGCAGTGATCAACACTGTTCCGCGCATGGATAAGATCGAAACTATTCTCTGGAAACTGCTCCGAAAGCCTCTCCCCATAACCTTTCCGCGTGGGAACCGGCGGCAGTAAATCATTCTTTGCCAACAGTTGTTTGTAGTCGTCTGCCAAAGGATCAACCGGGATCAGGTCTATGGGGCTGCCATCCGCGATTTTTCCGACCTTGCTGATCGGTCCTGCTCCCACATCCAGAACCTTATAGAGAGCGTTCGAATCGTTCGGAAGAAGTCTCGCGAGCTCAGGTTGAAGCGCCATCTTTGGGTCAAAAAGCCGCTCCAGTTTTGCCCGATTTCTTCGGAGGTTTTCACCGTGAAATTCCGTTCCCACCAATGTCAGCGCGGATTTCCAGCGAAAAAAAGTGCTCAGGCGAGAGTCCGGAAGTACGGGGTTCAGGAAACGGTGAATCAATCGATAGGCAGCGTGACGCAAATACAGCTCCGTGCATTGGCTAGGACTTAAAACAACGATTTGGACAAGGATATTACCCATCAGATGAGTGCTTTAACATCAAAGCCCAGAAAATGGTAAATTCCTTCGCTATCTAACCATAGCTCCTCACTACAGGCACTGGCTCTTAACATGACCAACAACGACATCGTCCAAAAACTCTGGAACCTCTGCGACGTTCTGCGGGACGACGGCATCAACTACTCGGACTACGTCACCGAACTGGTGCTTTTGCTGTTCATCAAAATGGTCCACGAGAACACCGAAGCCGGCACGCTGAAAAAGCACCCGCTGCCGGAGGGCTGCCGCTGGACGGACATTAACGGCAAATCCGGCATCAACCTGCTGAACGACTACAAACGCATCCTGCTCAGCCTGTCCACCGGCAAGGATGGCGAGGGCAATCTGGTGCACGACGATCCGCTGATCAGCGCCATCTACGCCGACGCCCAAACCCGCCTGCGGGAGCCGCGCCATCTGGAGCAGATGATCAAAACCCTGGATCAGATCGACTGGTTCAGCGCCCAGAAAGACGGCCTAGGCGACCTTTACGAAGGCCTGCTGGAAAAGAACGCTAACGAAACCAAATCCGGCGCTGGCCAGTACTTCACGCCCCGCGCCCTGATCAACACTATGGTGCGCTGCCTGAAACCCCAACCTGGCGAACATATTCAGGATCCGGCAGCGGGCACGGCGGGCTTTCTGATTGCCGCCCACGAATACATCAAAAGCCAGACCGACGACCTGTACGAGCTGAGCGACAAAGACAAAACCTTCCAGACCACCCAGGCCTACGTGGGCATCGAACTGGTGCCGGGCACCCGCCGCCTGGCCCTGATGAACTGCCTGCTGCACGGCATGGAAGGGGATGCAGAAGGCGTGGTGCACCTGGGCAACGCCCTGGGCCAGACCGGCGCCGGGCTGGAAAAGGCCGATGTGATCCTAGCCAACCCGCCGTTCGGCACCAGCAAGGGAGGTGATGCCAGCATCACGCGGGACGACCTGACGTACAAAACCAGCAACAAACAACTGGCCTTTTTGCAGCACATCTACCGCAACCTCAAACCCGGTGGCCGCGCTGCCGTGGTACTGCCGGATAACGTGCTGTTCGAAGCCGGCGTGGGCACCGACGTGCGCCGGGACTTAATGAACAAGTGCAACCTGCACACCATCCTGCGCCTGCCCACCGGAATCTTCTACGCCCAGGGCGTGAAAACCAACGTGCTGTTCTTCACCAAAGGCAGCGCCACGGACAAATATCAGGAAGAGAACTGCACCAAACACGTCTGGGTCTACGACCTGCGCACCAACATGCCCAGCTTCGGCAAACGCACCCCCTTCGGCGGCCAGCACCTCAAACCGTTTGAAGACGTGTATGGGGAAAGCCCCAACGGCGACAGCGAACGCAAAGAGGGCGAATACAGCTTCCATTCCGAAGACATCGAACTGCCGGAACACAGCGACGAAAACGAAGGCGTCGACCCGCGCCTGGCCCACAGCCGCTGGCGGAGCTTCAGCCGCCAGTGGATTGCCGAGCACAAGGGTGACTCCCTGGATATTTCCTGGCTGAAGGACAGTGACAGTGTGGATGCGGCCAACCTGCAGGAGCCGAGTGTGTTGGCGGGTGAGGCGATGGGAGAGTTGGTGCAGGCGCTTGGCGAGCTGGATGCGTTGATGCGGGAGTTGGGGGCTGAGGAGGAGGCTGATGGGGCGAGCGTGCTTTTGCGGGAAGTGATGGGTGAGAATTCATGACTGGCAGCTCTATGCCATCGGAATGGCACAAAACGACATTAGGTACCGTCGCACAGTGGGGCTCAGGCGGTACGCCCTCGCGGAAAAATCGCGAGTACTACGGTGGGGATGTGCCTTGGGTCAAAACTGGTGATCTCGGTCCAAAAGTCCTGTCGGGCGCAAGTGAATACATCACTGGACTTGGCTTACAGAAATCCAGTGCGAAATACTTTCCAAAAGGTTCCGTTGTAATAGCCATGTATGGTGCAACGATCGGCAAAACATCAATTCTGGGTTTCAACGCAACGACTAATCAGGCATGCGCAGTTGGCCAACCAGTCGATGGAATTACCGATACGACATTTCTGTACTACCTACTCCGAAATGAGAAAGACGCCTTCATTGCGAAGGGCAAAGGGGGAGCACAGCCCAACATTTCTCAAGCTCTCATCAAAGAGCATGGGATTGCGCTTCCACCCCTCGCCGAACAAAAAGTCATCGCCAACAAACTCGACACCCTGCTGGCCCAGGTGGAAAACACCAAAGCCCGCCTCGAACGCATCCCGCAAATCCTCAAACGCTTCCGCCAGTCCGTGCTGGCTGCGGCGGTCAGTGGGCGGTTGACGGAGGAGTGGCGGCCGCATTCCGGGTCGTATGTTCATTCGCTTGCAGAAGACTGGAAGTGGACGCCGGTTCCTGAAACCTGGGAAGTCAAACTCTACCCTGATCTGGTAGAGAGTCGGTTGGGAAAGATGCTTGATAAAGCCAAGAACAGCGGTCTTCCAACCAAGTATCTCGGCAACATTAATGTCAGATGGTTCGATTTCAATTTATCCGAAGTTCAGGAAATCCTGGTATCAGAAGCAGAGAGGAATGAGCTGTCCATTCGCGCTGGTGATGTCCTGATTTGTGAGGGCGGAGAACCCGGAAGATGCGCGATCTGGGATGGTCGAGTTGAAGAGCAGATGGTGTTTCAGAAGGCTCTCCACCGGGCCAGAGTCTCAGATGCATTACTACCCGAATGGCTGGCCTTAAATCTGAAGCATGATGCTGATAGTTTGACCTTGGAACAGCTATTCACAGGCACGACAATCAAGCACCTGACCGGCAAGGCATTAAAGAAATATCCGCTAAGGGTTCCGCCCATCAAGGAACAAACCGAAATCGTCCGCCGAGTAGACCAACTCCTCGCCCACGCCGACCGCATCGAACAACAGGTCAACAACGCCCTGGCCCGCGTCAACAACCTCACCCAGTCCATACTGGCCAAAGCCTTCCGCGGCGAACTTACCGAGCAATGGCGCAAGGACAACCCGGAGCTGATCAGCGGGGAAAACAGTGCGGAGGCCCTGCTGGAGCGGGTCCAGGCGGAGCGAGCGGCAATGAAGCCTGTGAAGAAAACCCGAAGCAAGCCGACTACCGTTTAATCTCTCTCTGAACTACCCTTTAGAATTCAGGATGTTAAAAATAATCTGAGAAAAAAGGCGACATGATGCAACATGGACGTTATCGGCATTTTCCGTCAAGTTCACTTGACAACAGCAGGCTTGGCTACCAAACTTCGCAACACATCCGCCCCTTGGCAGTAAGCCCCCTCATACATCCGGAGGGTGCGCCGATCCCCTGGGGCTTTCTTATTTCTGGGCTCTCGAAAATCTCCGTTTTCGGGAGTCAGCCATGAGCCACCGCAACATTGCTATCCTTATCGATGGTGGCTTCTTCCTCAAACGCCTCCCCAAACTCGTCAATGCCGATGACTGCGATACCGTAACCAAGGTAACCGACTGCATCCGCCGAATGTGCAAGCAGCACATCAGGTTTCTGACTGGCGATAGCAGTCGACAGTGGCACCAGCATGTCTACCGGATCTTCTTCTACGATGCATTGCCCTATGACGGCAAAGCCCACCATCCCATCGACAATCGTGCTATCGATTTTGCCAAGTCCGACGTCGCCAAGTACCGTCACGAACTGTTTGATGCACTCAGAAAGCAGCGAAAAGTTGCTCTGAGGCTCGGCAAGGTCAATAAAGATCGCGACTGGACCATCAACCCCCGATACACGAAAAAGCTCCTGAAAACCCGTGAATGGCTGTCTGCGCTTGATCAAATCCCGTCACCTGAAGGTGATGCTTTGCCAGATGAGACAAGCCTCACTCTGACCCCCGAACAGACACAGAGCCTTTTAAATTTGAGAGACCTTTGGAGCTCTCTGGATGGCGGTACCGTGAGCTTGGGGCTCCATCAAAAAGGTGTGGATATGCGGATCGGTATCGATATCGCGTCACTGACACTCAAGCAGCAGGTGGATACGATCATTCTGGTGGCCGGGGACAGCGACTTTGTTCCAGCCGCCAAAATGGCAAGGCGTGAGGGGATTGAATTCATCCTTGATCCGCTGTGGCAGGAGGTCAACGCTGATTTGTTCGAGCATATTGACGGCCTTCAATCTGGTCTCCCCAAACCCGGTACCCGAACTCCTCCCCAAGAATAAAAGGAATAGCTTGTGCACTCCGATCTCTCTAAGGACACGGAACTCAAAACCATTCTGGACGACATCTCCCCCAGTGAGCGAAATCCTGACTGGGTTTCCAGCCTGACGGATTTTTTAGAGTATGTTGAAGGGGCAGACCTGGAGACCCGCAAAACTCTCGAATTTCAGCAAAAGCTTTGGGAGGGAAATGCCGTCAGCGGTGTGGGAATGGGTACGGTCAATATCTCGGCTGCTCTTGAGGATCCTGAATTCAGATCCTGGATTGCTGAGGAGTCGCTTAAGCCACTACCTGAAAGTTCAGAAGCCCGAATCACCCGACTCCAAGCCTTCCATGACGAAATCGCTGCACGGATGAAAAAGTACACCAATCGGATTGCGTGGGTGAAAATCTGTCGGGTGATGGCTGCCCTCTATCCGCAATATTTCAGCACTATCACCTATGACCTTATGGCCCAAGAATGTCACAGGGCCTGGTTTGGCGATTCCTCCCGCCGGCCGAAAGTGGTCACTTGCCAACATGATCTGATGCGCCGATTGGAACAGCTATTGGGCCCAGTAGAAAGCTCACCTAAGGCGCTTGCCGAACGCATGACACTGCCCTGGTTTGTCTATGAAGGGCATGTTCAGGGCTCCCATACTGAAACGGTAGCGGAGGAGGCAGATGATAAAGGTGAAGTGAAGCTGAAACCGCTTCCTGCGATTCAAAGACGTAAGGGCCTGACTAGCATTCGTGGCGGTATTGCTACCCTGATCAAAGCACTGAGCTTTGTTGAGGATGGCGTTCGACGCGACGAGCTCATTGATTTTCTGAGGTCTGAGTTTCCAGATTACCGGGAAAGCAGCCTGCGGACGACGGTCAATGTTCTGAAGAATGAGTTCTATGTCATTGAGGAACACGGAGGCGTTGTCACGAAAACCACGCGTGGGCAGCTATATCTGGATACCAAAGATCCCCGAGAACTGATCCCGATCTTTCTGACACGGGTTCTGGGTATCGATCACGTTCTTTTGGCGTTGGGGAAACAAGACCAAACCAGCCGTCAGCTCTATAACCTGCTTAGGAAGGTGAATTCCGGCTGGACCTCGAACTTTATGCCCGGAAGCATCATCAAATGGCTAAAAGGCTTTGATCTGGTCCAAAACTCGGAGAATGGGCTGTTCTCACTCACTGAAACCGGCAAGGAATGGGCAGCACAGATTCACTGGGAGCCGGAATTCCTCGATCCCGAGGATCTCGGGGAAGAGAGTGATTCAGTAGATGTCGATGAAGCGTCTTTGGATATAAGTAGTATCGATCAAGGCTCCCTGATTAAAGCCGTAACTGCCAGCACCGCTTTTTCTGCCAGACTCGCAAGCCAGCTGCACTTTGGACTGTGGTCCCACGAACGGAGACATTTTGCCATCCTCGCTGGCCTGTCTGGGTCAGGTAAGACACTTCTGGCTCAACGGTATGGGCAAGCACTGTCGGAGCAATTCGGGCTTCCGGCAGACAAGCACGTGTTTGTACAGGCGGTGCAGCCTGGTTGGTATGACCCATCCCCACTATTCGGACACATTAACCCATTACGGCCGGACAACTATGTACGCTCCCCCTTGCTGGATTTTCTGCTGCAAGCCGCCAACTCTCCTGGCCAACCTTTCATTGCGATCCTGGACGAGATGAACTTGTCTCACCCAGAGCAATATTTCGCACCCGTTCTGTCTGCCATGGAAACAGGGGAACACTTGCTGCTGCATAATGAAGGAAAATCCTTTGATGGAGTGCCAAGCACTCTCCCATTCCCTAGTAACGTGGCCTTCATTGGCACCGTCAACATGGACGAAACCACTCATGGCATTTCCGACAAGGTGCTGGATCGAGCGTTTACCATGGAGTTCTGGGACATCAATCTGCAGGCTTATCCGAACTGGCACAAGTTCGGGCTGAATGGACAGGATCTGGCTCGGGTGAAAAGTTGCCTGACCGATCTTCTCGCAGCACTGGAAACCGAGCGACTGCACTTTGGCTGGCGCACCGTTGAGGATGTGTTGTCCTACCTTTCTCTGGCACAGAAAACTCCGGAAATCGAGCTATCTCAAGCGCTGGACGATGTTATCTACGCACGGGTGCTTCCGAAGTTGAGGGGCTCCGAGAGCCAGAGGCTGCACGAGGCCTTGGTGAAGCTGATTTCGGTTCTGGCTGACTACGACCTGAAGCGATGTCGTGCCAAAGTTGAGTCACTGAAATCTGACCTGGCCGATACCGGAATGATGCGATTCTGGCGCTGATATGAAACTACCGGTTTTCGCGTCAACGGCCGCAATCGAACCGCTCGGTTACCTGGATACTGAGCAGGCTCTGCTGGGCCTGAGTGAAGCCCAAACCTATCTGATCGGCATTCCTGATCAAAATGCCAAGTGCTATGTCGATGATGCTTTACTCAATGTAGATGACAGCGGGCAACACTGGGTCTGGGAACCGGGCTTTTTCGCCGGCGAGGTTGGCCTGGAGCTGGAGTTGCCTGAATTGGCACAGCCGATCCGTTATCGGGTAGACGTATCCCCAGCTCAACATAAATCCGGGCGAGACCAGTTCAATCAATACCTGCAACAAATCATCGACTTTCTGCCGCAGCTGGCCACTGGAACTGAACCGGCCATGCACAACGTAAGCGGTCGGTCCGGCTTCGTTTCGCTATGGCTTCGTTATGCCAGACTTCGACAGTTCATTGATCGTTACCTTTCTGGACTCAGGGCTATACAAGACCGGCCTATTGTTCGACTGAGCAGTCGCCGTGAACAGATGCCGCTTCATATGGCCAAAAGGATTGATGGAATTACGGTACAGCGCCTGACAGCGAACGCCGCCTTGCTTTCAGCATTATCCGGAGACCTTGCCGCTGAACCACTTGTTGCTCCTGAGCAATGCAATCTGGACGTTCCCTTTCACGAACCATCCATGGATAACCCAGCTAACCGGCTGATGGCGCGCCAGTTGATCGAAGTGCGCAGGCTTGCGCGATTCATGCTTTCAGAGCTTCGAGACTTGAGGGTGTCAGGATCTGAAACGGAAACCGACCTAAAGGAGCGGTTGCCTCGGCGTATTCGTTTTTTAAAATCCGTAGACAAAAAGTTGGGGCGAATTGAACGGGGCGAGCCCTTTGCGAGTGCGAGCGTCGAGAAACGAGGGGTTGCGGATCTCAATGCCGTTTCCGGCCATCCGCACTACAACATGACCTATCGGGCTGGTATCCGACTTTTGCGTCAGGGCCTCTCGGATATGGGGGGCGATGAGCAGCACTACCTTGCGCCCACATGGGAAATATATGAGGTTTGGTGTTTTGTGGCGTTCGCGGAGGCTCTTCAATCCCGATACCCGGATTATGAGTGGCAATTGGAGCAGACCCCGGTATCTGCAGATCTGATTCTCTGGGGCCAATCGGGCTCGAAGCGAATAACTCTCTTTTTCCAGATGACTTGTCCGTCCCTTGAGACACCAAACCGGTACGGGTACTTTTCAGTTTCTAAGGAGCGGCGTCCAGATATTCTGCTGGAAATTGTGGATGGCGAACAGAAGAGGTTTATCTGCCTCGATAGCAAATACACAGCGAGTAAAAGCCGAATTCTGGACTCCATGTCTTCCGCCCACATTTACCGGGACTCTCTGCGATGCGGGCAGGCTGAGCCTTCGTTATCGATAATCCTGGTTCCCGCTAATCAAGACTTAGCTGTTCTGGGAAGTCAGAATTACTGGTGTAATCACGGGGTTGGATGTGCAATTCTGAAAAAAAGTGATGACGCATACTTCATACTCGACCAAGCGTTGGGCACCTTCAGCAATATGGGGTAAGTTTCCGACCCCGCCGACGCTCAACGTTGTCACTAAGATACTCCCACTAACTTGCATAAGGAGTGTGTCATGTACAAGGAGTTCGAAAACCCACTTCCCCCGAAGTTCGGAAGAATGTTTATTGGTAACGATGCCAAATCAAACCAAGGACCTCCGAAGCCACATGACACAGTGACAGTGCGCGCCGGGGAATCCACGGATTTTTACATCCTCGTGGCAGAATGTTCTTCTGGCATGGTTCGCGGTGAATTGGTTGGGATTGGTCCTGATCCTCAATGGGAATACGAAAGCTGGTCTCATGGCGACAAAATTAAGGTTTCTGAGTCGGCAGTCACGGCAATAATTCGAGCGGATTGATTACCGAATTAGTCCATTAATCGTCAGCGTTTTAAGATTATTTATGAAGAGACGTGAGATTAAGGGTGCACATGAGAGGGGTGTAATCGGCTCCTTCAAAAAGCACCTTGAAGATGCAGGCAGAGCGCTGGCTGTTATAAGTCATCCTGATCCCCCAGATGCTGTAGTTGAAGTGGATAACCAACTTACTTGGCTCGAAATTACCGATGCTTTCATTGGTCCAGACTTTGCCAGAAGCCTAACTTCATATGCCGCTGACGACACGGCACATATCCCAACACAGCGGAAGGCTATTAGAGATCCCGACGCTCGCTTTTCTGACGTTGTTCAGTCCGTAGTCGAAAAAAAGTACGCGAGCACATCGATCGGGAATATCTATAAAAAGAACGGAGCTGGTGTTCTTCTGGTAGGACTGTTCTCACCTTTTGTAGGCGAACCAGAACGCGATGAGCTGATCCAATGTCTGTCAGAAATGCGGCGTCAACGAGATGGTCGTTATAAAGAGATCTATGTTTACGATCAATCTCATAGGTTTTATCGAGTTCCTTGAGCCGCTCAGGTTTACTGTGATCATATAATGAGCGTCGACGGGCCTTTCGGCCAAAAAAGGGAGTCCAAATGGCTGATTTGCAGACGAAGATTATCCAAAACGTGCAGTCTGCAGCCTCCTGTGTTTACCGTGCGGACGATTTCTGCGACCTTGCCGATCGGGATGAGATCGAGCGCGCCTTGGTTCAGCTCGTCGAGTTGAATGTTCTCTGGCCAATTGGCGAAGGCCTCTTGGCCAGAGTCAGAACCAACAGACTTACGAATCAGCTGATGCTAGATGCGCCCGGCGGATTCGAGCAGGTCGCCCACGAGGCACTTGATAGGCTCGGCATTGAGTGGTTTCCAGGGACAGCTTCAGCAGCCTATCAGCAAGGTTCCAGTCAGATACCGGCAAACGCGTCCGTCAGAGTCGTTGGCGAGTTCCAGCCAAAGATTGCATTCAAGAACTATAGAATCATCTACGAATAGGCCAGAGATAATACCCGCAGCTGATTCATAGCTTCTCGCCTGGCAAGTGGACTCGAAGTGGACTCCAAGTTGACTAATCGAATTAGAGCCCCGGTAGGGCTTTGACCAAGAGCTTTCGAAAGTCCATTTGGAGTCCACTTGGAGTCCACTTGAGCCGATGACTGCCGTTCATTCCCCAAAGCCAATGGTCGGCTAAACGCAAATATATTGCGTTTACTCCGCTGGACATCAATGAAGAGATCTTCAACAATGGTTTGGTATTGAGGCACTGCCTCTGACGCGCCTAGCTGGGGCTCGATGAAATAAAACAGCACAGCGATCCGATCTGTTAATCGGATCCAGAAGTCCCTTCCTAATGAGCTCCTGAAGCTCACCCCTAAAAACGCCGGCTTGGCGACATTAACAGCAAACATATCTCGATTTTTCCGTTCTGGTTGTATGACCTTAAAACATTGAGATGCACTAGGTTTGGTAAGAGCTCACCGCCTGGAATCAGGCACAGAGAGCTGTTTCCAACTCAGCAAGCGACGAAACCCCGAACGAAACCTATCGGGCCGGGTGGATCACTCCCATGATCAGCGGTGCGTCATCACCGTCATCGCTCAATTTTCGTTCTTGCTCTAACCCCACCACTGAATGTGGTACCCACTCCTCACGAGTCATGTTGACGACATGAAGCCCGCCCCGGCCAGAAATGGTTTCGCTGGTTCATGAGGACAATTCAATCGCGCTTGCAGCAGCGCAAACGGAGGCCCGGAGCCATGATCTGGAAATGGTTAAAACTGACTCAGCTATACGGGGACAGGGCCTACGAGTGTGGAGAACCGAGCGGTCCTGCCCCCATACGCTGAGGGTTTGCCACACAACCATGCTGCACTTTTTGAAGGAGAAAACTTACTGTAAGGAATTATCGAATGAAGAAAAGCAGGCAACTGAAACGGAATCGCAAGCAACGAAACTTTGGGTTAGGCCACCAGCCGGCATATGCCGCAAAAGTAGCTTTAGCACAGGCTTATGGCGGAGACAGCCATTTTTATACGCGGTATACCCACCATGCCAGGTTCAAGCTCGTGCTCGTGTGGCTGTCGAAACTCGACCCGCCGATTCGAGACCTCCGGGACATTACCAGTGCTCATGCTGTGGCGTACGCGGAACATTTGGCAGCGGTTGTTGCAACGGGAAGCATGGAAGTCGCGTATGCGCAGAATCTGATCTCGACGGTAAATACGGTGATGCGAGCAATTCGTCTGGACAAAGAGATTCGGCTGTCACCATCAGATGCAGTGGGAAAAAGAACTTACATCCGAACCGTTCTGCCGATGGCATCCTGGGACAAAGTCATCGAAGCGGTACGATTAGCAGAAAAAGCGGAATACTATCGCGGAGCTGCCCTCATTCTGCTGTGGCGCGCATTTGGTATGCGGCTACGGGAAGCGGCGCTGGCTGATCTGCATCGGATGAGGTCAGAGGCGGAAATGTATCGTGGGGTTTGGATCTCGGAGGGAACCAAAGGCGGTTTTGTGTCGGAGGACCGGTGGATTCCGGTTGAGAGCGTACAGTGGCAGGCCCTTGATTATGCGATTCATACGATTTCCGATACTGGCACGTGCCTGATCGACACCAACAGCTCATTGAAGGAGTTTCTAGCGCGGCACGCCCCGCCTATCCGCAAAGTGCTCAAGCAAGTTGGAATCAAAAGCCCTAAAGAGCTGCGAGCAGAGAATTTCATTGAGCTGTATGAACGAGAAAGCGGCCAGCCAGCTCCACTGAAACAGTCTGGGCCATTCGATAGAGGGGCAGACCTCAGAGGTCGGGAAGTTGTGGGTAAATCGGGCGGTCACAAACGTCCCACAGTCTCATCAGCATATATTGGAAAGCGACATCGTTCGGATCGTCCGGGAGAGGAGGCTGAGCGATGAATCTCTCCGGCGTGTATCGGCGAATTAAAGCTGGCGACGGCTCTGAAAGGGTCCGCCGTCGTCATATCAGTCGCATCGAAAAAATGGTGGCTGCCGTCGAGACTCGATTCCCAGAAGTAAGAAGAAAGCAACAGATTCAACAGAAGCACGTTCGTTGGTTATTGGAGCACTGGTGCAGTCCGTCCACGATGCGGGATTATCGCAGTTCCCTTCGAATCCTGTTGGAGGCCCAGGGTCGAGATCCTAATTGGTTAAGACAGGTAGGAATGGCTCCGGCCTCTGCAGGAGGTCGTCCCAGGGATGTCTCGGTAGTCCGATCTCGCTCCGCCAAGACATGGTAGGCATAGGGTGGGCTGCGTAAGGTAAAATTCTTGACGAGGACTGGCACAGGAAATTTGGAAAGTGCACTTGGTTCATAGCATCCAAAGCAGGGTATCAACAGCAACCAGTCTGTAAGGTGAAAAACGATTGGTGGAGTCACTCGTTATGCCGATAAATGACAGTGAGATCTCGGGCAATGTTGAGCCGGAGCTGTCTGAGCTCAAAGGTGAAGTGTGGCAGAAAGTTCTTGAGCTATTTGAAGGCGATGAGGCGATGGCTCGGGATTGGATGGGACGAGCCCGACCGTTTCTGGGTAACGTGTCACCGGAGAGTTTGCTGGAGACTCCCGAGGATATTGGTCGGCTACGGCGTTTTATTCAGCAAATTCAGCTGGGCATAGTTCCGTAGTTGTTGGAGCTCTTCTAGGCAAAGAGCCCCAAACATAGGTGTGTGATTGGGGCTGGTCCGGAGCGCTTAGTGCAGTATCCTCGAACTATCCATCAGCAAGCGGGCGCCGGTATCGCAATCGAGAGTCGCGAGAAGGCGCTCAGGCTCCTCCGAGTTCTGGTATACATCGAGCCTGATCCAGTTTTAGCCACGTTGCATCTGGACATGAATGTGCAGATCGCCGTGTGTGTCTTTATTTGTGGCGATTTTGCCGTCGGAAAAAGACAGCTTCAGTGGTTGAGTGGCGACCTGGAAGAGGTCTATGGTTTCGGCGACTGCGCGTCTCTCCCCCATTGACGAGCTGGTCTGACTGATTGCCTTATTCACAGATAAATACCTGTGAAATTAGATTGTTGACCGGCCGAATTCCACAATGCATTAAGTCACGTTTTGACCAAGCAATTACGTCCCGGTATCGCTGATGGAACCCACAACTGCAGAGAGACAGCTGCGGTACTCCGATCGATTAGTCGAAGCTGGCACGCAAGGACTGAATTCGTTCAAGGTTGAGCTAGAGCCGGTGGACTAAAAAGCTAAACTATGGTTTCTGAAGGATAAAGGCTATGCGCTGATGAAAAAGCTGAACGCAGCGATAACCTCGAAATAGAAACATTCTCCGGCTGCAACGACGATGGAGGGGCGATGGCGGGATATGGAGATCTCAGAGTTCCGTTTGGTGAGAAGAACGGTCGCCTGTACACACCGGACGAAGTTGACCAAGGCAAGGCCTGCGGCTGCCATTGCCCGTCGTGCCAGTCCCCCCTGATCGCAAATCGACCCAAAGTGAAGCGAAACTACTTTTCTCACCATCGAGCGAAGGAGTGCCCTGGTGGCTACGAAACCGCGCTTCACCGGATGGGTAAGCAAATCCTTGAAGACGCCGCCTGCGTCTGGCTTCCCTCGAAATCCTTCCATTTCCGAGCCCACGTGGCCGAGGACGTATACATCTCGGAAGACCTTGTGTTCGAACCCCACAGAACGGAATTGATTGATGTGGTTTCGGAGCAAATGGCCGAGATCTGGCGTCCGGACCTCACCGCCAACCTAAAAAACGGCTCAACGGTCTATATCGAAATTAAGGTGTCCCACGAAGTTGGCGAGCCTAAGGCCGGAGCACTCGACAACCTTATGGAGATTGACCTGGCCACGGTATCCCCAGAAGAGGTTCGGGATCTGGATGCGCTGCGAGAAATCGTTCTTCGCACCGCACCCCGACACTGGTACCGCTGTTCGCTTTACGACGACCTGCCGCGAGTGCACGCCGCACGGAAACGCCTCGAAGACCGGCTACCTGCGGCCAAGGCCAAGTTCGTGGCCGAACGTGAGGCTAGAGAGAAGCGTGAGCTGGAAAAGCTTCGCTACGAAGAAAACAAAGAGCGCCAACGAGAGCTCTATGCCCCCGACGTGGAGAAGGCGTTTCGAATGCAAAGTGAGGAGGCTCAGACAAAGCTCCACCAGCAAATGGAAGAGAAATGCGCCCCAGCCATCAGGCAAGAGCATGCGAGGCTTCATACCGCAGGCCACGCTTTACCGGACCGATTGCCCTTCGGCACGGGAGTTCGCCTCAAAGGGGATTGGATCGTCAGGTGTCATTACTCGCTCTGGCAAATGTTCGTCTTGGAGCATTTCATCATCAACGCGCCGGTTGGCCATCATCTGACGGTGCGGGCCGTTGTTGACGCAGTGAGATCCCGATTCGGTTACATCAAGTGGATGGATCGGCTTGCAACCATGAAGCTGGAAGGGAAGAAAAAGGGTCGGAAGCGTGGTACTTGGTACGCGGATACTGGCGTCTGGTTCTTGACCGAATCAGAGAATCAGGCCATCAAAACGCCCTATTTTCTAATGTTGCAGTACCTTCGTCGGCTTTGTGACTGGCCATATAGCCTTCTGACTGAGACCGGTGAGGGGTATCGGTTCACCATAATCTCAAACAGGCCCCATGCCCGGTATCTCGAATACCAGGGTGCAGAAACCAGAGCCAAGCAGCAGAGCGAGGCCCGGCGACGGGCAATTAAGCGCGAAGCCGAAATGATCGAGACGCAGGACGCTAAGGCAATACTTGATAAGCTTGAGGCCGAACAATGGGAGGCAGAGGCGGAAGCTCGTAGATTTGACAGAAATTTGGAAATTGCCGAGGGGCTGCACCGACGCGGTGTCTCCAAGGGTTATATCTGTAATCGCTGTCACGTGCTCATGGAACAACTGGACGCGATGAAGTGTGTTGAATGCGGTAGCCACGCAGTTCAGAGCAAAGAGCTCTCGAAGGAATACTATGAAAGTTATCCCTTCCGACTACGCACCATGCCAAAAATGAAGTAATTACCACAGTTGGAGCTCTCGCTGGCGTTTCCCTATGCCTTTGAGTCCCGTCCCGACAACCATCAAAACCTCCCACTAACGCCATTGAAGATCTTATGAAATTTACCCAGCTGGGTTCTACCCCGTTACGGCGGACATTCCCCATAAGTGGCTGGGTTGTGTCATGCGTATCGGGGGAACTCCAGCACGTGAGCTGGGCGTTATCCCCAAATCTGAATGATCGCTTTGCGACCAATGCCACTCACGGATCCTAGCAAAACTAAACCGAGCAAGGGGGCAGGTCAGAGTCACCGACGTGTTAATGGGCCTTTATATTGGGGCGTTTAAATAAACACTCAAAAGGTTGAGATCTCCATACCAGCTCTTTAGTTCTGTTTAGTAGTGAAGTTTACTGATTTAGTGGGAACGATTACTAAAGTGTACTAATTCGCTATGAGCTCTGAGCAGTCGGAATCACAGATATGTTATACGGGACGATATAGTCCTTGCCGAATCCGTTTGACCGCCTCTTTCCCGAACTTTTTCCGGGCCCGCATTTCGATGCAATTGAGGGTCAGGGGCTTTTCCGAGGCTTCCCACTCATATTGCTTATGGATGCCGCGGATAGTCTGACCGGGCTTAAGGCGGAGGCCCAACAGCCTGCCCAATGCGTCTGCTTGTTCCCATGTCCAGTGCCTGTTCTGCCTGGGCTGGTAGACGCAAGGGAGCGCCAAACCTTGCTTAATTCGGCTCCGCCGAATGCTGTGCAACCCATCGTAGCTTCGGGTGATCTCCACGTCATCAAACCGCCATCGATGCGGTGCTCTAACCGAGGAAAATTCTGCATCGAGAAACTCTCCCCCCAGATCGGCTGCGAGCAGTTGGGCATCACGGGTTTTTTTCCGGTGATCACCCCGGCACTGATCGCAGGCAACGTACGCCGGTGATGTGTTAACTTTTTTCGCAAGTTGCTCCAATTGATAAATTGACCGCTTCGCGTGATGAGAAGCATTTTTCTGGCACTGTAATTCGAAGCTTCCGGATGCTTTGGAGGGCTCAGCGACGATGGCGAAGCCAACGACTTTGCACAACCGCTCAGCTTTTTTTATGCACTTCACGAGAAATACCTGATTGGTTGTAAGCTTCCGCTGTGCGGAGATTCTTCGCCTGCAAAAGGAACACCATCGGCCATCGAACTGGGCGTCTTTTTCGCGGCTTTTTATCTGTCGAAGACTCAAATTGTTGGGCTGTTCGCAGTGATCGCAGAAAAATCGATGCTTTACCGTCGCGTTTTGATACTTGTCGCCGGTGAGCTCGACCCTTACGGTGTGGTGTTCGCCCAGCCACCGCTCAAATTCTGCCTGGGAGTCGGCTAGTTTTTGCCTTGCTAAGCGCTCTGCCGCGCAGGCTTGGCACCAAGTGTCCTGATAAATTATGGATAGTGGCGATGTGGGCCATTCGGGATGTTCCGAATGCCCACACTGAACGGATACGCGCGACGTTAACCCGATATACTCCGAGACAAGCTCACCACCACGCTTCTTTATTTTATCGAGTAACGTCTGGCGCATCTCGTGCGCCCTGTAGAGAAATGCGAGATCGAGAAGGCTTCGATCATAAGCCGGCACCTCAAGGCCCGCCGCCAGAATCGCGTTTTCAACGTGATCAAACATGCGATCAACTGGCCATCCGGGATTCAATTCCCACACGATAATCAGATCGACATTCTGTGCTCCGAGAATAGCGCGTTTCCGGGCATCGCGGTCTTGCTGATCTTGAAAGTCCGCTTCGGTTTTATGGTAGAAATCGACGCGTTCTTTGTGAAATCCGCCTTGATGTTCGTATGCAGTCGTCTCAGATAGATTCAGTCCGTCGAGTTCCAAGCCTTTAAGCCAGGGCGGGTGAGCTTTCGGCATCGGCTCACCAAGAATAATTTCGAGAACCGCCCGGCCGATGGCCTCTGGGAGAGACTTTTTTAGGTCATGGCAGTGTTGGCACCACCCCCCCTCACGTAGTTTGTCGAGCGACACAGCTGCTTCATGATTATGTGGACACAAAAAATGAATCCGCGTGGAACTATTTTGGTACACCGCATCTGGCGCAAGGCGCCCTCCGCGTTTCTCTATATGCGCCCGGGCATCCAGCGCGGCCTGTATCCGGCGTTGGAAATTGCCGCCCTTTGTGGTGGTTAATGAATTAATCTCCGAAAACAGGATAGTCGCGTTGCTCTCATTTGCGATTTTCTTACACGTCGGGCACCCGTGGAACGCATAGTTCAGTTCGTGCAGCTGTGGTGAATATGATGTATCACAGACCACGCACCGCACGGGAAGTGGAACCCCATGATGGATTCTCGAAGGAACGTCCGAAGCCGAGGCCCATTCGACACAGCCCTCAGTGATTGCGTGCAGAATCCTGGGCGCGTCCACGTGAGGTCGATGCAGCCGAATGTTAGAGCGAAAACTCGTACAGAGTGGGCAATTAGGCTCTTTTTTTGCCAATGTGCCACCTCCGCAAATGACCTGAACACCACAGGGCTTATGTTCCGCTACCCAGTCGTCGGATATTTTTAATGCGCCATTCGGCAGAATCTTCCAGGCGCTCGCCCGATCGAAAAGTCGTTTCTCCATGGAGTGCTGTCCTACTCGGCATGATTTTCCCCTCTTTTTTTGATCACACACTGACCCCTGACACATCACGTGATCAGGGCGTGTTGTAAGTGATTGCAGATTTCTCAGTGATTGCACGGTCGGTTTCCCCTGAGGCCCCACACACCGGTGCCCCTCTCGATCCTTGAATTCGCATACGAGGGTCAACCGATCCTGCATTACTAGAATCCGGTTTTGTTTCGGATTCTCTCGAACCAGTGACCAGGTGGATTTAACCGAACACAGCAACCGCTCAACGCGATCCTCAGTCCACGGCTCGGTTCTCCTGAAACCATTCTCCCAATCGCACACCCGACACGATGAGATCTTTGATTTGGTGAAAAGGTGGAGTCCACTGGTTTCAAATCGAATACGGTGTTTTGGGCAAAAGCCGGTCAGCGTCGTCTCAGAAGTTACCAGCACCTCAAAATGATCATATTTGAGGGCAGCCAGGTAGGCTCTTCGACTATCCCTAAATGAGGTAAGCGCGTCGATTAGGTCGTTGTAGGAGGTCGGGTATGTAATACGGCGTCGGATGCACATAGAGTGTTATCCTTTCTCAAGAAAACATCGTTCGATACAGATCAGCCTAGACAATCCTCCCTAATCTGTGTCGACGTGAAGATGTGTTTTTCGCACGCATTGGTCGGGCTAGCGTCTTGGAAGGGGGGTAGCGTGTAAACGATGGGTGGCTGGAATGGCTGATGTGAATGAAGAGGAAGTTGTGGCTGAACTGAGGGAGCAGGTTTATCGTGAGATTTTTGAGCTTTTCGAAGGTAATAGAGCGGCTGCTGAACAATGGCTTTCTTCGCCGATTACGGTCTTGGGCAACCAAGCCCCGATATCGCTAATGGAGAACAGACGGGGGCTACAGAAAATACGCAGCCTCATCAAAAAGTGGGAGCAAGGAGCTGCCTCATAGTAAAGCTGCTCAGTCAGACGGCTGTACTAAAATGGTCGGTCGAGCTACGGCCGAATCCACACGGGAAAATACTGCGTGGGGCGCCGGAGATGGTAAGACCCTCTGCGGAGATTGAAAGGCCCGTCTTGTCAGGTACACGAACGGCCATATTCACTGTACTAGACCGTTCGCCTGCGCTTTTAAACAAAAGCGAACATCCGCGCTGCGCCCTATCAGCACCAATCTCCTCTCCGCAGAGTCGAAAAATTTATCCCCTTCGGATGGCATCCTATACCTCGAAAACTCCATTCCAGTTCTTTAGAACTAGGGCTTATGCCGTTTTATGATTATGCGACTGATCAAAAAAAGCACATAGTAATTAGCATAAGCAACAGTTTTTATCTGCACAATAAGTGCAGCCTCTCGGAAGCCAAACCCCGAGAGCATGGAACAGCTTCTTAAAAGCATTTGTATCAGGTCGATCTCAGCGGCAGATCATAAGCCGCAACCTTTCCTAATACACGGCATCTCTGCCAACAATCCCAGAACCACGATCAATAGAACAATGGAGGGAAAACTAATGGATTATGAAACGGACTATCTAGTGATTGGCAGTGGTGCCACAGCAATGGCTTTTGTGGACATGATGCTCACACAAACCGACGCCACCTTTTTGATGGTTGACCGCCGTCCAAAAGTGGGCGGGCACTGGAACGACGCGTATCCTTTTGTGCGATTACACCAGCCCTCAGGCTTTTATGGCGTTGCTTCGCGACCATTAGGGCGTCATAGACTGGATGAAACAGGGTTTAACACTGGCTTTCTCGAATTAGCGACGGGTGTTGAAGTCCTAAACTACTTCCATTCACTAATGGACGAAGTATTTATTCCATCAAAGCGTGTTCAGTATCTGCCGTTATGTGACTACACAGATAACGGCACTATCGTCTCACTGATGTCAGGTGAGGAACACGAGGTCACAGTGAACAAAAAAGTGGTGAACGCCACTCTCATGACCACGGAAGTTCCGATGACTCACACACCCCGATTCGAGGTTGCAGAAGGGGTGAAGTGTGTTCCCCCCAACCATCTGTGTCGACTGGCGCCGCAGTACAAACACATCACCATACTCGGCGGCGGCAAGACTGGGATCGATAGCATCACCTGGTTACTGGCTAATGATTATCCGGCTG
>Ga0207881_1000273_pt1 | contig 27004 bp, 25 predicted proteins | sample MalvirmetagMSP97_FD_184227 | JGI IMG/M metagenome (GOLD analysis project Ga0207881, IMG submission 184227) | Marine viral communities from the Deep Pacific Ocean - MSP-97 (SPAdes) | ecosystem: Environmental > Aquatic > Marine > Oceanic | place: Pacific Ocean | collected 2011-05-03 | reverse complement strand
GACCTTTTACATGAGTCAAGTCGCCTGCTGGATCCACGAGCGTGAGCGGCGTAGCCTTGACTGAGCGAGGAACAGCCACGCGGCGGCGTTTGCGGCCCGGTTGACTCCCCGATCTCCACAGATTCGATGTTGAGAATCTCCTCCGTCGGATCGCCCACATATCGCCCGCATTTGCCGTGAATGTGGGCGATTCTTCTTGCATGTTCCTGTCGGCGCATGCCCTCGACAGCGGCAGGATTCCGCGGTTTTCGGCGTCGAATGCGGGTCGTTCACATGCCCAAAGCCTCTTTCGATTCCCCCCATCTCCACCACGGCACACAGAAGATGGATGCCGAAGCCGCTGTCACACTGTCGGAGTGAGCCTCCTGGGCCGTGCGATTGCGCTGGTCCGGGAGGCTCTTCGTTTTCGCGCGCATGCGAGGATCCTGCTATGCCTAGCTCCCCGCTCATCTCGGCCCACGAACTTCACGATCTTCTCGAGGCGGGGCCCGGCATCCGGCTTCTTGACGTGCGCTACCGTCTCGACAAGCCAGACGGTCGGGACGACTACCGCGCGGGGCACCTCCCGGGTGCCGTATACGTCGACATGGACACCGAACTTGCCACGCACGGTGCGCCCTCGGAGGGGCGGCACCCGCTCCCATCTCGCGCGACGCTGCAGGATGCCGCCCGCCGCTGGGGTCTGCACGCGGGAGACGCGGTGGTCGTCTATGACGACTTCCGTTCGGTGTCCGCGGCGCGCGCCTGGTGGCTGCTCCGCGGCGCCGGCGTCAGCGACATCCGTGTTCTCGACGGCGGCCTGTCGGCGTGGCGGGCGACTGGACTCCCGCTCGAGACTGGCGACGTTTCACCCGAACCAGGATCGATCTTGTTCGACGGTGTGGAAGAGGGCATCTCGATCGATGAGGCTGCAGCCTGGCCGCAGCGCGGAGTACTGCTCGACGCGCGTGCGCCGGAGCGCTACCGCGGAGAATCTGAGCCGTTCGATCCCGTTGCCGGGCACATCCCCGGCGCGGTGAATCTGCCCGCAGACGCGGTGCTCGATGGTGCGAGCTTCGCGCCACCCGCGACGATTCGCGCAGCTTTCGAGAGTGTCGGAGTTAGCGACCTCACATCGGTCGCTGCGTATTGCGGGTCGGGCCTCACGGCGGCGCACACGGCGCTTGCCGGTGCGGCGGCAGGCCTGGATGTGGCTGTCTATCCCGGATCTTGGAGCCAGTGGTCCAATACGGCGGGCCGCCCGGTCGCGACGGGCGCCGAGCCGGGCGCCTGAGGAGCAGACGCGGCAGCGAAGGGGCTGGATCGCGATCACGCCCGGTGCCACACTGCTCGCATGACGAAGTTCATGATCTCGTTCCCGAGTTCGGCCATGGTGGTTCCCGATGACGAGTGGGAAGCCGTGGGGGAAGCCGCGCACGCCGTGATCCGTGAGGCCAAGGCTGCTGGAGTGTACGTCTTCGGTGGCGGTGTCAACGAGAGCATCGCGCCGGTGACCGTCGACGGCGAGGGCGTCGTGACTGAGGGTACCTATCCAAGCACCGGTGACCTGTTCGGTGGCTACACGATTATCGAGGTGCCGACGGCGGCCGAGGCGTACGAGTGGGCGGCGAAGATCGCGGTCGCGTGCCGCTGCCCGCAGGAAGTGCGCGAGTTCCAGTACGACCCCGAGTCCTGAGGGCCGGCTTCCGCGTCAGCGCCAGAGCGTGTCGATCGGGATGTCGTGACCTGCGATCCGCTCGGCGGCGCGATGGCCAGAGAACATCGCTGCGGGCACCGTTGCGGGATCGTCGGTCCAGGTCGCCTCACCAGCCAGGTGCAGCACGCCGCCGATCGGCGTTGCAAGGTCGTCGTGGTCGGCGGTCGTCGACCCGAGCGTCATGTACGCGTAGGAGCCGCGGGCGAACGGGTCGTCGTGCCAAGACGTGATCGCAACGCTCGTCGGTTCGACGACGCGATCGCCGTAGAGCCGGCGAAGCTGCGTGAGGATGTTGGCGACGATGCGCTCGGCATCCCACCCGGCGACCTCGCGGGCCGTGGGGCCGGCGGCGAACGTCAGCAGCGTCGGCGTGCCGTGCAACGCTGTCAGGTCGTACCAGGAGTGCCAGGCCCGGCTCTCGGGGCCCTGCTGACGGATGGCGTACACGCCCTCGTCCCAGAACTTCGTGGGGAAGCGCAGGAACACCTTGTCGAACGCGTTCATCGTCAGGCGCGAGAGTGCGCCCGCGACCGGCTCGGGCAGCGGGGGGCGGATGACGAACTCGTCCGACCGCAGCACACCGACCGGCACCGTGACTACCGCGGTCTCGCCTTCGAACACGCCTCGATCGGTTGAGACGACGACGCCGTCATCCGACCAGTCGACGCTCGTGACAACGTGCTGGAGATGGATGTCGAACCCGTCGGCCAGCCGCGTCGCGAGCACGTCGTACCCGTCCGGAAACACGACCTCATCTCCCTCGATCGCGTCGTCGTCGAGGCCGTGGGCGGCGAGGTCCTCGATCCAGGCGCCGTACTGCTCCTCGGCGCGGTGCTCGAGATACTCGCGCACCCGCTGGGTGCGCTCGGCGTCCCAGCCCTGATCGGCCAGTGCCTGCTCGGTGACATCCCGGTACGAAGCCTCAGGGGCGGATGCCGCGATCACCGCGAGCAATGCCGCATCGACCGTGTGCACGTCGTCCGCAAACGCGCGGGCCTCAGCATCCGAGAGTCGCACGCCGTCCGGGCCGTAGTAGGCGATCGGCCGGCTGTCGGGCTGGTAGCCACCGACGGTGAACTCCACCGTGCGCATCCCAAACGCCTCGGCCGCCGCGGCGACGGGGCTGTCGGTGATGCCGTGGATCCAGGAGGCGCCGAGATCGGTCACCTCACCATCCGTGCGATCGGTCTGCACGCGTCCGCCGACGCGGTCCCGGGCCTCGAGGATGACGACGGTGCGGCCCGCCGCCACGAGCAGCCGTGCGGCGGTGAGCCCCGCAATCCCGGCGCCGATGACAACAGTGTCGAAGCGTTCCATGCCCTGATTCTGCACTGTCCGGATGCTCGCGGGCAGCAGGATGTCAGGGGCGGCGCCCCAGCAGCGCATCGACCGCCGCCGTCACAAAAGACGCGGCAGCTCCGATAGCCAGTGCGACCCCGGCGGCGACGGGGGAGAGCGATCCTCCCTCGAACGGCGGGAGCACGAACATGACGAACGATGCGACAGTCAGCATCCCGCCGAGGATCACGGTCGAGACGCGACGGATGACGCCCGTGACGACCCGGCGATCACGATCGTCGGCGAACAGCCGGATCTTGACGGTGAGTTTGCCGTCGGCAAGATCGCCGACGATGGTCTCGATCCGATCGGGGAGTCGCCGGAGGCGCGGGAATGCGCCGAGCGCGGACCGCCCGATCGCCCCTGCCAGAGCCCGCGGGCGCAATTGGGAGAGGATGAGCGCCTGCGCTGCGTCGCGGGACTCGCCGATGACATCCATCGTCGGTGCCGCAGTGCGCAGGGTCCCCTCGAGGATCGCGAAAGCGCGGCCGGCGGCGACGAGGTCTGCGGGGAGGGCGCTGCCATAGCGGGTGAACAGGTCGCTGGCGTTGTCGATGGTTCGGAGGGTGATGCGGGAGCCGCTGCCGAGATCGTGGGTGACGAACTCCGCGAGCGCGCGCCGGAATCCGGGCTCGTCGGCGGGGTTTGCCAACGGCATGATCGCCAGCGCGGCATCCGCGACCCGGCGTGTGTCGCCCTGCAGGAACGCGATCGCGAGGTCCTGCACCGTCTGGCGCAGATCCCGGTCGAGCCGCCCGACCGACCCGAAGTCGATGAGGGTCGACGTGCCGTCGGGGTCGATGATGACGTTTCCCGGATGCAGGTCGGCGTGAAAGACGCCGTCGATCACGAGCTGGCGCAAGAAGCTGCGCAGAACCGTGCGCAGGGCATCCTCGATCTCATCGGTCTGCCCCTCCCGCCGCAGCGCGGTGATCGTCTCGCCGTCGATGAACTCCATCGTGAGCACGCGATCGGTGGACAGATCGGGGAAGAACCGCGGGATGCGCACCTCGTCACGAGCCGACCGCGCCGACTGGGCGAGGCTCTCGAGGTTGCTTGCCTCACGCGCGAAATCGGCCTGATTGCGCAGATCCTGGGCATACTGCTTCGCGATGTCGAGCGCACCGAACTGGCGGGCCTGCTTGATGCGACGCGTCGCCCAGCCAGCCAGGCGCAGCATGATGTCGATGTCGCAGTCCAGCAGGGCACGGATGCCGGGGCGCTGCACCTTCACGGCCACGACGGTGCCGTCATCCAGCGTCGCCCGGTGGACCTGGGCGATGGATGCGGCAGCCAGCGGCTCCACGTCGAAGGTTGCGAAGCGGCGGCGACGCTCGCCGAGCTCGCGTTCGAGGAGCTCTTCGATCTGCGCGGGGGGAGCGGGGTTGACTTCCTTCTGCAGGCGCGAAAGCTCACGAACCCATTCGGAGGGAAGCACGTCGTCGCGGGTAGACAGGAGCTGCCCGGCTTTGATGAAGCCGCCGCCTGCCTCTTCAAGTGCCTCCCGTAGCCCTTGTGCCTGGCGTGCTCGAACCTCGGCCGTCGCCGGATCGTAGCTGAAGTCGAGCTTGCGGAAGGGCAGGAGGCCGTGGCGCCGGGCCAGTCCCCAGATCTGCCGGAACCGGGCGCGACGCTGTCGCCAGGTCAGGGGCTTCTCGCCCGCCGCGGCGGCAGCGAGGTCCGAGAATCGGGGTGGCGCGAACAGCGACGAACTCACGGTTCGATTCTTCCGTGTCTTGCGGTGCCCCGGGTCAACCGGGTTACGGTGTGGCCATGACCGATACGGATGCTGCGACCTCGACCTCCCTCACGTCGGGATCAGTTCTTCCCGGTGTGGAGATCATCGCCGCCATCCGCCGGGTTGCTACCGTGACGGCTCTTGCTCTCATGGTCTACGTGACGTTCACGCGAGGCAGCGCTGGCACATGTGCCGGCGGGATCGGGGCAGACGGGGGCTACATCGATTCGAACGGCAACCCGACCGACACGGTGCCGCAGTGCATTTCGCTGACGCTGGAGCCGAGCCCGTTTGTCATCGTCGCTGGCGTCCTGGTCTTCATCGTTGCGCTCACTCTCGTGATTCGACGGGCGCAGAGTGTTCCGGCGGCGTTGCGGATCCTCGACCGCGCGACCATTGTGATCCTGGCTATCACGGCGGTGTCGCTGGTCGTCTCGCTTGTCTGGTTCGGACTCCTCCCCATTCGGGACTGGAGCCCTGACAGCGAGTGGGGGTTCCTCTTCCCCTTCCCGTTCGGGGCGTTCGACCTGTCGATCAGCTCGATGTCGGCATCCGTTAGCGGCTAGATCAGACCCGGTCGCGCCGCGGGGTGGCGAACCACGTCGCGAGGATGAACGCCCCGACCAGGCCGAAGACCAGCCACGTCAGCGCGGCACCGACCCATCCGGTGACGAAGAAACCGAACATGAGCGCTGCGAACCACAGCAGCGCCACCAGCGCGACCGTCATGAGGGTCAGCAGGATGCCGCGCAGCGGCGCCCGTGCGAAGAGGCCGAAGCCCCACGCGGTGCGCTGCGGAACTCCGAAGACGGCAGGCAGCATGATGGCAGCGACCGCGAGCGCGGGAATCACGAGCCACGACGCGGTCAGAGCGCTCGCCGAGACGGCCACCGTGAGCAGCAGCACCGCAAGCCATTCCGCCCAGGTCGGCCATCGCTTGCCGGCGCCGAGCGCAGACCGGAACGCGGCCGCAACCAGTGCGACGCTGGCCACGACTCCGGCGAGCGAAGCGAGCGCAAGCAGCACGAAGACGACGGATGCCGCGGGCGTGACAAACGGCACCACGAGCAGCACCTGCACCGCGGTGTTCAGCAGGGCGACAGGGACCCACACCCGCCACGCGCGGCCGAGCAGCATCCACGCGCTCACAGGTCACCTCGCACGGCGTCATCCAGGATGTCCCAGTACTTGCCGCTGTAGATCGTCTCGTCGCCGACCGTCACCGTCACCGTGTCGGTCGCGTCGGCGGGCGAGGTGACGGTGATCGTTTCGCCGTCTGCCGTCTCGCCCGTGCACGACACCGCCTCGCCGTCCTGCTCACACACCGGCGCGACGAGGACGTCGATGTTCTTCGCGAGCAGGATGTCGATAGCGGCGTACCGAACCTCGGTCAGGTGGTTCCCGCCGACCGGTGCCAGAGCCTCGACCTGCGAGCATCCGGCCACCGCCAGCATGCTCGCCGCGAGCACGGATGCCGTGATCAGTCGCCGCTTCACAGTCCACGCTCCGTCTCGTACGCCAGGATCCGTGCGTTCTCTGTCAGGTGCTGCTTCTCGAGCGCGGCATCCGTGATTCGCGACAGATCGAACGGGGCCTTCAGGAGTAGCTCGGTTTTGCGATCCAGCGGCGAGCCCCGCCGGCATCATGGGGCTTTCCGCCCAGTCGTTCGAGGCGAACTCGCGCGAGCGTGACGCGAGGTCGGCTACGCTGCCGCTGGAGCCGGGAACGGCGGGGGAGGCGTGATCGAGCACCGTCGTGAACAGCGACAGGGTGCCGTCGCGGTTGTCGACGATCTCGACCACCTGCTGCTGCTGCGGGAAGTCGATGCACGATGCCGTCGTGATCTCCCAGAAGCCGCGCTCGCCGTCCGCGTGCGCGAGGACCAGATTCAGGTGCGTGTGGCCGTTCAGCCAACCGATCACGACGGGGTACTTCAGCAGCATCGCGACGAACTCCTCGGCGCCGTAGAGCTTCTGCGGGTCATCGAAGCGCTGCGCCTTGTTCTCGAGCGTGAGGCTGTTGTGGTGGCTGAAGATCAGGACGAGCTTGTTCTCGGCCTGCGCCTGCTGCAGCTGCGTTTCGAGCCAGCGGAACTGCACCTCGGGAACCGCGCCGTCGGGCCCCGCGACCTGATTGCACGTGTCGAGGCCGAAACCACGGACGTTCGGTGACAGGTCGGCCGACCACCAGGTCTCGCCCGAGTCGACGTTGTGTTGGGTGAAGCCGTGGCCCACGGGGCCGGGCGTCGGCTGGGTGTTGAAGTGTTCGGCCATGAACTCGCGCTGTTCGAACAGGTAGCGCTCGGGGCTGGCGGCGACCTCCTTGAAACCGGGCCGACCCCACGCGAGCCCCGGCGCATCGACTGCCTGCTGCAGGATGCCGGTGGCAGCGGCCCACCCGCCGAGGGCCATTCCCGCCGTACCCTCGAGGGCGTAGGACTTCTGGGCGCCGATCGCCAGGGCAGCAGCACCAGCCCCCGCACCGTAGGCGACGTGGAGAACCATCGACCATCGGTCGACGGGGCGCGTCCGACGGCGCCGCGTGCTGCGCGGGAGAGCATCGAACCTGGCATGCGGCAAGCACACCAGAGCGCAGAGGATTGCACGAGCGGCTTGACAGCTCAGATGCGGACGCCCCGGCAGTTCCAGCCCGCGCTCAGGCGTCGGGTCGTTCGATCAGCACGAGACCCTGCTTGGTCAAAGCGAGAGTCACCCAGCCGTCGCCGAACAGGTAGGTCATGCCGTACCCGTCCTCATCGACCGCGACGGCGTATTGCGGGTCTGTCGTGATGTAGGTGCCTTGGGCGCCGTCCTCGCGCAGCCAGCCCTGACCGATGAGGTCGGCCTGCAGGCGCGTTGCCTCGCTGGCGGCGATCGGGGCCCAGCCGAAGACCAGCAGGTTGTCGGTCGCTGGGCCGTCGAAGTCAGCCCAGGTGCACTGCAGGCCACCCTCGACGACTGTCGCGCCGACGAGGAAGTCGTCGGCGCGCGAGGTCCAGCCGTAGCTGGTGAGCTCGTCGACGAGCGAGGCGGAGATGAGTGTGTCGCACGATGGTGCTGACGCCTCCGCGGTGGCGCTGGGGGAGGCATCCGGGGTCTCGACCGGAGCTGCTGGCGGGGCGGATTCTGTGGTCGTTGGTGTGGGAGAGGGTGCGGGACCTGTCGAGCAGGCGGCAAGCGCCAGTGCGCCCAGCAGGATTGGAGCCAGGAGGGTCGTGTGCAGCGCTCGTGAGGTCATGACGCTGCCTCATCGCCACGGAGAAGGTCGATGAAGGCATCGTGCAGGATGCCGTTGGTGGCGATGCCCGACCGATCGCTTAGGGTGTGGGTTCCGTCGACCGCAGTGAACCGGCCACCGGCTTCGTGCAGGATCGGCACGTAGGGAGCGATGTCGTATTCCTTCACGCCGAACTCGGCGACCATCTCGAGGCGGCCTTCGGCAAGCAGCATGTAGGGCCAGGCGTCACCGTATCCGCGATCGCGCCAGACGGCGCGGGTCAGGCGGATGAGGTCATCGACGCGGCCCGCCTCGTCCCACTGGCCGATGCTTTGAAAGCTGACGCTCGCACGATCGAGGGAGTCGATGTCTGAAACCTGTAGTCGAGTCGCCTCGCCCGAGGGGGTCGAGGTCCACGCGCCGAGCCCGGTGGCGCCCCACCAGCGTCGCCCGATCGCGGGCTGACTGACCACACCGACGCGGGGAACGCCGTCGATCGCGAGGGCGACGAGCGTCGCCCACATCGGGATGCCCTTGAGGTAGTTGGCTGTTCCGTCGATCGGATCGATAATCCACTCCCGTGCGGCGTTGCCGGATGATCCGAACTCCTCGCCGAAGATCCCGTCATCGGGACGCTCGGCCTCGAGGACGTCGCGAATGGCCCGCTCGGTCGCCAGATCGGCCTCCGTCACGTACGTGGCATCCGGCTTGACACGGATGTCGAGATCCGCGGCGTCAAAGCGTGCCATCGACACGGCGTCAGCGGCATCCGCGAGCCGCAGCGCGAGGCTCAGCTCTGCCGAGAGATCGCCGTCGAAGGGCGCGTCAAAGCTGTTCATCGCGGGAGAGAAGCTCACAGACCAAGGATAGGCGGCGGCGCCTCCCGCGATTTCTCGGTGACGTAATCGTGATGCTAGAGTTGACCCTCGGTTCGCCGCGCAATCTGAGCGTCGCAAACCTCTGCACCTCTAGCTCAATCGGCAGAGCAACTGACTCTTAATCAGTGGGTTCAGGGTTCAAGTCCCTGGGGGTGCACCACCTCGTCAGTGCTGTCTCGTGTTCGTTCTTCGACGCGCACCGCTGCAGCGTCCTCCTTGCGTGAGAGTGCTCTCACATAGCGTTCGCATAGCCGGCGCTAAAGGTAGATTCGTTGTCAGAGCAACACCTTCGCGATATTCGGGTAATCGCGAAGAAGGCGGCCCGGGTGAGAATTTCTCCCCGGGCCGCGTTTCTGTCTTCGCGCGAACCTCTCCGCAGGATGCCTAGCCGGCGTCTCCGATGAGCACTGCTGCGCCTTCCTCCTGCACATCGGCGACGTGACCGTCGATGCGGGTAAGGGCTCCGCGCCCGAGCAGGATGATCAGTCCCGACACCAGAACCGCGACGGCGGCGACGTAGTACGGCACGCTCGCCGAGAACGCATGCCACAGGAGTGCGGCAAGCGGGGGAGCGGCCGCACCGCCGAGGAAGCGCACCGCAGAGTACGCCGACGAAGCGACGGCCCGGGGGTGGTCTGTGGCTTCCATGACCGATTCGGTGAGCACCGTGTTCATGACGCCCAGAAGAAGGCCTCCGATGACGATGCAGGTGACCAGCGCCGCCGCCGACTCGACGAGCAGTCCCGCAACTAGAAGGTCCACGGCAAGCAGCACGAGCGTGCCCTGCATGATCGTGGTGCGAGGCATCCGTCGTGCCAGGGCTGGCGCGACCCAGACGCTCGTGATCGCAAGCGCAACGCCCCAGCCGAAGAAGGTCAGGCCGATCCCCATTGCCCCGAACCCGAGCGGGAAGGGCGAGAAGGCCAGCAGGATGAAGAACCCGATGTTGTAGAACAGGGCAGCCGTTGCCAGCACGGCAAGGGCGGGGGTGCGTAGCGCGCGAATCGGTGCCGACAGCGGGATGGGGGTTCGCCGCTCGCCGGTCCTTCGAACGAGCACGGCGACCGCGATGAAGGCGATCGCCATGAGCGCCACTACCCCGAAGAATGGCCCGCGCCAGCTGACCTCGCCGAGAAGACCGCCGAGGAGCGGCCCGATCGCGATCCCCAGTCCGAGGGCGGCTTCGTAGAGGACGATCGCCGCGCCGCTTCCGCCAGCTGCCGCGCCGACGATGGTCGCCAGGGCTGTCGAGATGAACAGGGCGTTGCCGAGTCCCCAGCCGGCACGGAAGCCGATGATGGCGTCGACGCTGCCGGAGAGTGCGGACAGGAGCGAGAAGAGCACGATGAGCCCCAGCCCCGTCATGAGGGTGGCCTTCGTGCCGATCCGGCTCGAGACCCAGCTGGTGACGAGCATCGCAAGCCCCGTGACCAGCAGATAGCTGGTGAACAGCAGCTCGGTTTCCACGGGCGTTGCGTCGAGCGAGGCGGCGATTGCGGGCAGGATCGGGTCGACCAGGCCGATTCCCATGAATGCGACGACACAGGCGAACGCGACAGCCCACACCTGAGCCGGCTGGCGCCAGACCGACGCGACGGATGCCGAAGCGTGAGTGGATGAGGTCATTGGTTCCGTCCTGAGGCGTCGAGGGGAGCGTCGATCGTGCGCTCGCGCAGCAGCTGAGCCGTGCGCTCGAGTGCAGCACGGTCGTCGTCGGTGAGATCGGCGAAGAGGGGAGCGAGTGTCTCGCTCAGCTGCGCCCGCCATCGCGCGAGCGCTGCTCGTCCATCAGCGGTGATGCGCACCACGGTCGCCCGGGAGTCATCGGGATCGGGGGAGCGGGTCACGAGCGCCTCATCCGCCATCTGGCCGATCAGTCGCGTCATCCCGGGCTGTGTCGTTCGCGCTGCCGAAGCGAGCTCGCCGATCCGGAGCGCGCCGTAGCGCTCGAGAGTGGCAAGGGCCCGCCACTGCGCCGCCGGGGTGTCGTTGCCGGTGCGATGCGCCGCGATGCGACCCAGTGAGTAGGCCGCGCTGATGATCGTTTCGATGGGGCCGGCGTCTGTCACGATCTCGACTATATACCTCAGATATATAACACAGGCATGTAATCCCGATCCGGTCGCGAATCGGTAACGGATGTCGGCATCCCGCAGCCATGACTTGCCCCTTGTTCGCCCGTCGCCTACTGTAGGTGCCACCTGAATCAGCTTTCAGGTATGCCCCCTTCCAACGGTGAAAGGCACGCACATGCGGGTTACGAAGAAGTTGCTCCTGGGCACGGTGGTCGCCACCAGCGCCCTTGTTATGGCGGCCTGTGCGCCGCAGGCCGACGGCGGCGACGCCGGTGGAGACGAGACGATGGGACCCTCCGAGGTCACTGTCGGCATCGTTTCGAGCGAAAGCGGTCCGCTTGCCGGCTACGGCGAGCAGTACCTGTGCGGCTTCCGCGCGGGTATGTCGTACGCAACCGACGGCACGAACGAGATCAACGGGACGACCATCAACGTCGAATACCGCGATGACGCGGGCGATCCGGACAAGGCCGTGACCGCCGTGAAGGAACTCATCGGTGACGGCGTCAACATCATCGCGGGCACGGCATCATCGGGTGTTGCGCTCGCTGTCGCCGAGCAGGCGGCCCAGAACAAGGTGCTCTACATCTCCGGCCCCGCGGCTGCCGACGCGATCACCGGCATCAACGACTACACGTTCCGCTCGGGTCGCCAGAGCTCGCAGGATGTCGCGACCGCCGGCACCTTCCTCGACGACATTTCGGGCAAGACGGTGACCGTCTTCGCACAGGACACCGCGTTCGGGCAGGGCAACGTCGCGGCGGTCGAGACGATCCTCGGTGGCCAGGGCGCGACGGTCAACTCGGTGCTCGTGGCCGAGGACGTCACGGAGTTCACGCCGTTCGCACAGCAGGTGCTCGCCGGCAACCCCGACCTCGTGTTCGTCGCGTGGGCTGGGGCGACCTCGGGTGCGATGTGGCAGGCGATGAGCCAGCAGGGCGTGCTCGACGCGATTCCCGTCGTCACCGGGCTCGGTGACTCCGCCACGTTCGGCGCCTACGGTGAGGCATCCGAGAAGATCAACTTCCTGAACTACTACTTCCCGGGCGCCCCCGACAACGCCGTCAACACCGAGATGATCAGCCTGCTCGAAGAGGACGGCTGCACGCCCGACCTCTTCAGCCCCGACGGCTTCAACGCGGCACTCATGATCGTGCACGCGATCGATGAGGGTCAGGGCGATGTCGACGCGATGATCGCAGCCCTCGAGGGCTACTCCTTCGACGGTCCGAAGGGCACGCTGACGGTGCGCGCTGGCGACCACGCGCTGCTGCAGGAGATGTATCAGGTCAAGCTCGTCGCCGACGGCGGCAGCTTCGTTCCCGAGCTGATCGACACGGTGCCTGCCGACGCGGTAGCCCCCGCCGAAGCGCAGTAAGGCCCAGAACCAATGAGCACTCCGGTTCCGTCCGCGCCCGCGCAGCATCCGGCTCCCTCCGCCCTGCGGGTGGAGAAGCTGGGTCTGCAGATCGGCGGCGCGACGATTCTGAAGGATGTCGACGTCGATGTCGCCCCAGGTTCCCTGGTCGGCGTCATCGGGCCGAACGGCGCAGGCAAAACCACGCTGTTCAACGTCGTCTCCGGCATCATGACCCCCACAGCAGGTCGGGTCCTGATGAACGGCGAAGACATCACGAGGATGTCGGTGCCTGCCCGGGCGCGGGCGGGACTGGGGCGCACCTTCCAAACCTCGAGCCTGTTCCCCAAGCTGAGCGTGCTCGAGAACGTCCGGCTCGCCGCGCAGGTCGCGGTGGGGCGTGACTACTCCCTCTTCCACTTTCCATCGAAGAGCGGTGGCGCGAAGAAGGATGCCGCAACCCAGCGCGCCCTGCAGAATCTCGAAGAAGTGGGCCTGACCCACAAGCTCCTCACTCCGGCGGGAGACATCTCCCACGGCGACAAGCGCAAGCTCGAGATCGCGGTGCTCCTGGCCATGGATTCGAAGATCGTGCTGCTCGACGAGCCGATGGCTGGCGTCGCATCTGGCGATGTGGCGGGCCTCGTCGACAACATCCGCGAGCTGCAGGCGAGAACCGGATGCACGGTTCTCATGGTCGAACACCACATCGACGTACTGATGGGGCTCGTAGAAAAGGTGGCAGTGATGTACTTCGGCTCGATCATCGCGTTCGACTCACCCGCTGAGATCATGGCCAACCCGCTCGTGCAAAGCGCCTACCTGGGCAACGCCGCATGAGCGCCATCCTCGAAGTCAGCGACCTGCGCTGCTCGATCAGCGGCCAGCCGGTCGTCGAGAGCGTGACCTTCTCGGTCCCGGCCACCGGCATCACGGCGGTCCTCGGACGCAATGGTGTCGGCAAGACCTCGACGCTGCGCGGCATCCTGGGATTGATTCATCGCCGCGGCGAGGTGCGCCTTGCCGGAGAGCGGATCGACACGCTCCCCACCCATCGGATCGTCAAGCGGGGCGTCGGCTACGTTCCGGAAGACCGTGAGGTGTTCGCCAAGCTCACGGTCGCCGAAAATCTCGCCCTGGCCGAACGGCAGCGCAATCCGCGCCGTGAGTTCGTCGCCGAGCTCTTCCCCGACCTCGTGAACCGTCGCGACCAGATGGCCGGCACCCTCTCGGGCGGACAGCAGCAGATGGTCTCGGTCGCCCGCGCGCTCATGAACGACAACCAGCTGCTGCTGGTCGACGAACCGACCAAGGGGCTCGCCCCCAAGATCGTCACCGAGGTTGCAGACGCCCTCGAGGAGGCAGCAAAGACGGTGCCGATCCTGCTGGTGGAACAGAACCTCGAGGTCGTCAAACGACTCGCGCACGACGCGATAGTCATCGACAGCGGCCGCGTCGTCCACGTCGGGCCCGCCCGCGAGATCCTCGACGACGAGGAGCTCACCCAGCGACTGCTCGGTGTTCATGCCGAGCGGCCCGCGGATCCCAAGCCTGCACCGTCCTCGGAGGCCCACTCGTGAGCACCATCATCCTGACCCTGGTGACCGGTGTCGGTCTCGGGGCCCTCTACTTTCTCGTCGCCTCGGGCCTGAGTCTGATCTACGGCCTCATGCACGTGCTCAACTTCGCGCACGGGGCGTTCCTGACTCTGAGTGCTTTCCTCGGATGGATGGTCGCGCAGGCGCTCGGGACCGAGTCGTGGTGGTCGTTTCTCGTCTCGATCCTTGTCGGCGCTGCGGTCGGCGCTCTGTTTGCAACCCTGACCGAACTCGTGCTGATCCGCCCGCTCTATGAGCGACACATCGAGCAAGTGCTCGTCACGGTCGGACTCTCATTCGCCGCGGTCGCCCTGTTCGAAGGGGTGTGGGGCACCGACGCGATTCCGATCTCGGGTCCACCCTGGCTCAAGGAGACCACCGAGATCCTCGGAGCCCGGATCCCCAACGTGTACTGGATCCTGATGCTCGCCGCGGGGCTCGTGCTGGCAGCACTGGTGCTGTTCCTCCAGAAGACGCGGTACGGCATGATCATCCGCGCTGGCGTCGAGAATCGTTCGATGGTGACGGCTCTCGGAATCGACGTGCGGCGCTCCTTCACTCTCGTCTTCGCGATCGGCGGGGCAGCTGCCGGCATCGGCGGCGTGCTGGCGATGCACTACTCGACGTTCGTGTCAGCGCACCTCGGATCCACGCTGCTGATCTTCGCGTTCATCGTCACGGTCGTCGGTGGTCTCGGCTCGCTGACCGGGGCCGCAGTGGCATCCGTGCTGGTTGCCGTGTTGCAGCAGTTCGCGAACTTCTACCTCGGCGGCACCGGAGACTTCATCGTCGTCATCCTGCTGGCGGTCGTGCTGCTCGTGCGACCTTCTGGACTCCTCGGGAGGAAGGCATGAGCATCCGTCGATACTGGCCGGCGCTCGTCGGCGTCGGGCTCGTGATCTTCATGGCGGTGCTGCCGCTCCTGAACATCTCGATCCCCGGCATCCTGCCTACCCCCACCTACCAGCCGGGAACCCTGGCGCTGCTCTCGCTGTGCATGGTGTTCGCATCCCTCGCGCTGTCGTACAACCTGCTGCTGGGCACGTCCGGGATGCTGTCGTTCGGGCACGCGCTCTACTTCGGCGCCGGCGCGTATGGCCTCGGCATCGCGCTCGAGCACTTCGGGGTGCCGCTCTTTCCCGGCGTGTTCGCGGCCCTCATCGGCGGGATGATCATCGCCTTCGTCACGGGTGCTGTCGCGATGCGCGTCTCAGGGATTCCCTTCGCGATGGTCACGCTCGCTTTCGCTCAGGCAGGCTCCGTGCTCGTGCGTCGCAACTCCGCGATCACCGGCGGTGAGGAGGGTCTGAGCCTGAACACCGACCAGGTCCCGGACTTCCTCGTCGGCGTGATCAACACGCGAAACCTGTACTGGTTCGCCCTGGCGGTGCTGGTGATCGTGTACCTGGTGACGCTCTGGGTCGACACCTCTCGCCTCGGGCACCTCGCCCGGGCCACCCGCGAGAACGAGCAGCGGGTGCGGGTCCTGGGCCTTCGGCCCTACCGGGTGCGACTCATCGTCTTCGTGATCGCCGCGGTGCTCGCGAGCCTTGCCGGGGTGGCGTACATGCTGCTGCAGTCGGGAACGGTGCCGCGGTCCGTCTCCGCCGATCTCACCATCACCGTGCTGGTCATGGTCGTCCTCGGCGGGGTCGGATTCCGGTGGGGTGCGATCGTCGGGGGAGTGCTGTACACCCTGCTCGATCAGCGGCTCACGGTCCTCGCCGGGTCCGAGGCCATCGAGTCGCTCCCGGATTTCCTGCGCATTCCGCTGTCGGAGCCGCTGTTCCTGCTCGGTGCGCTGTTCATCATCGTGGTGATGTTCCTCCCCGGGGGCATCGCCGGCACGATCGATGGCTGGTGGCGTCGTCGTCACGGCGAACGTCACGTGCGCGATAGTCTGCGGAGCATCGACGACGCGGAGGCAGATGCCGATGCGGTCGGTGCCTCGGAGGTTCGAGCGTGAGCAACGACGTACAAGACGAGTCGCACACGATCGGCCGGTGGCTGGTCGAGCGCGCCGCGCACACACCGCATCGTGTTGCGATCGACGATCGCGGGGTGACGATCACCTACGGCGAGCTGGCCGACCGGGCGCGAGAACTCGCCGAGAGCCTCGCAGGAGCGGGCTTCGGCCCGGGAACGCGCATCGCAACGCTCGCGGGAAACTCCATCGACCACGTCGTGCTCTTCTTCGGATGCGCGCTTGTCGGTGTCGCGTTCGTTCCGCTCTCGTGGCGTCAGAGCACGCGTGAGCTCGTCGACACGCTCGGCCGCAGCGACCCCCAGCTGCTGGTGGTCGATGACGAGTTCGCCGCGTCCGCGGCCGACGCCATCCGTGAACTGGCGGAGCCTCCGCTGGTTGCCGCCCTGGGGACTGCCGGCATTGAGCGCGCCGTCCCCCCGGCGCGCGACCCGCGGCCAGCCCGCGCGGTCCGCGACGATGACCCTTTGCTGATCGTGTTCACGTCGGGGAGCGAAGCTGCGCCCAAGGGCGTCATCCTCACCCACGCCAACTGCTTCTGGAACAACCTGGCCCTCGGGCGCGCGCTGCCACTGGGTGAGGGGGATGTCGTTCTCACCGTCTTGCCGCAGTTCCACGTTGCGGCGTGGAACTGCCAGCCGCTGCTCGCGTGGTGGGGCGGCGCGACTGTCGTGCTGGAGCGTTCGTTCGACACCGAGCGCGTGCTGCAGCTCATCCGAGAGCGCCGGGTCACCGCGATGATGGGCGTTCCGACGCAGTATGCGATGCTCGCCGAATCCCGAGGGTGGGACGCCAGCGATCTGTCGTCGATCCGCCTCGCGCTCGTGGGTGGAGCCACCCTACCCAGCGCGGTTCGAGACGCGTGGCACGCCCGCGGCGTTGAGCTGGTCCAGGGTTACGGACTCACCGAAGCAGGCCCCAATGTGCTGCACTGCCCGACCGGCAGCGCCGGCGGCCACGAGGGCGCGGTGGGGCGACCGTATCCTCACGTCAGCGTCCAGGTCGTCGACCCCCACACGCTGCTTCCGCTCCGCGGGGACGCGACGGGGGAGCTCTGGGTCCGAGGACCGAGCGTGTTCGCGGGCTACCTCGGTGACCCGGATGCCACCGCGCGGGCCATGCACGGCGACTGGTTGCGCACCGGCGATCTCGTCCACCGCGACCGAGACGGCGTCTTCACCGTCGTCGACCGGCTCAAAGACATCTTCATCTCCGGCGGCGAGAACGTCGCCCCCGCCGAGGTCGAGCACGCGCTGTGTCTGCACCCTCTGGTGAGCGGCGCAGCCGTGGTCGGCGTCCCCGATCCGGTGTGGGGCGAACGGGGCGTCGCCTTCGTCACGATTCGCGCGGGAGCGGTCATTTCTCGCGACGAGATCCTCGCGCACGCCCGGCGCACCCTTGCGGCCTTCAAAGTCCCCATTGCCGTCGAGGTCGTCGAACGACTGCCCCGATCCTCGATCGACAAGTTGGCGAGGTCGCGGCTGCGTGAGCGTGCCAGAGCGACCGTGGCATCGACTCAGGAGGTGTCGCATGAGCGTTCCCATTGAGGACGAGGACGTCACGCCGGTCTCGTCGGCGACAGGCCGGCCGTTGACCAAGCGGGGCGAGGCCACGCGGAGCCGGCTGCTCGAGGCGGCCGAGACGGTGTTCGCCGATCAGGGGTACCACGAGGCATCCATCGTCAAGATCACCGAGCGCGCCGGTATCGGGCTCGGAACGTTCTATCTGTACTTCGACAGCAAGCAGACGATCTTCGAAGCACTCGTGATCGATCTGAACCGGCGGGTACGGCACTCGATGTCGGAGGCGATGGCAGGAGCGTCGAGCCGTCTTGAAGCCGAACGCGCGGGGTTTGCCGGGTTCTTCCGCTTCACTGCGGCGCATCCCGCGTTGTACCGGGTTGTGCGCGAGGCAGAGTTCGTCTCACCCGACACTCTGCGACTGCATTACACGCGCATCGTCGAGGGGTATGAGGCGGGGCTCCGTGCCGCCCAGGGAAGCGGGGATGTCGATCGCGCGCTCGATCCCGAGGTCACGGCGTGGGCGCTCATGGGCATGGGAGAGCTCATCGGCATGCGGTTCCTGCTCTGGGAACGGGATGCCGAGGGCAGGCCGCCTGCCGAGCTGGACCCCGCCGTGATGGCGTCGATGTCGACGCTCATCGACAACGCGCTCGCTCCCCGAGCGGAACCGAAGAAGGAGGAGCCTCGATGACCGAGAACGACCTTGCGGGGCGACGCGCCCTGGTCACCGGCGGCGCGAGCGGCATCGGTTTCGCATGCGCGACAGAGTTCGCCTCTCGGGGCGCAAGTGTCGTCGTTGCCGACCTCAACGCGGACGCCGCTCACGCGGCTGCCGAACAGATCGGCGGCGAAGCCTGGGTCGTCGACCTCTCCGAGACCGAAGCGCTCGATGACCTGAGCCTCGAGGTCGACATCCTGGTCAACAATGCCGGCATCCAGCGGGTGAGTCCCATCGCCGAGTTCGACCCGGCGACCTACCGGATGATGATGCGCCTCATGCTCGAATCGCCGTTCCTGCTGGTGCGTGCCGCGCTGCCGCACATGTACGCGAACGGATGGGGCAGGGTCGTCAACATCTCCAGCGCCCACGGGCTGCGCGCCAGTCCCTACAAGGTCGCCTACGTCGCGGCAAAGCACGGCCTGGAGGGACTGTCGAAGGTGACAGCGCTTGAGGGCGGCCCGCACGGTGTCACCAGCAACTGCATCAACCCGGCCTATGTGCGAACCCCGCTCGTCGAGAAGCAGATCGCCGACCAGGCGAAGGTGCACGGTATCCCCGAAGACGAGGTCGTCGAGAAGATCATGCTCACCGAGACCGCCGTCAAGCGTCTCGTGGAGTCTGACGAAGTTGCATCCCTGGCCGGCTGGCTCGTCTCAGACAAGGCCGGGATGGTCACTGGCGCCTCCTACACGATGGACGGCGGGTGGACCGCACGATGAGCGCGCACACCTATCGCACTGTCGACGTCGTCGTCCCCGGGGGTGACCTGCACGTTGGTGTCTGGGATCCGGTGGCCCCGCAGACCGGCCAGGTGCTGCTGGTCCACGGCGTCACCTCGTCGCACCTGGCCTGGCCGTTCGTCGTCGAGGAGCTCCCCGGGATTCGCGCGATCGCGCCAGACCTTCGTGGGCGCGGACGCAGCAACGAGGTAGCCGGGCCAGCTGGGCTTGCTGCGCACGCGGACGACCTGGCCGCTGTGCTCGATCACCTCGGCATTGAGAAAATCCCGGTCGTCGGGCATTCGATGGGCGCTTTCGTGTCTGTCGTGTTCGCTCACCGGCATCCGTCGCGGGTCGAAAGCCTGCTTCTTGTCGATGGTGGGTTGCCCCTCGACGTTCCACCGGGGTTGGATGCGGATGCCGTCGTCGCGCATGTCCTCGGCCCCACCGCGGCGCGCCTGTCGATGCGGTTCGGATCCATCGATGACTATCTCGAGTTCTGGCGGCCCCACCCCGCCTTCGCGCAGGCGTGGTCGCCCGAACTCGAGAGCTACTTCGCCTACGACCTCGTCGATGACGGGTCCGGGATGCTGCGACCGGCCACAAGCTACGAGACGATGGTCGACGACACCATCGACATGAACACGGGGTCTTCGTTGCCGGACGCACTCGCCGATCTGCAGCATCCGACAACCCTTATCACGGTGCCGCGGGGATTGCAGGGTGAGGAGCCGGGGCTGTACGCACCGGAGTACCTCGAGGGGGTCCTCGCGACGTATCCGAGCATCGAGCACACGCGGCTCGATGACCTCAACCACTACACGATCGTGATGAGTGAGCAGGGTGCGCGCGTCGTCGGTGAGGCGGTGCGTTCGGTGCTCGCCCAGCCGCGCAGCGTTGCGTGACCAGCACCGCCGCGCAGCGTTGCGTGACGTCGTGGATCGATCACTGGCGGCCGCGTGCTGACTCGAAGGCGAATCGGCGGTTGCGTGCAGCAGCAAGGACTCGTCCGATTGCCTTTATCACCTCGATGGCGAGGAAGCACGCAAGGGCATATCCAATCGCGGTCGCCCATTGCGCGAGGCTTAGCGGGACGGAGCCGAACCACGCATGGAACGGTGGCAGGTAGGTGTATCCCGTCTGGAGTGCGGCAAGTATGGCGATGGAGATCCAAATCGCGTGATTCCCGGTGAGTGCACGCAGGGTGAAGCTCGATCGGCGTAGGAGGCGAACGTTGAACAACACGGCCACCTGAGCGACCACGAGTACTGTCACTGCTTCGGCGCGCGCCGTCTCGAGGTCAGCACCGCGAGCGAGTTCGGCGAAGAAGGCAATGATCGTCGCGGCTGATACCACAATGCCCATTCCCGCGAGCATGAGCAGCTTTCCTGAGAGGATCGACTCGCCGGCGGACCGGGGTCGTCGTTTCATCGTTCCGGGCTCGACTGGTTCGTAGGCGAAGGCGAGAGAAAGGGTAACGGCGGTAACGAGGTTCACCCAGAGAATCTGAGTGGGCTGCAGAGGGTCGGGGAAGCCAACCACGACGGCGGTGAAGACGACCAGGGCTTGCCCGAGTGTCGTGGCGAGGATGAAGACCACGGACTTGCGCAGGTTGTCGTAGACGCGTCTGCCTTCGCGTACGGCTCGCTCGATGGTGGCGAAGTTGTCATCGGCGAGGACGATATCGGAGGCGTCTTTGGCGGCTTCTGTTCCCTTCATTCCCATGGCGACGCCGACGTCGGCTCGGCTCAGCGCGGGAGCGTCGTTGACTCCGTCACCGGTCATCGCGACCACGCCACCGCGGGACTGGAGTGCAGCGACGATGCGCAGTTTGTGTTCTGGGCTGGTACGCGCGTACACGTCGACGTCCGCGACGACATCCCGCAGCTGTACGTCGTCCATCCCGTCGATCTCGGCCCCGGTCAGCACTGTCGCGCCGTCGTCGACGACCCCCATCTCGGCGGCGATGGCATGCGCGGTGCGGGCGTGGTCACCGGTGATCATCTTCACGCTCACGCCGGCCTCCTGGCATTCGGCGATCGCGGCCGTCGCTTCGGGTCGTGGCGGGTCGGCGATGGCGACGATGCCCAGCAGCACCAGTCCGCGAAGATCCTCAGACTCGACGGTCAGGACATCCGGTGACACGTCACGACGAGCTGCGGCGAGGACCCGCATTCCCTGCGCGGTGTACTCGTCGACGAGCGCCTGCCACCGGTCGTGCTCCACCGGGTCCTTCCCTCCGTCGGTGGCTCGCTGGTGCTCGCAAAGGGTGAGCAGACGGTCGGGCGCACCCTTGACGAAGATGACTTGCCTTCCCGCGATCGATCGGTTGAGGGTGGCCATGTACTTCACGCTGGCTTCGAACGGGATCTCGTCCTGGCGCGCGAAGTCGGAGGCGTCGATGCCAGCCTTGCGCCCCAGGGTGATCAGTGCGCCTTCGGTGGGATCCCCCACGACCCGCCACCCGGCGGTCTCTGTGTGGTCGAGCCGCGCGTCGTTGCACAGGGTGAGCGCGAGCGCCAATTCGCGCAGATCCGGCATACCCGCGGAATCCAGGTCGCCGTTTCGCAGGATCGCTCCCGTGGGATCGTAGCCTTCGCCGGTGACCGTGTACCGGGCGGCCGCGGTGGTGGCGGCCCTCACGGTCATCTCGTTCTTGGTCAGCGTGCCGGTCTTGTCGGAGCAGATTACGGTGACCGACCCGAGGGTCTCTACCGCAGCCAGTCGGCGGGTGATCGCCCGCTGTGCAGCCATCTGCCGCACGCCCAGTGCAAGGGTGATCGTCACTACCGCCGGCAGCCCCTCCGGCACCGCGGCCACCGCAAATGCGATGGCGGATGATAGTAGCAACTCCGGGGAGTTCCCGTGCAGGATCGATCCGAGCGCGACCATCACGACGACCAGCACGAGCACGGTGACCGTCAGCTGACGTCCGAGCCGGTTGATCGAGCGGATGAGCGGGGTGTCCGTGCGCTCGACATCGCGAACCAGCTGCTGGATACGGCCGAGTTCAGTACGGATTCCGGTCGCGGTGACCACGGCCACAGCTCGTCCGGCGACCACGATCGATCCGGCGTGTAGCATATTGTGCCGGTCGCCGAGGGCGGCATCGTGCGGCACAGTGTCGGTGTGTTTGGCCGCAGGAACCGCTTCGCCCGTCAGCGCAGCCTCATCTGCCCGCACATCACGCGCTTCGACCAGCCTTGCGTCCGCGGGCGCTCGATCGCCGGCGTGGACTCGAATGATATCGCCGATGACCAGCGTGGCAGCGTCGATGTCGTGCCAGCTGCCATCTCGCCGCACGGTGGCGTGCGGCGAGAGCATCTTGCGGATTCCGCGCAGGGCCTTCTCGGCTTGCCCCTCCTGGACGAACCCGATGATCGCGTTGATAAGTGCGACCGCGAGGATCACCGACGCGTCGATATAGTCACGCGACGCGAGCTTGATCACCGCAGCCGCAAGCAGAACGTAGATGATTGCGTTGTTGAACTGCGCCAGGAACCGCAAGACCGGATGCGTCGGCGACGGTTCTGGCAGACTGTTCGGCCCGAAGTGCGCATGGCGCCGGTCTACCTCCCCCGAGGCGAGCCCCGCACGAGTCGTTTCGAGTCCCTCGAGCACGACACCGGCAGGGTGACCATGGGGATCGTTCGGCGAACCCGATGCCGCGGCCGGGTGATGGGTGAGTTCAGCCGGTGTCCGTCCCCGCGGCGCATGAGGCTCCCGAGACCCTTCGCGGCTCACAGCGGACATTTGATTCTGCTCCCGTCACTCCTCGTCCGGGCGTTCCTTCCACCGTGCCAAACCAGGCGGACGTGAGGTAGGGCCCATGGTCCCCGCCGATGGGACCTCCGCCCCTACCCGAGTGGCGCCCGGCAGGGGATGCTGCGATCAGCAGATCCGGGGCGCGACAGCGCCAACCGGACTCCGGGCCCGAACAAAGGAGTACGAGATGCAGGAGAAGATCATCGTCGGGGTGACGGATGCTGCGGTATCGCGCCGCGCCGTCGACTGGGCCACCGAGCGGGCGACGATCAGGGGCGACCGGCTCGAACTGGTGTCGATCGTCGGCGGTGCCGCCGGTGTCATCGGTGAAGGCAACATCATCGATCATGCGCTCGAGCTGACACAGAACATGCTGGATGAAGAGGCCGAGCGTGTGCGTGCACGCGGCGTGCCCGCCCGGACACGTGTCGCACGCGGCAAGCCGGTCGAACAGCTCATCGAAGCCTCGAAGGATGCCGCGCTGCTGGTCATCGGTAGCGACTACCGCGGCCCGCTATCAGGGCCGGCTCGAGGTCCGCACGGGATCCGCATCACCGCCGCCGCACAGTGCCCCGTGGTCGTCGTGCCCGACCTCGACCTCACTGGCCGGTCCGGGGTGATCGTTGGCGTCGATGGGTCAGACGTTTCCGAGCTCGCTATCGCCTTCGCCGCCGTCGAAGCAGACCGATCCGGAGAACCGCTCACCGCGGTGAGCAGCTGGTCTCCGGTGGCGCTTCCCCTCTACGTTCGGTCATACCCTGACGACTACCTCCAGATCATGCAGAAGCTCACCGAGGAAGCGCTCGCGATTTCGATCGCCGGTATTCCGCAGCTGTATCCCGACCTGGACGTGCGCCGCGTGGTCGAGAGGAGTGATAGTCCGGACACGCTGATCAATCGACTCGCCTCGCAAGCTCGCCTTACCGTCATCGGGTCACATGGCTACGGCCGAGTTGCGCGTTTCCTGCTCGGATCCACCAGCCAGCAGGTACTCGCCCGCCTCGCCACGGTGACAGTCGTCGTACGGTGAACAGACCGCGCTGGAGGCGCAGGTCAATCCGGAGGTCGCCTGAGCGCGGCTGACAGCGCCTGTTGCGGCAGCCCGGGCGGTCTCAGCCCCGGGATGCCGCGACGCGTGTCGTCAGCTGGTGCGCGTGGGCCAGCAGGATGCGGCCGAGCTCGGGGAGCCGGTCGGGTCCGAATCGGAACTCGACTCCCGTGAGACTCAACGCCCACTGCGGGTGCCCTTCGCGTGTGAAAACAGCGGCCCCGACGCCGAAGCTTCCTTCGACGATCAGGCCCGGGTTGACGGCGTACCCGCGCTCGTGCGTCTCGCGCAGACGGCCCCGAAGCCGCGTCGGGGCGTGAGCGGCACCCCACCGCTCCGGGAGCTCAGGATGCCGCTCGAAGTATGCGTCCACATCGTGGTCTGGAAGGAAGGAGAGGATCGCGAGCCCCGCCGACGCGACGCCCAGGGGAAAGCGCACACCCTCGGACAGTACGAAGGATCGGATGGGAAAGCTCCCCTCCTCGCGCAACAGACACACTGTCTCGTCGCCGCGTCGCACCGAGAGGAAGGCGCTTTCTTCGGTGCGGACGGCGAGCGAGCGCACGATGTCGCGAGCGAGGCTCGTGATGTCGTACCGGGATGCTGCGGCCGTACCCATCAGGTAGAGCTCGGGCCCCGGCATCCAGGTGCCGAGTGCTTCGTCCTGGTCGACGAGCCCCTCGTGGCGCAGCGCCGTGAGGAGTCGGTGGGTCGTCGGGCGGGTGAGATCCGCCCGACGGGCCAGCTCCGAAACGGTGAGGCCCGCAGCGCCTCCTGCCGACACCAAGCGCAGCAGAGATGCCGCGCGCGCGATTGCCTGCGCGCCCGGTACGGAGGGAGGGCTGTCCATGATGTGGACGGTAGTCGTGGTGATGTCCACATCGCAAGCGGATGCTGGCGTCGGCGGGCGCCAGGCGGAGACGATGGTGGTGCGGCGAGCCATTCATGATGCGCCCCGCACCCGAACCGGCAGACCGAAGGAGTTCATCCGTGATCGACAAGACGTGGGAGTCGCCGGCCGCAGCCGTGGCCGACATCCCCGACGGCGCTACCCTCGCCGTCGGCGGGTTCGGACTGTCGGGCAACCCGATGGCATTGATCGAGGCGCTGCACGCGCGCGGCGTCGGCGACCTGTCGATCGTGTCCAACAACTGCGGGGTGGATGACTGGGGCCTGGGCATCCTGCTCGCCGACAAGCGCATCCGCAAGATGATCTCGTCGTACGTGGGCGAGAACAAGGAGTTCGAGCGGCAGTTCCTCTCTGGCGAACTCGAGCTCGAGTTGACGCCGCAGGGCACGCTCGCCGAGAAGCTCCGCGCGGGCGGCGCCGGGATCGCCGCCTTCTACACGCAGACCGGCGTGGGGACCCAGGTAGCCGAGGGTGGATTGCCTCGGCGCTATGACGGGTCAGGCGGCGTGGCCGTCGCTTCGCCGGTGAAGGATGTCCGCACCTTCGAGGTGTCGGGGCGCGAGCGTGAGTATGTGCTCGAGGAAGCGATCGTCACCGACTACGCCCTCGTCCACGCGCTGCGTGGTGACCGTCACGGCAACCTCGTCTTCAACAAGGCAGCTCGAAACTTCAACCCCCTCGCGGCGATGGCCGGCCGCATCTGCATCGTGCAGGTCGAGGAGCTGGTCGAGCCGGGCCAGATCGACCCGGATGCCGTGCACCTGCCCGGCGTGTACGTTCACCGCATCGTCGAGGTCGGTTCCGACATCGAAAAGCGCATCGAGCGACGCACCGTCTCGGTGACCCCGGAAGGAGCCTGAGATGGCACTCACCCGCAATGAGATGGCTGCCCGCGCCGCCCAGGAGCTCGCCGACGGCGCCTACGTCAATCTGGGGATCGGACTGCCGACCCTCGTGCCCAACTACGTTCCCGACGGCGTCACCGTCGTGCTGCAATCCGAGAACGGCATCCTGGGCGTCGGTCCCTACCCGCAGGAAGATGACGTCGACCCCGACCTCATCAACGCCGGGAAAGAGACGGTGACGACCCTGCCGGGCGCCGCGTTCTTCGATTCCGCGACGAGCTTCGGCATGATCCGTGGCGGCAAGATCGATGCCGCCATCCTCGGTGCGATGCAGGTGTCGGCCTCCGGAGATCTTGCCAACTGGATGATCCCCGGAAAGATGGTCAAGGGCCCCGGCGGCGCGATGGATCTCGTGCACGGTGCAGCGAAGGTGATCGTCCTCATGGAGCACGTCGCCAAAGATGGCACGCCGAAGATCGTCAACGACTGTTCGCTGCCGCTGACGGGCAAAGGCGTCGTCGACCGCATCATCACCGACCTCGCGGTTCTCGACGTGACACCCGAGGGCCTCGTCCTCGTCGAGCTCGCGCCGGGCGTCAGCGTTGCGGATGTCGCGGCTGCGACAGAGCCCGAGATCACCGTTTCGAGCGACCTTAAGGTGGAGGCATGAACCACGAGGATGTCGTCATCGTCGGTGCCGCACGCACCCCGCAGGGCCGGTTGAAGGGGCAGCTGTCATCGCTGCCGTCCACGGCGCTCGGCAGCATCGCGATCCGCGGCGCGCTTGAGAAAGCCGGGATCAGCCCCGAGGTCGTCGACGCGGTTCTGGTCGGGCAGGTGCTGCCCGCGGGCGCGGGCCAGAACCCCGCGCGCCAGGCGGCGATCGGCGCGGGCATCGGCTGGGATGTGCACGCATCCTCGATCAACAAGGTGTGCCTGTCGGGCCTCACCGCTGTCATCGATGCCGCCCGCATGGTGCGCCTCGGCGATGCCCGGGTCGTCGTAGCGGCGGGGATGGAGTCGATGTCGCAGGCACCGCATCTGCTCATGGGCTCGCGCGAGGGCTGGTCGTACGGATCGATCGAGGTGCTCGACCACATGGCCCACGACGGCCTCACCGACGCCTTCGACCGCGAGAGCATGGGCGGCTCCACCGAGCGCCACAACGCCCGTTACGAGGTCACGCGCGAAGACCAGGATGCCGTCGCCGCTCGCTCTCACCAACGCGCGGCAGCCGCGTGGGAAGCGGACGTATTCGCCGACGAGATCGTTCCGGTGGAGATTCCGCAGCGCAAGGGCGAACCGAAGCTGGTCACCCGCGACGAGGGCATCCGCCCCGAGACGACTGTCGACACCCTCGCGGGGCTTCGTCCGGCGTTCTCGAAGGACGGCACGATCACGGCGGGCAACTCGTCACAGATCTCCGATGGCGCGTCGGCAGTGATCGTCACGAGCCGAGCGCACGCGGACGAGAACGGGTGGCCGGTCCTTGCCGTCCTCGGGTCGGCGGGTCAGGTCGCGGGCCCCGACAACACCCTTCACGCCCAGCCCGCGCGGGCGATCCTCGCCGCCTGCGAGCGGGAGGGGATCGCC
>Ga0207881_1000246_pt1 | contig 29666 bp, 25 predicted proteins | sample MalvirmetagMSP97_FD_184227 | JGI IMG/M metagenome (GOLD analysis project Ga0207881, IMG submission 184227) | Marine viral communities from the Deep Pacific Ocean - MSP-97 (SPAdes) | ecosystem: Environmental > Aquatic > Marine > Oceanic | place: Pacific Ocean | collected 2011-05-03 | reverse complement strand
ACACAGATTTATTTACAGGCTCGTTACTTTAGTTCAGGAGTTCTCTACTGCATGATAAAGTGCCCAATCACCTTCAGTTGATTTTGTCCAGCCACTAGAGGCGATCGTTCCTCCATCCACCGGAATTACCACTCCGGTAATATATGAGGCCATACTAGAGGCGAGAAAGACCGCAGCTCCACCCATCTCGTCAACGTCACCTATTCGACCGAGTGGAATGTATCTGTCCCGGGCAGCGACTTCTTCAGCGGTGGCTGCATCATAAAATGGTTTAAGGCCTGGAGTCATGATCATATCCGGTGCTAGAGCGCAAACCCGGATGTGCTCTGGGCTTAGCTCAATCGCCATAGTGCGAGTGAAACTCACCATGCCAGCTTTACAGGCAGCATAAACTGCGTATCCCGGAGCCGCTCTAAGTCCTTCGCTGGAAGCGATGTTGATTATGCAGCCGCCTCTTTTGTCTTCTACCTGAGTCTTGGCGAAGGCCTGCGTTGCGTTGAGCATGCTCATCAGGTTCAAGTCTATATGTCGTTTCCAGCTGCGTTCACTGTGATCCACGAATGGAATCTGACGTGTGCCTCCAGCATTATTGACAAGAATATCTAGGCGACCGAACCGTGCTCTAGCTTGGTTAATCATGCTGCGAACGTCATCACTGTCTGCAACATTTGTTTCAATGAAGAGAGCGTCGCGATCTAACTCTTTGATCTCTCGCGCTGTTTTTTCGCCATTTTTCACATCAGTGTCCGCAATGACGATATGTGCTCCAAATTGCGCCATTGCAACAGCAATGCCTTTTCCGATGCCGTTCGCACCACCGGTGATGATGGCCACCTGATCGGTTAGAAGAATATCTGAAGGGGTCATGAAAATTCCTCGTTGTACTCAACCATTATGTATGCTTAATAGCTGACATGTTATTAGTTAAGCTGTTAGTGTATCTTTTGGAGCTGGGTCACGCAAGACAACTAATCTTAAGATGATTTTTCATGCCTAAAGAAGCTGAAACCTTACAAGAGAGTGCAATATCTAGGTCTGGATCGGTGCGACTAATGCTCGCGGCAATACTCATGGCGGCAGTGTTCTCGGTAGCTTTGGCTGCCGTAATTGTGAATATTGCGCTTCCACAAATTAGTATCGATTTAGGGGCTCGCCAAGTGACTGCACATTGGTTAACAACCGGATATGCGGCGGCCGGTACGTTAACGATGTTGTTGTCGCCCCTGTGTGCGAGGGCTTTTGGAATAAAGCAAGTGTTGTACTTAGCAACCGTGATATTTATAGCTGCCGCCGTTTCATGTGCAAATGTGAATAGTCTCTGGGCTCTTATTTCGGCTCGAATGATTCAGGGGGCCGCAAGCGGATTCGTCATTACTCTTGCTTTTATCGTTATGGCGGAAGCTTATCCTTTGAATCTGCGGGGACGGGCGATAAGTATTATTGGGTTTGGCATGGTGTTGGCCCCTACGTTAGGGCCTCCAATTGGTGGAATAATGATTGATATGTTTGGGTGGCGCGCGCTCATGTATCTTCCCGTTCCGTTCATTGCGCTATTGCTGGTATTTGGTTTTAAAATATTGCCGAACTTGAGGCCCTCTAACTCTAATGAGGCCTTCGACCTTTTGGGTTTTAGCCTTCTGGCAGCTATGATTTTTGGCTTACTCGCTAGCCTGACTTTTTTGCAAACCCATGGTTGGCCAAAAACAGATTCAGTCATGTTATTTGCAGGACTGACGGTTATTCTGGTTGCGCTGATCGTGAGGGAAATAAAGTTCAGCAACCCGATAATCAATTTTAGGCTATTCTTTTTTACGGGCTTTGGTTCTGCATCAATTGTCGCGTTTGTTTTTGGGCTTGCTGTGTGGGGTGCGGCGTACTTGTTGCCAATTTTTCTGCAAACAGCCCGAGGTTTCAGCGCCTCAGAAACTGGTTGGATTATGCTCCCAGGGGGCGTCGTAATGATGATCATGATGCCGGTTGCGGGACACCTATCAGATTCCAGCCCACCTCAACGGTTAATTGTCAGTGGCCTTCTTTGTTTTGCAGTATCTTTTATTTTCCTCTCCTACACTGGAGCTTTGAGCGTTTGGGCTGGGGTTTACGTTATTACATTTCTTGTTACGGCGGGAAGAGGGGTTGGGCTTGGTATTATCATTCCTGCATTGGACTCGGCCGCAAGCCGTGCTTTGCCGAGTGAAATGCTCCCAGAAGGACTGGCAATGATTAATTTTCTCAGACAGTTGGGGGGAACTTTAAGTCCTGGGTTGGTCGCACTTATATTTGAGTCGCGACTTTCTGCTAGTGCTTCTTTAACAACAGAAGGGGGCTTAGGTCTTTCGCCGATCGTCGCTGCCTATGACCAAACCTTGATGCTTGTTGGAGGAGTGTTTTTACTGGCACTAATACCTGCTTGGCGAATGCGCCATATCAGCTAATTATTTTCTTCGAAAAAAATCAAAGGCTAGTCCGGTTTGAATTTGAGCAGAATTTCGTATGAATAAAGACCCGGCGGTGTCACAAGTAGCGCCGGGCCGTCGAGGCAAAATCAGTCTCAGTTCAGACTTTTAAAACCGATACAACGCCAGCACCGCCCAAACCGATGTTGTGTTGAATGCCAACTTTAGCGTTTGGTACTTGGCGATCACCGGCAATGCCACGTAGGTGCCAGACTATTTCAGCAAACTGAGCCGGACCTGTAGCGCCGAGAGGGTGACCCTTCGAGAGCAGTCCTCCGGATGGGTTGGTTACGATTTTCCCTCCGTATGTGTTATCGCCATCCATAACGAACTTTGCGGCGCCTCCTTCCGGACATAAGCCGAGAGCTTCATAGCTGATTATTTCGTTTGAAGAGAAGCAATCATGCAGTTCAACTATGTCAGCGTCTTCAGCACCGATTCCGGCTTCTTCGTATGCCCTTTGTGCAGCAGTGCGGGTCACACCGGCACCGACGACATTGATGATGCTTCCCGAATGAAAACTTTCGTTCCCGTCGGTTACTAATGCCATTCCAGAAATCTCCACTGTCCTATCTAATCCATGCTTGCGTGCATAAGATTGAGAGACAATGACGGTTGCCGCAGCTCCGCAGGTTGGCGGGCAGCACATTAACTTAGTTAAAGGGCCAAAAATTGGCGTAGATGCCATCACCTCCTCTACCGTAAGGGGAGTTGAAAATAAGGCATAGGGATTGTTTAGTGCATGGTTCCTTGCTTTGACGGACACCTTTGCAAATAGCTCAGCGTTCTCCCCATACTTTTCTAGGTACTCCGCCCCTGCACTACCAAAATATTGTGGTGCTTCTGGGGCATCCTTGTCCCAGCCTCTAATCTCATCTATGGCTTGATTGAGGCGCCAAGTAATGGGCGTTCGCTCTGTATTGACCGACATAGCGCCGGGTGACATCTGCTCAAAACCGAGCGCCAACGCCACGTCAACCTGACCGCTCATGACGGCCTGGCGAGCAAGATAGATGGCGCTTGTGCCTGATGCACATGCATTATTCACATTAATAATGGGTATCCCTGTCAAACCTAGAGAGTATAAGGCGGTCTGGCCAGAGCAAGTGTCTCCAAAAACATAGCCAGCATAGGCCTGCTGGACATCTTTGTAGTTTATGCCAGCATCGGAAAGCGCCTCGCTTGCAGCCTCCGCTCCCATGACATCGTACATTTCGCTAGCGCTAGGCTTTTTGAATTTAACCATGCCCACGCCTGCGATGAGTGCTTTTTCGCTCATATTTAAAGTCCCCGTAGAGCGGCTTTTCTAATTAACCTGAATTGACGTTAACGGTTCAGCTGCTAAAGTCCTGAATGGTCAGGCTGTTCTCTGGACGGAAAATCTTATCTTCAGATTCGGCAATGAACCTTGCGTTGACGGAAGAATCCTTGCCACCTCCAGGTATGCCCTCAGCAGCGACCAGTTTAAGCTCCTTGATGCTTTGTCCGGATGCGAATAGGCAATGCCCTGTTCGGGTGCCGGAAAGGTCACTTACCATATATAGAACTGCTTCCGCTGCATGCTCTGGCGCGAGTTCCGCTTGCATCTCTTCAGAAAGTAAAGGGGCGGTTAGAGCTGAGACAGCAGCGGGTGCGAGAGCCCAGACTCGAACGCCCGCTTTGGCGCCTTCAAGGGCGAGGACGTTTGTGAATGCCCACACTCCGCCTTTGGACGCCGCATAGTTACTTTGGCCAAAGTTCCCAGCAAGCGCAGAAACAGAAGTTGTGTTTACAATGACTCCTCCACCATTTTCCTTCATCCAGCTGAACACCGGACGAGTAACGGCATACATGCTTTTCAAGTTGACCTTGATGACTAGGTCCCAGTCTGTTTCTTCGAGCTTTGCAAGTGATTTATCCCGAAGTATCCCTGCATTATTAATTAATATGTCAACCCGGCCGAACGAATCCAGTGCGGTTTCTAGTAGCGATTGCCCATTCTCGATTTGAGAAATATCTTGCGTATGGGCAACGGCATTGCCCCCATTGGATTGAATAGAGGCCGCCACGTTTTCCGCTAAGGAGCCGCCATCATCATCTTGTCCAATATCATTGATGACGATCGCCGCCCCCTCCCTGGCAAGAAGCTCGGCGTAAGCTTTGCCTAGTCCTCGTCCAGCGCCTGTGATGATTGCGACTTTGCCTTCAAGTAATGCCATTGTTTTCTCCATTCGATTTGTTCTGTTTGTCGAGTTTCGCTACTAAAAAAACTAATGCATTGACAGTTTTTTGTCAACGAGTATGCTTGTAGTAGAACGAAAGCAATTGGTTTCTTGCGCTAGGAGCGAGGAGTAAAGGGGGCAGGCTACCGAAAGGGTGTTCTATCGCTTTGGGTGGTAAGTTTTTAAGGTGTGAGGAAGGTGTTGAATGTCCGGATGGTATGAAAAGTTGAAAAATTGGGTAATTGAGGACGTTTACGAATCCTATTCAACGCGTGACACAATCCTGTATGCGTTAGGTGTAGGGGCAGCCTCATCGAATACGTTGCCGGATTCGGATTTGAAATATGTCTACGAAAAAGACCTCGTGGCATTACCTACGATGCATGCGGTCTTAGGAGTTGGCCCTTTTTGGATGGCGCAACCTGAGACGCAGATAGACGTTTCAAAAATCCTTCATGGCGAGCAATTTCTTCGCATTCACCGCCCGCTCCCCGCAGAGGGCAAAATTGTTTCCCGAACAACGGTGGATGAGATCTTTGATAAGGGGGCTGATAAGGGCGCCGTGATGTATGTTTCGAAGAAAATTTACAGCGGCGCTGCGGAGGAGTTGCTTGCAACTGTTGGTCTGTCGGTTTTTATGCGGGGTAACGGCGGTATGGGGGGCGTCACGTCAGGCGCACCGCGGCCCCACCAAGTTCCAGAAGGCCGGGAACCCGATGATTTTATAGATCTTATTACCCGCCCAGAGCAGTCGGTGATCTACCGACTTTCCGGAGATTGGAATCCTCTTCATATCGATCCGGAAGTAGCAAAAAAAGCAGGTTTTGATCGTCCTATTCTCCACGGATTGTGTAGTTATGGAGTTGCTGGTAGGGCGGTTTTAAAGCTTCTGTGCGGTAACGACGCTGAGCGTTTGCGTCAATTTGATGTACGTTTCGCGAGTCCGGTCTATCCCGGAGAAACCTTGAGGGTGGAAGTGTGGAGAGAGTCGGAAGGTGTTGCCTCTTTCCGAGTCCGTGTTAGGGAGCGAGATGTTATATGCCTGAGCAACGGCTACGTAGAGTATGTGGCCTAAAAAATAACGGAGTTACTTATGGAATACACCGAAATTTCGTATGAAATTATTGGGCCAGTTGCCCGTATTAGTCATGATCGACCTAAAGCAGCAAATGCCGAGTCGGAATTGTTACTTAATGAGCTGGATGATGCCTTAGAACGTGCAAAAAAGGATGAGTCCGTCCGAGTAGTTATTATCGGAGGAAAAGGTAAGCATTTTTCATCTGGTCACGACCTGGTTGACGGGATAGCAACCCGAGGTCACTTTACACCAGAGCAAATCTACATGTGGGAGCAAGAGCATTATCTCGGAAATGCGTTGAGAATTTGGGATTTTCCAAAGCCGACGATTGCGCAGGTGCAAGGGGCATGCATTGCCGGTGGCTTTATGGTTGCTAACATGTGCGATTTGATGGTAGCGAGTGAGGATGCCTTCTTTAGTGATCCAGTAGTTCATAGTCTTGGTGCGGCTGCAGTTGAGACGCTTATGCATCCCTGGGTGTTAGGGATGCGGAAAGCAAAGGAGTTTCTTTTCACTGGAGAGAGGATCACAGCGCAAGAAGGAAAAGAGTGGGGTATGGTTAACCATGTAGTAGCTAGGGATGATCTAGAGGATTTCACCTTGCAGCTCGCAAATAAGATCGCCGAGGCTCCGCCGGTTGCGATGCACGTTCTAAAACGTTCCCTTAATCGTACTTCGGATATACAGGGATTCCGGAACTCGATCCTCGCACATTTTGATACTCATGTGTTTACCCATGCGACTGAAGAGCACAAAAAATTAGTGGCTAAGGGTATGGAGGCGTCAATGGCGTCTGCAAAAAAACGATCCAGTGATTGATAGCGTGAATAGGGTGTCTCATGGTGACAACTTGATTGACTTTTGACGAGCAGAGATAGGATCCACTTCAATGCCTTTGAATTACGATGCGATTTGTAATCGAGTTTTCGACCCGGAGATTAAGCGGTATCGAGCAAAAGATGTTGTTAGGATAGCTGAGGGGTTTGGTGCTGGATTACCGGGCCCTTTACAAAAAGGTGATTCTCCGTTTTTGGACTTGCATCGCCCAATAGTGCTTCCAATGTCAGCTGTCGCTCTTGGTGATGGAGAGTTTTGGCAACAAGACCAGGCTACCGGTCTTGATTGGAAAAAAATAGTTCATGCCAGCGAATCGATCAAGGTACATAAACCTCTTCATTATGAAGGTGATCTCTTAATAAAACGGCGGGTAGTCGGTGTTTATGATAGGGGGATCAAACGGGGAGCGGTTATAGATGAGCGCCAGGAGATTTGCGGATTGAACGGTGAACTGTTTGTCACCGTTGATGCTCAGACCGTAGCGCTCGCCGACGGTGGCTTTGGTGGGGTAGAGCCTCCAAGAAGAAAAAAGATTTCTATTCCTGATCGGGAGCCAGACAGCGCGGTGGAGGTTCTCGCCCCCGTGGGCGACCGCTCGATTTTCTCACTGAAAGTCGCTCTTGACATAGACAATAATCGAGTCAGAGGTGAAAAGCAGCCTGAGATGTTGAGGGGAGTGGGCGCTTTTGGGTTAGCTGGCCGTGCTGGATTAAGCGAATTTTGTAATAATGATCCCCGCCGGCTCCGGGAGCTGGCGGTGAAGTACGCAGGCCCCCTCTATGCTGGCGAGACATTGCGTGTCGAATTCTGGAGAGTAAGCAAAAGCTGCGCTGTTTTTCAGGCCTTTGCCAAGGAGCGTTCGGAACTTGTTCTGAGTTCAAGTTACATAGAATTCTCAGCGTGATAAGACTCTTGGGTTGGTCTTAAGTACGAGAACACTGGTTTTGGCTGAAATGCTGTTAATGTGTTAGCTATTGCTATAGGATTTAGGACTTAGTTGTGTGAATTCCTTAGGCGGCACGATCCATTGATTTAAACGGAAAAGTTCGGCCACTTTATTAGCAAGAGGTTGACAACGAGAGTGAATATCAAAGTTGGGCAGATTGAAAGCTCTGTAAGAAAGAATAAGCAAGGCCAATCTTTGGGGCGGAAAGGTTTAAATACCAGGAAGCGTCTGCTTAATGCTGCGGAAGCGCTTTTAGAGAAGCATTCGCCCGTCGACTTGACAGCTGTATCTATTGCGAAGGCAGCTAATATGTCGTCTGCTACATTTTACATGTATTTTGATGACATTCAGGACATTCTTGCAGCTCTCAGTGAGGTGGCCGGTCAAGAGATGGATCGTGCGCTTGATGTTTTGGGAGAGTCATGGAGTATCGATACTCTTGAGGAGCATGCGAGTAAATTAGTTGATGCTTTTCATGAAGTTTGGAAAAATCATCGACAGGTGCTTCGATACCGAAATATGGAGGCAGATCGTGGTGACCCCGTTTTTGAAGAAATCCGCATGAATGTTTATGTTTCTTTTGTTGAACTCCTTGCTCAGAGGATAATCGCTTTGTGTCCTGAGGAGATAAAGTTAGGCAGAGCAGATGCCCGCAGTGTCGCGTCGGTTCTTCACGGGGCTATGGAGCGAATGGCAGCGACTGACCCCGAAATCGTTGAGCGTAACTTAGGAATAGAGCGTTCGAAGGCTGCCCAAGTTAGGGTGATCACTGATGTCATACTAGCATCCTCTAGAAACGCCAGGCCGCTTTTCTCTTGAGGCACTGCTTAAGGAAGATACGCGTTATTTTTGATCATAAGGGATGCGCCCGAAATAACGATCAAGTTGGGATTTTTCCGCTAGGCGTATCGAGTTCATGTCGATCTTCGAAAGACGTTTCGCTGTAGTCATTGCTCTCGCTATAGCCGGACGGTCCGCCAACAATCGATACCATCTGCTAATGTTAGGCTTTTCTAAGTCTTCCTTGAAGTAAAGCTGTAACGTGGCTACCCAGGGTATCATTGCGATGTCCGCGATTGAATATTCTGAACCTGCAATAAATTGTGAATCTCCTAGTCGCTTTTCAATAACATTAATTAATCGATGTAATTCATTAGTATAGCGGTTTCGAGCATAGCTATCCTCTTTGGTTGCAAAGTTGAAGTGGATTGCCTGGCCAGCCATCGGGCCAAAGCTCGCCATTTGAAACTGTAGCCAAGAGTTGACCTTAGCCCGCTCCCCGACGCTGTCAGGCCACAGAAATTTGTTCTTCTCTGCAAGGTACTGGAGAATTGCACCGGATTCGAAAACAACGTGGGTACCCTCTTTATCCTCGCTAATCAAAACAGGGACTTTGGAATTGGGATTCAGTTCAATGAAATCATCCTGAAACTGCTCACCGGAAATAACGTTTACGTGAATAAACTCGTAGGGTTGATTAAGCTCTTCTAATAGAATAATGACCTTAATTACATTGGGACTTCCCATGCCATAAAGTTTCAAGATCTATCTCCTATTGAGGGACCGGTCGGAAATTTTAGAAACCAATGCTTGCTCATTTGAGGGATTAGCTTCATCAATTAAAAAGGGAGGCGGGTTAGGAAACCCGCCTCCAAAAAAGGCGCCAATATGTGGAGTTGACTGCTTCTGATCAGTCTCTGGCGCCTTCGAGCAACCCTTTGAGGTTTTCACTCATTATGCGCTGCTGGTCTGCGGGATCGAGTTCGTTAATATCTTTGAAAAAGTCCAGTGGTCTACCCAAACCTTCAGGGTGAGGCCAGTCGCTACCGAACAGCACCCGATTGGTGCCTATAAGGTTGGCAATATCAACAACGGAATCTTCGTAGAAGGGAGCGACAAAAACATGCTTTTTGAAGGTCTCAACAGGATCCTTTGAAAAGCTTTTCGGCATTTTATGATAAATACTTGAAAGTCTCTTTAGAAGTGGTTCTAGCCAAGATGAACCATTTTCCAATGAGGCAACACGAACATTCGGGAATCGATCGAAAACGCCATGGCAAATAAGAGCAGACAAAGAGTCAGCTATTGGCCTCCCCATCCAATCCAGCGCTTCGTTAAACGGATCCTTTTCAAATGGCCGAAACTCATCTGAGCTTCTTGCCCCTGCTGTCCACCACTGAGAAATTTGGTCGTAGCCCGAATCTGAAACATGCATCGCGACAAAGATCTTAGCGTCATTCACCTTTTTCCAAAATGGGTCAAATTCCTTGAAGCCCATAGAGCGTCCGCCGCGCAGACCGGGAACTGGAGCGGGGCGGATTCCGACAACCCTGGCGCCGTTCTCGAGAAGAAAGTCTAACTCCTGAACAGCAAGGTCCACGTCGGCGAGGTTGATCATAGGCACGGGAAAAAGGCGATTATCGCGAGCAAACCCCACCTCTTCGAGCAGCCATTGGTTCATAGAATGGAACAGTGCGGCGATTGCTTCGGGCTCGTGGTCAAGCCGGGCTTCAATCACGGATGCTAGAGTGGGTAGCACGATGCCGGCGTGAATGCCTTGATCGTTCATAACTTCTAGGTGAGCATCCCCGTTGTGAAATGCTTCTTGGGATCGAGCTGGCTTCCCGGCCATTTCTCGTAAACTAAGCCCTTCCGGATTGTTCGCACGATACCATTGCTCGTGGGAGCCAGGTGCAGCTACTACCTCAAACGTTGGGTTGGGGATGTAGTCGGATAAAACGCCCCCTACAGCCAGTTTAGTTCGACCATTGACCTCAACGTATTGAAATTGGTGCTTGTGCTTTTTCGGTAGATGCCTAAGAAAAGCCTCAGCAGGCTCATAGAAGTGCCTATCAGCATCATAAATTGGGTAGTTTGCTTCGCTCATTATTCTTTCTCCATTCTGAGCCAATCAAAGGCAATAGTTGGATAACAAAACTGACTGTACGTCAGTTATGTGGCCATGTCAAATTTATCGGCTTCTGTGATAGGAAACTCCAAGGGGGACTCGCTTTGATTGACGGAAGCCGGTTGCTGCTCCTGTTTTGTAAGTCGACGCAAATGAAAGTTAGAACTACCGAGCTCGTTTTCAATTAGTGTAATACGCTTGAAATAATGCCCTATCACGTATTCCTCGGTCACACCGATGCCTCCATGCAGCTGAATCGCTTGACCACAGATGAATTTGCCACTTGATCCAATATGCGTTTTGGTAGCAGACATGGATAGGCGACGTTCAGTGGCAGAAGCATTAAATAGCGACAGGGTTTTGAATAACATTGAGCGTGATAGCTCCAGTTCAATTAACATCTCTGCAAGTCGGTGTTGGAGCGATTGAAAGCTACTGAGTGTAGTTCCAAACTGTTTACGGAGTGTTAGGTAATCCCTAGTGATCCAAAGGGCTTTTTCCATGACTCCAATTGCCTCGGCACATAGTCCGACCATCGCATAATCATGGGCTCGTTCGATCGCGCCGAATCCTTCGTCTAAGACGCCAACGATATTTGCGTCGGTAACCTCAACATCTACAAGAGTAAGTAGGGATGCCCACCGATTGTCGACAAGGCGCCAGTGACTTTCCTGAAGGCCGGCAGCATCCTTGGGGACCTGAAATATGGTTATTCCTGGTTCATCGGAATCAGCCCCGGCCGTTCTTGCTGAGACGAGAAATTGGTCGGCGCGATTCCCGCCAATAATTAGGGATTTTGTTCCGTTGATTCGCCATTTACCCTGACTAACTTGGCGAGCCTTAGTAGTAACATACGAAAGATTGCCCTCTGAGAAGTGCTCGTTATGGGCGAGTACTGGTCTACTCGTACCTTCCATCAGGCTGGGGAGTATTTCTTTGCATTTCTGGTGATCTCCTGAGGACACGAGGGTCTGTGCTGCCAACACGGCAATAGCCCATATTGGCTCCACTAAGAGTACACGCCCGATCTCTTCCATCATGATCGCGATATCCACCGGACTTGCCCCAAGTCCGCCATATTCTTCTGGAACAGCGATCGATAAGAGGCCTAGATCTGCAAATTGATTCCAATGTTCTTCACAGAACGATCCCTCGGAAATGATCTCTTTTCTCGACTCAAAGGGAGACACACTTTCCATGAGCTTCCTGGTCGCATCCTTAATCATCTGCTGTTCATCTGTTAGCGTAAAGTCCATAGAAACTAAACCTCCAAGTAGGATCGGGCGATTATGGTGCGCTGAATCTCGTTGGCGCCGCCGTATATTGTGGTTGCCCTGCGGTACATAAAGTCAGCGACGGTGCCTGGCGCGAAATGTGACGCTGATGGCCAGCTAGGCGATTGTCCCTGCATTATTGCCGGATCTTCGAAAAGGTAAGCAGCATCATCACCGAGCGCTTCCACTTGCATTTCGCCAATTTTCTGTAGAAGTTCTGAGCCACGTATTTTGAGCAAAGATCCAACCGGAAGCTGTGTTCCGCCCTCTTTTTCTGAGAGTGCTCTCAACGTAAGGAATTCCAAAGCATGTAAATCAATCTGTAGGCGGGCCAACCTCATCGCGAAATCTGGTTCATCAATCAAACGGCTGCCGTCTTGCCGTTTTCGCTGGGCCATTTTGCGGAGTTTCAGAAGGTTGAATTTATTGGTAGGAACATCAGCGCTGGAAGCCCGCTCATTGTCGAGTAGGAATTTGGCATAGGCCCATCCCTTGTCCTGCTCCCCAATCAAGTTGCTAGCCGGAACTATCACGTTTTCGAAGATAGTCTCGTTAAGACTGTGACCTTCGCCAATATCAATTATCGGTTTAACAGTTATTCCAGGAGTATCGGCTTTCACCACGATCATTGAAAAACCGCGCTTTATTTCTGGATTCGTTTTAGCTAAAACACAAAAAACATCAGCTTCATGAGCATTAGTTGTCCAAATCTTGCTGCCATTAATGACGTAGTTATCACCATCCCTAACCGCTCGTGTTGAAAGTGATCCTAAATCTGAACCGGCATTAGGCTCTGAAAAAGCCTGTCCCCAGCAAAGCTCACCTTTTAGGATTGCACTGTGAAATCGGGATTTCATGTCTTCACTACCAAATGTCATAATCACCGGGCCAAACATCCTGTAGTTGGCGACGTCTAACGGGGGAGCGCCAGCTAGTGCGCATTCTTCCTCAAATATGAATTGCTTCAGCGGATCCCATCCCGTACCGCCCCATTCTTTTGGCCAGTTGGGAGCGGTCCAACCTTGGTTGTTGACGATCTTTGTCCAAGTTTGCACATCCTCCTTTTGGACGTGGAATCCTCGCCTCACTCGCTCTGCGATATCTTGGGGAAGCTTTTCTTGGAGGAACGAGCGCACTTCCTTTCGAAAGTTTTCATTTGCCGGATCTAATTTGAATTCCACTGTATAATCCTCTAAACGTAGTAGCTAAAGCTGCTGGACCATCATCAGTTCAAGAGTTAATGCTGAAGTTCTTTGAAGGGAATGCCCTTGTCGGGCCGATGGTCTTTGGGGAGTCCCAGCACTTGCTCAGCCAAGGTGTTTAATAACACCTCGTCCGTTCCTCCGGCTATCCGAACGCTCGGGTCCAGCCAGGCATGGGCGAAGTCATTGCTGGAATCTGCGTCCGCATCCATCAATGAGCCATCGGCCCCCATTAGGTCTAGAGCGATTGATCCCAGATTCTGTCGATTACGGCCGATCACCAGTTTGCGAATAGCGCTTTCGGGACCTGGGGTCCGTCCCTCGCTGAGTGCTTCCATAGCTCTTCTATATATAGATCTAAGTCCTTGGCGACTTACGAACGCATTGGCAATAGACGACCGAAGCTCGCCATCTTTAATAGCTGGCCTGCCATTGAAGTGGCTGGAGTTCGCAAGTCCGACTAGAGTTTCTAAAGAGGGAGAGCTGCAGGTTTCGTCGGTGATGCCATGACGTTCAATCATTAGGGTTTCAATGGCAACCTTAAACCCTCCGTTAACTTCGCCAAGTCGTTGGTCATCGGGCACGAAAACGTCGTCGAAAAAAACCTCATTTAGATCGGGATGTCCTGCTAGCCTCCGGATTGGGTTTACTGTCAGTCCGGATGTTCTCATATTGAGGAAAAAGCATGTAAGCCCACTGTGCTTTGGGACACCTGAATCAGTTCGGGCAATGACCATTCCCCACTCTGAGATTTGCGCCCAGCTAGTCCATAATTTCTGCCCATTTAGCAGCCAGCCCCCATCCTTTTTTTCTGCCTTCAAGCGAAGGGCTGCAAGGTCAGACCCGGCGGAGGGCTCCGAAAACATTTGACACCAAATATGTCGACCTTCAATCGCGGGAGGAATAAGCTCTTTCTTAAATTGTTCCGGTGCGTATCTCAACATTATCGGCACTGGATTGCTCAAACTAATTGAGAAATAAGCTAGTGGCAGCGAGTAGTGCTGCTCCTCTTCAGAAAAAACGATTTTTTCTAGCTCTGAGCCACCGCTTCCACCGTATTCAATGGGTAAAGTTATGGCTCCAAAACCATGTTTTGCTTTTAGCGACTGCCATTTTCGGCCAAGTTCAACGTCTTCAGCCAAGGACAGGCCTCGTCTTACCTCTCCACTGAACTTTGGAGCATGCTCTGCAAGCCAGGCTTTAACGTTGTCTCGGTAGGAATCAAGGTCATTTAAATCGTGATTGTTCATTCACTTCTCCTCAGCTCACACTATCAAATCCCGTTTCAGTAAGTAGCCTGTCTCGCCAGTAGTAAATATTTCCGAGTTCAACCGAAAGGCTTTTGGATCGGCGATAGTAATGGTGTGGCATGGCCTCCCATGTGACGCCGAGTCCTCCATGGGTTTGAATGTTTTCTTTAGCAGAGAATTCATAGGCGTTTATGCATCCTAGCCGAGCCGCAGCGGTTAAGCTGTGCCAACTGGCAGACCCGCTTTCGTATGCATCCAAGGCATCTAATGCGCAGCCGCGAGCTATTTCGAGTCGGCAATACATGTCCGCAATTTTATGCTTAACCGCTTGGAAGCTTCCTATTGGTTGCCCAAAGGCTTTTCGGCTGAGCGCGAAGTCTCTCGCCATCGCCATGGCAGCCTGCGTCCCTCCTATCTGTTCAAATGATGTGGCCAGAGCCCCAAGATCAATCGTTTCTTTAATAAAGTCTCTTCTAGTATCTGCATTTATCAGGAATGCAGGTGCGCCATGAAACTCAATGCTTGCGTAAGCTCTAGAGTTATCGAAGCTATTTTTCTTGTTCCGAGTTACATTGGAATGATCCAGTGGAACAATAGCGAGAGAGGCGCGGCCGTTAGCCCGCACGGAGGTAAGAGCGATGTCGGCAACTGCGGCGAAAGGACTTAATGATTTTGAGCCACTAACGCAATTACCATCGAATGTGGTTTTGGGAAGAGAGTCAATGGCTAATTCATCTGGTTCGGCGAGAGCAAGGCACGCAATTTTGGTGCCGCTAGCCAGTTCATCAAGGAGATTATCCACCTGAGCCGATTCGTCAGCGTGCGTCAGTACATGTGCAGCGATCGAATTGCCAATAAGTGGGATCGATGCCGTTCTCTCTCCGAGCTCCTCCATAATTGCGCAAAGCCCTTGCCAGCCTAGGCCTAGCCCGCCTCGGGCCTCCGGAATCGTAATGCAGGGCCAGCCCGACTCCGAGGCAGCGTCCCAAAGGCTTCTGTCAAACCCGCCCGGCTTATCCAGCAGCTCTTTTAATCTCTCCGGCGAAGATCTTGTCGTCAGGAGTCGCGCGGCCTGATCACGGATCATCTTGATTGTTTCAGAATTATCATTGCTCAATTGTTCTCTCCTTCATTCCGCCTAAGCTGAACAGGTAATCGCTATAACCTTTATTTGATGGGCTCGAAAAGCGGTAGCCAAACCCCTTCCCTTTCTTTGAAAGTCACTCTTACCTTTTGCCCAATATATAAATCGTTGGCCGTTGAGTTGATTATATTGGTGGTCAGTCGCACGCTGGGTTGTTCGTCAATGCTTATGATCGCGATGATGTAGGGCACAGGCATATCCGGAGCCCAAGGCTGATAGTTGACTGTAAAGGTTTCCAGAGAGGCGGAACCAGACACTTCGTGAGGAGTAAGATCTACGCTCAGGCACTTGGGGCATGTGGGTGACGGTGGATGGATGTATTGCTTGCAGTTATCACAACGAAGAAACTGCAGAACCCCTTTAGCTCCGCTAGTCCAAAAAAATTGGTTGGTATCATCAAGGCGAGGCAAAGGTCGCCCTATCGTTGTATTGTCCATGCGATCCACCGTTTGCTGTTTCGCAGCGCGAATTAGCTAGGAGCGAGGTTGGCCTTCAACCCCACTGATATAACTGACACTATGACAGCTATATCTCAATTAGGCAAGATTTAGCGCCGATATTCCAGGGCGGCTTCGTATGCCTTCCATTCCGCTATGGCCGGCTAGGGGTGCTTTGTGCTCGTGCAGGATGTTTCTGTTTAGTTTCGGCGTCTCGGGCGTCTTCCGGCGAGGACGGGTCAAGCAGTAGTAAGCGGTGCTCGATGTTTGAGGGCTTGGCGTAAGGCGCAAGCTAATTAAATTAATGATGTAAACTACTTGATAACTGATCAACCATCAGCTACAAATATAAAACTGACATTTTGTTAGCTGCACGTTTTGGTCTGACGAAGTGTGAAACTGCTATTTAAGAGGTGAGTGATGACAAGCCCATTGATTGTAATTACGGGTGCTGGAGGAGGTCTAGGCCGTGTCCTCGCGGAGAGCTTTCTGGAGCAGGGGGCTAGGGTTGCTTTGGTCGATATCAGCAAAAGCATGTTGACTGATGTGTTTGGCGAAGAGACAGATTCGCGGTTCCACGTGGGTGTTGATTTGACAAACTTCGAGCAGTGCGAACGCGAGATAGGCCGTGTGGTTGAGGCTCATGGGCCTGTGGGAGTGCTTTGCAATTTGGCAGGCGGCTTTTTTATGGGGACTGCGGTGCATGAAACCGAAGACGTCGCCTGGCGTCGCTTGATTGAGCTGAATGTGGCCACGGTAATTAACGCATCCAAGGTTATCGTGCCTTCCATGAAGGCCAGCGGCAAAGGGAAGGTGATTAACGTTTCTGCGGTGGGTGCGCTGCGTGGCGAAGCTAGTTTTGGACCTTATTCCGCTGCGAAGAGTGCTGTCGCCCGGTTGACTGAGTCAATGGCTGCTGAGCTAAGGGAGCATGGGGTTAACGTTAATGCTGTAGCTCCTAGTGTGATAGCAACAGACGCTAACAAGGCAGCGATGCCAGATGCTGACTCTGATCGTTGGGTTTCACCTAAAGATCTTTGTCAGGTGATTCATTTTCTGGCTTCCGATAATGCGCGAGCTATTCACGGCGCGGTAATTCCGGTGGTGGGACTCTCATGAGTATGGGGTTTCACTTTGTCACTTACTTAACGATGGAGGGAAAGTGTCAACATAGAGTGAGCCGATATTTTTAACTATTTGGCCGACAGATAATCTTATCTGTTTCGGTTTTGGGTTGGCGTCATCGACTACAAAAACAATTAGGTCAAAAGACCGATGCGGAGGTAAAAGTAAATGAATACTCTCTCACGAGATCGAAAGCGGAATGGAAGGACAGGATCTTCAGCTGGATATGCTGCCATTGCTCTTGTTCTGGCATTGTTTGCAAGTTCAGCGTTTGCATTCAGGTTTGATACTGGGAATCCTGATCTAGAAATTCGATGGGATAATACTCTTCGGTATAATGCAGGGATTCGAGCTGAGGGGGTCGACGACACCTTTAAGAACAACCCCCTATACGATGAGACCGAGCTGTCATTCGAACAGGGCGACTTCGTGCTTAACAGGGTCGATGTCCTCAGCGAGATGGATATCGTTTTTAAAGGTGCGCATGGTGTTCGTGTTAGTGCTGGCGGTTGGTATGACGAAGCCTATGAAGGGAAGAGGCCGACCGTAAATGAAGAACTCGGCGTTCCTGGTAACTATAGTGATGGTCGTTATGACGATTATGGGAAACGGTACCATAGGGGGCCGTCAGGAGAGATTCTAGACGCCTTTGTCTTTACCAATACGTACGTTGGGGATTCTGCATTAGGCTTGAAGGCGGGTAGTCACACCGTTTATTGGGGTGAGTCTTTGTTCACTACATTTCATGGAGTGTCATATTCTCAGTCTCCTCTGGACGGTCTGAAAGCATCATCGAGCCCCGGAATCACAGCTAAAGAAGTCTTTCTGCCGGTTAATCAGATTTCCGGCTACATCCAGCTGACTCCAGAGTTGACTTTGGCAGCCCAATATTATCTTGAGTGGGAAGGTAACCGCCTACCTGAAGGGGGGACGTATTTTGGTAGCGCCGATATGCTTTGGGTGGGCCCCGATCAGTTGGTGCTTGCAAACGGCTTCGCCATTCCTAGAGGTGAGGATGTAAAGCCTACTGATGGCGCAGGGAACAATTTTGGTTTGTCTGCACGTTGGAGTCCGCTGTGGCTCGGTGGAACCGCCGGGTTTTACTATCGAAAATTTGATGAGACTCAACCTTGGGCTGCCTTTGTTGGTCCTGATACTACATTCTTCAATTCCTACGCAGAGGATACAGAGATGTATGCTGCTAGCCTCGCGACGACGATCGGCACCGTGGGGATGGGGTTTGAGCTTGTCTATCGGGATAATACAGCGCTTAACAGCACCGGTCCCGGTCCAGATGGACGAGAAGGCGCTCGCGGTGACACCGTTCACTTTCTTGCCAATGGTGTATACCTAATGCCCCGGACGCCGCTATGGGCCGGAGGTACGCTGCAAGCAGAGCTGATATACAGCCGGTTCCTCGACGTCGACGTTAACGAGCAGGTCTTCAAGCATGAGGATTATGCATGTGATGGGTTAGGTCAGGATAAGTCCGATGGCTGCGCGACTGATGATGTAGTCCTAGCGCAAGTAGGATTTACGCCAGACTGGCCAAATGCAATTCCTGGAGGCATAAGCCTCTCAATGCCCACATCTCTATCTTATGGACTTTATGGCAATGGAGCCACATTGGGGGGTGGAAACGAAGGAGCATATTCTTGGTCCGTCGGAGTTAAGGCGGATATAAGAAAGCAGTATTCTGTCTCGCTCAAATATAATGACGCCCATGCAGACTATAAAACGAACCCGGATGGCTCCTTCAATACCGGAAGTGGGAACGCCATTCAAAATGATCATGGCTGGGTGTCACTAGCTGTCGAAGGCTCATTCTAAACATGTCGTCAGAGTTTTGATCTGGCAAACCTTCATTGGGAGATTTGCAATGCTTATACAAAAACAAATGATTGTTGCGTTTTTTGCTCTTTTGAGTGCGGGGGGGGCTTTGGCAGCAACCACGCAAAACTCAGCTTCGATGCTTGGGAATGAATTGACCCCGTTGGGTGCTATTAAGGCTGGTAATTCGAATGGAACAATTCCTGAATGGGAAGGTGGTATTTGCGAGCCAGTTCCAGGGTATGAGCCAAAGGATGCGCGGGGCGGACACCCCTATGTAGACCCCTTTGCAGATGAATCCCCGAGATTCACCATTACAGCGTCGAATCTGGATCAATATAGAGATCAGCTTCCAGAGGGTACTGTAGTTCTTCTGGAGCGGTTTCCGGATACCTATCGGGTAGATGTTTTTCCTACACATCGAACTGTATGTTACCCGGAGTATGTATATGAAAATACGATAAAAAACGTAAACAAACCTCGTCTCGTGGGAGATGCGCCTGGGCTGGCCGACTCACACGCGCAGATTCCATTCCCGATTCCTGAGACAGGACAGGAGGTTATGTGGAATGTTTTGGTCAGATACGCAGGGCCAAACGAAATTTCAGACTCCATTCAATATCTTGGCGATACGGCAGGTTATGTGAGTCTAGTAGATGCAAACAAGGGCGTTGAGGCACGAGATTACTGGGATAATAGCCTTAGCTACGAAGAGGAAATGACATTTTGGGAGTTGATTCAGACGAAAGTAGCTCCAGCAAGTCAAGCTGGTAGTTCTCAACTCCGAATTCAATATATCAGGGCAGACCTGTATTCTCCAAAGGCGTACGTTTACATCCCAGGGCAGCGTCGAGTGCGCATGGCGCCCGAATTCACATACGATACAGTTTCAACCGCATCTGGGGTTCTACTGTTCGATGAGATCAATGGGTTTGACGGGAAGATGGACAAGTTTGATTTCAAACTGCTGGGGCGAAAGGAAATGATCGTTCCTTATAACGCTTATCGGAGATGGGAAGCGCCCCGAGAGGCATTTAACCCAGGTCTTCTGCATACCGACCCAGACGCCGAGAGATGGGAGCTCCATCGAGTTTGGGTAGTTGAAGCTACCCTAAAAGAAGGGGAGCGTCATACGCAAAGCCGCAAGAAGTTTTACGTAGATGAGGATAGCTGGGCGATCCTCGCGTACGTTGGATTCGACCAAGAAAATGAGCCCCACCACTATATGCCTATCTGGGCTTACCAAGAGTACGAGAAGCCAACATTTAGAAGTAATGCCGTATACGATCTGTACGATCTCAGCACGGGCGCGCGTGCGTCTACGGGGCTGCCCGGTCCTGCCGGAACTGGCTACCTTTGGCCAGACGAGCCGCATCCCCCAGGTACCTTCACGCCTGGAAGGATGACCGGCCGAGGCGTCCGTTAATAGCGGTTGGATATCGGTTTTGTGAATGCTGGCCGGCACGAGGGGCTGACCAGCATTCGCCGGCGGTTTGAAATTTTGCGTGGAGTATATATGTGGTTTTATAAACTGCTTGGCTTTCTAACTTGTGCTCTGATTTCCTCCTCAATATCAAGCAATGTTTTTGAAGATAGGTTAGACCTCGCTGCCTCGATGAACGATCGCGCGGAGCTAGCCCAGCTTTTCGACGTTGTTAATACGGGGGAGCGGCTGATCGCTGTTGGCGTGAGAGGGATTATTGTTATATCCGATAATGCGGGAGCAAATTGGCGCCAGGTTCCTGTTCCTGTCAGTAGTGATTTGCTCGCGATAGATTTCCCTTCTCCAGACAAAGGGTGGGTCGTTGGCCACGATGGTGTCATATTGCATTCTGATGATGGCGGCTTGTCATGGAGCAAGCAGTTCGATGGGCGAATTGCTGAGGAGCAGTTGGCGGAATATTTTAATGAATTGAAGAGATCCGGAAGCCAAATCCGAGAATACTTTTTCGAGGACGTTCAACTGAACTATGCGAATGGCGCTGAGCAAGCGCTCTTGGATGTCTGGTTTAAGGATGAGCTGGTGGGATATGCGGTAGGTTCCTTCGGGACTATCTTTGCCACTGGCGATGGTGGCAAAACCTGGGATTTTTGGATTGACCGAGTGAGCTCTTCTCAGCTCTTACATCTCAATGAAATTGATCAAGTTGGTAATAAAGTTCTTATTGCCTCTGAGCGAGGCCTGGTTTTTGAGCTTGATCACAAAGCCAAAACATTCTTTCCGCATGAAACCGGTTATGACGGGACTTTATTTAATCTTGTTGGACTGGATGAAACAGTTGTTGCGTTTGGATTGAAAGGAGCCGCATATAGATCTGAGGATGCTGGTGGTAGTTGGGAGAGAATTTCATTTCCTGAAGCCATTGTTGCAGATGCGGAACTTGTTGATGGAAAGGTTTTCGTGCTGTCTCGAACAGGTGAGTTTTTTGTTAGTCCTGATTTGAAGTCTGAGTATGTCGAACCGGCGAGAAACAGCGGCGCCTCGGCGTCTACGGGATTGACTTCTTTTAATGGCTCACTGGTAACCGTTGGGGGTAACGGTATCCGTATTGTTGATAAAAAAGACATCTTAAAAGAATCCAAACCGTCATTTGATTAATGACTTGAGAGCGAGCTATGGATACCTCCAGTGATCTGACCAATATGCCCATAATAAAAAATCCAAGCGACTTTGATAATGCTAGTGGCGGCGCGTTTGAACGCCTTATATTTAACCATCGGGCAGCAATAGTCTTGCTGTGCGCGTTAATGACGGCCTTCCTAGGATGGCACGCGTCTAGATTAAACATAAATGCAAGTTTTGAGGATATGATTCCTCAGTCTCACCCTTACATTCAGAACTTTTTCGAAAATAGAAAAGCCCTGCCTAGTTCCGGAAATGCGATTCGCGTTGTGGTTGAATCGAAAAATGGCGATATTTTCGACAAAGAATACTTGCTTAAGCTTCAGGAAGTGACGGATGCGCTCTACCTTCTGGATGGTGTTGACCGTAACTGGGTTCGAGGCCTTTGGACTCCGAGTTTGCGCTGGACGGAGGTGACCGAAGAGGGGTATCGGGGGGGGGCGGTTATGCCTGATTCCTGGGATGGCTCGCCTGAATCAATGAAGCAGCTTGAAGAGAATCTCTCCAAGGCAGGGATTCTCGGTAGCTATGTTTCTAACGATTTTAAATCCTCACTTATAAAAGTTCCTTTGCTTGAGCGAGATCCAGATACATTAGAACCGCTTGATTACGGCGAGTTTTCAAAGAGTCTGGATGAAAAAGTTCGGTCTTTAGAGACCGAGAGTATCCAAATCCGAATCGTAGGTTTTGCTCAGGTTGTAGGTGACCTTATCTCAGGCCTATACGAGGTGATGCAGTTTTTTGCAATCTCGGTTTTAATCGCTAGCTTATTTGTTTGGTTTTATACTCGCTGCGTTCGGAGTACCGTGCTTTTGGTAGTTACGGCGATTGTCGGTGTAGTGTGGCTTCTTGGGTTGATGCATCTTCTGGGGTTTGAGCTTGATCCATATTCGATACTGGTGCCATTTTTGGTTTTCGCAATAGGTCTTTCGCATGGGGCCCAGAAAATGAATGGGATCATGCAAGACATTGCAAGGGGGATGCACAAGTATGCCGCGGCGAGGTTTACTTTCAGGCGACTGTTTATGGCAGGGCTGACAGCTCTGCTTGCTAATGTGGTCGGCTTTGCTGTTCTTATGATCATCGATATTCCTGTAATCAGGAATATGGCTTTGATTACAAGCCTTGGTGTTACAGTTCTCATCTTCACTAAGTTAATACTAATTCCAGTTTGCCTCTCTTATATCGGAGTGAGCGCTCAAGCAGCTAGCCGTTCTCTGCATGAGGAAGGAGGAACAAACAGTCTTGGACGCCGGTGTTGGGAGGCATTGGCGGGTCTGACCCAGCGTCGACGAGCTATTTCAGTGATCGTCGCAGCAGCGTTGCTTACTGGGGGGGCTCTGCTAATAAGAAGTGATATCAAAGTGGGTGATCTCGATCCGGGAGCTCCGGAGCTCCGGCCAGATTCACGATATAATTTAGATTCCGCTTATGTTACTAAAAATTATGGGCTTTCTGAGGACCAATTCATTGTTATGCTGAAGACCCCAAGCGGAGAGTGCTCCAATTATGAGACTCTTATAGAGGCCGATAGGTTATCAGCTCATTTGAGGCAAGTTCCCGGAGTCCAGTCGACATTCTCTATGTCAGATGGGGTTAAGCGGGCGATATCGGGAATGTTTGAGGGCAATCCAAAATGGCTTTCTATTCCACGCAATTCAAGCAATTTAAGTCAGGCGGTACTAACATTCCGTACCGATCGCCCGGACCTTGCTGATCGTTCATGTGCGATAACTCCTATTATTGCGTACCTAGAGGACCATGAGGCTGATACTCTCACAGCTGTAGTCGAAGCAGTTGAGGAGTTTGCTGCCGGGCATAACACTGACAACCGAAAATTCCTCATGGCTGCAGGCAATGCCGGAATAGAGGCGGTCACTAATATTGTCGTAAAGCGTAGTTTTTGGCAGATGCATTTCGTGCTCTATGGCGCCGTTGCATTGCTGTGTTTTATTACATTCAGAAGCTGGCGAGCTGTGGTTGTTGCGCTTATCCCGCTAATAATTACGTCATTGTTGTGCGAAGCACTGATGGTGCTTCTAGGAATAGGAATCAAAGTCGCCACTTTGCCGGTGATTGCCGTTGGAGTTGGTGTGGGCGTGGATTATGCGCTTTACTTATTGAGTGTACAGCTCTCCGCACAGCGTCGAGGTGTTAAGTTGTCCGAAGCCTACATGCACTCTCTTGACTTTACAGGAAAGATTGTAGCCTTGGTTGGTCTCACTATGGCGGCGGCAGTTATCACCTGGGCTTGGTCGCCTATCAAGTTCCAAGCCGATATGGGGATTCTGCTTACCTTTATGTTCCTGTGGAACATGATTGGAGCCCTTGTACTTATTCCGGCTCTATCTCATTTCTTGTTAAGGACAAAAGCTGAAAAAAGGCAGCTTGATCGGGTAGTAGTAGATAGTTCTCAGAAAGATCAGAAATACTTTCAGACTTGCGAAGGATAGCTTGATCAAATTTTAAAACAGGAATTTGATTTGCAAAATTTTAATAAGTTGTGGCAAATCTTGTAAAAGTTCTATGAAGGTCAGATGAATTTTTATTGTATTTAGTATGATCCTTTAAATGATTTTGCGGATCTTGAGAGAGGTGGCTTTAATGTTACGAGAGCGTTATCCATTTTATGAACTAAGATTGTATTCCGTTGCGCCCGGTCGCATGCAGAGTATGTCAGATAGGTTCAGTAATTATCTCAACCGAATATTCCCTAGAAACAACATTCACCCCATTGGTGGTTGGTGTGCTAACTCTGGTCCGGGGTTGCCGTGCTTTATATACATCGTTCCTTGGGAAAGTTTTGAGCAGCGTGACAATGCATTAGCATCGTTTTTCGCTGATCCTGAATGGGCTGAAGCTAGATCTATTACTAATGGTCCTACTCAGCTGGTAGAGCGTTATGACATTTTTCTGATGAAGGCCCTAGAAGGAGTCGATCCGGTTACGACACTGCCTCCGGATGACGCCGGAGTCTATGAGCTGGTAATACAGTCAGTTGCCAATGACGGCCGTTCACAGGAAATTATTAACGGCATAATCGACAATGAATTACCGGCGTATCGCCGTGCTGGTGCGGAGATTCTGGGATGTTTCCAGATGTTCGTTGGGCCTGATCTTCCAAGAATTGTAACTTTGATGAAGTGGGATAGTGCTAATGCTCGACAGGCTGGATTTCAGCTTATGGAGGCGGATGAGGAGCTTGAGCAAGTCAAAGCTAGGCAGATTACTGAGCATGGACGCCGTGACCTTGGAAGTTCCGACACCTATTTAATGAACTTGGTCTCTGTTGAATGGGAAGCCAACTCTGCTGATGGTAATTCTGGTAATTAATTGCATATGAAAATATTCTAAAATATTAGTATAAATTTATAAGCTCATGAGTTACGTGGACGGTGCTGAATGACAAGTAAGTTTCACTATGACGTCATCGTCGTTGGATCCGGTGCAGCCGGTATGATGGCGGCCATAACTTCTGCAGAGAAGGGCCTGAGTGTATTGGTGCTCGAAAAGACGCCTTACATCGGGGGAACTACCGCAATCTCGGGCGGGACCATCTGGATCCCGCTTAATCAGTTGATGGAAACAGTGGATCTTACCGATAGTCGTGAAGATGTCAGAGAATACCTCCAAGAAGCCATGGGAGGCATGGAATTAACTGAGGAGATTGATGGATTTCTCGAAAACGGACCGAAGATGCTTGAGTTTCTCCTGACTCACACTTCAGTTCGATTTAATGCGCGAAATAATGCTCCGGATTACTATCCGGATAAAAAAGGATGGATGCCCGGTGGTCGCGCACTGGATCCTGTTCCTTTTGATGGTCGAAAACTCGGTTCATTATTTTCTCAGCTTCGTCCGCCATTGAAAAGCTTTACAGCGCTGGGGGGGATGATGGTCAACCGGACCGATATCAATCATCTTATGCGTATTGGGAAATCGATATCGTCAACTTGGTATAGCCTTAAAATTCTAGCCAGGTATGTTTTGGACCGTCTCCAGTTTGAGCGAGGTACAAGGTTGGTTCTGGGGAATGCGCTGGCGGGCGGCTTGTTTTATAGCGCTGCCTCAATGGGGGTTGAATTCTTGCGAAATAGTCGGGTTTCAGACCTCATTGAGAGTAATGGCAGGGTTATAGGAGTGCAACTTAAAGGCAAAGGAGGCGAGACCAAGCTTTTCGCGGATTCAGGCGTCGTTCTTGCAACGGGCGGGTTCGGCGGAAATGTCGAGCTTCGTAAACGCTTCATCTCGAATAAGAGACATTTGTCAATGGCGCCTGAGGGAAACACGGGTGATGGAATGAGGATGGCTAGGGGCTTGAAAGCTATATGCCCCGCGGATAATTTTGAGAACGCATTTTTTACTCCAGTCTCTTCCATGACTAAACCTAATGGGGTAGTTGTTAAGTTCCCTCATTTGCTAATGGATCGTGCTAAGCCTGGCCTAATAGCTGTTAATCGATTTGGCAAAAGATTTATAAATGAAGCTATCTGTTATCATGAATTTGGTAGGGGGTTGCGTAGAACTGGATTAGATGGTGCACAGCCGAAAGCACATCTTATTGTTGACTCTCGCTTTATTCGTTCCTACGGGTTGGGCATGATTAGGCCTGGCCGATTTAGATCCTACAGACAGTATATTAGATCAGGTTATTTAAAGTTTTCCTCCTCTCTTGAGGGATTAGCACAGCAACTGAAACTGCCGGTGGATGCACTCCTGGAAGAAGTGACGCGGAACAATGAATTTGCATGCACGGGAGTAGATCTAGATTTCCGAAAGGGTGATTCTCCATACGACCGCTATCTAGGGGACAGTGAAAATTTCCCTAATCCATGCTTGGGAAAAATTTCGGAGCCTCCCTTTTACGCCGTTACCGTCTATCCCGGCGATATTGGTACAGCATATGGATTAAAGACGGATCGTTTCGCTAGAGTTCTCAGATGCGATGGAGGGGTCATTGAAGGACTGTATGCCTGCGGAAACGATATGAATTCAATAATGAGGGGGGTATATCCGGGAGCTGGTATTACGCTTGGACCTGCGCTGACATTTGGCTTTATTGCGGGGAAATCATTGTTGGATAATAGCCCGAGGAGATAGTCGGACATGGCATTTGCAATTTTCACATATGATAAACCCGGCCTTAATCATGTAAGGCAAAAGTACCGAGATGCACATTACAGTTATCTTGAAGAGCATAAACATCTATTGATAGCGAGTGGTGGGCTTCAAGATGACCCCGGTGAATGGATGATAGGTGGGTTGATCATTCTCGATGTAGAGTCGGCAGAGGAGGCTCTTAACTTTTGTGATTCTGACCCTTTCACAAAGGCTGGTCTCTTTAAGTCGATCGACGTGGTGCGTTGGAAAGCGGCCTATATTGGCGGGAAAAGGCAATAGCTAACTAAATGCAAGCTGGTCAATACATAAAAACGCTTCATATTACTAATATCAGGTTAAAGAGGTGAGTATGCGAATTGCAAGTGTTTTGGTCGATGGAAAAGAGACCTACGGTATTGTCGAAGAGGATGGTGTTCGTATTGCATCTGAACAAACATTGGAACGTTATCCAGACCTGAAATCGGCTATTGCTGAGGGTTTGCAAGCCTTTCGTACAAAGGTTTCAGATAGGATGGTGAGCTTTGAGAGTTTGCGTTTTCTTCCAGTTATTCCAAACCCTGATAAGATCTTTTGCGTTGGAATTAACTATGCCAGCCACATTGCAGAAACAGGAAGGCCGGTTCCAGAGCATCCCGTGATCTTTTTTAGGCTGCCTAGTTCGCAGGTTGGCTCACAAGAGCCGATGGTGAAGCCTGTCGAATCGGAGCAATTTGACTTTGAGGGGGAGTTGGCAGTCATTATTGGCCGTGGAGGGAGGCGAATTCCCAGACGTGATGCGTTGGAGCACGTTGCGGGCTACACTTGTTACAATGACGGAAGTGTTAGAGATTGGCAACGGCATTCTTCACAATTTGGTCCTGGGAAAAATTTTCCTGGTACCGGTGCTTTTGGGCCTTGGCTAGTTACCAGAGATGAGATCGAAGATCCCTCCAAGTTGTCGCTAACCACCCGGCTGAATGGAGAGATTATGCAGCAAGCTCCAATTTCTGACCTGGTTTTTGATGTTCCAGCTTTGGTTGAGTACTGCTCTACCTTCACAAAACTTGAACCGGGTGACGTTATTGTTACCGGAACAACTGGTGGTGTGGGACTCTTTCGGGATCCCCAGGTGTGGTTGAAGCCGGGTGATAAGGTGGAAGTTGAGATTTCCCAAATAGGCATTTTGACGAATCCTATAATTGCGGAGGGGTAATTAGTATTGGGCGATAAGGATTTAAGAGGAAAACTGGAGTCCAGTGGCCTCGATCGTGGGCACGTTGAGCCGAAAGTAATTGATAATAATCCATCAAAAAAAAATCATGCTCGGCGTTTAAGTATTCCCGGTCCGAGGAGACTCGGTAGAGCGGAGTTTGTCTATAGCAGACTTAAGGAACAGATTCTAGATGGGTACTTTGCGCGAGAGTCTTGGCTTCCTGTTGACGCCATAGCATCAGATCTTGATGTTAGTCGGCAGCCAGTCATGGAGGCTCTCAAGCGACTGTCGATGGAAGGATTTGTGACAATTATTCCGCAAGTAGGGTGTCGTGTGAGTTGTTATGAGCCCGAAGAAATTAAAGACTTCTATGATCTTTTTTCTGAAGCAGAGTCTTTAATCGCCGGTCTGGCCGCGGCTCGATCTACAGAGGACGAGGTGATTGGTCTGAGAGTGATTTCTGAGCAAATAGCGTCTTTGACAAAACAACAAAATGTCGACGGAAAGGTGAGTCGGCGATACCGGGTATTAAATCGGCGTTTGCATTTCGAAATTAGGGAGATGGCCCATTCTTCGACCGTTGCGGCTGTTGTAGAGGGCTTGGGAGATAGGAGTGACTTTTTTGTTGCGACCGTTAATGCGCCAATTTTCGCCTCACGCCTGAATACAGCTCACGATGAGCACGAGGCGTTAATTGATGCGATCGCGGGGCATAGGGAACATGACGCCCGAGAGATTATGAAAAATCACATTCTCGCAATAGGTGCACGTCTTGGTGACGCTTTGAGTGGCTAAAAGACTATACGGTGGAACGAGTTATTACAATTGGATTTGACAGAGTTCAAAAATACTAAAATGTTAGTATTTAAAAATTAAAATAAATTCAGGAGATAAAAGATGACCTTAACATCCATTCCCGTGCTTATCGCTGGTGGCGGCCCTGTTGGAATGACAGTAGCTCTAGATCTGGCAAGGCGAGGCATTCGTTGTACATTGGTAGAAAAAAACGAGAATACGACAAGACATCCGAAAATGGACGTGACCAACTCGCGGAGTATGGAGCTTTTTAGGGGGCTGGGGATTATCCCAGAATTACGTGCGGCAGCCTTACCCGCGTCCCAGCCTTTCGATGTTTCTTGGATCACCTCCTTTGCTGGATACGAGCTTGCACGCTTTAGGTACCCAAATGTGGACCAAGTGAATACCGGTATTAAGGAGAAAAATGATGGTACTCAGCCGCTGGAGGCTCCAATGCGAGTGTCCCAGGTTGAGATTGAGCCCGTTTTGAAGACTGCAGCCGAAAATCACCCTTTGATAGACGTAAGGTTTGGCGTTGCTTTTGAATCCCTGGTTCAGGATGAAACCGGAGTCACAGTTACCTTGAATCGATCGGAAGACAAGGGGCATGAAAGGGTTCGCTGTGAATACCTTATCGGTTGCGACGGTGGTAATAGCGTCGTAAGGCGTTGTCTCGATATTGGTCTTACCGGAGATAGTCATGTCATGGATCGATTCATGACTCACTTCAAATCTGATCGTCGAGACGTTTTACAGCGATGGGGTGCCGCGTGGCATTATCAGTCCGCTGTCGGCACCTTGATTGCACAAAACGATAGAGATACGTGGACGCTCCATACTCGATTTCCTGATGCTGTTGGCGAGTTTCCTGATCCAAGTGCACTAATCCGCCAATTCACAGGCGTTGATATCGATCATGAGATATTGGTGGCGAATCCGTGGATTGGACGCTTGGTTGTTGCGGATAAGTATCGCAAGGGAAGAGTTTTGTTGGCTGGGGATGCCGTTCACCAATATATCCCAACCGGCGGCTATGGAATGAATACGGGCATTGGTGATGCGTTTGACGTGGCCTGGAAGGTTGCTGCGGTTCTTTCTGGATTTGGTGGGTCGCAACTATTAGATTCTTACGAGGCGGAGAGAAGGCCTATAGGAATTCGTAATTGCGCTGGCTCACGCCGCCATAATGATACCCGGAAACAGATTGGTGCGCTCTACCATCGGCCCCTGGAAGAGCAAAGCTC
>Ga0207881_1000244_pt1 | contig 29961 bp, 17 predicted proteins | sample MalvirmetagMSP97_FD_184227 | JGI IMG/M metagenome (GOLD analysis project Ga0207881, IMG submission 184227) | Marine viral communities from the Deep Pacific Ocean - MSP-97 (SPAdes) | ecosystem: Environmental > Aquatic > Marine > Oceanic | place: Pacific Ocean | collected 2011-05-03 | reverse complement strand
GCGACGGTCGACCGACTGCTCCACCACGCACACCTGTGCCAAACCAGCGGCGACTCGGTCCGCCTCGCCCAAGCACTGCACGGTCAGGGGGTCAAACCCTTGACCTGACACACCACCCTTCCACCGGTGGCGGGCACACCCGAATGGGCAGATTCATGTCCGCCACTGGGCAGTTCTTATCGACCACCCACGGGCAGTTTTCGTGTCCGCATACGGGCACTTCCCGATGTCCATTGACATTCGAGTTCTGCCACAAGGGAAATCAGTTTATCGATGTCGCCAGTGCCCATGCTGGATATGTTCATGACGACACTTCACAACATGAAGCGCACTCGAGGTCGAGAACGGCACGCATCTTGGCCTGGATTTCGCGGCAGTGCCGCGATGACCTCACCGAGCAGATCGAAGAACTCACCGCGCTTCGTGACAACTTCTCCAGCGGCATCGGTTGCGGATGTCTGTCCTTGACCCCGTGCCCTTACTCGAACCCCGCCGATGTTCTGGGCCGAAAGGGACCGGGTGCGCAACGGCTACGAAAGTAGAGCCGTCGCTCACCACGAAGGTCGGGCGGACTCGCTGCAACGCAGTGACCCGACACGCGGCCCCGGTCGCAGTGCATCATCCGAAGGAATCCCGGTAGCCTTCAGCATGCCGTCAGACGCCGATTCCGTAGACCCACCGTCCGTGATCACCACAGAAGATCCGGCGCACACCTACTTCCACAACAGCGACCCTGTGGCGCTCGCCGGGGCAGCAAACCTGGGCGAAGGTGGCCCAGAAGAAGTCGTGCAAGTACAGCAGTTTTACCGGCAAGTTCTCGAGTTCGTCGATGATGTGGCTTGGGCGGAGGACCCGGTGGGTCCGCTCGGCAACCATTGGCGGGGTATTGGAAACGGACAATCAACGAACTACTTGATAAATATCGCCGACATGTTGCAACGTCTCGCTGGGAACGTCTCGCCGGGGGTAGGGCGAACTATCGTTCAGCGCATCAGGAGCGTGCTCCGCCCGGTTGATGACCACGGGTACGAGGAGGCGCTTGCGGAACTTGAGGTTGGCAGTGTCCTCGCGTTACGCATGACTCCGGTGTTGCTCGAGCCACTGGTTCCGAGCGATTGGAGGCCTAGCCACGGCAACCAGCCGATGTCCCCTGACTACGGCGTTCGGATGCCTGAAGGTCTTGTCACGATAGAAGTGACCGTGTGGCACTGGGAGGCGTACGCGGCTTGGCAGCGGATGAGCAACATGATCAGTACTACGCTCTCCGCGCGAATGCGCAAACGTGATGTTGTCCGGAACATTCGTGTCGAACTGCCGATCGGATCGCCCCAGGACCTGGTGTCGACACTGTGGAGCCATGAGTTCTGCGACATGGTGTGCGACAGTGAGTCTGGTCAGATTACGACGACCCCTGACGCGGCCGAAAGACCCATCCGGGCGACTTGGCGCCCCATGCTCCACTTCGCAGACGACAGCAACATCGACTGGGACGCAGTCGACGCTAACGGCGGGCTACCCTTCACCTCCGGCCCGTCCATCGGCCACGCCTTCGGGTACTCCGTTAACCCTTGCTTCAACGACGATGACCGTGCCGCCGCCTTCGAATCGCTTCGCAAATCAATTGACCGAAAGAAACGACAGCACGACCCCGCCTCACCGCATTTTCTGGCACTTGCATCGACTGCACCCAAAATTTCCACTGGGTCTGGGGAATTCACTGACACCTGGGACCTTCTCGGCCTCATGATCGAGAAACGGATGTGGGCGAATCCGCGATACGCCTGGCTGTCTGGGGTGCTGCATCACAGACCCAACCGCATGGCTCTCAAGTCCGACACCATCTACACGCTCGAGTACAACCCAAATCCAAATGCCCGAGTACCCGCTCCGCCGACCTTCGTGAAAGCAATCGCAGGCGATGGTGAATTTCATTTTATGTGGCAGCGCCCACGTCGCCGATCCACAAACAGGCAAGCTTGACGGTGGTCACCCGAGCTGGAGACTACTTCCGCTGTGCGGAGTACTGCATCCACGGTTGTGCGGCCAGTTCGGCGTAGCGGTGGGCGACTGAGTAGCTGTATCCGAGCATTTCCGCGGCGAGCGGCGGTGGCACCTGGGTAACGAAGGTGCGGAGAGATGTTGTGCGCGCGCCGAGCAGATTCCCAATGATCGGATGCGGTCCATCATCGTGTTGGGGTGCAGGTGCCGGCCGGTACAGACGCTGGAAAACAGCCAGCCGGTGTCAGTCCCGGTGAGTTGCGTTCTTCGTGAGTCGATGTGGCGTCGACGAAGATCTGCGAAGGGTTCAGGTACTGGGGCTGGTTCGAGACCGAGGTTGATCCGTAGCCCATCGTCGCCGGCACTTACTTGATCGGTGCGTAGTGCGGCGATTTTCACCATCGGTTGGGCGTAGAGCAGGAGAAGAATGCCGGCCACCCGATACGGGAGAGATTCATCGCTACCGGTGAGGAGTTCACGGATCCAGTGCAGTCGCTCATCTTGGGTGAAGGTGGTTGTCGGGGCAGGGGAGCGGTGCGCGATTGCCACCGACCGGTTGATGCGCGTTGTCTTTGCCCCAGACGAAGAACGTTCGGATCAGCTGCCGGGTGGTGGGTCCGGCGGGAATCCATTCGTCGACGTCGAGTTGGCGGCATGTCGCGTCGGCGCGGCCGTGGGTGTCGTGGAGCCAGGTCAGGAACTTGATGGCTTCGGTGATGTCCTGTTTCGAGGCGTGGACAGGTCCGCGGGTGGGTTTGCTTGCGGCCGCGATTGCGCAGACTCGTTTGAGATGGTGCCAGGTCGCGAACTGTTCAGCGTAGCGCCGAACCGAGCCGTCATCGATGGCGGTCATCTTTGCAGCGATCCAGCCCTCGAAGAGGGCGAGGTAGCGGTCACGCGGCGAAATCAGTTGGTGATGTTCGACAATGCCCCGCAGGTGCATCGTGCGTCGATCGTCGCCGACGCCGTCGAGGCCCTCGTGGGTCATCGGAATGCGGCCGGATGCCAGCTGGCGCAACAGCTCATGCAACTTGATGGATCGTTTCCAGATTTGGATGCTTTCGGGCGGTCCACGGCACAAAAGCAATGCCGGCGCAGTCGACACAGACAGCTGAGTCTCCGACTCGTCCGGGGAGCATGCGCTCGAATCCACATGCTGCGCAGTATCCGTAGGTGCTCACGGCAGCGTGGAAGCACGTTCCGCAGATCTTGCCGTCGGGCCAGCGCGCGCGCAGTTTGTTGGCCTCACGCCGCAGCGATCGCAGGTGAATCCGCCACCGGTTCTCGGTCGCCCCCGAACTGTGTTGCGGGGTCGGATCTCAATGGTCATCGCGGATCACTCGTGCGCGTCGCGGTCGGACTGTCTTGTTGAGCTCGGCGACGTTCGGTGCCGATGACGTCGCAGTTCGCTTCTTTCGTTCGTCAGCTGCCGTGACGGTGACCAGGTCCTCCATTCCGCAGCCGAAGATGTCGCAGAGCGCCGCCATCATCTGCAGCGAGACACGTTCGGGTCGTTGCGCGACGAGACGGTAGACCTGAGGGCGGGAGAGGGAGATTCCGCGTTCGAGCAGGCGGGGATAGGTCGGTGCTGTTGTGCATGCCGTGCGCGGCCATCAGCTCGGGAAGGCGCCAGGTGTAGTCGACGATGCGTTTCACGAGATTTCCCCTTCCATACTGAGAGCGTCGCTCACGGTCGCATCCAACGCTTGCCGCAAGGTGCGAGTGCGGAAGTCGCTCGACACGCAGGTATAGAGGGAGGTGGTGCTGGCGTGCTCGTGGCCCATCTGCTGTTGTACGGACGACGGATCCCAGCCGCCTTCGATCAGGTGGGTGGCGTACGAGCGACGCAGTGAGTGCAGGTCCAGCCCGGGGGGAGAGCTGCAGCTTCATCGGATGCAACATGCAGCACCGTCATCTGACATAATGTAGATTATCGGCAATCAATCTCAATGCAAATTGCATTGGATGCAAGGACTCGCAGCTCTGAGCGATGGCTACGTCGGCGCAGCTGGTTCGCTTGGTCGCCCCGTTTCACCATCGACGGCCATGTCTCGTTACTAGGTGACGAGATGCTGATGCTGGTTTGCTTGGGTCCGCCTGCGATTCCGCGCCGGCCTTGACCCCCGTCCGTCGATACCCTGAAAACGTCACAGTGACGAATTGATGGGGACGAGTCTCGTCTGTTAGGCGCGCACCCTGCCATCAGAGGCTGGCTGCAGTTTCGGATGCCCGGGCCGCGATGTGACGACAAGCGTGGCTCATCAGTTGGGTGTTGTCCTGTGCAACATCACCAGTGCTCAGATGCAATGTATCTTCGAGTCCGATCCGAGTGTGCAGACCTCGCTCGGCGGCGTAGCGGAGCGCCGGCCAGCAGCTAGGCCCCGATCCATGTAGCAGTATCGGTACCGTCGGATGCGCGGATTCGACGATCGAGATCATTTCGTCGGCGCAGTCGCGTACCTCGGTGTCGTCTAAATCGTCGGGCAACTCGATCAAGGCGCGCAGGCAGTTCGTTGCTTCGGCGTACCGCGCCCATGCCCGTGCTGCGTTCGGATTAAAAAGCCCGGCTTCGACGCCGATGTCGAGGTGCATGAGTGCGTCCGCGACATCGACTGCGCCCTCTTCGTGCCAGTTGACGGACGCGAAGCTCGGAGTGCTCGGCCAGGATCGGATGAGCTCCACGCGTCGTCGTGGATCGGGCTCGATCCACGCGCCGGTGGTCACGCCGACCGGCACGTCCACCGCGGACATCACTGCTGAGACGCAGCGCTCGACGTCTTCGGCTGCCAGGCTGTCGGTTCCGTCTCGGTTTTTCTGATGGAGATGCACGTTGTCGGCACCGGCTGCAACGGCATCCGCAGCTGCGCTGGCCATAGATGCGGGGTCAGTGGGCAACTCAGCGTGGGCATCTGAGTCGCGATCGCCGTTCAGGCAGGCTTGCAGCATTTCTCTTCTCCTCGATTCATTGGCAATCGAACGTGTGCTGGGCGTCGCGGTGCGTCGGGTATGCCATTCGAACGCCGCGATCACTGAGATGGCTGCTGCGGATACGGCACCGGCCCGATCCGGTGTCGTCCCATGCACCCTCACCCTTCCGTTACTATTCAAACATATGAATGGTGATCTTGGAGGTGTTCGCAATGGTCCATGACACAGATCGAAGTGGCGCTCCCGGCGCACTGGAGGACGTCAGAACGCTGGTCAACAGCTGGAGCATCCCGAACGAGACCAGGATCGCGCAGGATGAGCTCGGTGATTGGATCGCCGACCGCACGAACTGGAGAACTCGGTTTCGGTTTCTTCCTGAGCCGCAACCTGGAGATGACGAAGCGCTGGCTTCGGTACGTGACGCGATTCGGGCGGCATTGTCCGGTGACTTCGCCGGACTAGAGGTGGTCGTCGCGGATCAGCCACCGGGCATAGTCGTAGACGAAGCTGGCGTCACGTTCGTTGCCCGCCGTGAACACTCGGTCAGTGACACTGCGATCGCGGTGGTACTCACTGCGGCAGCCGATCGAACCCTGCCGCGTCTGCGTACTTGCGGTGACTGTGGTTGGGCGTTCTACGATTCATCGCGCAACAACCGCCGTCGGTGGTGTGCGATGGATCCTGCACCCGGCGGCAGGGGGTGCGGAGCGGCGGCCAAGTCGAGGAACTACCGAGCACGCAAGCAACGTGAATAACGCGGCCTGCCTCAGCTGAAGCGCCCGATCGCGTCGAGTTTCGCGAGAATCCCACCACGCGTGACAGTAGAGCTGTCCCGGTACTGATGATTCCAATAGCCATCGACTTCCCCATTGCCGTTGGCTCATATCGCTTCGGTTCGCCGAATTCAAGTGCCGGCGCAACCCCGTGGTCGTCGAAACCGACTGCGGGGCAGGCTTGATGGCACCGTCGAGGTACTCGAGTCGACCCATGGCACGGTCTCGGCCTCGTACTTTCGGTTGGGACAAGACTGGCCATCGAACCGATACGCGCACGAGGCGATGCGGCGAGGGTTGAACCCATGATCACAGTTGAGTCCCTGACCCGGAGGTACGCCGGCTTTGCCGCCGTCGACAATGTCTCCTTCACCGCCCAGCCCGGCCGCGTGACCGGTTTCCTCGGTCCGAACGGCGCCGGCAAGTCGACCACGATGCGCGTGATGGTCGGTCTGACCGTCCCGACATCCGGCTCGGCAACCATCAACGGAAAACGGTTCGCCGACCTCCCCAACCCCGGCCTCGAGGTGGGCGTCCTCCTCGACGCCTCAGCCCAGCACGCCGGCCGCACCGGCCGCGAGATCCTCACCGTCGCCGCCGACACCATGGGCCTGCCCCGCACCCGGGTCGACGAGATGATCGAGCTGGTCAGTCTGACACCCGCTGAGGCCAAGCGCCGGGTGCGCAACTACTCCCTCGGGATGCGTCAACGCCTCGGCATCGCCACAGCACTCCTCGGAGACCCCCAGGTGCTGATCCTCGACGAGCCCGCCAACGGGCTCGACCCCGCGGGGATCCGGTGGATGCGCGACCTCTTGACAGGCTTCGCCAGCCAGGGCGGCACCGTGCTGCTGTCCTCGCACCTGCTCCACGAGATCGAGGTCATTGCCGATGACCTGGTCGTGATCGGCAACGGCAAGATCGTCGCGGCCGGCACCAAGGAAGAGCTGCTGGCTGCCTCGGGGACGCTCGCCAGGTCGACGTCACCGCGTGACCTCGCACACGCATTGGAACAGGCCGGGATCCCCAGCACGATCGCCGGCGACGGCTCGGTCCGCACGGATGTCGATCCCGCTCGTGTGGGAGCCGTGGCCCTGACCGCTGGCATCGCCCTCACCGAGCTCCGGTCCGCCGAGAGCGCCGGCCTCGAAGACATGTTCCTCTCGCTCACTGCCGACACCCAACGCGAAGGAGTTGCAGCATGACCGCCACGATCGTCCCCCCGGCTACCGCCACGGCCCGCCGGGCCGCCCAGCCCATCCCCATCACCCGACTCGTCAAGGTCGAACTGCGCAAGATGTTCAACACCCGCTCCGGATTCTGGATGCTTATCAGCATCGGCGTCCTGTCGGTCATCGCTACCGGGGCGGTCATCATCTTCGCTCCCGACACCGACATCACCTACGCGAGCTTCGCGACGGCGATCGGGTTCCCGATGTCGGTGATCTTGCCGATGATCGCGATCCTGGCCGTCACTAGCGAGTGGAGCCAGCGCAGTGGGCTCACGACGTTCACGCTGGTGCCTAGCCGCGGGCACGTGATCGGCGCCAAGGCGGTCGCGACGCTCCTCGTGGGCCTCGGCTCCGTGGCCGTCGCCTTCGCGGTGGGCGCCCTCGGCAACGTGGCCGGTTCCGCACTCGCCGGCGTCGACACCGTGTGGAACATTTCGTTGTCCATGGCGCCCCAGATGGTGCTCGGCAACCTGGTCGGCATGGCGATCGGCTTCACCCTCGGTGTCGTGCTCCGCAACTCCGCGGCCGCGATCGTGGGCTACTTCGTCGTCTCACTGGTCATGCCGGGCATCCTCGTCCTCCTAGCCCAGGTGCGTTCGTGGTTCGAGGACCTGCAGCCGTGGATCGACTGGAACGAAACGCAGGTGGCGCTCTTCGAGGGCGCCACGAACACCGGTGAGGAGTGGGCGATGCTCGGCTCGACCACGATGATCTGGATCGTCATTCCTCTCGTCGTCGGGGTGCTGTTCCTGCGCCGCTCCGAGGTCAAGTAGTCACACACAGGCGGCGGTACCCGGAACTCATCTGTGCGTTCCGGATACCGCCGTTTCGGGGTGGATCGGCGCAGCGTGGGAACAGGTGACCCTGCACGGCCTCTACTCTCGGACCCGGCCGGTCTCGTAACCCCACATCGCGACCTCCACCCGGTTACGGGCGCCGAGTTTGGCCATGAGGCTGCCGATGTGGGTCTTCACCGTGCTGATGCTGATGTACAGCTCGGCGGCGATCTCTGCGTTGGTGCGACCCCGCGCGATGGTGAGCAGCACCTGCTCCTCGCGTTCAGTGAGCGGGTCGACGGGCTGGGCGGGAAGTGCCGCCCGACCTGTGCCCGCAAACGTCGACAGCAGCCGGCGGGTGATGCCGGGTGAGATGAGCGAATCACCTCGGGAGGCCGCCCGAATCGCCTCGCCGAGCAGCGCGGGTCCGGCGTCCTTCAGCAGGAAGCCAGTGGCGCCGGCCAACAGCGCGCCGTGCACGTACTCGTCGAGGTCGAAGGTGGTGATCACGACGACCGCGACCGGGTCCTCGACACCCGGCCCGGCCAGCAGACGGGTCGCCTCGACGCCGTCGAGGACGGGCATTCGGATGTCCATCAGGCACACGTCGGGCCGGAGCTCGCGGGCCAGCCGCACCGCCTCCTGCCCGTCGCGCGCCTCCCCCACGACCTCGATGCCGTCCAAAGTGCCGAGGATCAGCCGCAGTCCGGTCCGCACGAGATCCTGGTCGTCGGCGACCAGGACCCGGATACTCATGTCGGTACCCGCCGCGGGAGCGTCGCGACGACGGCCCAGCCACCTCCGGGGCACGGGCCCGCCCGGCACTTGCCGCCCACAAGCAGAGCGCGTTCGACCATCCCTGCGAGGCCGAAGCCTGCGTCCGGGTCGGGGTCACCCGGACCGGCGTCACCGTCGTCGCGGACGGTGACACTGACGGTTGACTGATCCCCTGCGACGCGCACGTCGACCAGGGTGGCGTTCCTGGCATGCCGCAGCGCGTTCGTGACCCCCTCCTGGGCGATCCGGAACACGGCGGCGTCGACCGCCCGCGGGAGTGCGGCCAGGTCACCCGTGACCGTCACCTTCACTCGGGGACCGGTTGGCGAGGCCCCGGACAGCCGCTCGAGGTCGACCACACCGGGCTGCGGGGCGTAGTTTGCCGGCGCCTTGTTGCGCAGCACGCGCACCATCGCCCGCATCTCCGCGAGCGTGCGCGACGCCTCCGCCTCGATCACCTCCAGCGCCTCGAGCGGCGACGACGGGCTGGTGGCCGCGAGCGCGCGCCCTGCCTGTGCCTGGACGGCGATGGCAGAGACGTGGTGGGCCACCGTGTCGTGCAGCTCGCGCGCCAACAGGACGCGCTCCTCCGACTTCACCTGCTCGAGTCCCCGTTCCCGGGCGTCGTGCTGGGAACGCACGGCCCAACCAAGGGCGAAGGCGGACATCAGGACAGCGACCCCGCCGATTGCGTCGGCGACCCCGGTCCAGCCGACGATGAACCCCATGGTGGCCGCGAACAGGATGATCGCCAGACCCGCCACCGCCTCTCGCCCGGAACCCCATCGGAAGAGTGCGTAAGGCAGCAGCAGGAAGTAGACCATCGTGTACACGTCGAGCGGCGGCGCGTCGGATGCGATCAGGACGATGTCGACGACAGCGACGACGCCGAAGGCGGTCGCGACCGCTGCGAGCGGGTGGGTACGTCGCCATAGCAGCAGCGGCGCCAGTCCGACCGCCAGCACCACCGACAGCCCCGGTAGCGGCATGTCCTCACGCAGGACAACCTCCAGCACCCCGGAGACCGTCACTAACGCCAGCAGCGCCCAGTCCCGCCATACCCGAACCGGTGGGGCCGAGGGCCGAGGTTCCTCCAGCAGGGACCGCAGTGGATTGCTCACCCCCTCAGCGTAGGCATTGAGTGCCGCCAGCGGACCGGCCGAAAGTCTGACCCCCAGCCGAAGGCGCGATCGGCCCCGAGCCTTACGGCCTCACCCGGCATAGCCGCCGCAAACCCGACTGCAATTCGTCACAGTGACGAAGGGCAGTCGGGTTTATCGACTGTACAGCGTCAAGAACCAGTAAGTTGGTCGAGTATTCGCCGATGTAAACGTCGTGCGGCCCGTTACGCTCCGAGTCAGCCAGTGCTTGTGGCCCAACTTTCCATCCAGAGGTTTTCGATGTTCGCCGTGCGTTCCCGATTCTCCACATTGGGATCGTCCATGCCTCGGTATCGGGGCGGTTCGGTCCCTGCCTCCGGGGCTCTTGGACCTCAATGTGCGTCGTACCCGTTTCACACAATTCTTTGTGGGTTTGGGTGTGCTGGCGATCGGCGCAATCGGACTGCTCAGCGCGCCGTCGGAGGAATACAGCGGTGGGCGCGTTGTGGTCGTCGTCGCCGTCAGTATTTCTGCACTACCGGTTGCTGTGCGCTGGTTCGTCGGCGGGTGGCCGAGCCCTCGTTGGCTGATTGCGTTCATCGTCTACTCGGACGTGTCGATCACTGTGTGTCTCCTTCTGAAAGATACCGAAATAACGGCGATCGGCGGAACGGTGCTGTTCGCGGTGGTTACCACTCTGGCCGTGGTGGCGGTGCCGCTCCTCCCCTGCCTCCTTCACATGCTGTACAGCGCCGTCGTTCTCGGCGTCGTGGCGTTGATGACTGTCCGCTCCGACGCCGCCAGCGGATGGGTCGTCGCCGCTCACAGTCTGACCATGCTGTTGATGTTCTCGGCACCGCTCATCTTGATGGTCTACGTGAGGGAACTCCGATCACGTGCGCGCGAATCCCTGGTGGATTCTCTGACCGGTTTGCACAACCGACGCGGGTTGTTTGCTGCGGTTACTGCGATCACCGTGACGATGCAGAGAATCGAACCGACCGTCCTGTGCGCCGTCGCCATCGACGTAGATGGGATGAAAGGCGTCAACGACACCTACGGACATCACACTGGCGACGCAGTGCTCGTCGACCTGGCCCAACACCTGCGTGCGCTCGCCGTCAACCGGTGGGTTGTCGCTCGCCTCGGAGGCGACGAGTTTGCGTGCGTCTCGATCGGCCAACCCGCGGATATCGCCGTTCGCAGTGATGAGCTCGTGTCGAACGTCGCGAGTGCTCGGATGATCTCTGGACTCACCGTCAGCGTCGGTGCGGCCACTGTAGACATCTCGGCCGGAGTCGATGAACAGCAGTCGGTGCGCGACGCGCTCAGACTGGCCGACGCCGAGATGTATCGCGTGAAAAGCAGCCGCAAGCGAATTCGGGGTCACAACGACACGGCATACCGCTGAATAGTGCCTGTACCGCGAATCTGACGCCTTCGCCCAGGTTTCAGCTGATGGGGTCGTCTCCAGGGGGCTGGACTGTCGGATCGGCTTGGAACAATCGCTGTGGTTGCGGTGATCGTCGGGGCCGAGTCGGGCATCTCGTGGCGGCGTCCTGCTCAGGCTCAACCTGTTGCTCGGTGACCTTCGGGTGCAACTCGTCGCGATCGTTATTGGTAGATCGAAATACCTAGCACAGAACGGATTTCGCGTGTTTCGTCGAAACACGGGCCCGGTTCTGCAGGAGGAGCATGCGGTAGACATTGGTCCTCCCGGCGACTCCCCCGAGACCTTCGAGCGCGCTTCGAAAAGAAGGGGAAACGGTCTGTTGAGACCAACAAGATGGACTACAGTTCGAACTTGACATCCACTCGCGTGCGACGTCACGCGTCACCAGATTAGGGGTCTTCCGACGATGTGCACTCGCGTGATGTGGCCCGATGCCAACGGTTCCGTGCTGGTCGGCCGGAATATGGACTTCCACAAGGATTTGGCGACCAACATGTGGACGCAGCCTCGGGGGATTTCTCGAGACGACGGAGTCAAGGGCACGCTGACTTGGACCTCGAAATATGGCAGCTTGATAGTCGCGTCGTTCGACCTCATCTCGGTCGACGGCTTGAACGAGGCCGGGCTCAGTGGGCACGTGTTGTGGTTGGCGGAATCCACCTATGGCGAGTACGACGAGAGCCGTACCGCGCTGAGTCAGGCTGTCTGGCTGCAGTATTTCCTCGACAACTTTGCGACCGTCGCCGAGGCCGTCGACTGGATCAATGACACCAACGTCCAGGTCGTGCAGATGCCAGATCCGACCGGTGGCAACCCTCCGACCATTCACCTCGCGCTCGATGACGCTACCGGTGATTCGGCGATCATCGAGTACTTCGACGGCCAGCCACATGTTCACCACAGCGCCGACTACCGCGTGATGACCAACTCACCGCCTTACAGCGAGCAGCTCGAACTACTCGAGCGCTGGGAGGGTCTCGGTGGCGACCAGCCGCTGCCCGGAAGCACACTGGCCGAGGCCCGCTTCGCGCGCGCCGCCTACTACGCGCAGCGACTTCCCAAACCGAAAAGCAAGGTCGAAGCAATCGCGAGCATGTTCAGCGTCATGCGCAACACCGCACAGCCCTTCCGTATCCCAGACCCGGGCAAGCCCGATGCCTCGCAGACGATTTGGCAAGTGGTGGTGGATTTGACCAACAAGCGATACGTCTACGAGTCGACCACTCAACCCAACATCGTGTGGGTGGATCTGGCCGACCTCGACTTCAGCGAGGGCAGCCCGCAGCTCAAGCTCGACCTGCAGAGCAAGCTGACGCTGGAGGGTGGTATCGCCGGCGACGTGAGCGACAAGTTCGAAGACTCCGGGCCGATGAACTTTCTGTCGCTCGTGCTTGTCGAACAGATGGACACCGCAGACACGTCCACAAGCTCGTGACGGATGAGTCCCAGGCGAATCGTCTTGCTCGTGGTGACTGGTACCTCGATGACGACGAGCTGCGTCAGCGGCGTCTCGAATGTCGGCGGAAGCTAGATTCGTTCAACGCTGCCGCCGCCGACGACGAAAAGGTTCGGACGCAGGTTCTCACGGAACTTCTCGGCGTGGTTGGCGAAGGGGCCCTGGTTGTGCCGCGATTTCGATGCAGCTACGGCTGCAACATTCGTCTCGGAGACGATACGTTCATCAATGCCGATGGGTTTCTCATGGACGATGCGCCCATCACGATCGGTGCGCACGTCAGGATCGGCCCAGGTGTGCAGCTGATGACGGCGCTGCACCCGGTGGACGATCATCGTCGACGCCGCGAAGGATGGGAACGTGCTGCCCCGATCCACATCGGTGAAAATGTTTGGCTCGGAGCCTCTGTGACAGTCGGCGCCGGCGTCTCGATCGGGCGCAACACGGTCATCGGTGCCGGGAGTGTGGTGTTGCACGATATTCCCGACCACGTAGTCGCTGCTGGATCCCCGGCGAGGGTCATTCGCCACACCCCTGTCGAACCGGATGTGAGCACTCCCCCGTGACGCCACCCCCGAGCATGCGTCGGCAACTCAGCGCAGTCGTTCGGCATCTCTCGCACGGGTCACCATGTCGTGGCACAGACGCTCCAGCTCGGCTGTGTCCGCGCCCTCGGACACGGCTGTGGCTACATCTTCCGCTGCGCACCTGACCTCGAACGCGCGGTCCATGAGTGCTGAGGCCTCGTCCGCGGAGAGTACGACGGCGTTCTCCGGAATCGAAGTCCCCTTCACCGCTGTCCTGTGCTCGTAGGCCCGTTGACGGCACGATTGCCTGCAGTAACGGCGCCGACGACCCATTCCGGCCTCCGGTACCTCCCGCCCGCACCATGCACATGCGTGAACCCGACGCGACATCACCGACATGGTCTCGAGACTACGGGTGCATGGCGTTAGAATGAACGCACGTGTGCGCGGAACCATCCGTGTCGCCGAGATGCGTCGGGAACGAATCATGTCGGCGAAGCGTTGGACAGTCGTGTAGGAAGTGCAGTTCGCGCGGTTAGTCGGCGCGCTGCACACCAGCGGAACCGAGGAGCGATCCACGGGTCTGACGGCGGACATGCATTTCGAGGGAGAGGACTTCACAATGGCAGATCGCGTTCTACGGGGTAGCCGGCTCGGTGCCGTCAGCTACGAAACCGACCGCGACCACGACCTCGCGCCGCGGCGCGCCGCGCGCTACCGCTGCGACAACGGCGAAGAGTTCGATGTTCCTTTCGCAGACGAGGCGGAGATCCCCGGCACCTGGCAGTGCCGCAACGGCCTCGAGGGCTCACTGATCGAGGGCACCGCGCCGGAAGCGAAGAAAGTCAAGCCTCCGCGTACCCACTGGGACATGCTGCTCGAACGCCGTTCGGTCGAGGAGCTCGAAGAACTGCTCAAGGAAAGAATGGACCTGCTGAAGGTCAAGCGGCGCGGAGCCTGAACCCCGCCGACTTCACGACTGCGCCGGACGATTGAAACAATCGTCCGGCGCAGTTTTTTATTCCTTTTCGAACTTCCGGTTCCTTTTTCAATGCGGCAGACGGTGCCGTAAAAAAATTGTGCAAAGCCCTTCGTCGAGATGACGAAGGTGGGGTCTCAATGCAACTATTGTGGATCATGTTCGGTGGGCACGTTTGGTAACAATTCACCGTGAACATGCGATGAATTCGTCAGCACCTTTGAGCACGACAAGCACTATGTGGATTGCACAACGAGGGGGCCACTGCACATGAGCGAACAGTCCGAGAATCAGTTGTCCTCCCTGCGCCGAGAGCTAGACGCCATCGATCGTCGTTTGCTCGAGAGCGTCCGCGAGAGAATCGACGTCTGCACACGTGTGGCGTCGGTCAAGCGTGAGTTCGACATTCCCATGATGCAGCCCGGACGGGTCGGGGTGGTACAGGAGCGTGCGCGCGAATTCGCCCGCGCTCACAACATGTCCGAAGACTTCCTCGCTGCGCTCTACGACCTCCTCATCGGCGAAGCATGCCGCGTCGAGGACCTCATTATCGACGCTGAATCGACCGCGGGCGATCGCAGGTAGGTGACCGTAATGGCTGTACGCACGCTGCTCATCGACAATTACGACTCATTCACCTACAACCTCTACAGCCTGCTGTGCGAGGTCAACGGGGTCGAACCCACTGTGGTTGCGAACGACGTCGACTGGGCTTCGCTCGATATCGACAGTTTCGACAACATCGTCGTCTCGCCGGGGCCTGGCAGTCCTCGCACAGCCCGCGACCTGGGGATCAGCGCCCGCGCAATCCTGGAAACAGATATTCCGATTCTGGGTGTGTGCCTCGGGCACCAGGCCATGTGCCATCTGCTCGGGGGCAACGTGGATCTGGCCCCCGTGCCGATGCACGGCCGCCTCTCCGAAATCTCCCACACCGGTGAACACCTTTTCGCGGGAATTCCTTCGCCGCATACGGTTGTGCGCTACCACTCGCTCACCGCAGTCTCCTTGCCCGACGAGCTCGAGCCCTGCGCGTGGACCGAGGACGGCATCGTCATGGCCGTCCGGCACCGCAGCCGACCCATGTGGGGCGTGCAATTCCATCCCGAGTCGATCAGCACCGAGTACGGTCGAGAGCTGCTGTCGAACTTTCGTGACCTGACCAGAGTGACCTCGACGGCCGGCCCCGCACCGTCGCAATCGCCGTATTTCATCGAGACACGCTCTGTTGTCGGTGAGTTCGATACAGAGCAGGTGTTCGGGACGCTGTTCGCTGCCGGTCCGAACAGTTTCTGGCTCGACGGGAGCGCGGCGGTCGAACCGAACTCTCGTTTCACCATCATGGGTGATTGCTCGGGTCCGCTCGCGGAATACGTCACCTATCGGGTCGCCGAGAGGCGTGTGGACATCCATCGCGCCGACGGCTCCCTCGTATCGGAGGAATCGACGTTCTTCGATTACCTGGATCGTCAGCTGAAGGAGCGTGCCACTCCCCCGCGCCATGATCTGCCCTTCGCGTTCTCGCTGGGCTACGTGGGATACCTCGGCTACGAGCTGAAAGCGGACGTCGGTGGGCAATTGGTACACACGGCAGCGACGCCGGATGCCTCGATGGTGTTCGCCGACCGCGCGCTCGTGTTCGACCACGAATCCGGAACGTGTTATGTCATGGCACTTGTCGTCGATCATGCGGATCCGGTGACAGCAGCGTGGTTCGATACCGTCGTCGACTCGCTCGAGGCGATGCGTGATGGCGTTCAGGCGCCTCCTCCTCAGGAAAGGCCGCTTCTCGCACCGTATTTCGAGGCGGACTTGCCGCTGCGACACGAGCGTGAGAAGTACCTTGGGCTGATCGAGCAATGCCTTGCCGAGATCCGATCGGGTGAAACCTACGAGGTGTGCTTGACCAACACCGCCACCTTCCCCGGATCCATCGACGCGTTCTCGACGTATTCGACGCTGCGCGAGATCAATCCGACACCGTACAGCGCGTACCTGGGCTTCACCGACCTGTCCATCTGCAGTGCATCACCGGAGCGGTTCTTGCGCATCGACGCCGACCGCGTCGTCGAATCCAAGCCGATCAAGGGCACTCGTCCCCGCGGCGCCACAGCTGAAGAGGATGCGAAACTTCGCGCTGACCTGGTCGGCAACGAAAAAGACAAAGCCGAAAATCTTATGATCGTCGACCTGGTGCGCAACGACCTTGCGCGAGTATGCGTGCCGGGATCGGTGCACGTGCCGAAATTGTTCGACGTCGAGACCTACGCGCCCGTTCACCAGCTGGTATCCACGGTCCGCGGACGGCTTCGAGACGACGCGTCCGCAGTGGGCTGCATCAGCGCCGCATTTCCCGGCGGATCGATGACCGGTGCACCCAAACTCCGTACGATGGCCATCATCGACAAACTCGAAGACGGCCCTCGCGGAGTGTATTCGGGGGCGATCGGCTACTTCTCGCTCACCGGAACAGCCGACTTCTCCATCGTCATCCGCACCATCGTTGCCACCGAGCACGAGGTGACCTTCGGAGTCGGCGGTGCCATCGTCGCAATGTCGGATCCCGAAGAAGAATTCGAGGAGACGATGGTCAAGGCCGTGTCGATGCGACGAGCCCTCGCCGCACCGACACGCGCGCGCAACCGCGACAACTAGCGATCGCGACAACCAGCAACAGAACGACGAGAGCCGGAAGGACACCGAGGTGTCCTTCCGGCTCACACGCCGACAGGATCGGTCAGGGCGTGGTGAAGTACTCGAACACTGCGGGCTGAACCTCGGGGTTGGCGTTCGCAGTACCGATGATCGTGCCTGCAACCGCGCCGATAGCCGTTCCAATGATGCAGCCGGAGATGAAGTTCGGGAAGATCGACACACATCCGATCGCGAAGCCCAAGCCAGCGCCGACCGCTGTGCCGATGGCACCGCCGTTGGTGTAGCCGATCGCGAGCTGGTTGATCATGTTGTCGAATGCGGCCTGCTTGCTGACAGGTTCGGCGACCTCGGTGAGCAGCGCCGCGGGCTGAGGTGTCAGAAGCAATTCCCGATCGCCCTCGAGCAGCGGCGCGATGGAGTAAGTGGCGCCGTTCAGTGAGTAGGTCAGCGGCAGTGTTGCCAACACGGCCCCGGAATCACCGACGACGGAGACCGTGTCGGCTGTGGTGTCGATGCGGAACGCACCTGCATCGAGCACGGTCTTCGTCGAACCGTCCAGTTCGACGGTGGTCTGGTAGCCGATCGACTCTGCCGGCTCGGCAGCTGCGGTTCCCCCACCCACTGCGACGGTCACCGAGGCAGCCGCCAGCACCGTGGCTGCCATCGTTGTCACTGACTTCATTTTTCTCACAGGCATCCCCAGACCGTAGGCGAACGAACAGGTGCATTTTCAGGCCAATGATATCCCTGGCTGACGGTTTCACATTGCAGAAACATCATGTCGAAAGATAGTTCTCGAGTGCGGTTCCGATTTCGGCGAGAACCTCGGGTTCGATCATTTGATTGTGCGCACAATCGATCGAACGAATCGCAAGCTTTCCGGTCACGAATTCATTCCATTTTTCCGGATCACGCCTAATTCCGTCGCCGGACCCCTTTGCTGCCGCGAAGAACAGAATATCGCCGTCGAATACGTCGGGCTCGAAACTGCTCATGATGGCCGTCGAATTCGCAAAGCCGTCGTTGATGCGTTCGAGATGCCCCGGCGTCAGACCCGTCTGCTGCCCGAACGAGGTGTCCAGCAACTCGACGGCGCCCTCGTATGTCAGCGGCGCTCCCCCGGTCGCACCGGTGACGTCGAGGCCCAGCCCTGCCAGTAGCTCCTCGACACTGAGCTTGCCCTGCGGCATTGCATCGGAAGTATCGACATAACTGTCCATGATGGTCAGCGAGTCGACCTTCTCACCGGCCCGACGTAGCTCCACCGCCACCGCGTGTGCAATGGCCCCACCCAGCGACCAGCCGAGCACGTTGTACGGACCATTCGGCTGCACACGGCGGATCTCTGCTGCATACCGGCTCGCCAGAGCCTGGATCGAGTCGAATGTTCCACCCTCGGCGATGCTCGGCAGTTGTATGCCGTACACCGGCCGGTCCTCGGCCACGTGGCGAACGATGCCGGCATAACCCCAGGACAAGCCGATTCCGGGATGAATGCAGAACAGGGGACTTGCCGTGCCCTCCGCGCGAAGCGGAATCACCACCCCGAAGGTGCTGGTCAGACCTGCCGCAGCGTCCGTGTCGCCACCGTCGATACGCGCCGCCAAGCCTGCGGCCGTCGGATCGAGGAACAGCGACTGCAACGGCACCCGCACCCCGGTGGCCGTCTCGAGCGCGGGCACCACCCGTGTCGCGACGAGTGAGGTACCGCCCAGGTCGAAGAAGTTGTCGTCGACGCCGACCAGTTCCACTCCGAGTATGTCGGCGAAGACCTCGACGACCGCGTGCTCGGTCGCGGTGGACGGTGCGCGGTACGCCGCGGTGCTGGTGGCGAGTTCCGGCACCGGCAATGCTCGGCGATCGAGCTTGCCGACGGGTGTCAGCGGAATCTCGTCGAGCATCACGATCGCCGTCGGCACCATATGACGCGGCAACACCGCGGCCACATGCTCGGTCAGCTCCGAGGAGTCGACCGAACAACCTTCGGCAACTCGCACGTAAGACACGAGCACGGTGTCCCCGGACGGCGCGGTGTGCCCGACTGTCGCAGCGAAGCTCAGCGCGTCGTGGTCGGTGAGCACGGAGTCGATCTCGCCGAGTTCGATTCGGAAACCGCGAACCTTGACTTGGAAGTCACTGCGCCCGACGAACTCGATGGTGTGATCGGCGGTCCACCGCACTACGTCGCCGGTCCGGTACATGCGTTCGCCCGGCTCACCGTACGGGTCGGCGACGAAACGCTCCGAGGTCAACGCGAACCGGTCGAGGTAGCCACGTGCGGTGCCCGGTCCGGCGATGTACAGCTCGCCCGGCACTCCCACCGGGACCGGACGCAGCCGGGCGTCGAGAACGAGGAAGCGGAACCCGATGGCTGGACGTCCGACGTCGACGACCTTGCCCGGAGCCAGCGGGTCACTGACGCTCGCCTGGATGGTTGTCTCTGTCGGTCCGTACCCGTTGAACATCATCCGGCCCGGTGCCCATCGGCCGACCAACTCAGGCGTGCATGCCTCGCCGCCCAACGCGAGAACTCCCACGTCGGGGAGCCGATGACCGTCGATGGACGCGAGAGCTGCCGGCGTCATGAACGCATGCGTGACATGAGACCGCTCGAGGAGCTCGGCCAACTCATCGCCGCCGAAGACGCCCGGTGGTACGACCACCACGGTGGCGCCGACACCGAATGCCATCGTCAGTTCGTAGATCGACGCGTCGAAGCTCGGTGATGCGAGGTGCGAGATCCTCGACTCGCGCGTCGGGTGGAACCGAGCCGTCACTTCGTCCTCGAGATAGGCGAGTCCGCGATGTCGGACTGCGACCCCCTTCGGGCGTCCCGTGGACCCCGAGGTGTAGATCAGGTATGCGGGATGGTCGAGGTGCAACGTCGCCGTGCGGTCGGCGTCGGTGATCGTGTCGGTCGGGTAGCGCTTGACGTCCCTGGTGAAATCCTCGTCGTCGAGTACCAGCCAGGTGATTGTGTCGGGCAGCGAGTCCCGGTGATCGAGCACGGTCAGTCCGATGGGTGCCTGTGAGTCGTCGAGCATGTGGGCGATGCGATCCGACGGGTAGTTCGGATCCACAGGAAGGAATGCTGCACCGGTTTTCGCCACCGACCAGATCGACAGAATCGACTCGATCGACCGCGGGAGCGCGAGCGCGACGAACGTCTCGGGCCCGACCCCGAAATCGATCAACATGCGTGCGATCCGTGTCGACCACGCGTCGAGTTCTCGATACGTCAGACCGACGTCGCCGAACTCGACGGCAATGCCGTCGGGGTTGGCGGCAGCGGCGATCGCCAGGATGTGCGGCCACGTCTGCGGCGCATTCCCCTCCTCGCCGCGAGCCGGTGCCAGAACCGGGAGCTCGTCGGCGCCGAGCACGTCGACGTCGCCCACGGGGGATGTCGGATCGAGAACGACAGTACTGAGGATTCGAACGAATCGGTCGGCGAGCGACTGCACCGTCGATGGATCGAACAGCGCCGTTGCATAGTCCAAGGCACCTTCGATACCTGCCGGCTCGCCGGCTTCGTCGAAGTTCTCCGACAGCAACAGCTGGAGGTCCTGTTTGGCGACCGGGACGTCGAAGTCGAATCCCTCGACAGTCAGATCCGGCAACTCGAGACGAGCCTTCGTGTTGTTCTGGAACGACAGCGCCACCTGTGAGAGCGGTGCGTACGACGTCGACCGCGGCGGATTGACCACCTCGACAACCCGTTCGAAGGGAATATCGGTGTTGTCGAACGCTTCGAGATCGGCGTCGACCACACGAGCGAGCAACGACTCGAAGCTCTCGGCCCCGTCCACGACGGTGCGCAACACCAGGGTATTGACGAACATGCCGATCAGATCGTCGAGCGCGGCCTCTCCGCGACCCGCCACCGGTGTCGTGATGGCGATGTCATCGGTCCCGCTCAGTCTCGCCAGCGTCGCGGCGAAAGCGCTGTGCACGAGCATGAACATCGTCGCGCTGCGAGTGCGTGTGAACTCGACGAGTCGGCGATGAAGATCCGCATTCATCTCGAACTTCACCCGAGCGCCGCTGAAATCCTGCGTAGTCGGTCGCTGTCGGTCCGTCGGCAATGGCAACAGGTCGGGCACGCCGCGCAGCGATGTCTGCCAGTAGTGCAGCTGACGTCCGGCCAGGCTCTCGTGATCGTCCTCGCGGCCGAGGAGCGATCGCTGCCACAGCGTGTAGTCGGCGTACTGTACGGCAAGTGGCTGCCACGCGGGCGCAGTGTCCGCGATGCGAGCGGAGTAGGCGATCATCACATCACGTGCCAGCGGAGCCATCGAGGCGCCGTCCGCGGCGATGTGATGAACCACCACAGCGAGCACGTGCCTGGTCTCGTCCGCGTCGCCCACCCGGTACAACGCGAGTCGAATCGGGATCTCGTTCGTCACGTCGAATCCACGGCCGGCGAAACGTCCGATGGAGCCGAGTAGATCGGCGTCGTCGATCGTCACGACCTCGACGTCGGGGATGACCTCCGATGCCTCGTGAATGTGCTGCTCTGGAACGTCGCCGTTGGATGGGAACGTCGTGCGCAGAGACTCGTGGCGATCGAGCAGATCGGCCACCGCCGACCGCAGCGCAGACACATCGAGAGTTCCGGTCAGCGACACCACGAGCGGCACGTTGTACGCGGGCGACGCGGGATCGAACCGGTTGATGAACCACATACGCTGCTGCGCGAGCGAGAGCGGAATGCGCTCCGGCCTTGCTTCGGCGCGTAGCGCCGGTCGGGCGGAACCGGTTGTCGCCCCAGCGGCCGTCGAACTGCCGACGAGAGCCGCCAGCCCCGCAACGGTAGGTGCCTCGAAGATGGCGCGAACACCGAGACCGGTGCCGAGCACAGAGTTGACCCGCGCGATGACGCGCGTGGCGGACAGTGAATCGCCGCCGCGGTCGAAGAAGTGATCGAGTGCGCCCACCTGCTCGACGCCGAGTGTCTCGGCGAAGACCTCGGCGACAGCGGACTCGGCAGCAGTGCGCGGAGCAACGTATTCTCCTGCGCTCGAACCGAACTCCGGTGCTGGGAGTGCGCGACGATCGAGTTTGCCGACGGGAGTCAGCGGGATCTCGTCGAGTTGGACGATTTCGGAGGGCACCATATGGCCCGGCAGGCTGGCTGCGGCATGCGCAGTCAGCTCGCCCAGGTCGATGCTCGCGCCAGCGTTGGCGGCGCGTACATATGACACGAGAACAGTTGCGCCGCTCGGCGATTGGGCTCCGACTGTTACGACGAAGTCGACCGAGTGATGCACTGCCAGCACCGCGTCGATCTCCCCGAGCTCGATGCGGAATCCACGGACCTTGACCTGGAAGTCGCTGCGGCCGATGTACTCGACGGTGTGGTCCTCGGTCCATCGAACTACGTCACCCGTGCGATACATCCGTCCGCCCGGCGCTCCGAACGGATCTGCGACGAACCGCTCCGACGTGAGCGAAGGCCGAGCGTGATATCCCCGGGCCAATCCGGCACCGGCGAGGTAGAGCTCGCCCTGCACACCCACGGGAACCGGTTGCATCCGAGCGTCCAGAACCACTTCGTGGACACCTCTGACCGGCCCACCGATGGTCAACGACGACCCGGCGACGAGCGGATCGGAGATGTTCGACATGATCGTCGCCTCCGTCGGACCGTAACCGTTGTACAGATTCCGCCCCGGCGCCCACCGGGACACCAACTCTGCCGGTACCGCCTCGCCGCCGACGACGACGTGTTGGAAGGCGTCCAGTCCCGACGGATCGACCGAAGCCAGCGCGGATGGCGTAATGAATGCGTGCGTGACCTCCTCCTCGAGCAGGATCTCGCGGAGTTCGTCGCCGCCGTACACGGTGGGCGGAACGATGACCATCGTTGCGCCCACGCCGAATGCGAGCAGGTATTCGAGCACCGAAGCGTCGAAGCTCGGCGAGGACACATGCAGCGTTCGGGAATCGGGCGTGATCCGGTAACGCTCGGCCTGTTCGTTCGCGAAGTTCTCGAGGCCGGTGTGCGTGACGACGACGCCCTTGGGCAAACCAGTCGATCCCGATGTGTAGATCGCGTACGCCGCACTGTCCAGACCGACACCGGCTACTCGTTCGTCCTCGGAGAGTGGCTGTGCCGAGACCTCGGAGAGTTCGTGCGCGGTGGCCGGGTCGTCGAGCACGATCCAGGCTTCACCGGCCGACAGCGTCCGTGGCAGCGCATCGACATGACTGCAGACCGTGATGCCGAACTGTGCGCCGGAGTCGTCGACCATGTGCTCGATGCGGTCCCGCGGGTATCCCGGGTCGATCGGCACGAACGCTGCTCCGGTCTTGGCGACCGCCCACACCGACACGACTGATTCGATCGAGCGAGCGAGCCCGAGTGCGACGAAGGATTCTGCCGACACACCGCGCGCCAACAGCACACGCGCCAGTCGGCTCGAGCGACGATCGAGTTCGTCGTAGCTGATCGACTCCTCGCCCAAGCGCAGAGCGATTCGACCCGCGGAAGCGAGCGCTGCGCTCTCGAAGACGTGGGCCAGGAGCCGGGTCGATCCACCTTCCCGTCCGCGCACCGGCGCAAGATCGGCGCGTTCTGTTTCGCCGAGCAGGTCGACCTGCGCCAACGGTGTGCGGTCGTCGGCAACCACGGCATCGAGGACGCGTACCACTCGCCCAATGATGCGCTCGATCTCGTTCTGCGAGAACAGATCCGGCAAGTACTTCGCCTTGAGGTGCAGCTGATCGTCCACCGACGCCACCAGAGTCAACGGGTAGTGCGCCGCGTCGGTGCCCAGAACGTCGGCGACCTTGAGGCCGGCGATATCCGTCTCCTCGGACAGTCCGGCCCGATCGACCGGGTACGACTCGAACACGGTCAGGGTGTCGAACGAGACGCCGTTGCCCGCGGCGCGTTGGATGTCCGTCAGACCGAGGTAGTGGTGATCGAGTAGCGACGCCTGCTCTGCCTGCACCCGATCGACGAGATCACCGATGGGCTCGGCTGGATCCAGACTGATCCGAACCGGCAGCGTGTTGATGAACAAACCGATCATCGACTCGATACCCGGAACCTCCGGCGGGCGGCCCGAGACGGTCGCACCGAACACGACGTCAGCGCGTCCGGTCAGAGCCGAAAGCACAACGCCCCAGGCGCTCTGCACAACCGTGTTGAGAGTCGACCCGCGCTGCGCCGCCAGATCACGCAGCGATGCGGTCACCTCACGAGAAAGCGAGTACGTCGTCTCGACCGAGCTGGTCGACAGTTGGCGTCCACGATCACCGTCCGACAGCAGGGTCGGCTCTTCGACGCCGGACAGTGCTCTGACCCATTCGGCGCGAGAGAGTTCGGCGTCCCGCCGATGCATCCACGCAAGATAATCGCGGTATGCGGGAACGCGCGGCAACATCGAATCATCGCCCGCCGTCGCGTACAGCGTCAGCAGTTCCTTGATGAGCAGCGGTGTGGACCAACCGTCGAGCAGGATGTGGTGGTTGGTCATCAACAGGCGCCACTCGCCGTCGGCCTTGGTAATGAGCGTGAATCGCAGCAGCGGAGCGCGGTCCAATACGAACCGTGTCGCCCGATCGGCCTCGAGAACAGCCTCGAGGGCAGCCTCTACGTCGGGTTCTCCGCGAAGGTCCACATCCGACCAGGGAACCTCGACGCCTGTCTGGACGACCTGCAGCGATTCACCGTTGGCGCCCGAGACGAACGCAGCCCGGAGATTGGGATGGCGATCGAGCAGCGTCTGAGCGGCAGCCCGCAACCGCTGCGCGTCCACGACACCGCGCAGCTCCAGCCCGAGTTGCACCATGTACGCATCGACGCCGTCTTCCCCGGCACCGAGATCGATCTGCGCGTCCACCTCGCCCGCCAAGCGCGCGTGGAACAGCAGGCCGGCCTGCAGCGGCGACATCGACCACACGTCGTCGAGGCGCGGGAACTGCTCCTCGAGGGAGGAGATGGTCTGTTGGTCGATGGCCACGAGGTCGAGGTCGGAAGGCGTGTAGCCACCCGCCTCCGGCGCGTCCGTGTGCACGGTCAGTGCAGTCATCGCCGAGACCCACAGTTCGACCAGGCGATCGACCTCGGACACGGTGAGCACACCCGTCGGGAAGGCGAACGTGGCGTCGAGAACCGGGCCCGCCGAGGTCGTGTTGGTGACGGCATTGATATCGAGCAACGCCGGAACCGGCATGTCCGGATTCTGGGCGTCGCCGAGTGTGGAGTCCGATACCGGGATCCAACCGACATCGTCCATACCCTCGGACGATCCGGTGGCGAAGCGACCGAGGTAGTTGAAGCTCACCTGCGGGCGCGCAAAGCCGCCGAGAACCGAGCGGCCCTCCTCGGTCAGGTACCGCGAAAGTCCGTACCCGATCCCGTGATCGGGGATGGCCAGCAACTGTTCCTTGACGGCCTTGACGGTCTCGCCGGCTGCTCGCCCGCCGCGCAGCGCGTCGTCGATATCGATGCCGGAGATGTCCAGGCGTACCGGGAAGATGGTGGTGAACCAGCCGACTGTTCGCGAGAGGTCCGCACCGGGCACGACGGCGTCCTCGCGTCCGTGACCTTCGAGGCTGACCAGCGCGGAGTCGACGTCGCTTCCACGCTCACGGCGCCAGGCGGTCAACGCCACAGCAAGTCCGGCCAGCAATCCGTCGTTGACGCTGCCGTGGAACTTCTCGGGGACAGTCGTGAGGAGTCGCTCGGTCACCTCGACCGGCAACGACGTCCTGATTCGCTCCACCGTGGCATCGACGTCGATTGTGGGATCGAGAGCGCGCGAGCCGATGACCGGGTCCACTCCCGAGAGCATGTCGGTCCACAGGGCCAGCTCGTCGCTGCGATCGGCCGCGACCTCCACCAGGCCGGTTGCCCAGCGGCGCATGGATGTTCCGGTTTCGGCCAGTGTCGGTTGCGCACCGGCGACGATCTGCGACCACGCCGTGGCGAGATCCGGCACGAGAATTCGCCAGGAGACGCCGTCGATGACGAGGTGGTGGGCGACGATCAGCAATCGACCGGAACCCGACGGCGCCTCGAACCAGACCATCTCGATCATGCGGCCGGTCGAGGGGTCGAGACGGTCGGCCGCCGCGTCGAGTTCCGCGGCGGCGCGCGCCGAGAACTCGTCACCGGCGACGTCGTCGACGCTGACGTGATGCAGCACCGAGGCTGCGGACACCGTTCCCGTCGGAGCAACGGTCTCGACCCACTGACCGTGCTCGTCCAGATGGAGCTGTGCCCTGAACATGTCGTGCGTGTCGAGAACGGCCTGGATCGTCTGTTCGAGGACATGCGATTCGATACCGGTCGGCAACTGGAGAAGCGCGGTTTGGGTGTAGCGGCCGAAGGATTCGCTGCGCTCGAGCATCCACTGGACGATGGGGGTCAACGGCAGTTCGCCGACTCCCCCGCCCGTCAACTCTTCGAGGACCACTGCCACGGTGTCCTCGGCCATGGCGACGACCTCGGCGAGGCCTGCCACGGTCTTGCGTTCGAAGACATCACGTGGCGCGATGGCGAGGCCCGCAGCTTTCGCCCTCGACACCAGCTGAATCGACATGATGCTGTCGCCGCCGAGCGCGAAGAACGAATCGTCCACGCCGACCTTGTCGAGGCCGAGCACCTCGGCGAACAGTGCGGCAAGGGCTTCCTCGACAGCACTGGCAGGTTGACGGCTCTGCGTCACCCGAGCCGAGAAGTCCGGTGCGGGCAGAGCTTTGCGGTCGAGTTTGCCGTTGGCGGTCAGCGGTAGCTCGGCGAGTACCACCAGCGCGGCCGGCACCATGTACGCCGTCAACGACGCACTGACTTCGTCGAGGACCGCGGTGGTATCGAGAGTCCGGCCCGCCTCGGGAACGAGGTAACCGACGAGTCTCTCACCGGCACCGTCGTCTCGCACCGACACGACAGACTGCGCGATACCGTCGCATCCGAGCAGCGCCGACTCGATCTCGCCCAGCTCGATGCGGAATCCGTGTAGCTGGACCTGCATATCGCTGCGACCGAGGTATTCGAGTTGTCCGTCGCGGTTCCAGCGTGCGGTGTCACCGGTCCGATACATCCGTGTGCCGTTAGCATCCGGATCGGCGACGAAGCGCGTCGAGGTCAGTCCGGTGCGGCCGAGGTATCCGCGCGAGAGTTGGCCACCCGAGACGTACATCTCGCCGATGACGCCGGGAGGAACCAGCCGCAGCCGGTTGTCGCGGACGGAGACGGTCAGCCCCGGAATTGCCTGCCCGATGACGGACGCCGACGCCGACGCCGCGAACTCAGCGGTGAGCGGCAGATAGCTGACATGCACCGTGGTTTCGGTGATGCCGTACATGTTCACCAGCGTCGGAGCGTCCTCGGCGTGACGGGTGTACCAGCGTCCGAGCTGGCCTAGATCGAGCGCTTCACCGCCGAAGATCACGTAGCGCAGGGCGAGACGATCGGCCTCGGCCGGCGCGTGTCGGTCGGCCTCGGCGAACTGGTAGAACGCCGTCGGCGTCTGGTTGAGCACGGTAACCTGCTCGGCCACGAGAAGCTCACGGAACAACTCCGGCGAGCGTGCCGTGTAGTAGTCGACGACGACGAGCTTGCCGCCGTAGAGCAGTGGTCCCCACAGCTCCCACACCGAGAAGTCGAATGCGTAGGAGTGGAACATCGTCCACACGTCGGACTCGTCGAATTCGAATTTGTCGACGGTGTTCTCGAACAGCGTGGCGACCGTTGCGTGGCTGACCTGAACGCCCTTGGGGCGACCGGTGCTTCCCGAGGTGTAGATGACGTAGGCGATGGATTCGGCGCCGGCGTCACCGTGTCGGTCCGCCGGAGTCAGGTCGGTCGAGGCGAGTCCGTCCACAGCCTCGGCCGTGTGGGGCTCGTCGAGGAGGATCTGCACGAGATCTCCGGCCGGCACCGAGGCTGCGTCCGCCACCGTGGACACGACACAGACCGGTTGCGCGTCCTCGAGCATGAACGCCAGGCGGTCTGTCGGATAGGTGACGTCGACAGGGAGGTAGCCGCCACCGGCCTTGAGTACGGCGAGAAGAGCGACGACGAGCTGTGCGTTGCGCGGCATCGCCACGGCAACGAGACTTTCCGGTCCGACGCCTACCGAGACGAGCATGCGTGCAAGCTGATTGGCACGCGCATTGAGTTCGGCGTAGGTGAGAGACTCGTCACCGTACGTAACCGCGGTGGATTCCGAGAACCGCGCTGCAGCTGACTCGAACCGGGCGACCAGGGTATCCGCCGCCGGTGTCGTACCCGGGTGGTTCCACTGCGACTGCATTGCTTCGAGCTCGGCTGCGAACAGCACATCGATGTCTCCGACGGCTGCGTCGGGATTCGATGTCACTGCGTCTACGAGTGCGACGAAGCGATCGGCGAATTCGCGGACCGTCGACTCCTCGAACAGGTCCGTGGCGTAGGTGATGGCAACGGACATTCCTGCGGGAGTGCCGTTGTCGGCTTGATTCTCGGCGACGGTCAGCTGCAGATCGAACTTCGCGATGCCTGCGTCGAACTCGAGACCTCGGACGTCGAGTCCGGGGAGTTCGAGGTGTGCGGTGGTGTTGTTCTGGAATTCGAGGAGGACTTGGAACAGGGGTGAGTGGTCGGTCGAGCGTGTGGGTGCGAAGGCGTCCACGAGTCGCTCGAAGGGGATGTCGGTGTTGTCGAAGGCGGCGAGGTCGGTTGCGCGGGTGCGGGCGAGGAGGTCGGTGAAGGACTCGTGCGGGGAGACCTCGGTGCGCAGCACCAGGGTGCCGACGAACATGCCGACGAGGTTGTCCAGGCCTGCTTCGCCGCGGCCGGCGATGGGGGTTCCGACGGTGATGTCCTCGGTGCCACTGAGCCGCGCCATCAACATCGCCCAGACGGCGTGCATCGCCATGAACATGGTCGAGTGTTGCTCCCGCGCGATGCGAGCCAGCGCGATGTGCGCCTCGGCGGGGATCTGGAACGACACGGACTTGCCGCGCATCGATTGCTGGGTGGGTCGTGGGTGGTCGAGCGGCAACGGCAACACATCGGGCACATCGGCCAACGTCTGCGACCAGAACGCCAACTGCTTCGACGCCACCGACTCCGGATCGTCCTCGTCACCGAGCAACGACCGCTGCCACAACGTGAAATCGGCGTACTGCACCTCGAGCGGCGCCCACGACGGAGCACTACCGGAGACCCGCGCCGAATACGCCACCATCACATCCGCCGCCAACGGCGCCATCGACGCACCATCAGCGGCGATGTGATGCACCACGATCGCCAACACGAACCGATCGAGCGACTCGGAGTCCGCATCGGCGATCCGATACAACGACGCCCGGAACGGACGATCCACCGTCACATCGAACCCACGCGAGGCATCGGCCAACACCCGCGCCGACACCTCATCGGACTCGACCTCGACAACATCGAACGAGAAAACTCCGACCTCGGCTGGGTGAATCAACTGATGCGGCAACTCCCCCACCGTCGGGAACGTCGTCCGCAAACTCTCGTGCCGAGAAACCACATCGGACACCGCAGCACCCAAGGCAGCGATGTCGAGTGCACCGGTCAACTGCACCGCAAGAGGAATGTTGTACGCCGCCGAGGACGTATCGAACTGATTGATGAACCACATCCGCTGCTGCGCCTGCGACAACGGCACCCGATCCGGACGCTCCATCGGCACCAGGGCCGGACGCGTCGGAGAGCCGACGGAGTCTGTGGCCCGGACTGCGAGGGCTTCGACCGTGGGCGCTTCGAAGAGGTCGAGAACCCTCAGACCGGAGCCCAGTTCGGCGTTGACCCGCGCGATGACTCGCGTTGCCACCAGCGAGTTTCCACCCAGTTCGAAGAAGCTGTCATCGATACCGATGGCTCCACCGTCGAGGAGCTCTGCGAAGACTGCAGCGATGCGATGCTCGTGATCTGTTCGTGGCGCTCGGTACGCTGTGGAGCGTTCGAGTTCGGGAGTGGGGAGTGCGCGTCGGTCCAGCTTGCCGGCCGGAGTCAACGGAATGGACTCGAGCACCACGAACGCAGACGGAATCATGTGCGCGGGCAGCGAACCCGCCACATGCTCACGCAACACATCGGTATCGACCTCGTGGCCGGCGACCGGCAACACATACGAGACCAACACGGTGTTCCCCGCCGACCCATCGACACCGAGTGTGGTGACGAAGTCGACCTCGTGGAGCGCAGCAATGACCGCATCGATCTCACCGAGCTCGATACGGAAACCGCGCACCTTCACCTGGAAGTCACTACGACCGACGTACTCGAGCGCACCGGAGCTGTTCCAACGCACCACATCACCAGTGCGATACATCCGCTC
>Ga0207881_1000243_pt1 | contig 30076 bp, 26 predicted proteins | sample MalvirmetagMSP97_FD_184227 | JGI IMG/M metagenome (GOLD analysis project Ga0207881, IMG submission 184227) | Marine viral communities from the Deep Pacific Ocean - MSP-97 (SPAdes) | ecosystem: Environmental > Aquatic > Marine > Oceanic | place: Pacific Ocean | collected 2011-05-03 | reverse complement strand
GGCGTCCATCCATCCCATGATGACCAGACCGGCCTGTTGGTTCTGGACCGCGACCCGCCGACCGGTGTCACTCTTCATGAGTTCGGCCAATCGGTCCGTGAACGCGTCGTGATTGGTCTTGAGCTCACGGAGCTGCCGGTCCGCCTCCGCAACCCGCATCTCAAACCGGGCGAAGTTCGCCCGGGTGACCGCTTCGGTTTCCAGCTGCTTGGCCCGGGCCTGCTCACGGGCGACAGCCCGGTTGCGGAGCTCCTCATCGCTGAGGGAGTCCTGAGCCAGGGCCGGGGCGGCCATCACGACGGTGCAGACCGCCAGGGCCAATGAACGAGCTATCTTTCGGTTCCATGCAGTGGGAATCATGTGTGTGGGTCTCCGTGTGCGACTTAGGGTGTGCGCCCGGTCTGGGCCAAGAGCTTGGTGTGGAGAGCTTCGCGGTCGGCCACGACCGCCGACAGCCGGTCGAGCAGGCCTTCGGCGGACGCCCGGAAGCGGTCGATCTCCTCGCCGGTCGTGGATTGTCCGATCCCGTCCGCGAAGGCACGGGCCGAACGATGGTCGTTGTCGAGTCCGGCGACGGACTCCAGCAGACGCTTCCAAATCGGAAGGGCCTCCTGATCTTCAAGCAGCAGTGCATCAAAGTCGGCGGTGCCCGCGTCGATATGAAACTCAACGCCCAGTTGCTGCCGCCCGGTGCGACGCTCCTGTTCCATCGCCGCCGCGAAGGTGTCGAGCGTTGCGAGCAGTTCCGACTGTGCCGCCGCACGAGCCAAGGCTTCGCGTTCACGAAGTGCGGCCGGGTCAACACCGCCGAGGAATCCGCGGGTGAGCGTCCCGGCCCCGAGCTCGGTTTCGGAACCTTGAGGCCGGACCACCGCGATCTCGCGGTCCAGGGATTCGACCATGCCGGTCAGTCCACCCGGCATGAACCGGTAGACCCCGCCGGGGTCACCGACGACGAAGTTCATGACCAGGACCAGCGAAGCCACGAGGATGTTCCGCGAGGTCTTTCCGTAGCGGACTGTGGGAAGCTGCACGCGGAGCTCCGGCTCCGGCTCCGGCTCCTCTGGATCAGGCAGAACGACCGCGGCGTTCTCTTCCTGGAGAATGCGTTCGCGGTTGGTTTCCAGCTCGGCCCGCGTCTTCTCATCGAGCAGGGCCTTCTGGGCCGGGTCAAGGTCGAGCAACTGGGCCTTGCATCCCGGGGTGCGCTCTTGCCCCTTCTTCGGCGCCAGCACTCTGGCGTACGGGTCATTCTCGTTCAACTGCCGCTCGTGCTCTGCTTCGGCCCGGCGTTCCGCGGCGGCCCGCCTCGAAGCGAGCAACGCCAACACAAACAGGAACAAGCCGATCGCACGGGTCCACGGGAGCAGGCAAAGGACAAGCCCCACCAGCACCATCGCCGTCGGCTGATGCCGTTCAAGGATCGCCCACTCCCTGTGGGTCTTCACGAGCCGCCACCAGACCGGCGTCGCGTGCCCGGTGAAGCTGTCGGGCACCTCATCGCTGATCAGTCTGCCGCCGACTGCCTTCGAGTCCAGCCCTCGCAGCACCCACACCAGTACCAGCCCAATCGCAAGCACCCCGAGCGGGAGGGTGATGGGGATCGAGACCAGACCACGCAGGTCCGTGCCCGAAAGAAGACCACGGGCGAGGGTGAGCAGAAAGCCGAAGAGAGCGATGGTGCCGACCGCGTTGAGCAGGGCCACGAACCCACCCACCGACCCGCCCACCTTTTCGCGGGTCGCAATGGCGACGACCGTCGTGACACCCCGGGCGAAGATCATGCCGAACCCCCTCCGCCGGCAGTAATCGCTTCATATGGCTCCTGTGGAAACCGGAGCGGTAGGATGTTGGTGTTGGTCGCCTTCCAGACGTCACCGGCTCGGAAGAGGATCGCCTCGGTGAAGCCCCGCTCTCTCCCGCCGCGTCGCAGTTCGGTCAGGACCTTCGCCTGGTACTGCGATTCGAGGACCTGCGTCCAGTTGCGTGACGAGCCGAGCGTCCGGGAGTAGCTCGAGGATCCGGCGACGCCGCCGCCCCCGCTGGACTTGCCCCAGGTCTCGGACTCATTCGTGCCGTGGCTCTCCCGCCAGACATGGTGCTTGCCGAAAAGGCGTTCGGCATACTCATTGGTTTCCAGGTCACCGTTGGCGTGGAAGATCTTGATGCCGAATGCACCGAGAAGCTTCTTGGCCCGGTCGCGTCCGCCGGAGTCGGCCCCGAAGGCGTCGTAGTAGTTCGGGAGGTTCTGGGTCATGTAGACCGTTGCGACCCGCGACGACCGGGCCGTGGTCTGGAACATCGTGTCCTGCGGGGTGGCGAAGAACTGGGCCTCGTCCGCCCACAGGAAGATCGGTCGTGCGGTGTCCGGGTTCTTGTGGTCGAGGTCGCTGCGGCGTTCGAGCATCCGCTGCACGATGGTCTTGAAGAGCACCTGGGCGAACTTGCCAGCGTCGTTGTACTCGTGCACGGGCATGTTCAGGATGATGACCGTGCCGGAGTAGAGCAGCTCGGGGATGAAGGTGGTCCGGGTCATGAACATGGTGTGCAGGGGCCCGCGGAGCAGCATGTCGGTCAGGGCCCCGACCATGCTCACGACGCTGGAGCGGGGGTCCGGGTCGAGCCCCGCGAACTCCTCCTGGAAGTAGGCCGCGATGACCGAGAGGCTCCGAATGTCTTGGGGGTTTCCCGACTCTTTCACCTTGTCGAACGCCTCGGCGAGGCATCGGGCACACACCGACTTGTTCCGCCAGTCCGGGTCCCTTACCTCCTGCCGGGTGAGCGGGGCGGACCGGATGACCGCGGCGACATCGTCGAAGTCGACCTCCCCCCGGGCGAGCTGGACCAGTTCGATGGCGTTGCGCATGAGCTGGGCACGGGCCTGCCTCCAGTAGGGGTCGCCGCCCACCACCTTGCCGGGGCTCTGGATCTCCAGGACCTGCTCGAAGAGGTTGACCAGGTTCGAGGCGATGCCCGCACCCGCCCCGGGCCGCTGCATCTCGTAGCGGATGAAGTTGAAGTGCTCGCCGTCCTCGGGCCCGAACTTGAGCACCGACGCCTGACGCCCGGTCTTCTCGGCGTACTCCACCCACGTCTGGACCTCGTCGGTCTTGGCCGCGAGCACCAACCCGCCAAAGCCCGACCGGAGGAACGCGTGAGCGAGGGACTTGCCGGATCCGGTGGACTTTCCGCTGCCCAGACCGCCGAAGACATGGATACCCTCGAAGGCGTCCTTGATGGTGAGCTGATCCCTGCTTGAGACGCGGAGCAACGGCGCCGACAGTGGGAACACGGGCCGGCTCGCCTGGGGATTGGATCGCTCCAAGGTCTCATTCATAGACGGGCCCCATGATACTGCCGGAGTGGCTGAGACAGGAGCGATAGGGCCTTGCGGGACGCAAGGGGAGACGTCTGTAAGAAAGTGAACTCACTGCTCGGACCTCCTCGTCCATCGTTCGGTTTTCAGTTGGACTGTGCCGAGCCGGTTGCTTCCTGGTCACTCTTCGCCTTCTCCGTGATGGTCAGGACGTGAACCACCGCGTCGTTCGGCTCGCCGGTGTCGTGCCGCTCACCTATCTCACGGAGCTGTCCGAGACGCTTCGAGACGACGGCCCGGTACACGGCCTGAAGATTGCGTCCCTGCAACTCCAGAATATGAGAGCTGAAGTAAATCCGCAGCGGCACCTTGCCGTCCGGGTCGAACTCAACGCGGCGGAGGCTTTCGTACGGGAGGGCCAGCCACCCCTTTTTGAGGGTGCGGATGTCCAGCATCCGTGGGGCGGCATCGAGCGTGGCCGAGTCGTCCTGCTCGGCCAGGATGGCCCGGCGGAGTTCGTTGAGCTTGTCAGATTCCATGCGAATGGTTCCCCGATTGGCGGAGCTGCTGCTCCCGCTCCTCTTGGTTCTTCCTGGCGAGCTCTTGCTCCTCCTCCTGCCGTGTTTGCTCGGTGTCCCGGACTTCCTGCCAGAACCGGTTGAACTGCCCCGAAGCCTTGGAGTCCTCTCGACGGGCCTGCCGTGCGAGTTCCTCGTTCAGGTCTTTCTGGTCCTGCTCGGCCTGCTGCTTGTGCTCGGCTTGGTCATTGAGGTGTTCGGCCCGCTCATCGAAGTCGGTGGCGGACATCCGGTTGGCGGTGCGGAGGACGGCCTTGTCCAGCTCCTTGGGGTCCGAGTCGGAGAAGATTTCGAGGCGGTTGACGGCGGCCTCGGTGGCCGTCGTCAGGTGCTCGTTGCCGACCCGCTTCCAGTCGAAACTGTCCACCGCCATGATGACCGAGTCCGCACTGCGGCCCTGCAAGCCGTGCGGCGTTGTCGCGTAGTCGTGCACGAAGTGCCCGCAACGGCGGCTCAGGATGCGGCCGCTCTTGAGGATGAGGTCGCGGGTAGCTGGCACGATGCCCACCACGGTCTGGAGGCTCTGGTTGCGGAGGGGGCGGCCGAACACCGGCTTGACGTTCCGGGTCATGCGGATTTTGTCGCCGATGGCGATGTGGCTCCGCTCTGCTTCGTAGACCGCGAACCGGTCCGCGTGCGAGAGGAAGAGCTTGACGGGCGTGTGAAGCGGCTTGCTGACGATGACCTGGTTGAGGAGTGGGAGCACGCCGACCACTCTGGCCCGGTCCCCGGACCGGAACCCGGGCGTCGACTGGTGGAACTCGATGTATTGCCCGCGTCGATAGTTCTTGGGGTCCTGCTTCTCGGCTCGGCTCATCGACACCGGGTTGAGCTGGAGGAACGAGTAGTCCGGCCCCCTGAGCTTGCCCGCGGCACGCAGGCATGTTCGGGCCGAGCGGTTGAGCCACTTGACCGCGTCTTTGGACGGCCCCACCAGGATGGCGGTCTTCTTCCGCTGGCTGACCTCGATGAACCGCTTGGCGGCTTCTTCGTGGACGAAGGAGCCGACGGGGGTCTGGCGGTACCGCCCGTTCTCGGCGAACTGCTTGCCGACATCCCGCTGGCGGTCACGGATGGAGAACGTGTCCTCGAAGAACGCACCCTCTTTGTGCTCGTTGACATGCCACTCAACGGTGTTCAGCCCTGCGTGCTTGCGGATGATTCGGAAGGCGTCGCCACGGGCGGACGCCCGGAGGCCGTCCTCATCGCCGGAGAGCACAACGCGGCAGTTGTTCTTGCGGGCAAGCTCGAACAACGCGTGCATCGCTTTGGTGCCCAACCGTCCGGCTTGTTCAACCCAGATGACCTTGTCGACCAGGATTCCTTGGAGTCGTTTCGAGGTCTTGGGATTCGAAAGGAGCTGGTCGACGGTCGGGGCTCCGTTGAGAAGCCCGTACCGCTTCTCCAGGTCGCGGCTGGCGGCGGCGGTGGCACCGAAGACCATCAGCCGCGACCCGCCCTGGTTCACACCCTGCCACGCGGCCCGGAGAATCTCGGGGCGGAAGCTCGCACCGGTCATCTTGAGGAGCGTGACGCGGTCCCGCGAGTCCATCAAACCGCCGAGGACATCCCAGTCGGTCGCCGAGAGCTTGAAGGCCGACCGGCTCAGGGGCATCGCCCCGAGCGGCGGCATCTGGTCGCGGCCGTCTTTGGCGAAGTCAATCATCCGCTTCTCCTCGCGGATGGCCTCCTTGGTCGTCACGCACCGCTCGCCCGCGATGGTCTTTCGCATGATGTCGTCGCGGTCCTTAAGGGCGGCCCATACCTCGTCGGGGGTCGCTCGGCCGCGGCTGTGCCGCATGGCGTGGCGGACGATGTTCTGCTCGGTGACGACCGATTCCTTCTCCATGAGGTGCTGGAGAGCGAAGTCGATGGCCCGCTTGGCGGACAGGCTGGGTCGTGGCTCGTGCCTGGACTCGCGAGCACGGAAGGCCTTCTCTTCTTGCTTGGGCGATGCCCCCATCCGATTGTCGCCATCGCTCCGGCCGGCCTTCCTTGAGCCGCCCGCGGCCTCGTGCTTCGCGTTCTGTGAATCGGTCCTCTTCTGGGCATCGGCCGTTGGTCCGGCCCGGGTGTGCTCGGCGTCCTCTCGGTCCTGGGCCCGGTCCGCGGTCGGACGGGCCCGCTTCGGCCCGTGCTCCGACTCTTGTTCAGCGTGTTGCTCGGCCTCGGCCTGGTCGGTTCGTGCGGACGCGAAGCCGCCCGCGTCACGCTCCGGCCTTGGTGCCTCGCCGTCGGCGGTGCGGTCCGGCCCAGCAGGTCGGGGGTCCTCTGCCCCACGGGACTCGGGGGCTTGCTCAAGCGAGGGTTCGACCTGCGGCGTTTCGCGGAACGGGTTGGCGTGCTCACGGGCAGCGACCAGCGAGTCCAACCATTGACGGTCCTCCTCGGTCAGTCGGGCATGCCAGATTTCCTTGAGTTCTTCGAGCGAGACGTCGTCGCGTTTGCGTTCACGCGTCTTGGCCCCGAGCCCGGCCTTCTGGGCGGCGTCGGTGATGCCCATCTCTTCGGCGATGGTCTCGATGAGCTTCGTGCGACGGCCGTAGCGTTCGATGAGACCCTCGGGCACAAGCCCGAGCTCGAACGCGAACTCGGTGGGCGTGATGTGATAGCCGAGGTCGCCGAGTTTCTGAGAGAATCGGGCGTGGAATGCGTCCTGGAAGTACTGGACGTTGCTGACAATCTCTCCGAACTGCCCGGCCTTCCAGCGGACCTCGTCCTGGTCCCACGTGCAGTTAAAGGCGAAGTTGTGGACGTGCAGGTGCGGGTCGGAGATGCCATCCACCGGACGAGCGGTGAAGTGCAAGTATTCGGCCCAGACCATGTTCGCCGTGGTCCGATCGTGATTCGCTCCGCCCAGACGCACGCGGGTGCCCATCTGGGACTCGATGTCCCGCATGGTCTCGCGGACCGCAGCGATGAATGCCTCGCGGATGCCTTCGTCACCGGTCAGGAAATATGCGACCGACACGGATTTCGGGGCATGGAAGCTGATGTCGTATCCGATGCGGCGGTCATAGTTCTTGCGTGGCGTGAGCGGCTTGCCGGTCTGCGGATGGAGGTTCTCGGTGAGTGCGGCAAACTCGTTGTACTCAACGGGTCCAGAGAGGCCAAGCCGCTCGGCGGCGAGGCCAAACCAGTGGCCGGGCAGCTCGGTGCCGGCTTGGTAGTAGTCGTCGCGGGCGAGGCCTTCGACGAAGTATCGCCGGGCGGCTGCGGCGACATTCTGTACATGAATCCGCAGCATGCGACGCCCTCACGGGCCGCCACTGCTGCGTGCGGGCCCTACCTCATGTTCGCAGATTATACGTTGAGTCTGGGTTTGAGGGTGCAGCCGTTCCGTGGGCACGGCGGGGTGGGATGGGGGGAAAGAAAGCTGCCCGCCGGAGGCGGTCCTCGGCCCGTGCCCGTTGATTTGAAGGGGTCTCGGAAATGGGTGCCCGGACCGTCTGGCCAGGCACCTCGATGCTCACGCGGCGATGGCGATGAACGGGTCCTTACCGCCGAGGCATTGGTCCACCATAACCGTGCGTCCGAACCAACCCCGGGCCTCCTGCACGACCACCATGCAGTTGGCCAGCTCACCGTTCAGTTGGTTCAGGACCCGCAGCACCGACCGTCGCAGCACCCGGGCCGACTCGTCCGGACCGCCGTCAACGGCCTCGGCCGTCATCAAGCGGACGGCCTCCGAGTTGGCCAGCAGTCGGCACCCGAAGTCCTGACCGAAGACGGTGGCCCCGATGTCGGCGAAGCCCGGGTCTCCATCCAGGGTGATGGGGTATATCTCTGGCACCATCCCGAAGGGTGTGTTCATCTGTGCGACAAGCTCATCGCGGTCTTTATCTCGTTCCATATCTACTCCGTTCAATCGACGCACCCGTCCCGACGGTGTGCCGGTATGTCCCTTGGCTTTCCTTCGGAGGCGGACGCTTCCAAAGGTGGACCCGCGTGGGCATCGGGACTGCCCACGCGAACCCGTCCCGCATTCCGGCTAGACGCCCTGCGGGAAATCTGTTCGTCCATCACGCCGCATGGCTCCCGGCCAGAGTCGTTTGCGGTTTCTTGAACACGATGCAGTACTCGTGCTTGATGGGCGGGTCTTCCATCGTGCCATAGCGTTTGGAGTCTGATGTGCAGTTGTGCTGGGCCTTGATGATGACCGAGCGAAGCTCGCCAAGTCGGCCCGCCAAGGCCATGACATCGTGGCCGAGGCAGTAGTACCTGCCACGCCGCCGCACGTCACCGACAAGAACGGCAAGTCGTCCACCAGGCAACAGGGCTTGATAGCAGCGGTCCAAGCACGCCGCGAGGGCCTGCCGGAACTCTTCGTAGCTCGACAGCGTGCTCAGGTCGTCGGGGGTCTCCGAGTACCGGATGATGTCCCAGTACGGCGGGTGAATCCAGACGAAGTCAAACTCCCCCGGCATCAGACTCGTCAGCAGGTTGAAGCCTCGCTTCAGGTCGCTCCCCCAGAACCTTCCGCGGTACAGGCCGGCCTGGTGGAGTCCGTGCATCACATCGGCCGTCGTTCCGGAACCGAGCATCGGGTCTGCGACGCTCTTTGGCTTGTACAAACGCACAAGGTCTTTGAAGAGTGTTCCATCGCAGTTGCCACGATACGACGAGCTACCCCAACGGCGATTCCGCGATGGGATACTCACCAGCGAGCAAAGCCCGGGTGTGAGTTGATAGTCTCGCGAAACCTCCTCTCTGATTGAATTCATTGTGTCCATTGTGTCTCTCTCCATGAAATGGCACCGGGCACTCGTCCCGGTGCGGTGGTTTACTCCTCTGGTGTTGCTTCCAGAGCGACCGAATCGGCGTTGCTGGAATCGTTCGTGTCTGATTCGAGCAGATTCCCAAGAATCCGCTCGGCGGTCTTCTGGACCCGATGCAGCGATTGACCGAGCAAGGCAGCGTCCCCGCCGTGGCTCTGGATGTAGTCGCTCGACGCGGTTCCGGGCTTCATGCCCACCGCGGTGCAGACGACGAACGCGACCGATTCGGCCTCCAGCTCGCGGATCGTCTTCGGCGGTCTGGGGTCGGGCCTGTTCGGGCCCTGGTGCATGAGCTCGTGGGCGAGTTCGTGCACCAGCACGCTGAACCGCTCGGCCTCGTCGAGTTTGACGCTCAACGCGATGGTCCCGCCGCGGCTCTGGCCGTGGGTCGACCCGAGCGACTCGTACCGAAGGGCGATGCCTTCGGCCTCAACGAATCGCGTCAAGCGGTCCCAATACTGACCGGGGTCTCCGCTCACGCGGGACGGCTCGGGCAGGTCATCGCCATCGGTCTGCGAGATGTCGAAGACCGACACGGCCCGGAAGCGGAGAAACGCGTCCTCGTCGGTCGCGTTCGCGTCCTTGGGCTTGAAGAGCATCGGGGCCATAATGGCGATGCCCTTCTCTCCCTTGCGGACCTGCCTGCCCAGCTTCTGCCATGCTCGATAGCCGGCGACCTGCGTGGCTCCGGGCCTCTGCGACACGATGAGCATCACATTGCCGAAGCTGTAGTCGTGGAACCGAGCCATGGCGGAAAGAAATCGGCGATAGGCTGCGCTTTTGCCGTTGTTCAGGTCTTCCGCGAGTGAGCCGAGTGCTTGGCCAATAGCCTCCCGAGCCTTGGCGGTCTTGCTCACCGGTTCGGCGTCTGCTGCTCCTACTGGAATGAGTGGGGCCGGGCATGAGCCCGGCCGTGCGATGGCCGTGCTCATACGAACTCCTCCAGCTCAGGATGAATCAGTCCCCGTACCGGTTCAATGTCCGGTCTGAGGCGGCGTTCTTCCCACGCGATGACGTCTGAAAGCCTCGCGTACCGGATGCGGCCTCGTTGCTCGAACGGCAGCTCGCCGCGTTGCATGGCCTCGATGACCGTCTCGCGTCTGCATCGCTGCATCTTGTGGATTTGGTTCAGGCTCAGCCAGCGGGGTAGGTCCGCCGGGGCCATGGTCGTGTTGAGCGACAGTGTCGCGTCGGTCGGCTTTGCGGCCGTCCTGTCCGTCTGCTGCCAGCTCATCGGGCACCGTCTTGGATGCGGTGACCGGAGACGCGGAGCGACTCCGGGCACAGAATGCACCGACCGCACGCCGGTGAGCCCGGCGTGCATCGTTCTGCAATGTTTTTCTTTGTGGTGTTGTCCATACGTTCTCCTCCGTGTTGTTCCCCAGCCCAGCTTTCCGGCCTGTGAGCGATTGGGGTTTCACTCAGCTGTGAACCCCTGAGCTCACAGGACGGAAAGCGACGCATCGCGAGCGACGGCCGCGCAGCGGCCTTGGAGCGAGACCACAAACAGATTGGCCGGCAGCCGTTCTCCCCGTAAGAAGAGCAATGGCATGACAATGTTCGTGCACGAGCAGACAAGCCTGCTCAGGACCCGGCTCGAACATTGGCGTGACATTGCCTGGAGGGGAGGACGTCCTCTGGGCTGTTATGCGGAACGAACGGACCGGCGTCACATAGGCGGTTCGATGTCGCAGGGGGCAACCCGGAGACAGCGAAGCACGAAGGACCGGAGTCGTCCCTCAAACCGTCGCATGGCGGCGTGGTCGTCGTTCGGCGGGCGGTGGAGCGGACGAAGAGCGTGGGCCTCGGAGAGGAGCACGCCCTGATGCTCAAGCAGCATCTCGCAACACAACCGGAGCACCTGGCTGGGCGGGAGCGAGGCATCGAGCGACCCGCCGAGTTGATGACACAACTGCTCGAAGGCACGCTTGCGGTCGGGAGTCAGACCGACACGGATACAAGGCAACCGGCGTGCACGCACGGTCGTATCTGGACGGGCCGATTCTGAGGGAGCCGTCCGGGGCCGCTCCGGCGGCAACGGCGACTCGCTCCGGGCGGTGCCCGAGAGCGGAGTGTGCACGGTGGAAGTCTGCGGCCGCAGGTGCTCCAGCGGGTTGTACGGGCTTTGGGGTTCACGCCGCCGGCTCATGGTGACCTCCCGGAGAAACGGCATCCAGCGAAGCCGGATAGGCCTCGTGTTCATCGAAGCCGCGTTGAGCCGCCGCGATGCGATGCTCAACGGATTCAACCAATGCCATGAAGTCCTCGGTCACCGGATGGCCCGGCAGCCGGTCGAAGAGCGTCAGGCCCATGCGTTGGACCCGGGCCACGACGGTGGAGCGACGGATACTGGGCACGAAGCGGAGCGTGGTTGGCTGTTCCGGGAGTCCTGGTCCTGGGAACGCCTGGTCGATTTCCCGGAGTATCCATCCGGCGAGCAGCGTGCGGGCTGGCACGGAGCCGACGCAGATGCCGAGCAGACGGAGGTTGGCGTTGCCGTGTTGCCGAACGGAATCGATGTCCCGGGCGGCGACGCACAGGCCGCTCATGGCGAACGGCTCGGCGAGCGTGGCCAGGATGAAGTAGTCCGCGACCTTGTAGGCCGACAACGAGGTCGAGAGCGTGGTGCTCGGCGGCGTGTCCAGCACGATGATGTCGAAGCGGTCCCGGAGGCGTGCGGTTGGCGAGACCAGGACGTCGGCCGGATGCCCGAAGCGGTTGGCTTCGCCGAGTCGGCGGTCGATGGTCTCCAGCCGTCGGGACGCGGGCATCATGGAGAGATTCTCAGCCAGCCGGGGTACTTCGGTGTGGTCCAGGATGCAGTCTTCGAGTTCGGCCTCTCCGGTGAGCAGCTCGAACACCCCGTGGTACTCGTCCGGGCAGACGCCCAGGTGGATGGTGGCCCCGGCTGACGGGTCCAGGTCGATGAGCAGGGTGCGGTGGCCCCGCAGGGCCAGGCCGCGTGCGAGATGCACGGCGGTGGTGGTCTTCCCCACCCCGCCCTTCTGATTGCCGATGGCGATAATGACACCGCCCCAGGTCGTTTCGATTCCGTTCATGTCTCCCTCCATGGTCGTGGACGCGTGAGCGCGTCGATACCCCGACCATGCCACATAAGCGGCTGGAAGTACAAGCCCCAAAGAAGCGTTTGTGCTTGAACGCTTCGGAGCGTTGACGCCACCACGCAGCAACGCCACCGACGCATCGCGAGTCGGAGTCTTGCCAGAGGGCATCGAGTTGGGTGATGGTAAAGAGAAGGGAAACGCCGCCGCAATGATGCGGCGACGCTTGGGACACACGGATACGGAGATGATGCTCCGTTCCTTTGACGCTACGACATTCGCGCACGGTTCGTCAATGGCCGACGAGCAAGAACAAGGTCGCACGCCGTCATGTCCCCAGCAAGCAAGAGGAGGGGACATGGCACGCATCATCGAAGCGAAAGGACAGGACTGGCACATCGTTGCAGAGAAGCCCGCGGGCGGGTTCTGCTTCATCTACGAGCAGGTGATATTCCGAGCCTGGTTGGCGTTGCAGGACGGGCGTATCGGGCTGCGGGACTTCCGTGTCTGGCTCGCGTGCCATGAGCTCAAAGCCCGACGCTGTGTGGTTGGCGGTTCCAGGACGCCACACTACACCCTCGAAGAGCTACACCGCCTGGTTGGCGGCACCGGCGGTGAGTACGTGCGGCGTTCGGTGAAGACGCTGGCACGCGAGCATCTCATCACATTCACTGAGAAAGCCATCGATCTGATGCCGGGACTGGAACGCGGGTCGAGAGGCCGACTCATCCCGATGCCGCGTCCGCTCATGCGGCACCTCTGCCGGGTCAAGGGCAGGGCGTACCTGGCCACCGGCCTGGGCCATGTGCTGCGATGCCTGTTCTATCGGAAAGGCCAGTGCCGCTCGGGTGGTTGGTGCAAATCATCGTGGGTTGCCGAGACATTCGGTGTCGCTCTACGAGCTGTGAAGGAGGCAAGACAGAAGCTTGTCAATCTCGGCGTGCTAGTGCTTGCCAAGGCCGACCAACTCCGCCTCAACCGCTTCGGCCGGCCCGTCCTGGTGAGCATGGAATGGGGGAGTCGTTCCGCACCCCGAAAGACACAATCCACCACCGGATCCGCATCCCCTAGAGAACACAAGAAACTCTCCTACCGGAGATCTGAACACCAGAAACTCGCCCGGGCGGCGGACCCGGCTGGTGCTCGCACACGAGCGAAGGAACCGGACCTGAACAACATCACGGTGGCAGATCTGCAAGACCCGTGGCGGTTGGCGGCGTTGTTTAAGCAGGCGAGGATGCGGGGACTGGTGTCGAAGACCGAAGCAGAGATACTGAGGGTATTCTCTGCCGCAGCGCACGCTTGCCGAGTTGGAGCAAGACCCGGAGCACTGTTTCGATGGATGCTGTTCCAGGCGTCCTACTCAGCGGCGAGCTGTGTGGATGAAGACCGTGCAAGGCAACTGCTGGGTCGATTTCGTCCGTGACAGCGCAATGTCCTCTCCCTTTCGGACCTCTTTGCCATTCAACACGTGTGGGTACCGTACCGCAACTGTCTCGAGCCGTGAACCACGTCGAATTGCAACAGACCTACCCGCAGATCCCAAACACCGTGCTGCGGCTTCGGCGACGGACTGTCCGACCATTCAGCCTTGCATGCATCAGCCGGCGATCCAGCTATCAGGTATTAGAGTTAGCCCGTCGCGCCACCGCTCCACTATACTCGCTTGGAACCACGGCTCATCAATGTTTGCGTGGTCTGTTACGATCACCTGCATCCGCCCGTCAAGGCTCGCGACCACTTCATGTATCAGCGAATACATCCGTGCAACTGCCTGCCGATCTTCACTGGCGACTCCGGATTTCTGCTCCCAGTCACGGTCCTCAGGAAAATATACTTGAGACGGTTGGTCTATAAATAGCATGCGTGGCACAGGCCGATGGTGCTCTGTAAACCACTTGTGCAGTGCCAGATGAGCAATGAGGTGATACCCCACCCAGTTCTCACCACTTCCCATTCGCTCCATGGGGATTGGGCCGTTTTCGCCATCAGCGACGACAGTCAGTCGCTTTAAGTCGAGTCGAAGGGGATACTCCGAGTGCTCTAGCCACAACGCTGCTGACCAGATGCTCATGTCCCTGCCTAATAAAGCCAGAATCGACTGAATTCGCTCATCGATGGCATCATCTCCGACTTCGACAGACAACTCCTCGATCTGCAATCCCAGGTCGCTGATCTCTCGGCGTAGCTCACTGCTGTCTTCAAGTTGCGGAACACTCTCTAAGTACAGACTGACACGGCCAAGCACATGGGCGCGCCTCGACTCTCGGTCCCTCAGCTCTTGTATTCGCGCGTTCTCGACCTGAATCGCATTCAGCCCTGCTCGATTCGCGCGGAGGCGTTCTTGCAGTGACTCGATGCGTTGTTCGATAGCCTGAACGACCGACTCCATTCTGGGGCCACTGTCATCAACGGCCCGCACCTGTTCGTCGAGCTGCCTGATCGCAGCTCTCATCTGTTTCACTGTGGGCGGTGCCGCGACATCGCTCAGCTCTGAGTCACACAATGGGCAATGAGTGCTCGCGTCATCCCCGTTTGAATTGATGAGTTCAATGCTGCGCAGCCGTTGTTGCTGTGCATGTGCCTCACGAGAATAGCCGTTGCGATCGTGCGCAAGTGCGCGAGCGGCCTCAAGCTGCCCTCTCTCGGCTCGCAGTACGCTCAGCAATTGCTGCCGCCGCTCTTGTAGTCGATCGTATTCAAGACCAACCTCATCAACGGCTGCATCATTCATGATTGGAGTTTGGGCCTGAACGATGCGCAAGGCATCTACCTGCTCTTCCCACGACGCAGAGTCAATAGGCTCCCCCGACAGTCCCTGGTCACGTGCTTCAGAAAGCAGTTCATGCGCCTTCGAGAATCCTCGGCCCCTTACTGCCTCGAACTCAGCCAATCTACGATTGGCCGCACGCAGCTCTTGTCGCAATCGTCTCAACGTAGCCAGATTGGCGATGTGGTCGTCGTCAACGGCACCCAGGAAGTATGGCAGCGTGTCCTTTATCGCCTGCGGAATCCACTGCTCGCTTTGCTTGTGAAAGAGGTGCCGGTTGCTGATGACCTCACTCTGTTGCTGGAAGCAATAGAACAGCGCATGACGAATTGTCGCAGTGAGAGGGTCCCGAGTCTGGCTGGCAGGAGGCTGGTGTACATTCGGGCCGATCCCAACATGCATCGACAGAAGACTCTCAAGACCTGGTGGATTCGTGTTCTGGATGAGTTCGACATACTCTGGGATCGCTACATTGGCACCGGTCGCGTAGTAGATGTCTGACGACGAGGCTCGCCCAGGATCCGGCAACCGGCGGGCGATCACGATGTGCCCCCCGTCCGCAATGAGCCGAACACCCACCCATTGCACGGTCTGACGAATCACACCCTCTGGTATGTCGCAACTGGTCGATGCGAGGCAATAGTCGAGGATGGAGATCAGTGCAGTCTTGCCTGTTTTTGACGATCCGGTTATGACGTTGACCGCCCCTGCTCGGAACGACACTGTCCGGAGTTCGCCGTCGAAGCTGTATAAAAAGATGTCACCGACCTGAAAGCTCATGGGCGTACTCCCCAGAGGGCCATCACCGTCGCTGGATCCCCGGCTCTCGCAAACCACCGACCGACGAACCGGGCCTGTCGAAGACACTCTTTGGCTTCGTCACTGAGCACACGAGTACCCTGTTGGTACAGATCGATCTCTGTCGATGCTGTTAGTCGACCTTCAGATTCAGAGAAGAGCCATGACTGATTCATGGCAAACACAAGACCTCGGCGGGTGTGGGGCTTGAGTGAACTCGTCCGCTCAGCAAACAATACGCGCGACTCAGCGTGCTGCTGAACCCAGGTAGCGAATGTCGTTCGTGTCGTACGTGGCAATGCATCCCTGGTCCGCTTGTGCAGAACGGTGGGAAGTACGAGAAAACTAAGGGGAACCGCCATGGGGCCATACTCGGCAACTGCTGTCGCGAGTAAAAGGCCGCAAAACGGAGGATTGAAGAGGAATGCCTCCTCCCTTGGCTGGTCGACCCAAGCCTTCATGACTCAGCCTCTGCCGAGGCTAGGAGGGCTGCGAGCCGATCGCGGAAGTCAAGATGCCATCCGACACGCAGATCGTCGGCGAGCATCTGATAGCTGCCTCTTGCGATCGTGTGCTCCTGCATCCCGCCACGAATCGGAGTATGCATGCCGCTTTCCACCCACTTGAAGATGGAATGTGCTGCGGTTCGCTTCGCATTCTCGGCGGCGTCATCGCCGAGCTCATCACGCATCTGCTCGAACAAACGCTCCCACTCGTCCACAAGACGACTTTCGTACTGATCCAGTTCCCCCACGAGCAGCAGCTCCTCCCGCATCCAGCGTGACCGCTGCTCATAGGCCCTGAAGTAGTCTTGAATTGCCAACACGATCCGTCGAGAGCTTACTTCGATCAGACGCATCTGATGCACGAAGACCATGTCCTGATACCCCGAAGCATCAATGCTGGCAGTCATGATATCGGAGTCGATTGGCAACTGGTCACGCTTGAATTGCTCCCGGAGCTCAGCCTGCTTAGACTCGAGTTCATCGCCGTGAATGTGATCACCATTCTGAGACAGGTGTAGGATGACTCGACGGAACCACCAGCCCTCAAAGCGCTGCAGGAACGAGTCAAGGTGTTCACGAGCTACCGCGAAAAACATGACCTGGCGCAGCTCGTCATCAAGATCGTGGATGCTGGCTGCCGAAGCAAAGATGGTGGTTCTCTTCATCAAGTCCTTGCGTTGCTGATCCGACAGGTTTCTGAATGCAGAATACGCGGCGGTGTTTGTCTGGTTGGTTGATGTGGTCAAGGCAGCCGATAGCCGCTGCAACGCAGCTGCTTCATCGCGATCAAGCGGCCCAAGGTACGAGGCCGCGGATCCGTTCGGAGCCGAGCTTGTTGTCAGTAGGTAAACCAACGCATCCTGCGGGAGAGCCCCGGACGTCAGTGCCTCGCACCAGACTCGCAGTGCGGACCAGAGTTCGGGGGAACTATCAGTCAGGCTGGCGGTGCCGCTGATGTGGTGCTTTGCCTGCAAGAGTTCGACGGCTGCGCCATCGTTGTCGAAGACAACATCATCAAGTGTTTCGATTGACAGTTTGAACGATTTGCCTGTCGCGAGCCTGCGCAGTGCGTAGACCAAAGCAAGCCGACATTGGTAGATGTAGCCGAGTGCTGAGGCGGCAGCGGAGTGCGCCGTGTCGCGGTCATGTGGTGAGGGCAGGATGCCGGCCATCACAATTCCCCCCGCTTTGCGATCAAGTAAGAGCACAACGCTGCAGCCGTGCCGACAACGAGAATCGTCTCCGCCCATTCGAGATTGCGGTCCTCGCTCCCGTGTCTTCCTTGCTCGGACGCGAATCCCCAGAGCTTGGCTGCGGCGTCATCGACCGGCGGAGGGAACAGTCCGCGATTCCGCTTGATGATTTCGCCGAGGGTTTTCTTCGGCTCTCCTGTGACTTCGCGGGCGACAGACTCAAGGGCCGCCATCGCGTGGTGAACGGCACCAGAGAGATCAGGATCGGGCCGTCGCGAGAGATCTGTCCGAGCCTCCCGCAGCTCCTGAGAGGCAACGCTGAATCCCGATGTTTCCAACTCCCCGTGGGCGTCCTCCATCAGATCCTCAAGGGGCTCATCGCCCTGAATCTCCAGAACGCCGTCGCCCAAACGCCAACCGATTTGCTCCTCATCAAAGAGCTGATTCATGGCGGTCTCGAAGCGAGCAAGCTCTCCGCTCTGCCGAAAGGAGGCTGCGCACGCCTCTACGAAGTCGTAGAACTCGAACCAATCGGCTCCGTAGACCAAATCCTGAGCCTCGCCCCAGATGTTGGGGTAAGGCGACCAATTACTCGGATCTGGCCGAACACGCCGCACGCCGCAGATGACGTCGCGGATCCACGACGGTGATTTGTTCAACTGGTCATGCAGGAGCGACATGGCTCCCACCCGCAGGCGTTCGGGCGCATCGTGGTGGATCAGTGCACCCTCACTGCGTGGGCGAACACCGAGCCGGCGAGAGAAGCTTTCAGATGCATCCCCGATCATGGCGTGCTCCCGAACGCCATTTGCAAGGCATCATCTCGCGATGGGCGAAGGCTAGTCAGTCGATTTGGCAACGACTCCATGTGCGGCCAGATCTGTTTCGCCTGCGGCCATCGCTTCTGAAACGAGCGGATAGTCAGGTCGATGAACTCCAGATAGTGGACGCCGATGGACCCGGTTGCGAAATGGCACCAAAGATTGATCGCACCGGTTAGCCACTCATGGAGAGGATTTTGGAAAGCATCTTCAGGCCCGGTTGAGTCTGCAAACATTGCCATCGGCCAGAGGATCTCGCGCTGACCCGGAACCTGCGGTGTCGGGGTGGGCTCAATGAAGTCTGCGGCCCCACCTGTCACCAGTTTGGCGAACGCCTCGGTGCACGCCAATCGCGGTCCCTTACCAGCCAACTTCTCAAGCCCAACGGACTCCACGACGGCCTTGCCGGCAAGATTGGGAAGTGTCTTCCCGACCGATGAAATCGCCGGCATCTTCAGCAGCTGCACATCGCCGTAAGTGACGCCCCCTCTATAGAGAATCGGCCACCAGCTGGCCTGTCTTGTCGAGACCTGTGCCGCACCACCTACTACCTCTACGGACCGCATTGTGACCTGCCGAGGATCACCGGATGATTCAGGATTTGCGAACGCGCTGAGGCGAAAGTCAAACTGACTAACCAACAAATGTGAGAGTTGTCGGACGAACAGATTGGGATCCGAGGATGTGATGAAGACGCTGTCGCTCATCGGCAGAAACGTTTCAAAGGAGGTTGCCAGGCCCGCCTCCGCCAACAGTTGAATGGCAGAATCAGGGTAACTACTTGCCGGATGGAGCATCTCGTCGACGATCGCGTCCTCCAAGGCTGAAGCTTGGCCCTGGAGCATCATGACGGCTCCATCAGGATCAGTATTGACGGCGTTGCTGAAGCCCAGTAGATCGAGGTATGCCACGACTTTGTCAGCCATTACAGCTCCCCCTTGAATGCCTTGTCCAGGATGGACGGGAGGAGGGCGTCGAGTTCGGCGGCGCTTTTCTGCTGGAGTGCCTTGAGACGACCGACCCTTACTTGAAGGCCGTCGAGGTAGGCCACGATCCGTTGCTGCTCATGTTTTGTCGGGACGGGAACAGGAATGGTGTTCAAATTCTTGCCGCTGATTCCAATGTTTCCTGCCGTCGTCTGACAGAATGACTCAACCCGTTCCCGCCCGTACGGGCTATTCATCACTGCCCGGATGTACTCAGGTGAAACTCGTGATGTATCAACGCGGAACCGAATGAGCTTATCGGGGTGTAGATGCGTTTGACCTGTCGTGCCCGCATACAGGCTGAAACGGCCAACATAGTGAAGGTTACCGTTGAATCGGCATGCCAGCAGGTCCCCAGGTTCCAGGCAGTACTCTTTGAGTTCGTGGTCAGTGACATCTAGATACTTGTGATCACTCTCCTCTACGAGGCCGTCCGATCTCGACGTGCCTGCGCTGATTCGCAGAATCGGATAGCCGATTGGCTGATCGGATGGACGAGCTGAGAGTCCGTTGCGAGACTTCTCGCGAAGCAGTGTGCCCAACGGCACAGTGTCGGCATCGAGTTCGTCGATGACTGTTGCTGCTCGACCGGGGAGCGCGCTAGCCATCCGAGTCGCGGTTCTTCGCAATTCATGAGCCTCGCCGACCTTGGCGGCGAGGTGCTCGATCTTTGCCACGACCCGCCGCTGCTCATCCAGCGGTGGTAGCGGAATACAGATCGCAAGGAACTTCTCATCATTGAGGCGAACGCGGTTTGTCGTGCCTTCGCTGACCTGCTTGCAGGCCTCTGAAAACCAACGCGTCCAGCTCAGCCACCCCAGATACTCAGGGATTAATGCTGACTCATCAACTCGGAAACAGGGGAAGTCATTGCTGACGACTGCCCCATCAAGCTCGGCGGGCACGAGCCCAAAGGCCCCGTTTCGGGCGTCGATACGGGACAGTATGAATTCACGCGGGTGGACCCGAAGTCGTCGGCTGCCTCCGATCTCTCCGCCCAACTTCTCACCGCGTGCGATGACACCCTTTCCCCAGAGTCGGACGGTTACCTCGGTGTAGACCTCGCTGGGGTCGAGTGTGATCCAATCCGTGGAGCGTGTGAGCACTTCACCAAGTGGGCGCAAGGGCATCGCCTCGCTACTGAACGTCGGTGCTTCTTGAGAAGACACAGTGGCGGTCATAGTCGTGCCCCTGCGAGCTCGGCGCGGATCTCATCCATGAGCCCGAGAATCTGCCTCTCCTTCTCGATGATGTCCGCTGCGAGGTCACTTGGCGGCAGGTGCTCCAACGCCTCGACGCTGTTCGGGTTCTTGATGTCGAGGTTCACCGAAATTAGGTCGCCGTTGCCGTCGTATTTGAGCACTTCATCGACGGTGACCTTCCAGGCGTGGTCGTTCTCGTCGCGTCGTTTCTTGCCGAACCACTTGATGCAGTCGGCGAACTCCTCGAACTGCATCGGCTTTGTCTTGGTGTAGTTCTTCCGGCCCTCGGGGAGCGGCAGCTCGTAGTACCAAATCTCCTTCGTAGGCCCATCGCGGTCGAAGTAGAGCAAGTTGGTCTCGATGTCCGTGTAGGGTGAGAAGACTCCCTTTCGTAGACGGACGATCGTGTGGAGGTTGAACTCCTTGAGCAGTTGCTCTTTGATGCGGGCGCAGACGCCGTCGCCGAAGAGCGTGCCGTTGGGCACGACCACCGCGGCTCGGCCGGGCACGCCGCTGTTCTTCTCGGGCCGCTTGAGCAGCCGCATGATGAGCTGAAGGAAGAGCATCGCTGTTTCGGAGGTTTGCTTGTCGGCGGGGAAGTTGTTCTTGATCCCGGTCTCTTCCTCGCCGCCGAAAGGTGGGTTGGTGAGGATGATGTCGAATCGGTCCCGGTCGCCGATCTCGGTGACCTTGCGGGCGAGCGAGTTGCCATAGTCGATGCTCGGATACTCAAGGCCATGTAAGACCATGTTCATCTGCGCCAGGATGAACGGGAGTGATTTGGCCTCCTGTCCGAACAGCGTCTGCTCTTGCAGGACCTTGCGATCTTGCACCGTCTTGACCTGCTTCGAGAGATGCTCGAAGGCCTCCGCGATGAATCCACCGGTGCCGCAGGCCGGGTCGAGCACGGTCTCGCCAAGCTGCGGATTGGTAACGGCAACCATGAACTGCACCACCGGCCGAGGTGTGTAGAACTCACCCGAATCGCCAGCAGCATCCCGCATCTCTCGGAGCATCGACTCGTACAGGGCACCCAGCGTGTGCAGCTCTTCGGATGAGTTGAAGTGGATGCCGTTGATCTTGTTGATGACGTCGCGGAGCAGATAGCCATTGATCATCCGGTTGACGACGCCGGAGAAGACTTGGGCGACGACGTCGCGGCGGCTCTTCCCGTTCGAGGACTGAAGTGAACGGAGATACGCAAGCAGGCCTAGGCCTTTCGTGCCATCGGGCCGAACCGCTTCTTCCTGGTTCACAAATGCGATCAGCTCGTCGCCAGTAATGCCGTCGTCCTGTGCGGCCCAATCGCGCCACCGGTACGGCTTCTCGATGACCGCCTTGTACCGCTTGCCGTCGAGCTTTGCGGATTCCTCGTCGACTTGCTCCATGTCATCAAGGAACTTGAGGAACATGATCCACGTCAGCATCGGCAGACGATCGAGGTCGCCGTTGAGGCCCTTGTCCTTGCGCATGATGTCGCGTGCGGACTTGATCAGCGAACCGAGCTGCTGGGCGGTGGTCATCGGCTGTGTCACCTTCTTCGGGCGATCAGCTTTCTTCACCGTCGTCTTCTTAGCTGTCTTCTTCTTGGTGGTTTTCTTGGCCATTGGCTCGTCTTCGCTGAAGAGTGTCTGCATGGGAATCTGTCATTACGCGGCGTAGAGCTCCTGCTGGAGAGCGACGACGGCTGCTCGGAGCGCTTCGGCTCCGCCGAACAAGGCGATGATCTCGTGAACATTCCCCCTCGTGCTGATCGGTGGCACTTGGAGAACATCGGGGAGCTTGAACTGGTCGAGACCATGTTCGGCGTACTTGTCGAGTAGCTCCCCGAGGATTGCCCTTGCGTCCGGACCGTACTGATCGAACAGGTCCTGTTTGTTCTTGCGGATTCGCTCGGCTCTCTCGCGACGGGTCCTAAGCGGAGCATCGAAGGCGAGGTGGCACAGCAGATCGAAGGAATCGGCCTCACCAGCACCAGTGAGCTCAGCAAGATGCTTGATCTCGATACCTCGCTCGGCCAATCGCTCGATCACTTCATCACGTTGGCTCGGGTCGGCCCAGTGGGCCAGGAGCTCATCCGGAGATCTGAACAACGTACGCACCGCCTCTGCGGTGTAATCGGTGAACTCGATGACTCGGAGCTGGTTGCCCTCGGAGTCCATCTCGTAGACTACCTGATGGGCAACTTCGACATGCCCGCCCTCGACATAGTACTTGCGGCGTTCCGGGGTTGGAGGGTCCACGATGACCGGGCCATCGCCATCGATAATCACTTCGCCGTCGTCGTCCTCATCATCGTCCGGAGGACCATCGATGAGTGGCCCGTCTTCGATCACTTCTTCGTCGATGACGTTGCCATCGTCATCGATCGTCGTTTCGGTGATGAGCTCCGGGTCGCCATCGAAATCGGGGTCCGCAAAATGGCTGGTGGCCGTGCCGGTGTAATCGAGAATATTGAAGAAGAGCTTTCCGTAGTCCTCCCGGACCCGGGTTCCGCGTCCGATGATCTGCTTGAACTCGCTGATCGAGCCGACAACTCGAACGAGGGCGACATTCTTCACCATCGGCGCGTCAACACCTGTTGTGAGCAGTTGCGATGTCGTGAGCACCACAGGCGTCAGGGTTTCGAGCTCTTGGAAGTTGCTCAGGTGCCCCTTACCGATCCCGCCCTCGTCGGCGGTCACGCGGCAGACATAGTCCGGGTGCTTCTGCACAAGGTCTGCATTGAGGTTGTTGATCGCCTTCCGCATCTCATCCGCGTGCTCTTGGTCGACGCAGAACACGATTGTCTTGGCGAAGCGGTCGGTGCTCTTGAGGAACTTCGTCAGGTGGGCAGCAATGGCGTCCGTCCGACTCTTCAGTGCCACGACGCGTTCGAAGTCTTTGGTGTGGTACTCCTCATCCGGGATCTCTTTCCCGTACTTGTCGAGCTCTCCTTTGCTCGGTCGCCATCCTGCGGCATCGACTGTCGTCACCACACGGTGCACGCGGTAGGGAGCAAGGAACCCGTCTTCGATGCCTTGCTTGAGCGAGTAGGTGTAGATCGGGTTGCCGAAGTACTCGTATGAATCGCGGTTGTCTTCGCGGAGCGGCGTTGCAGTCATCCCGAACTGCACCGCTGGCTTGAAGTACTCAAGAATCTCACGCCAAGTGCTGCCCGCCCTTGCTGATCCTCGATGACACTCGTCGATAATGACGAGGTCGAAGAAGTCTGGAGCGAACTCGCGGTACAGCCCGGGTCGACGCTCATCCTCGGCGATGGCCTGGTAGATGGCGAAGTACATCTCCCTGCTCTTGACGATCTCTCCGTTCTCGATCTTGTGGCGTGCATCGCCAAACGGAACGAAGGTTTTGTCCTTCGGGTCATCAACGAGGATGTTGCGGTCTGCCAGGTAGAGAATCTTCGGGCGGCGATGTTCGCCGGTCCGGTTCCATCGGCTTGACCAGAGTTTCCAGCAGATCTGAAAGGCGACGACGGTCTTGCCCGTGCCCGTCGCCATCGTTACGAGCACCCGGTCCCTGCCTTGAACGATCGCCTGAACGACGCGGTTGATGGCGACGTCCTGGTAGTACCGCGGCGTCTTGCCCGGCAGCAGGTGGTAGGCGTGAAGAAGGTGGTCGGCCTGGTCGTCTGTCATCTGACCGGCGGATTTCTGGCGGGCCCAAAGCTCGCCGGGTGTCGGGAATGCATCGAGCTCTCGCTCAAGCCCGGTCGCGTAGTCAAACTCCACGATGCCGTGACCATTTGTGGAGTATGCGAACTTCAGTCCAAGGATTTCGGCGTAGCTCTTTGCCTGCCCGAGGCCGGCGGAGGGCGTCTTGTATTCGGGCTTGGCTTCAACGACCGCGATCGGGAAATCGCGTGTGTAGCGAAGAAGGAAGTCAGCCCGCTTCTGTTTGCCGCGACGAACCTTTCCGCCGGCGACGATAATCCGCCCGTCTGTGAACGTCCGCTGCTCCGCGATGGAGTGCGGTTCGTTCTCCCAGCCTGCTTTTGCGAGCTTTGGCACGACGTACTTGCGACAGGTATCTGCCTCGGAGTTGGGACTCATCGCCGCGTGCCCTCCGGATGCGACTCAAGCCACCGGTCCACGGCGTCTTTCTTGAACCGCCAGTGCTTCCCGACCTTCTGCCCCGGCACCCGTCCCTCCTGGGCCAGCTTGTACAGCGATGACTTGGACACCTGGAGATACCCCGCAAGGTCGTCGATCGTCATGACCTCGGGCACCGGCTTCGGGATGTCCTGACGGCGACCGGACATGGTGAGGCCATAATAGCGGTTGCTGACAGCTGCTGCGGGAAGTCGCCCGGTCCTCAGTGACAGGGTGCTGTCACCGGGAAGTGTCGCGTTGAACGCGTAAGTCCATTCAGCGAAAAATCTTGTGGTGAACCCGGAGAAAGAGCAGAGGAGGGGAGAGCCGGTGGTGCGTCCAAAACCCTCTCCCAACTGTCCCCATCACCTCGCAAGGGCGAGCAGCGATGAGGCCTTCTGGTCAACCTCAGATCGGTCGCCCGCGTTCTTGAGGCGGCCGGCAATCTTGGTCAGAGCGTCCACCACCGAGAAGATGGTGAACGCCCCCTGTTCCCGAGCCAGTTCCAGGGCTTCCTTGGACAACTGGCGGGTGATGCCGTGCTTGGTCAGCACCCTCATCACCTCTTCCGCGTCGTCGCCGAGGCGGACGACCATCGCCTTTCTGATCGCCGCGACGAAGCCGTCCCGGCGTTGGTCCCGCTTTTCGACCAGAGCCTCGACGATGCGGCGGATCTCTCGGAGCGAGTCGTGGACATTCGCCGTGTGTTTGCGGCTGAACTCCACGACCTCGACCGCGTCCCAGACGATGTGGTTGCGGCAGACGGCCTGGAACCAGAACGTCTGGACCCCGACCGACCGCTTACCCACCTCACTATTCCAGATGAAGAAGCCTGGGGCGAAAGCCTCCCCGTTGATCTCCGTCCATCCCGTCGGGTCGATCAGAAAGCAGAACATGTCCTGCTCCCCGCAGTAGAGCCCGCTGCCACCCTGCGAGCCCGGAGCCCCGGACTCTTGCGGCGGCACAAAGTCCGTTGCGAACTCCTTGAGCATCGTCAGCAGTTCGACATCGTGGAGCCTGGTATAGCTCGCCCCGTGGATGGAACGGATCAGGTCTCCGTCGGTGTAGAGCTGCATCGGCTTGCCTCCCTTGGGCATGGTCTCCTCGAAGACCTTGGCGGCCGTCTCCGGCGTGAGCCGGTTGACGGTGTCGCGGCTGACTCCCGCGATTCCGCAAAGCTGGCCGAACGACCAGCTGTTCATGCGGTGGCTGTCGATGGGCGTCGTCGCCAACTCCAGCCGGCGTTCCCGGGGGATGGCCAGCAGGTCATCGGCCGACCGCCAGAGCAGCTCGGACCGTTGCTTGCGGGCCTGGCAGGAATCCCAGAGGTCCTGCATGGTCGCGAACCGCTCGTCGGGGGTCCGCTTGTACAGCTCATCGTGAGCACGGGTCAGAATCTGTGACATGGCTATGTCCTTTCGTGAATGAGTGACAGCACCCGCGTGTCCGCACGCGGGTGTCTAAAAAACCTTGTGTTGCACCACCGGTCTCCCCGGACGGAACGATGTCCATCCGGCAAGACCGGGTCGTCATTTCTTCCTCTACGTCAATGTCAATGATCGAGCGGATGGGCGACTGGCAGTTCCGGCCCCCGCGACACATGCTGTGGATAGCACGAATCGCGACGCTACTCAAACACCGTTCGTTTCAGATCTTTCGCGTCGCTTGTTTCGAGCTCAGTACCTTCTCAAGCGACGGATACTTCGCCACTTTATCCTGCCATGCAGTCTGGGATTCAGAATCGAGCTGATCGAACTCGCGGCAGGTGTCAATCCAAAGGCGGCCGGAATCTGACAGTGGCGCACCCACGTACGGCTGTATCTCTTCAAGTAGACGGCCAAGCTTGTCCATCGCGTAGGCGCTCGGAAGATTGTTGTAGTGCTCGGACATCTCACGAATCATGGCCTTGAAGAACTTGTTGAACATTTGGTCACGCTTGGACTTCGGCAACGTGTGCAGGACTTCAAGACGTTCGTATTCCGCATCGTCCAGCTCGGTCTCGTCGCCGCCCGCCGACGAACTGTAATCTGCTTCGGGGTAGGCATCGCTATAGCTCCCGAAGCCCCACCCGCAAACCATCCACCCTCGTACGATTTTGGCAACAAATGCCAGCGGCTCGTCGTGATAAACGATCACGGTGTGGGCTAGAAAAACCTTTCGATCCAGGTCCCAGACCACGCCATTCAACTGCAAGCCTTCCAGGGTTGGATACTCCTCGACAGCCTTCCCGTAGATTGCGAGTCCCGAGTAGGGTGGAAACGGAAACTCGAAAACACGGGTAAGTACGATGCCCGGCGCATGTTCCGCCATGGGCGGCACAAACCGCAGGTGTAGGTCGAGGCACAGGGTGAACATGGGCAACCTCCTCGCTGGAGCTTTGCTGGCCAGGCACTACTCGGCATCGAGCAGCTGCGAACGGACCCATCCGATCACCGCCTTGTATTCCGGCGGCAGCGGCCGCATGTAGACGTCGGCCATTTCAGATGCCGCAGAGTGTCCCAGCCAGCGCTTCATTTCCGCGATGGACGTACCGGGCCGCGAGCCGAACTCGGACGCTCCAAGGTGCCGCAAGACATAGAAGCCAGAGAGTGTCTTGGGCTTCTCGCCAATCTTCTGGCGGAGCTTCGACCACCACTGCGTCACAGCGTTCGAGCGGGCGTGGACCAACGGCAGCCCGTCCCGCGTCACGAACACGAGCTCTCCCTCCTTGCGTCCCTGTTGTTTGATGTAGGCGGAGGCAATCCGCCAGACGAGGGGAGGGGTCGTGCCGAACCGCTCGATGCCGGTCTTACCACGACGGAGGTCGTACGCATCAGCGTCAATCTGACCGACGCGGAGCACCGACAGGTCCGCAGCTCCGAAGCCAAGCCCGATGCCGAGCCAGATCATCGCCCTCCCGCGGTCATCCGTCGCGGCGAGGAGCTTCTCAAGCTGCTTGACGCTGGGTAGTGTCCGTCGCTTGCTCGGTTTGCCATGGGCGACATCCCGGGAGTCCCAGTTCCACGCGAGCCGCTGCTGACCGTGCTCGGGGCGACCAGCCCGGTCGATGATTCGTTTGACCATCTGCATCCGCTTGCTGACCTGGGAGCTTGAGTACCCCCGATCGACCAGTTGCCGGTTGTACATCTCGACATCGGTCATGGGCAGGTCTTCCACCCGCATCCTTGCGGCGGTGCCTTTACCGTGTCGTTTGTTGATGAAGGCGAGGAAGTCTTTGATGTGCTTCTGCCGGTCCACGAAGACCGGGCGGGCGACAGTGCCCCGCGTCCTTGGAGATCCTTCGTCCCGGACCGAAGCCTCCATGAGGCGGATAAGACCCGAGGCGACCTCCACCAGCGACCCCGGGGCGATTGCGGGACCGCCTTCCGCGGCCCGGGGAGTCCGCGGCTTGGCTTCCGCCCCCTCGGCATCTCCGCCGGCCAGGTGCCGGGCCAGCCACTTGGTGTAGGCCACCTTGGCCTCGGCCTCGGTCTTCACGGCGAACCGGTGCTTCTTGGCAATGTTGGTCTCCGGGTCTCGGTAGTTGACGTGCCAGCCGAGGCCCCGGGTTGTGCTGTGGCAAAGCCGGGGAATCCGCTTCTTCAAATTGACCGAGCCAGGTCGCTTTGCCATATACTGCAGCCTCCGGTGGACGGCGTGCGCTAAAAAAGTCGTGCAAGTCTAGCTCAAAAAGTCGTGCATTGGAGACAACAACCTGATTTTTGACACTCTAGCGGGTGTAGCTCAATGGTAGAGCGTCAGCCTTCCAAGCTGAATGTTGCGCGTTCGAGTCGCGTCGCCCGCTTTCAATCCACCGGCCGGTCCGCCGGTTCCCCGACGACCTCGATCACCGCGCCGGGGAACGACCGCCGCAGGAGTTCGATGTTCTCAGGGCCCAGCACGCAGGCCGCGCTGGCGAGTGCGTCCGCCTTCCATCCGGAATCCGCCACGACGGTCGACGCGGTCCGCCGGGTCAGCCCGAGGCCGCTCCGCGGGTCGATGATGTGGGAGTAACGCTTCCCGTCGATCTCTACGGACTGCTCCAGATCCCCCGACGTCGCGACCGCCGCGTTCGAGAGTCGGAGCGTGCGCGGCGTGCCCAGCCCGTCCCGCACCCGGAGCGACCAGCCCCCCGGTTGATCCGGCGGCGCATCGCCGACCACCACGTCACCCCCGAAATCGATCAACGCTGCCCGCAGGCCACACTCGGACAGGACTCGCATCGCTCCGTCGGCCGCGAACCCCTTGCCGATCCCGCCAAAGTCCAGGCCCATGCCGGACCGAGCGAACCGGATCCTTTCCGAGGCTGCGTCCGTCTCCAGCTTCTCCATCCCGCTCCGTTCGCGTGCTTCGGCGAGCACCGACGGGTCCGGGAGGCTTCCTGATCGCCGCGATGCCCGCCAGAGCTTGGTCAGCGGCCCGACGGCAGGATCGAACGCCCCGCCGGACGCCCGATGGACCAGTTCGCAGCGGGCGAGCACCGCCGCGAGATCCGGGGAAATGGGGTGCCACACCCGGGGCTCAAGTCCCAGCACCGTCGCGGCCTCGGAGTCGGGCCGGTAATCGCTCATGACGTCCTCAAGATCGGCGATCCGCTCGAACGCCGCCGCGCAAGCGTCCGCGGCGACGGGTTCCGAGGGGGCGAAGACCACGATCCTGCATTTCGTGCCCATGAGCACCCTTGCGAACTCGTACCGCTCGGTGGTACGCTGGCGCTCCCGGGCGGGCGACGGCGCGATTCTTGAGGCGCCGCACCCGGGAAGGGATATGGACAGCAACCCCAGGAGGACACCGATGAGCATCTGTTTCGCCCGGTGCGTCCGCGCGGTGTTGTTGATCGCTCTGTCCACTTCCGCTCTCCTCGCCCAGCCCGCGGCCGCCCCGGGGACGGCCACCGATCCCGCCGGTCAGCAAGCCTACGAGACGCGGACCGTCCGCGTCCCGGGAACAACCGTCTCGTTCGAACTCGCCCGGGTCGAAACGCCGGCCCCGGACGCAGACCCGAGCGGCCCGACGCACGCGATCTGGGTACTCACCACCGAGGTGCCGTGGGAGTTGTACGATGTGTTCGTCTACCGGTTGGACCAGCCGGAGGGCGAGCCCGCGGACGCGATCGCCCGGCCGAGCAAACCGTACGTGCCGCCGGACCGCGGCTTCGGGCACCAGGGCTACCCGGCCATGGGCATGACCCGCACCGCGGCCGAGGGTTTCTGCGCGTGGCTGTCCGCAAAGTCCGGGATCGCCTTCCGCCTGCCCACCGCGGACGAGTGGACCGCGTTCGCGAGCCCGGCGGACCCCCACGCCTGGACCGTCGAGAACGCCGGACACACGACCCATCCGGTCGCACGCCAACCGGCGAACCAGAACGGGCTGCACGACACTCTCGGGAATGTCGCCGAGTGGGTCATGACCGACGGTCGCCGACCGGTCGCGATGGGCGGGAGCTACCGTGACCCGGCGACGGATTGCACCCCAAGTTCGACGCAGCAGCAGGAACGCTCGTGGAACGCCAGCGATCCGCAGATACCCAAGAGCCAATGGTGGCTGGCCGACTGCAGCTGGGTTGGCTTCCGCTTCGTCACAGAGGACGACATTCCCCAGGAGCATGACGATGACCGATGAGCGACGCTGGACACGACGCGAGTTCAACGCGGCCGGGCTGGCGATGGGGGCCGCCGCGGTCCTCGGCACGGCCCCGTCCGCCGCCTCGGCCCTTCCGCTGCGTCGGGAAGAAGGCGAGATTCTCAAAGTTGGGGTCATCGGATGCGGCGGGCGCGGCACCGGGGCGGTCGTCCAGGCGTTGGCCGCGGATCCGGACGCCGTGCTGTGGGCGATGGGCGATCTGTACCCCGAGCGGATCATCCCGTGCCTGAACTACGCGGTCGACAGCGTGAAGGAGGACGCCGAGGACCCGCAGGCCGCGGCCAAGCACAAGGTCCGTGTGGACGCGGAACGGATGCACTCGGGCTTCGACTGCTACCAGAATGTCATCGATT
>Ga0207881_1000228_pt1 | contig 31273 bp, 34 predicted proteins | sample MalvirmetagMSP97_FD_184227 | JGI IMG/M metagenome (GOLD analysis project Ga0207881, IMG submission 184227) | Marine viral communities from the Deep Pacific Ocean - MSP-97 (SPAdes) | ecosystem: Environmental > Aquatic > Marine > Oceanic | place: Pacific Ocean | collected 2011-05-03 | reverse complement strand
GCATTCCATCCATGCAGGAGTTCGGTCGGCGTGAGGCCGCCCGGGTAGATCGGTACTCCAGCATCCACCGCTGCGGCAATGACCTCGAGGTCGGTGACCGGAGTGACTATGAAGTCGGCGCCGATCGAGAGCACACGGCGGACTTGTTCGACCGTGGTCACCGTTCCCACTCCGATTTTTGCACCGCTGGGCGCGGTATTTCGGAGCGTCTCGAGGCGGTCCATCGTGCCGGGTGTGCTGAGCGTCAGTTCGATGCCGCTGATCCCGTTCTCGGCGAGAATCCGGACGACCGGGTCGTATCTGTCGGCATCGTCGGCACGCAGCACGGCGATGATGTCGGGTGTGACAGCCGTTGTCGTGGAGCGATCGGATCTCTGCATGAGTGTCATTGCTGATCAGACCTTTTCGCGAATCGGATCCGTCGCGTTGGCGAGGTCGGTGAGATCGCGATCTCGGGTTTCCGGAGCGAACGCGGAGGCGATGAGCACCGAGACAGCCATGATCATCATGTACACGGCTACGGGAACCCAGGATCCCGAGAACGCTGTGATCAAACCGGCACAGATGAGCGGCGCGATACCGCCACCGAATACCGACGCGAATTCGCGGCCCAGCGTCACACCTGCGTAGCGGTATCGCGCACCGAAGATCTCTGGGAAGTAACTCATGGTGACACCGACCGCGCCCTGGCAGGCGAGGATGAATCCGATGATCATGACGACCGTGATCAGGATGAACGAACCGGTGTCGAGCGCCATGAACGTGGGGATGGGCAGGATGACGAGCAGGCTGACGATGCCGATGTAGACCGGTTTGCGCCCGACCTTGTCGGACAAGATGCCGAAGCCGTACGCCGCGATACCACCGCAGATTGCGCCGACCAGAAGGACCTTGGGGATGAAGGTCGGGTCGATTGCGAGGTCGTTCTTCATGTACGAGGCCATGAACACCTGATAGGTATAGGACTGCGCGCTGATCCCGACAGTCATGAACATAACGATGAACAGGGGCTTCTTGCCGTTCTTGAAAACTTCCTTCACCGGCGCCTTGGGGCGTTCCTGGGCGGCCTTCAATTCCTGGAAGACGGGAGATTCCGACAGCTTTCGTCTGATGATGAACGCGGCGACGGTGACCACGATGCTGCTCAGGAACACCATTCGCCACCCCCATGCCATGAGTTGGTCGTCTGGGAGGAGTTGGGCGAGGATCCAGGCGATCGCACCCAGTGCAGTGCCCAGAGCTGCGCCGGTCATGACGAGGGCCGCCAACCGGCCTCGCCTCCCGATCTGTGCGGTCTCGGTGAGTAGCGTTGCACCGCCTGACTGTTCGGCTCCGGCGCCGAATCCTTGAAGGAATCGGCACGCGACCAGGAGTGTGGGTGCGAGAAGCCCGACTTGTTCGTACGTCGGCAGCAATCCGATGGCCATCGTCGCGCCGCCCATGAGCATCAGCGTCGCGACGAGAACCCACTTTCTACCCAAACGGTCGCCGTAGCGCGAAAAGAACAGTCCGCCGAGTGGGCGGGCGAGGAATCCGACCGCGTACGCGCTGAAGCTGGCGATGATGCCGGCCGCGGGTGAGATGTTGGGGAAGAACAGTTGGTTGAAGATCAGAGCAGAGGCCGTGCCGTAGATGACGAAGTCGTACTGTTCGAGGGTCGTGCCGATGAGGCCTGCCCAGGCCGCGCGCCGCACGGCCGCGGGATTGTGGTGGGGCTCGGATTCCTTTGTGGATACCGATGATCCTGTCGCTGTGTCCATATCGTGTGTCCTCGTTCTGTGGCCGGCTGATCCGGCAGATGAGAGGGGAGATTTTTCAGTGAAGGGCGGGCCGAACGGATGTCTCACTGCGGCTCGCGGAGGATGCCTCGGCGGCTGCGACAGTCGGACCGTGCCGAATAATAGTATTCATGAAATATGCTGTTTTAGTGAGGAATTCGTCGAAATCGGCAAGATAGCTCGGGAAGATGTCGCCGACGGTGAATACTGCTCTTACGTAATCCTCGATGGACGCGGCCGATGCGGCGAGTTCTGCCAGCCGTGGCCGGGCGGGATCGGTCATTGCGTGAGCGTGTGGGCCTGGATCGAAATCGAGTGGAGGTGCAACACAGCACAGGTACGCCGCCACCGTGAGCGCAAGATGCTGCGGTACCGAACCGTTGTCGAGATGGAGGCGGGCTGGCTCGGGAATGCGTTGTGCAAGCTTGCCCGAACCGTCGGAGCCGACCTGTGATGTTCGGTGTCCGAGAGCGGAATTGGACCAGCGTCCGAATAGCTGAGCAATGTAGGTGTCGATGTCGATCGAATCCGGAACAGAGATCGTGGGGAGGTATTCGTCGACGAGCACGGCTCTCGCCGCCATCTCGATTGACGGCTGCGATGTCGAGTCGGGGATAGTGGACCGTCCGTCGAGTGCGCCCAGATAGGCTATGAGAGAGTGCGTTCCGTTCAGTAGGCGCACTTTCATGAGCTCGAAGGACTCGACATCGGATGTGAAGGTGGCCCCAGCGAGTTCCCACTTCGGGCGGCCGGCGGAGAAACGATCCTCCATCACCCACATCGAGAACGGTTCCGCCGGGACGGCGATCGAGTCGGTCGCCCCCAATGCAGTGCTGGACGAGGAGTTGTAGACCTCCGCGGAAGCGGGAACGATTCGGTCCACCATGGAGTTCGGGAACGTCACCGATGTCGATATCCACTCCAGGACGTCCGAGGCTCGCGCACGCTCGAGGAACTCGTGGACGAGGGCGGCGGTACGGCTTCCGTTGGACAGGACGTTGTCGCAGCTGGCGATGGTGATCGGGGCGCCGTGGGTACGTGCTCGGACAGCAAGGGCTCGCGCGATCTGTCCGACGGTTGTGCGCGGATTCGTCGGGTTCGCCAGATCGTGTTGCACCGGAGGGGAATCGATGTCCAGTTTCCCGGTTTCGGGTGAGAACGTGTAGCCGTGTTCGGTCACCGTCACGGTCACGACCTTGACCTCAGGGTTTGCGATGGCTTCGACCACGGCAGCGGGATTCTCGGCTGCAACCATCACTCCGGTGTGTGGACCGGGCACACTCACTCGTGAGCCCGACGGGGAGATTTCGACGATGCCGTAGAGCATGTTTTGTGCGATCATCGCGTCCACCACTGTTCGTGACGTATTTGCGACGCCCAGAATTCCCCAGGGACCGCCGTGCTCGGCAAGTGCGCGTGCGGTGTACTCGGCTTGGTGAGCGCGGTGGAAGTTACCCAGTCCGAGGTGGACGATCGAGGTGCCCTCAGGCTGTTCACGAGTGGTGAGTAGCCGAGAGGGGACCGTATTGCGTGAAAGTCTCATGTCGTTCATCGGTCACCAGTCCGTCATTGAGCCGTCGAGCCTGCGCGCAACCGGGAGGTAGGCACGTTCGTACGGGAAGCGTGCGGCGAGAGCTTCGTCGAAATCCACACCGAGGCCGGGAGCGTCACCGGGCGTCAGATAGCCGTCGGCGAACGACCACGAGTGCGGAAAGACCTCGTCGACGAGCGGGTCGTAGCCCATGAACTCCTGGATGCCGAAGTTGGGTGTGGACATTCCGAGATGGATGCTCGCGGCGAGGGTGATGGGAGAGACGTCGGACGGCCCGTGCGGTCCGCACCTCACCTGGTGGATCTCCGCGAGCGCGAATATCTTTCGCACGTGGCTGATTCCGCCTGCGTGGGCTATCGCAACCCGGATGAAGTCGATGAGGTTCTCGGAGATCAACTGGTGGCAATCCCAGATCGTGTTGAACACTTCGCCGATTGCGAGCGGGGTCGTCGTGTGATTCCGCACCAGGCGCAGTGCCTGTTGATCCTCGGCGGGGGTGACGTCCTCGAGCCAGAAGAGGTCGACGGGTTCGAGTGCCTTGCCCAACCGTGCGGCCTGCTGTGGAGTGAGGCGGTGATGGGCGTCGTGTAGCAGTTTGAGATCCGAACCGACATGCTCGCGAACTGCGGCGAGGACATCGGGGACGTGGTTGAGATACGAGTCGGTATCCCAGAATTCTTCCACGGGATGTGCGCCTCGCCCCGCGGGTTCGTAGCCTGCGGCGCCCTTGTGGACTCCGTACACGGAGTCGAGGCCCGGTACGCCGGACTGCGCCCGCACGGCGCGAAAACCTTGGCTGCGGCGCTTGTCGACGGAGTCGATCAGCTCCGCGACATCCCAACCTGTGGCATGTGTGTAGGAGAGGATGCGATCTCGTACTGCGCCACCGAGCAGCTGGTACACCGGTTGTCCGAGAGTCTTACCCTTGATGTCCCACAGCGCCAGGTCCACTGCGCCGATGGCGGACATCGTCACCGGACCCCGGCGCCAGTACACCCCGCGGTAGAGGTACTGCCAGGTGTCTTCGATTCGGGCGGGATCGCGCCCCACGAGCAATGGTGCGACGTGGTCGCGCAGGTACGAGGCAACGGCGAGTTCGCGTCCGTTGAGTGTGGCGTCGCCGTATCCGATCACACCGTCCGAGGTGGTGATCTTGAGCGTGACGAAATTTCGGCTGGGGCTGCTGACGATGACTTCGGCGGCGACGATGCGATCTGTCATGAGAGGGGTTCCTTCGACGGAATCTGCGGTGTAGAGACGAGGTTGAGCAGTGGCTCGCCGCTGTCGAGTCGGACGATGTTCGCGGTGATGTCACCGACGCGGCCTTCGAAGGTGTCGCGGGTGATCCCGGACGAGTGTGGCGTCATCACAAGGTTCGGCAAGATCCCGAACGGAAGATGAGACGGAGCGCCCTGTCCGTCGGGGTTCGGGTAGTCGTACCAGACGTCGATCGCGGCGGCTCCGAGTGCGCGGGAGCTCAAGGCGTCGAACAGGGCGCCTTCTTGGACGAGGCGGCCGCGCCCGACGTTGACGAGGATGCCATCAGGGCCGAGCGCTGCGAGTTCCGCGGCGCCGATCATCCCGGTGGTGGCCGAATTCAACGGGGCCGATACGACGACGACGTCCGATTCTGTCAAGAGGTCGGTCAGCTTGTCGGTGGATGCGGCCCAGTTCAGCCCGTGTGCCGCGGCGTCCACCGAACCACTACCGGTGACGGCGACGCCGTTGCAGCCGAATGCCCGCATCAACTGCCAGGAGCGCTCACCGATGTGTCCGAACCCTACGAAGCCAACGGTGGCCGAGCCGAATGCGGGCGATTGCTGCAAGGCTGGGTCGTACACGGGGGAGGCCCATCGGCCCTTTCGCAGTTCGCTGTCCTGCGACAGGAACCCGCGGCGGAGGAGAACGGCGGTTGCGGCGACGTATTCGGCGATGGACCGTTCGTGGTGAAAAGTGTTGGCCAACAGTGTCGATGTTGGCAGAGACTCGAATTCGATGCCGTCGGTTCCCGCTCCTGCGACGTGGACGAGGCGCAGTTGTGGCGCTGCTGATGCGAGCGCGGCGCTGAACCTCCCGCCGACGAACACATCGGCGTCGGCGAGATCGTCGGAGAGAGCGGATTCGTCGGCGTTCTTGTGCCAAGAGACTTCGCAGTGCGAGGGGAGTTTGCTTTCGAAGAGCGTGCGATGAGGCAGTAGGTTGCGGTCCGATACGACGATCTTCATCGAGAACGGTCCTTTCCGTGGAGCGTCAATCGCGGCGGCGGGAAGGTCCCGACGACGCGCGCACCACGAGTTGTGTTGGGAGATGGATGGTTCGGGGCGCCGAATCAGGCTCTGCTGCTCGTTGGAAGACGAGGTCGGAGCTCACGAGACCGGCGCGTCCCATGGGTACGTTGATGCTGGACAGTGCTGGGTTCGTGAGTTCGGCCAGTGGCGAGTCGTCGATCCCGATGACGCTGAGATCGTCGGGAACGGCGTAGCCCATTGCGCGCACGCCGTTCATGACGCCGATGGCCATCGGATCGTTGTGGGTCATGACGGCGGTGGCTCCGGTGGCGATGACGCTCGCTGCGGCCGCGTTGCCACCTGCCAGGGTTTCCTGTTGCCAACCCAGGATGTCGACCTGGATGTTCCGTGATGTGCAGAACTGTTCGATTGCTTCCACCCGTCTGGCGTTGGACCAGGACTGGGGTGAACCTTGAACGTAGGCGAGGTGTTCGTGTCCCAATGCGACCAGATAGTCGATGGCCTGTCGGATTCCGTCCTCGGAATCGGCTACGACGCAGTCGCATTCCTCGGACGATCGGTTCACGAGCACGAGTGGGGTGTCGCCGGCCAGCTGCACGATGTCCTCGGCGGGAAGCCGGGGTGCGCAAACGACCAGGGCATCGACACGGGACTGCAACTCACCTATTACTTCGCGCTCGCGGTCGGAGTTGCCGTCGGTATCGGTCAGCACGATCGTCTGCCTGCGGTGCCAGCCCTGGGCCTGCGCAGATTTGACGAAACTGGCGAAGACGGTGTGTCCGATGTCCGGGACGACAACCGCGACCGTGCTTGCGGCTCGCCGTGACTCGGGTGACCGACCGGCCGATGCGTTGTAACCGATCTCGTCGGCAGCGGCGACTATTCGTGTGAGGGTGTCCGCACCGATTCGGTCGGGAGCGCTGAAAGCCCGCGACGCGGTGGAGAGAGAGACGCCTGCCTTCTGCGCGACCTGCGTGAGTGTCGGTGCCATGGTTCACCCTGTCTTCTCGTTGTGACTGCGACCACAACCATCGCAGTGTTTGCGCAATATTGTCAAGATATTGCGCAAACGGGCTTGCGGGAAGAGTCGAACCATGAAGTAGTTGACGGCTGGAGCCGACGGAGGTCAGGCCCGATCGCACCTTCTCGATCAGAACCGCGTCGGCGCCGCATCGGCGGAGTGTCAGCGCAGCGACTGCGCACCGAGGACGGACAGCATCTGTAGCTTCTCGTAGCTCTCGCTGCCCGGGGTTGCGGTGTAGACCATCAGTGAGTGGGCTTGTTCCGGGTCGACCAACCGTTGGCAGTTCAGCTCCAGAGCACCGACTTCGGGGTGGACGAAGTGCTTCACCTCGTGCGGGCGTATTCCGATTTCGTGGTCGTCCCACACGCGCCGAAACTCCTCGCTGCTGCCGAGAAGTAGATCGGCCATGTGTGCTGCTCGGGAGTCGGGGCCGCGGAGGGTGACGATCTCGCGTAGCCCGGCGACGTACATTCGAGTGAGGAATTCGTGTTCCGAAGGGGCGTGGATGTTTCGGGCGTTCGGGTCGGTGAACCATCGGTAGCCGACACTACGAGCGGGCCCGGTGAACTGGGTCGTGACGCCGATGAGCGCGACACCCATCGGAGACTGTCGCAGTGTCTCGCCGAGCTCGGTCACGATCTCTGCCGGGGTATCCACCAAACGATCGAGGATACGCAGCAGACCAGGGCTGATGTGCTCACTCGATGTGCCCCTGGGCGGCGGGTTGTGCCCCGCGAGGCGGAACAGGTGGTCGCGTTCGTCGATCGACAGGTGCAATCCCTGAGCAATGGATGCGAGCATCTGCGGCGACGGCTGCGGTCCACGCTCGCGCTCCATGCGGGAGTAGTAGTCGCTCGACATGTTGCACAGCGACGCGACCTCCTCGCGTCGCAGCCCACTGGTCCTGCGCCGCTGTCCGCGAGGCAACCCGACGTCCTCTGGCTGCAGTGCCTCACGGCGATTGCGGAGAAACCCCGCCAACCCGGTCCGATCGATCACATCGCTCCTCCTGTCCGCGCACGCTTCAGTTGTTTCTACCGCTCCCGAGCAGAAGTAGCCACGGCCCGCTGATCCCCCCATCGGAACTCTCCGACGGTCCGGTGAGCCTGTGTTCGAGAGGTCCTGGATAGGTCACCGTCGTCCAACCAGTATCGATTGCAGACCAACACCAAACTCGCCGAGGGAGCACACCATGCCACGCAGAACGATCGACATCACGATTCCGAACCTGTCCGGACGACGAGCAGTGATCACCGGAGCCAGTGACGGGATGGGCCTGAGAATGGCCGCCCGACTGGCCGCCGCCGGTGCGGAGGTCGTCATGCCCGTGCGCAACGCCGCTAAAGGCAAAGCGGCGATCGACACGATCTCCGGTCTCGCCCCCGGTGCGGACGTGACGCTGCGCAAGCTCGACCTGTCGTCGCTGCAATCGGTTGCGGCACTGGGCGAGACCTTGCGCGAGGAGGGCCGTCCGATCCACATTCTCATCAACAATGCAGGCGTGATGAGCCCACCGAGCAGACAGACCACGGTCGACGGATTCGAGGTGCAGTTCGGTACGAACTACCTGGGTCATTTCGCCCTTGTCGCCGGGCTTCTACCGATGCTGCGCGACGGTCGTGCTCGGGTGACGTCGCAGGTCAGCATCGCTGCCCGTCGCGGAAACATCAACTGGGAGGACCTGAATTGGGAGCGCAACTATGACGCGATGCGCGCGTACAGCCAGTCCAAGATCGCATTCGGGCTGTTCGGCCTCGAGTTGGCGCGGCGCAGTGCCGCTCATGGGTGGGGCATCACCAGTAACCTCTCGCACCCCGGCGTCGCGCCCACCAGTCTGCTGGCCGCCCGCCCCGAGTTGGATCGGAGCAAGGACACCCCTCAGTACCGGGTGATCCGGTGGTTGTCTGCTCACGGAATTCTGACGGGCACCGCCGAGACGGCGGCGCTACCCGCGCTGATGGCAGCAACCGATCCGAATGCCAAGCCCGGCGCCCTGTACGGCCCCAGCGGGTTCGGCAACCTCAGCGGCAAACCCGACGAACAGAAAATGTACGCGCCGTTGCGCAGCGTGGACGACGCAGCGCGTATCTGGCAGATGTCCGAGGAGCTCACCAAGACTGTCTTCCAGACTGCCTGACGGTATGCCTCGCGAGAACGGTGCGAGGCGTCGTAACCAGGGCTTGATTGCCGCGTCGGCGAAGTGCAGGCAGGGTGGAGGGATGAGCGACACAACGAAGGTCACTGTCGAACGAACAATCGAGGCGCCGGTCGACGCAGTTTTCGACGTCCTCTCCAATCCGGAGCGACACCAATCGCTCGACGGCTCCGGGTTCATCCGAGGTGTGGACCACGCCGATCGCATCCAGAAGGTCGGTGAAGTGTTCAGGATGAACATGCAGGGCGATCACATGGGCGGTGAGTACCAAACCGACAACTATGTGTCCGGGTACGCCAAGGACAAGTTGTTGGCCTGGAAGACCGCGCCCGCAGGTACCGAGCCTCCCGGGTGGGAGTGGCTGTGGGAGTTGGAGTCTCAGGGACCCAACGAAACGTTGGTGCGGCACACGTACGATTGGTCGAAGGTGACCGACAAGAAGGTCCTCGAGCAGGTGAAGTTTCCGCTGGTCACACAGGATCAGCTGTCCTACACTCTGAGCCGGCTCGATGCCGAGGCCACTACCTGACCGAAAGCGGTCCGATCAGGTTCCGGTAGTTGCGAATACTTCACCGGGCTCGTTTCCTCCGTCGACCGGCGTCAGCTCGTGCGTTCGACGGGGATCCACAGCTCGCCTGTGCCTGTGGTCCAGTCTTCGGAATGCTCGGTGACGGTGAGAATTTCCGGGCCCGGGACTATTTGGTAGGGATTGGATGGAAACCACTCGCTGAACGCGTCGGCCCAGAGCTGCTGCAATTCAGCCTGCAGGTTGCCTTCGCTGTGCGCCTCGAACACAACCCATTTCGACGCCGGCACCGCGAGTGCGTCCCAACCTTGGTGGCGGACGGATGTCGCGACGGCGAAGTAATAGTCGAACAAGCTGCCGTCGGCGCGATCAGCTTCGAAATCCGTGCTGACAAACAGGATCTCCGGTAGCGCAGGGATGTCCGCGAGCTTGCGCAGGCGTTCTCCAGTGCCGGCCGGAAGGCTTTGGTGAAACTCGGTCATCGCGGGGTTCACGCCGTGATGTTTCAGGGGGATTCGTGCTGTCTTGCCGACGATGTGGAGTTCAGGTAGGTCGACTACGCGGTAGCGCATGGTGCTCCGTCCTTGGATGGTCAGGTGAAATGTCAGTGCTTGCTGTGAATGGAGGATGGCCCCGGGACGGCGCGCTTCAGCGGGCGTCATACCGTTCATCTGTCGAAACGCGCGACTGAACGCGTCACCGGAGGTGTATCTGTACTTCGATGCGACGTCGAGAATGCCGGTGCCGTCCAGAATCTCCGCTGCTGCCAGCGTCATTCGGCGCGCCCGGATGTACTGTGATAGTGACATCCCAGCGAGTGCCGAAAAGACGCGTCGAAAGTGGTACTCGGATGTGAGAGTGATCCGTGCGAGTGCCGTCGGATCGATCTCACCTTCGATGTTCTCCTCGATGTAGCCGAGAGCATCGTTCCATCGTTCCAGCATGTCCGTGAGCGCCTTTCTTCGGTTGCGAGCACAACGATATGAGTGGGGGCATGCCCATGTCTCGACTATTTCTGTCCCGAATTGTCGGGTGCGGCGAAGTTGGCACACGGTGATGTGACTACCCGGCCGGTGGCTTCGCTCGTCGGTCAGGGGAGTGCTGCATCGAGCAGTGCCGTCCGAGCGTGGGAGATGGTGTGCGGCAGCCACACTGCCTGCACTGGGACACGCGGGGCGTCGGCGAGGCTCGATACCCGCACCTGCCCGCCCAGGGCAGAGCCTACGGCCGCGGTGACGAGTGCGACCCGGTCCGATCGAACGACGGCCGTCACCGGAGGTGTTCCCTGAATGGGGTTCACAACCAACGTCGGCTCGAAACCCGCACGTCTGCAGGCAGAGACGAGGAAGTCGGTGTAGAAGGAGTGCCCGGGTGGTGCCCACACCACCAGTGGCCAGTCGGCGATGTCCGGTAGCGAGATCTCACCGCGTCGGGCGAGGTCGTGGTTCGCGTCGACGGCGATGTTCAGTGTGTCGTAGTGGAGTACCGCGGTGGCGAGATCGGGTGGCGTCATGACTCCGCGTCGCAGTACGACGTCGACGGTCCGGTCCACGAGCTCATCGTGAATTCGGTCCGGGAACATCTGCCGGACGGTCACCGACATCTCCGGCATCGCTGCGCGAATCGGTTCGATCTTGGTGAAGGCTTCCTCGGATGTGATTGCGGGAGAGTGGCCGACGACGAACGGTTTGGCCTCGCCCCGGGCGGCCTGTTGAGTTGCCGCACCCAACGCGTCGGCGGCAGCGAGGAGCATCGACGCACCCTGGCGGAGTTCGAGGCCGGCGGCGGTCAAAACGGTCGAGCGGCCGTGTCGTTCGAGGAGCCGCACCCCCAGGTCCTTCTCGAGCTGACGCATGGCGCTGCTCATGGCCTGTTGCGAGACGAACATTTGGGCCGCAGCGGCGGTCAGCGACCCGGTATCGGCGACGGCAACGAACTGACGCAGACGACGGAGGTCGAGCTGTGGGCTGGGTCGATTCGGCATGGCTCTCCTATCCACAATTGATACTTGTGCAATCACCCATTTTTAGTGTTTTTCAATTGTGGCTCTGAACCCTACCGTTTAGCTCGACATCGAGATCAGTGCGACAGGAGATTCGGATGAGCAACTCGCTACAGGGCAAATCAGCGGTGGTAGCCGCGGGGGCCAAGAACCTCGGTGGACTGATCAGCACCACCCTCGCCGAGCAGGGCGTCAACGTTGCAGTGCACTACAACAGCGACAGCACCGAGGCCGATGCCGACCGGACAGTCGAGGCAGTACGGGCAGCGGGTGTGAAGGCCGTGAAGTTTCAAGGTGATCTCACCCGTCCGGCGAACATCGTGAAGCTGTTCGACACCGCTGTCGACGCCTTCGGCGGCGTCGATATCGCCGTCAACACCGTCGGCAAGGTGCTCCGCAAGCCGATCGTCGAGACCTCGGAGGACGAGTACGACTCGATGTTCGGCATCAACAGCAAGGCCGCCTACTTCTTCATTCAGGAAGCAGGCAAACGAATCAACGACGACGGCAAGGTGATCACCATCGTCACTGCGCTGCTCGCCGCATTGACCGACGGCTACTCGACCTATGCCGGCGGCAAGAGTCCGGTGGAACATTTCACCCGCGCCGCATCCAAAGAGTTCGGCGCACGCGGGATCTCGGTCAACAACATCGCTCCCGGACCGATGGACACACCGTTCTTCTACGGCCAGGAAACCCCGGAGCGCGTCGAGTTTCACAAGTCGCAGGCGCTGAAGAATCAACTCACACAGATCGAGGACATCGCCCCACTCGTGCGGTTCCTCGCAGGTGAGGGTTGGTGGATCACCGGGCAGACCATTTTCGCCAACGGCGGATACACGACCCGCTGACCGCGGCCGAGAAAGGTTTGCTGATGCGCTCGCCGATTCTTGATTATCTCGACAGCATCATCGCTACTACCGAGCACGTCGACTCGGGATCGACAGCGGACTACATCCCAGAACTCGCTGCAGCTGATCCGACTCGTGCAGCGATCGCGTTGTGCACCAGCAACGGAACCGTCTATGCCAGCGGCGATGCCGATCACGAATTCAGCATTCAGTCGATGTCCAAACCGTTCGCGTATGCGCTCGCAATCGAGGACCACGGCCTCGAGTACGTGCTGGATCGGATCGGCGTCGAACCGAGCGGTGATGCATTCAACGAGCTCTCTCTCGACCCGGAGACAGGCAAGCCGCGCAATCCGATGATCAATGCGGGCGCGATCACCACGCACTCCCTGATCAATTCCGAGGGAGAGAAAACGGCGGTCGATCGGATGCTGGAGTACTTCGGCGACCTAGCGGATCGGCCGATTCGGGTGGACGAGGCGGTGGCGAACTCGGAGCTGGCCACGGCCCATCGCAACCTGGGGCTGGCGTACTTGTTGCACGGATCGGGGGCATTGCCAGCCGATCCCACCGAGTCGGTCACGGGCTACATTCGCCAATGCGCGGCGTCGGTGACGGTGAGCGATCTCGCCCTCATGGCAGCCACTCTGGCCAATGGCGGAGTGCAGCCGAAGACCGGCAAGCAGCTTCTCTGCAGACGGACCAATCGTCACCTGCTCAGCGTCATGGCGTCTTGCGGCATGTACGACGCGGCGGGCAACTGGTTGACGACGGTGGGTATCCCGGCCAAGAGCGGGGTGGCCGGCGGAATCATCGGGGTATTGCCGGGGCAGATTGGTGTGGCGGTGTTCTCGCCTCGGTTGGATGCGCACGGCAACAGCGCCAGGGGTGTGGCGATGATGGAATTGCTGTCCGAGGACATGGGCCTGCACCTGATGGAGGCGACCAGGCCTTCGCGCTCCTCGCTGCGCGAGACGCAGGTCGTCTCCCTCGTCGACGGTACGGAAGCGACGATCTATGTGCTGCAGGGCGACCTCGTGTTGAGCAGCATCGAGTCGCTGGTGCAGGAGATCGTCACCCATCCGCCCGGTACAGATCTGGTGGTATTCGACATGAGCCGGGTCGACGAGGTGATGCCCGTGGCGGAACGCACGTCCTCGGAGACCGCGGCGAAACTCATCGAAGAGGGTTACTGGATCATCGTCGTCGACCCCGAAGGCACCGTCGAGAACTTCGCGGACAGTCACGGCCGCACGATCGAGCGGTGGACACCGGAACAGCTGAGCGATGCGGTGCGGTGAGGACCAGCTGCGCGACGCAGTATTGCCTCTACGGGGACGACCTCTCGCCGGCTGTGGACTCCGCGCGGCGACGCCGAAGTAGCGGGTGAATCACCCAGATTCCGAGAAAGCCCGACGCTGCAGTGATGCCCACGATGATCGCCGCTACGGGTCCGATGACGACATCGGTTATCAGAACAACCACACCGGTGAGCGCTACGCCAAGCAACATCAAACCCACCAGGGCGGCGCGGTGTGCCGTAGAGACCAAGTCTGCGAGGGCTCGTCGTCGAAACAACAGTCGGTGCATCGCGACTGGAGAGGTCAACAGAATCGTTGCGGTTACCGAGGCGAGGACCGCAATCATGTAGATGGCTTTGTCGTAGCTGGGGAGTTGGGCGAATCTCTCTTGGAACGGGAGAACGAGGAGGAACCCGGTCAGTAGTTGAATTCCGGTCTGCACCACCCTGAGCTCCTGCAGCAGGCTGGTCCAGTTTCGATCGAGCGCCTGCTCTGGGCTTTCCCCACGGTGGCGCGAGTTGAACCCTTCGTTGGATCTCCCTGGGGGCTCCTCTGTGCTGTTCTTCGACATCGCGTCCCCTTTCGAGCGGAGGTGGCAACGGTGCATTGTGAGCGTGCGCGGAGTGCGTGAGTCATCCCCGGCCCGCCCTCTGCCACCCATTCGGTGGCTGGGACTAGTTCCCCGTGAAGCTGCTGCGCCTGGTAAGCGGAGTACCCGTACCAGAGGCAACCAATCATCGAAGTGGAGATCGTGGCATCAATGCACTCGTGAGATCACTGGGCAGGTATCACTCGCAGCAGTCGCAGCGGTGTTCGTCCGATTCGGTGCGGGCGGGTATCGGCGCGCAGCAGGTGTCTCCTTTCCAAGCGTTCATTCCCTCCCTCGTGGCGAGGCCGGCAATGACGAGGGCAGCTACTGGGTCGGCCCACGACCAACCGAAGAGACTGTTGAGGAGCAATCCGATCAGGAGAACGGCGGAGAGGTAGGTGCACAGCAAGGTCTGTTTGGAGTCGGCGACGGCGGTGACGGAACCCAGCTCGCGTCCGGCCCGACGCTGGGCAAACGAGAGCGTGGGCATGATCGCCAAACTGACTGCTGCAAGAACGATTCCGACTGTTGAATGCTCGGCGGCTGCGAGCCCGAACAGTGCGCGCACGGCGTCGACGGTGACGTACGCTGCCAGCCCGAAGAAGGAGAATGCGATGATTCGTACAGCGACCTTCTCTCTCGTCTCGGGGTCTTTGGCCGAGAACTGCCATGCCACGGCCGCTGCCGAGGACACCTCGATGATCGAATCCAGGCCGAACCCGACCAGCGCGGTGGATGAGACCCGAGCACCCTCTGCGATGGCGATGACCGCTTCGATCACGTTGTAGAGAATCGTCGCCGCGACGAACCAGCGAATGCGGGTGGACAGTACGGCTCGCCGCTCGACGGAGGGCGAGTTCGGCGGCGACGTCATGCCCAGCTCGGCGGGCATCAGCAGCAGTTTTCGGTGGTCGATGCCGGGCAGCAGGTCGGGTCGACCGCGAGAACAACTTTCAGTAAGTCCTCCAGCGCCTGTCCGATGTTGTTGTCGGCCAGCTCGTATCGGGTTCTGCGTCCGTCCGGTACGGCAACGACCAAGCCGCAGCCGCGTAGGCATGCGAGGTGATTCGATAACTTCTGGCGTGTCACACCCAGTGCGTCGGCGAGTTCGGCCGGGTACCTCGGTGTGTCTTTCAGCGCCAGCAGCACTTGGGTGCGGGTTGGGTCGGACAGCGCGTGGCCGAATCGTGACAGCACCGAAACGCGGGTCAGGATGTCCATGCCCGCAACGGTACATCGCATTCTGTATTCAGAAAAGAGTGAATCCTCCAGGCGATCCGCAGTTGCGGGAACCGGACTGCTCGAGTAGCGATGACCGTGTCCTCGGCGGGCCGAGCAGATCAGCGCCTGCTGACCGAATCGCAGTACCTGATCTGCCCAAACGGGGTGAATGAGGACCTTCGGCACTGGATCGCGACCTGGGCCCAGGGTGGAATGGAGGCTCCGGATCACACGAAGCGTCAGGAAGGACGCTATGAGCCGCAACGACACTCATTGGGACATGACGAGCAGTCCAGTCCTGCGTTGGTCTCTGCTGATAATGCTGTCGTTCGCGGCGGCTTCAGCTGCCGTCGGCGGCGTCATGGGCGTGTTCTTCGATGGTGCAGGCGTGCCGCACCGATACTTGGACGGCACGCCGTTCGACAGTTTCGTGGCGCCAGGACTGATCCTGGGTGTCGTGGTCGGCGGCACTCACGCGGTGGCTGCAGGTTGTGTATTTCGCCATCGGATTGTGCGAGGTGGTGCTCGTCCTACTGCTCGGAGGGATACTCGACACCCGAGAGAGCTGATCGTGCTGTCTGTCCATCCCCAAAGCGTCGACGCTCAACAAGTCCACCAGGATCGAAGTTCGATCGTAGGCGCGGCGCTACCGTGGTCCGCTTTGCAGCATCGAGTTCAAGCTCCATGCGCAACCGGCAGGGTATTCACACTGGTACAAGCCCATGTCGTCGTAGCTCCCTGATGGCGTGCTGTTGACGAATGCCCGGTCTGTAGACCGCGGGTAGCTGGTGAGGCGAAAATTCTCGCCTTGCGAATCCCGCAGATCGACGTGCGTGCCGTTATCGAAATTGATTCGGATGAAGAATTCGGTATCGGAGTCGGGGGGAGCGAACACGAGTGCCTTGTATCCGAGGTACTCGTCACGGCTCAACGTAACGATTCTCTCGTTGAAGTAGTTCTCGCCCAGGCCGCCGTGCTCGTCGATCACGCGCGCCGAACGAGATGCGCCTGGAGTCAAATCGAAACCGATATCCCTACGGAGAGTGTCGCCTTGTGGCATGTACCAAACTACTGTTCCCGAGGGTGCAGGTCCTTGGCTGGCGATCATCACCTCGATGTCGGTGATCATCGTGGGTAGTTTGGTCAACCCTTTGAGGTTGAAGACGAATTCTCGCGAAACGTACGGTAAGTGCTCGGGATCGTTCGGGGTTCGTACGGCCAAGGTTGGTCGTCCGATGTTCGTGGCGCCAGGGGGCAACGGAAATTCTTGGACTCCCGGAGGGATGTCGACTATCTCGGAGCTAACCCACCCTGGCCAGGGGTTTACGGCTGACCTCTCTCCGTACCCGACGAAGGTGGCTTCCGCGGCGGGTAGGTTGTCATCTTGTGCAAGCGCCGCTCCGTCTACTGCTTGTGCATTCTGAATCGCCGAGTCGATGCCCCAGAAATGCTGACCTAGAAAGAGAACAGTCAAGCCAGAAACGACGCCGACAATGATTACTGCAGCTTGTTTCTTGACCTGCCGGCGTGCACCGGAGGGCTCTTCTTCGTTCATTTCGACATAGTGCCACGGAACGAATCAGGTGCCAACGCTTCCGCGTACGCATCTGGCCGAGACGATTCGCCCGGACATGCTCCGCGGCGCGGCAATTGGGTGGGGCTGGTGGCTCACCATGAAGCCGGAGTGGTGCGCGGCGCCGCGATCTTTCCTTCCTTGATGACGAACTCGCCAGGGAGGAGCCTGTTCGCAGCTGGTCGCTCTTTATCGGGAATGTCAACGAGAAAGTCATGTTCCCGCACGCGCGCTGATCTGTAGGTGCCCAGGAAGGTGATCATCACGGCACCTCCGCGGCCTGAGGGTCCGCCTTCGAGTGACTCTCGGCCGGTGTTGAAGGTCTCGGCGATGTCGCGGTTGTCGTTGCCCACGCGAATGCTGCCGTCGTGCACGAACTCGACGAATGTGCCGTTGGTGGCTGCGACGGTCGCGGCGAGGGCGTCACCCAACTCCTGGTCGAGGCGGGTCTCGAACGCCGGAACTGTCGGGGCGCCGGATCCTGGCTCGAGGTCCAGGTCGCGGCCGACGCCCAGGGTTACGTATTGCCCCATGGCGGTGTGTCGACCGGAATCGACCACATCCCACAGGTGAGAGCGTGACGCGACCTTCACGCGGCCGTCGAGAAAGACGGTCACCCAATCGATTCCATTGCTGAGAACTACCCGTTTCGGATTCGGAGCCACTCACATAGAATGCTGGCACAATCTCGCTCGCGCAACCCTGATCAGGTTGAACCCCTGGTGACGACGCGATGACCAATATCGATACTGTTGCCATCGGTCAGTCGGCCAGGTCGGTCACGCTTTGGGGTGCGAGTGGTGAGTGGCTTCTGTTCCGTGGACACTGCAACGGTCTCTTGCGGGGCGTCGAACTGTCGGTTCCGTGCGACACCGCGGCGCAGCGACAGAGTGGAAGCGGGCCACAGGTAGATCTCATATCCCTATGGAAATGTCAGCCGAGTGGCCCCTTGCCCACCCTCGTCTTCGTTCGACCAGCACACGGTGATGTGATGTGCGCGGTGCACCGTCGTGCGTGAGATGTACTGAGCTGCAATGTTATCCGAGTCAATCTCGGAACGCTGCCCACCACGCAGGAGGTAGGCCGGAAACCGCCGGCCCGCGGTACGTGCTCGCTTCGAAGAAGACTACCTACTACCCGGCTGCTATCTCACTCGTCGATCAGGTCGTACTCCCAGCTGACGCGTTGGATCTCGAGGTCGACCTGACGGATCTGTTTGGCGAGGTCATTGGCAGTATCGCGTAGCTCCGAGACTGGCAGTGCTGCAATATAAACCAGCTCCGAGCGTAGCTGCCGGGGCCCGTATCGGTGGTCGTGCTCCCGTCCCGATGCTGCATCGGCTGCGGCGGTGACGGCCTTGTGCTTCATGCGCGGCACATCACGGGATGCGAGGGCATCGGTGACGGTTCCGTCGCGCACCATTGCGGCACTGTTGGTGCGGTTGATTCTGCGGATGAGCACTTGAAGCCTGTCGAGCGTTGTGGCATGCGCCGCCAGCAGCTCGGAGGCGTTCTCTGCAGGTGATTCACCGTCTTGGTGGCGAGCGTTCGCCAGAATCCGAACCTTCAGGTGTTCGGCGCGCCGGACCAGTTCCGCCCGTTCTGCGAGGGCCTCGGCAAGTTTCATGATCTACACCCCGGCGCCGCAGCACCGAAAGTAGGGAATTGACGGGCGCTCATGCGCCTTTCGACGTGTCGAATGTGTTCATATTCAAGGAGTACCACAGTGGTCTGTGCAATGAAAGACCAATCGGGGCCGGATGGTGCCCATGGTTGGTCACCGCATCGATTCGGGCACCTGCATCGAGTAGGAACCCAACACGTCATGGCGTGCCGAGCGGGCGGCGAACAGAAGTAGAGTCCAGCCTTCGTGATCACGTGGATTTGGGTCTTCGGTTTGCTTCAGGTGCTGCCGGACCTCCCCGTTCGAACGTGCCATCGCCGCGTAGTGCGGCGGAACTCGGCCCCATTCGTCTGCCTCGGCTACGACTTCATTCTTGTTGATGGCGCGGTCGCCGTGTCGATCCTCGATCGCGAACTCGGCGCGAATGTCGGGGGTGGAGGTGACGTCACGTTGGTAGTCGAGGGTGCAGGGTGCCGAACCGAGCGCGCGCCCCGCCAATCGCCGCAAGGAACTGCCGTCGTTGCGAAGACTACTGTCGTTTCACAGCGGGTACATACCTCGCGTTGTGCGCCTCACTTCGTCTCGTTTCTTCCGACCCAGCTTTGCATCGCCGCGGGTCGAAGGTGCCAGATGGCCAGAACGATGCGTCCACCTCCCGGGCGTCCGACGGGGAACTTCGCACGAACAGGTTGCACGCGCCCTCGGCTGGGTCATCATCACCGACCTCCGGTTCGGCGCGAAGGGTGACGGCTCCGACGCCACCGCGCGCATTCAGGCCGCGAACGACTCCGTTTCGTCGAGCGGATCAGTCGTCGGCAGTACTGACTTCATCCCGTCCGGAACATTCGTATGCGCACCTTCGCTGTCAATTCCCAACTACGGCGCCCTTTTCACAGCTCCGGTACACCGGCACAGGCTCTTTGTCACTCTGTCGAGCAAGACGCAGGTCAAGTTCGCGAACCTTGGCGTCACCGTCACTCAGGCCGGGGCCGTTGCGTTTGACGCCGTCGACTCCTTCCTTCCGCTGCTCCTGGTCGAGGTGCGTTATCGCAGGCCAAGACGTCTCCGCGACTGCGCTACCTACCGGACGCAGGAGGGCTTCAACTTCCGATCCAACGCAGGCGACAACCGTGTCTCGGATTGCGACATCAACAACCTCGGCATCGGTGTCCATACTGACGCGATCCAGAACTACATCGTCAACTGCGCAGTCGGGTCCAACTGGAAGCACGTCTACGGCGCAACCCTGCTGGCACGGACTTCGCAGCCGGACTGCCGGTGCTCAATACGACGATGGTCTCCCCACCTGGAACCGGCACGACCAGGCACGCGATCCACATCGAGCGATCGTCGAAGTTGTTCTGGTTCTCGCACGTCTGGATCGAAGGTTGCGCAACAGGTATCGAGATCGGCGATGTTAATGGTGGGCCGCACTCGGCCACATTCAGCCAGGTCAAGGTTGCGTCCACCACAGCGGAGATGATCATCAACAACAGCAGGCAGATTCGTTTCGACACGATCTTACTGAACCAGGACCCCAGCGCGACACCGACCAACATCACGATCGCCGGGACTGTAGGTGACGGCGTCGCGATCAACATCGTTCGTGCATCAACTTCGATTTGACCCGCGCCATTCCCGGCCGGGTGGACCGTGCTAGGCCGAGGGCGGGACAAGCTCCCTACAACGAATATCGCAGGTGCGAACTCGCGGTTCTCGGGTGCGCTTCCCACTGCACCTGGTTCGCTCGGTGCGATCCCGGTCGGATTCTTGGGAGGGTTCCAGTCCACGCCGCAAGCTCTCTGGGCAGACGGGAGCTACCTCTGGGCGATCGATCTCTACGGCGGGAACAAGCTCCGCATTTCCACCCGGTGGCGGCGAGATTTGCGGATGGGACGTCGACTCCAACCTCCTCATCGGCGGGCCCACCGGGGGAACACGGGTGGAAAGAAGGGAATAGTTTTTCCCCTATGGAACCGCTCCAACCAGCACGGCAACCAACAGCGCTGTGATCTGGGCGGAAGCAGGTGGCCTGAAATGCAAGGTTGGTTCAGGCGCAGTTGAAACGATCGGTTCCGCATCTGCATCGACGGGCGGGAACCTGCTGTTCACGCCAGCCGCAGTCGGTTGGTGGTATCCGTCGCCGTTGATCATCGGCATCCGGACCGCTACTCCCAGCATCGGGGGGTCGCGCTGCACCCGTTCTTCTCTGGGACGGCAGGTCTCACGATCGACCAGCTTGATGTTCTCGTGGGCACGGTTAGGGCAGCGGGGTTGGTCACACGCTGCGGCGTCTTCCAGATCACAGACCAGACGAACCCGTTCTCATGGGCGATCGGTACTGCGTGGGCGACGTTGCTGGTCGAGTCCGGGCAGACGGACAATACTGTCGTCGGTCAGCGAACGGTGACCGCCGGAACCGCACTGACGATTCCGGCCAACACGTGGTTTGCGGTGGGCGGCGTCGAGCAGGTGGCAGCGGCAGTGCGAACGGTCGGCGGCAACGCAGGGCAGACGATGTCCTCACCGCTGGGACAGTCGGCGGTCGGCGGGTACGCGGCATCGGCAGGGCTCGCGTTGTACGCCGATTCCGACAATGGCGCGCCGCCTGCAACCATCACTCCCGCCGGTGCTACGAACCTTGATTCAGGAGTAGGCATCCACGGATCGGTGTAACCCAGGGTCGAAGATCGGTCACAGCGCCGATCTTCGGGTCCGGGCCGATCGAGCAGCGATAGTGACGGCGCTCATCGAAAGTGCTCAACTTCGGTCAGCGAAAGTGCTCACCCGGTAGCGGTGATCACTGTAGTGGTTGACGGGTTCCTGTGACGGCTTTGCGGAGTTTCTCCGAGCGTGCGTTGTGGTCACGGAGCCGGTAGGAATCCCCGGACATGTCGAGGACTACCGATCGATGCAGGAGACGGTCGAGCATTGCTGCTGCGACGGTGTCGTCGCCGAGAACTGTGCCCCACGAACCGACCCCGCGATTGCTGGTGATCACGATCGAAGTCTTCATATACCGTTGCGAGACAACCTGAAACAACGCTGACGCCGCTTCGCCGGGCAACGGTAGATACCCGAGTTCATCGATCACCAGCAGTGTCGGCCCGGCATAGAACCGCATCGTCGTCGCCCACCTGCCTTCGATCGCGGCCCGGTGACACCGCGCAGCTAGATCGGCTGCGGTGGTGAAATACGTCCGATACCCAGCATGCGCTGCGGCTCGCGCAAGCCCGACCGACAGATGCGTCTTGCCGACTCCGGGTGGTCCGATGAGCAGCACATTCGTCGCGGTCTCCAAATATCTGCAGGTCGCGAGCTCGTCGATCAACTTTTTGTCGACGCCGGCTGCGTTGCCATAGTCGAAGTCCTCGAGCGATGCCGGTGTCGGCAGACACGCGAACCGCAACCTGCCGGTCAACCGCCGGGCTTCGGTGGCGGCCACCTCGATCGAGAGCAGTCGCTCCAACGCTGCAGTCATCGACAGATCCTCCGCCGCCGCTTGGTCGAGGACCGATGGCAACGCTTCGGCTGCGTCGGCGAGTTTGAGGACCCCGAGATGACCTCGAAGACGTTGGTAGAGACTCGCAGCTTCCGCGGAGTTCGGTGCGGGAAGTCGATCGGCCACGGCACGCGATGTCGGTGTTTCGCTCATGCGAGGGTGTTCCTTCCTCGTGCGGCCCGCTCGTAGGTTGAGAGGTCGATGACATCCGATGTTGTTTCCGTAGAGCCTGATTCGGTCTCCGTCGTGTCGGTCACCGAGTGATGAAAACGTCTGCCACGCAATGTTTCTGCCGCCCTGACCGCATCAGGACCGGGTGGTATCCGTTCCTTGCGGCGGTGCGGTTTACCGGTGTTCGCGGTCGCTATCGCGACCTGCTCGAGTGCGATGACATGGCCGCTGTCGCGGATGATCATGCCCAGGCCGTCCGCGGCGACCGCATGCCTGGCGACAGTGATGCCGGAGGCGGTGACGATGTCGAGATGACTGCCGCCGACCGGCCGGGTGACGGTGACCTGCGCGGATGCTAACTCCGGCGGCACCGAGTACTGATTACCGCGGTAGGACACCAACGCTTGCCGCGACGCTGTCCGACTGTCGCCGAGAATCACTGGATACGCAGTGGCCGGCGGTGCCTGCAATGGTTCGGCCGCTGCGAGGTCGGCGACCGTGCTGGTCCCGTCGGGGGTGTGGCGGGTGCGACTGTCGGAGATGGCGGCGCAGAAGTTGTCGAGATGCGCTTGCGCTTGTTCGACGCTCATGTCCGGTAGTGATCGCCACCACCGCTGCGCCGGGAGTGTGATTGGCCTTCTCGACTACGCCTTTGCGGTTCCCTCGTCGGGGTGGGCAGATCGCGACGGAGACCCCGTAGTACTTCGCGACGCCGGCGAAGCTAGCGGTCACCGCACCGGAGTCGGGGTGGCAGACCGTGGCCATCCGGTCGAAACGCCACACTCGGGTGATGCCGCCCAGCGCGCGGACAACGCGATCGAGATTGTCGACGAGATGCGGTTGATCCATCGCCGGGGTCAGCACTGCCCGCCACTTGCCTGAGTGTGCGAGGGAACCGACCCACAGGTGTGCTGTTTTGCCCCAGCCCCATTCAGTAGGCGGGTTCGGCAGATCGACGTAGTCCCATTGAGTTTCCTCGCCCGGTGGGTGTTCGATGATGGCGTTGGCTCGGTCGGTTGCGGTCCTGCAGGCCAGGCAGATCGGGCGTAGTTTCTGTTGCCGGATCTTGCGGGTCATCGTCGGGTATGACAATCCGAATCCCAGGGCCAACAGTTCGTCGAACAAGGCCACTGCCCACAGATGCGGGTCCTCGGTGAAGCGATACCGGATGTAGTCGATGAAGTCCTCGAACTGGTCCGGGCTCGACTTTTTTCGCATTCCGGGGGTGGTGGTGCCGTTGATGTAGTTGCGGACGGTTCGGCGGTTGCGGCCGGTGTGGCGGGCGATGTCCGAGATCGACATGCCTCGATTGCGGCTGTGCGGATATCTCCATGTCCTCTTCCCATGTAAGCATGAGATCGCGGGTCTCCTTCGGGACGCTGGTGCGTGGTCAGAGACCATCAGCATCGGAGGAGACCCACCCTCATTGGCGGAGCCACACGGGTGAGCACTTTCAGAGATCAGATCTGGGCACTTTCACTGAGCGCCGTCAATAGTTCCGTCCCTCATCGCCAATCTGCACGGTGCCGACGAACTCGATGCACTCGACGCCCTCCGGGCTGACCGCGTACTCATCATGGCGCCACGCAGTCACCTTGTATCGGTCAGCAAGAGCGACCCGGCACTGATCGACAATCGAGTTGGTGACGGGCTCGCGCTCCGGCGGGGTAAGGGCAAGAACGGTTCCCGCTGCGGCCCTTCGACAATGCGAGACGGCCCACATCCTGGCCCGCTCATCTATCGCCAAGATCCAACTTCCGGCGAGACGGTACCGACCCGAGACCGGCAATCAGCAGAAGGCCAACGAACACGTTCAACGACGACAGCGAGTTGTTGAAGATCGAGTCGACCGCGAACACGACGACACCAGCCAGCGCGGCGGTGTTCATGCTGAGCGGAACAGACGCCCTGCCCTGGCGGATCGTCCACCACATCGCCAGCAGTAGCGCGACGAACAACGCAAGTCCGGGAAGGCCGTACCGGTAGAGCTCTTGGAAGTAGTTGCTGTGCGGGTGGCCGAGTCGGGCGACCGTCAGACCGGTGTACGGCGAGATCGTAGGCACGAAATCACGGGCGAGGAACCCTGTCAACCACGCGCCCTGATGATCGAGGCCGTCGATCACGCCCTGCCACAGAGCCTGCCGGGTGACGCTCGAAGTGTCGGCGTCATTCGATGCCGAGAACAGTCGTTCGAGGGCGGACGCGACATAGGGCGGTTTCCAGAACTGGTACCCGATGATGGCGTACCCCATCGCCGCGATGGCGACGGCCAACCGGACCCCACGTGCTCGACCGGATTGGAACAGCACAATTGCGAACGCCACTGCGAAAGCGATGATGGCCGATCGGGTCTCGGTCATGAGAAGCACGGAAGCGACCGCGACGAATGTCAGCCAGAAGTACAGACTGCGTGTCAGCGTTGCGATAACCGCTATGCCCAGCATGGCAAGGAATCCGCCGTACACGGTCGGAGAGAAGAACGTTCCGAAAGGACGGTACGTGCCGTCAGCGGTGGCGAAGTAGAAGCCCGACCCGTACCCCTGTGACAGCAGGAACGGAAGCCCGACGAAATACTGGTAGACACCCCAGCCGCCACAGAGGACGAGGGCGGCGCGGAGGCCGTAGACAATGGCCAATTTCCGCTCGGAGGTCTGCGCGATTCGGAACAGGACGAGTCCGGCGAACAGGGTGAGTAGTTCGCGGGTGAGTTGGTTCCACGGCGGCGTGGCGGTTCCGATGCCCATGATCGTCAGGTCGAGGGCGATCCACAGCCCAAGTGCTGCAAGCGCGTAGTCGACCGGGCCCTGACGTCGACCGAGCACGCCGGCGAGAACGCCGGTGGCAACGACTAGCGCGAAGAACGGATACGTCGGGGGCCAGCGTGACGAGGTCAGCTCGTACGGCAGGTAGCTGATCGGCACGGCAAGCACGGTGAGAAACACCAGCCAATTGCCGCGCAGTATGTCACGGACGCTGCGTGGCTGAACAGCCTCGGCGTCATGGGTTGCGTGCGCCAGAGTCATAGTCTGTCATTGTGCCGTACCGGGTGGTCAGTCGCCCACCTATCCGTTGCGGTCCAGCCATAGTTCGTCGGCGCAGGCTTCGCTGCAGGTGCGCCCATCATGTGGGTCGACGTCCTCGCGCAGGTCCCGCAGTTGGCACGCGCTCATTATCCAGCTTCCGTTCGGTGCGTGATCGGAACACGGAGTTGCCACTGCGATGCATCATGTACAGCACGCAATCGAGCGGGATCGCTGCAAGTCCGAGGTAGCTGAGACGGGCGAGAGAATCCACCGCGTCATCATGCCGTACCGCTCGGTCTGATCGCTGTCGGACTTGCTTGAAAACGGGCGCATAACGCGAGTTATGCGCCCACCTCGGCGAACACAGCGATGCCCTCTCGATTCGATCGTGACGGACGGTTCGGCATCTAACCTGAAGAACTCTCGAACGCCGAGCTGATTACCGAACTCAGCTTTTGATGCGGGGAGTAGCGAGCTGCTGTGCAAGGAGCCCGACCATGTGCGTTCATCTAGGGAAGATGCCGACATGTACGAGGCCGAGGCCGAGGCCAGGCGCCCCGGCTTGATCTACCCCTCGCGATACGCGCTCATTTCGGACCGCCGTCACTCGGTCGAATGAACCATTCAATAACAACGCGCGGGTTGTAGCGAGCCATCACAAACACCCGAGTCTCTTGTTTGTGACTACAAAACCTTCCCCTTGCCCTCCTGCCGACCAATGCGGATGGCCGCAGGAACCATACTGGGGCGAAGATCAAGAGCGGACCCCGAAACCACAGAAGCCGCGAACTGTACTCCGCAGTCTCGCGGCCGCCCTGACTGCGCGCATTCACCGCTGACAATTCTGGTCGTTCGAACTTAGTTCAACGCCCGTTCGTGCCCTGTTGCCCTGCTGGTGTTCTCGTGGCCAATCTGGGTGGCTGTCCGGCAGCATTTCCGACCTCTGAGTGAAAATCCCTGGGGCGCGAGCTGTCGATTGGTGGCCTTAGGATGTGGCCGTAGCGGCTGGCTATCGGAATCCACTCAGTGGTCCGTACGGCCGTTGACATATCGAGTCTTGTCTTCGACGGGGGAAGTAGCGCTATGCGGATAACTGTGTTCGGTACCGGGTACCTCGGTGCCACCCATGCTGCGTGCATGGCAGAGCTCGGCCACGAGGTGCTGGGCGTCGATGTGGACCCGGCGAAGCTCGCCAAGCTCGAGGCCGGTGAGGTCCCGTTCTACGAGCCCGGGCTCGAAGAGGTTCTGCAGCGCAATATCGCGGCATGTCGACTTCGGTTCACCTCCTCATACGAAGAGGCCGCTGAATTCGCCGACGTGCACTTCCTCGGCGTGGGCACTCCCCAGAAGAAGGGCGAGTTCGCGGCCGACATGATCTATGTCGACTCCGTGGTCGAGACACTCGCGCCCCTGCTCACCAAGCCCGCCGTCATCTTCGGCAAGTCGACCGTTCCCGTGGGCACAGCAGCTCGGCTAGGCGCAATGGCGCGAGAACTCGCCCCAGCTGGCAACGACGTCGAGATCGCCTGGAATCCGGAGTTCCTCCGTGAGGGCTACGCAGTCAAGGACACGCTGCACCCCGATCGTCTGGTCCTCGGCGTCGACCGCGATCGACCCGGCCGGGCGGAGGACCTGGCCCGCGAGGTCTACGCGCAATTGCTCGACGAGAAGATCCCGTTTCTGGTGACCGATCTTGCGACCGCTGAGCTGGTCAAGGCCTCAGCCAATGCCTTTCTAGCGACCAAGATCTCGTTTATCAACGCGATTGCTGAGGTCTGCGAGGCCGCGGGTGCGGACGTGACGGTTCTTGCCGATGCCATCGGTCATGACGACCGAATTGGCCGCAAGTTCCTCAATGCCGGTATCGGGTTCGGTGGAGGATGCCTGCCGAAGGATATTCGGGCGTTCATGGCCAGGGCCGGTGAGCTGGGCGCGGACCAGGCGTTGACCTTCCTGCGGGAGGTCGACAACATCAACATGCGCCGACGCACTCGTATGGTCGAGCTGGCCCGCGAAGCATGCGGATCATTGTTGGGAGCCAGGGTCGCGGTGTTGGGCGCGGCGTTCAAACCTGACTCCGACGACGTACGCGACTCGCCAGCGCTCAACGTCGCAGGTCAGATCCAGTTGCAGGGTGCTGCTGTCAACGTCTACGACCCGAAGGCCATGGACAACTCACGGGCATTGTTCCCGACCCTCGGGTACAGCGCGTCCGCGCTTGAGGCATGTGAAGGCGCTGACGTGGTGCTGGTGTTGACGGAGTGGAAAGAGTTCAAGGCGTTGACCCCGAAGGACCTCGATGACGTGGTTCGCGCCAAGACTTTGATCGATGGCCGCAACTGCCTCGATCCCGTGCAGTGGCGTGAGGCTGGCTGGACCTACCGCGGACTCGGGCGTCCGTAACCCGTCTCGTCCGCTGCTGCGAACCGGCCAAACAAGACTGGTGTCGTTCAGTTGATGCATTCACCGCACGGTGGCGTTTGTGGCGCTTGCGAAAAACCGGCACAATGACTGCTTGATAACGGCAGGTTTGGTTCTAGACGGATTCGCGACCATTTACTTGAAAGTTTTTCGAAAGCGATGAAGTCGACCAGTTACCGTCAGGTTAAATCCGTCCCGACCAATGCGGTGATTTGGATTTGAACATGCAAACAGCCTGCGAAACAGTGGTTTTCGACAATGGCTGTCGGATCGTGCTGCTGTAACGACGGCGACGAGTTGGACGATAGGGGATGAATTGGGACGGATCACTATTCTCTTCCCGGTCTGTGCTGAAAGTGTGGTAGACCAATCATGTTGGATGTAATTGTTTTGTGATGTGACCCACTTGAGAGGTCGCAAGTCGCACCGCGTGCGAAAATCTAAATCTCAGGCTGCGGAGCCATCGACTCGTCTCCCAACGTCAGTGTCGACGTGTCGGAGTGCAGACACCGTTGACATAGAAGCAAGAGAGCAGATTCAGGAGGGGAACCGGTGGCAACACTCGGATCCGTGCAGCAGACTCCGCAGGGGGTTGAGAAGGACCAGCAGGCGCGACGCGTAGAGCGCTTGACCTCGCGCCGTGTTTGGGAGCACCAGTACATCTATCGACTACGCATCACCGATGTCGCTGTCGTTGTTCTCGCGGTGGCACTCGCTCAGCTCATCCGGTTCGGCGAGCTGCAAAACAACGGCCTGCAGGCGACGCTGAGCTACAGCGGAGTGTCTATCGTTCTGGCTGCGCTGTGGGTGGCGTTCCTCGCCATTTTCCGGACGCGATCGACCCGCGTCATCGGCAACGGTGCCGAGGAATACCGCCGCATCGTGTCGGCCACCTTCAAGCTCTTCGGCGTGATTGCGATCGTGTCGCTGCTCTTCAAAGTGGACTTCGCTCGCTTGTACTTGGCAATCGCTCTCCCTGTCGGTCTCTTGGGGCTCCTCCTCAGCCGCTGGTTGTGGCGCAAGGGGGTGGCGGTGAAGCGCAGCAAGGGCAAGTACCAAACCTCCGTCCTGATCGTCGGAAGTCGCAAAGCTGCCGTCTCGATGGCAAAGCAGTTCGAGCGTTCGCCGGGTGCTGGGTACCGCGTCGTCGGCATGTGCCTGCCCGGCTACGAACCGGCGCGTGACGCCGTGACACTTGAGGGGTACGAGATTCCTGTACTCGGCGACGAATATGGCGTGGTCGACGCGATCGAAGCCTCGGGCGCTGACACCGTCGCTGTGACAGCAACCGAGCATCTCGGAACCAAAGGGATCCGCAAGATGGTGTGGGACCTGGAAAAGAAAGACGTCGACTTGGTTGTCGCTCCCGGTGTGGTGGACGTGGCCGGCCCACGGCTCGTCATGCGCCCGGTAGCAGGGTTCCCCCTCATCCACGTCGAGAAGCCGCAATACAACGGCGCAAAACGCTTCAGCAAGACCGCCTTCGACTTGGTGTTTGCATCCGCCGTCTTGCTTCTGATCACACCGGTCCTGTTGATCGCGGCTATCGCTGTGAAGGTGACGAGCCGGGGGCCGGTCTTCTACAAGTCCGAGCGGATGGGCATCGACGGTAAGCCGTTCTCGATGATCAAGTTCCGCAGCATGGTGCAGGATGCCGACAAGCACGTTGAAAGACTGCTCGCGCAGAACGAGAGCGAGGGTGGCGTCCTTTTCAAGATGCGCGAGGACCCGCGGGTTACCAGAGTCGGCAAATTCATGCGGCGATTCAGCATCGATGAACTGCCGCAATTCATCAATGTCCTGCGCCGCGAAATGAGTGTCGTTGGACCACGTCCGCCACTCCGCCGAGAGGTCGAGACGTACGACGGCGAGGTTCGACGTCGCTTGCTGGTCAAACCCGGCATTACAGGCCTATGGCAGGTCAGCGGTAGGTCAGACCTGTCTTGGGAAGAGACTGTTCGGCTCGATCTGTCATATGTGGAGAACTGGTCGATGGTGGGCGACCTGCTGATCATCGCAAAAACGGTTAGGGCGGTAGCCGGGAGTGACGGCGCGTACTGAGCGAACTCTCGACAGTACCTAGTCAGTTGGAGCATTGCTCCTCGCGTGCGCGCGTCGGAGAACAAGGTCGGGGAAAGAAAACTTGCGAGAAAAACTGAAGGTCGCGATTGCGCACGACTACCTAACACAGCGGGGTGGGGCAGAGAAAGTCGTTCTCGCTATGGCGCGAGCCTTCCCGGAGGCACCCATCTACACGACGCTGTACGACCCGAACGGCACTTACCCTGAGTTCGAATCCTTCGACATCAGGGTTTCGCCGCTCAACAAGGTGAAGTACCTTCGCGAGCACCATCGCAGCGCACTGCCATTGTTGCCCATTGCGTCGTCGACGACGAAAATCGATGCCGACGTCGTCCTTGCCAGCAGCAGCGGGTGGGCTCACGGTTTCCGGACATCGGGTACCAAGATCGTCTACTGCTACTCACCGGCGCGCTGGCTGTATCAACGTGAGGCATACCTGGGTACTTCGGCGTCTCGAACCCTGCGGGGCCTCATCGCGGCATCCAGTCCGGCTCTGAAGGCATGGGACCGCAGAGCCGCAAAGTCCGCGTCGAAGTATTTCGCTATCTCATCCGTGGTCAAGTCGCGAATCGAAAACGCATACGGCCTCCCGTCCACGGTGCTTCCGGCTCCCCAGTCCCTCGACGCTAGCCTGCCAACGGAGGCAGTCCAGGCGGTCGAGCCATGGTCTGACGGCTACTACCTCTGCATCTCGCGCCTCTTGCCGTACAAGAACGTCGACAAGGTTATCCGTGCGTTCGAGCATGGCGACAGGCGTCTCGTTGTTGTTGGAAGTGGCCCGCAAGAAGCTGAGCTCGCTGAATTGGCGGGACCGAATGTGACGATGGTCAAGGACTTGACGGACGCCCAAATTCGTTGGCTGTACGCACATTGCGCAGGCTTGGTCGCCGCAAGCTACGAAGACTTCGGTCTTACGCCATTGGAGGCCGCAAGCTACGGGAAGCCCAGTGCGGTACTGCGATGGGGAGGCTTCTTGGACACCGTTGCAGAAGGCGTTACCGGAGTCTACTTCGGGGAGCCCGAGCCAACAGCCATTGCTGCTGCGCTGACCGCGCTAGAGGATCGCCGTTGGTCTCAGGACGCTATGGACACCCATCTGGATCAGTTCAGCGAACAACGGTTTGCCGAGGCGCTGCAGCAAGCGGTCTACCGAGCATCTAGCGCTTCACAGCGTCTAGATCAGAAAGTATGAGGACGAAGCAGATGAAGCGAGCGTTGATCACGGGTATTACCGGTCAGGACGGTTTGTACCTGTCCGAGTTGCTGCACGACAAGGGCTACAAGGTGTACGGCCTGGTGCGCGGTCAGAACAATCCAAAGCGGGCGTTGCTCGAACAGAGTCACCCGTTCGTGGAGATCCTTTCCGGCAACTTGCTCGACCTGTCGTCGCTGATGCGGGCGTTCTCCGCCGCTCAACCTGACGAGGTGTACAACCTCGGTGCTGTGTCGTTCGTCGCATATTCGTGGGAGAACGCTCGGTTGACCACAGACGTCACCGGTGGTGGTGTGCTCAACGTGCTCGAGGCGCTCCGCTTCTATCAGGACACCTCCGGCAAACGCGTGCGGTTCTATCAGGCTTCGAGCAGTGAGATGTTCGGCAAGGTGCAGCAGGTCCCTCAGTCCGAGTCGA